>VOFK01002937.1_pt1 | contig 340881 bp, 306 predicted proteins | sample 5384121 | NCBI WGS metagenome assembly VOFK01 (sample SAMN12384730, study PRJNA508395) | human gut metagenome | isolation source: healthy gut J | host: Homo sapiens | reverse complement strand
CTACCCTACAAGAGAAACGCCACATATATTGTTGCTTCCGTTGACCATGATTTTCTTACCACTTACAAAGGTTACAATAACTGCACTCAGTCTAATTTTTCATCTTTTTTGAAAGATTGAGTGCCTTGTCAATTATCAAAGCTCAGTTGCGGCCGGTATAACGGCGTCACCCCTTCTTTTCATATCGCCGATAATTCTCACATAAACTCTAATAGAACGCTTTCTGGCGCCGCCTTGACTTCCACCGTAAAATGATGCGACGCACATCACTATCGTCGGGGGGTACGCTCCGATCGACAACACGGCTGGCTGAGGTCGATTTGTTCGGTTCCCTGGGTTGCCAGCTTTCAAACGTTTTAAGCCAGGACTGTTACGGTCTCCTCTATGTTGATTATCGGAGCATCTACGTTTTTACCTTAATATAATCATAAAAAATAACGGTGTTACAAGGGATGACTATAATCGCACCCTACGGCTTCAAGTTTTTTGCGTCGGCAATCATTACGGAAGCGGATTCGGCTTTGAGTGGTCGAGTATAGGTCCGTTCTGTCAGGCATTTCCGTGGTTTAAAAAAACCATGGATATATGCTCCTGATCGGTCTTTGCGTCAGTCATTTTAACGAGACAAGGTCCGCAAAATATATGGTAGCGAGCGGCCCTGCACCGCCCAGAACACCGAGAGTTTTTCTCCATTTTTTGAGGTGTCCTTTTTTTTACTCTGTTTTGAGCTTAGTTGTTTTTTTCTGCTAAATGGCAATTGCCGCAATTTTTCGCTGTCGCCGAGAACACATTTTACAGTGGGTACTGAGAACGGCAAAAAGTGGGTGCGCGTTATCTTTAGAAACCTTTGCTTAAATATTTCGAGAATACGTGAACCGTGCGTTTTTGACGCCCCCGAAGTGTACAAGGGTACTGAGAGAACGATAAAAAGCGTGCGGGTGCGCGTTATCTTTAGAAACCTTAATACCAAATATTTCTGAGAATGCGTGTAGCCGTGCGTTTTTGACGCCCCGAAGTGTACGAAGGTACCGAGAGGATGGCAAAAAAGTGCGGGTGCGCGTTATCTTTAGAAACCTTTTAGTTCTAAATATTTCTGAGAATAGCCGTGCGTTTTTGACGCCCCGAAGTACGAAGGTACTGAGGACGATAAAAGCGTGCGCGTTATCTTCAGAAACCTTTGGTTAAATATTTCCGAGAATGTGCGGGGTAAATGCGGGGTGCGTATTATCAGAAATATTTACGGAATTTACGGAACTGATTGATATAAGCCGCCTCGCGTAAAAAAATTATGCTTGAGGTTGTGGTCGGCGGAGTAGAACAGAGGCTCGGAAACCTTGCCCCTCGGACCAGAGCTTTAAAGCGAGAGATTTGAAATCGCTGTCGGGAACGTATTTTTTAATTACGCCTTTCGGGACAACCGTATAGAGATTTATATTGTCGGCTACGGTGTAATCGTCAAGCTTGTTATAAATATAGTCGTCAACAATCCATTTGACGGTATTAAAGCCGCTGCCCGTAACGTAACATAGAAATTGCTTCTGCCGAGACGGACGTTTATTTCAAAGAATTTAAACTTACCGTCACGCTCATCGTATTTTATATCGAAGTTTGCAAAGCCCGTGTAGCCGATATGCTCAAGGAACTTTGTTGCGGCGGCCACTATTTCGGGATTCACCTCGTTGACTATGGCAACGGGTTGCCTATCGCCGTGGGCGTGTGATCCTCAAGCAGAGTTCTGCCGAGAGATGCGAAACGAACCTTGTGGTTTTGGTCACAATAGCAGGTTAAAACGCGCATATAGGTATCGTCGCCGGGTATACAATCCTGTATGAGGAATTTATAGTCATAGCTTGATTTTTCAAGCTTTGCGAGCATATCGCGAAGCTCCTCTTCATTGTTGAAGCGGAACACCTTTTTCTTACCGTCGAATTTGGCATAATGATACATAGCCGAGTTTGCGGGCTTTGCTATAACGGATAATCAAAGTCAAACTTCAGGTCGTTTTCCTTACCGCACTCATATACCTACATATGTCTTGGGATAATTAAGGCCGAGCTCTTCAAAAAATCTCATAGAATTTGTCTTTGAGAACTATTTTTTATTTAAGAGGTCAACGTCTATATACGGGATAATATAGTACGGAGACAGCTCTTTTTTTTTCTCTCTATGAGTGCTCTGACGTACCAGTCTCCGCAGCCCAACACAATAAGCTTCTTTTTGCCCTCGAATTCCTTGCCGACTTCGATAAGATGCTTAACCAGCACATCCTTATTTTCAAGGCCGGGGAATATTCTGTTTTCTATAATATCGGAATTAGCTATGTAACCGCCCTCCGACATACTTAACACGAGTGATTTGATGCCGTATTCCTCGTGAAAGCTCCTCGCGAGGGAATAAGCGGTTATATCGGCTCCGAGTATTACCGGTAAAAATTCCTTTTCCTGGAACTGCATAGAAAAACCTTCTTTTCCATAATATATACTCTGTTATTATAAGATATAACCAAATCTATGTCAACAAAAAGGACGTTTAAAAAGACCTAATCGCCGATTACGCGGACGTTTCGGAGCAAGCGAAATTTTCAACGTTTTCAGCCGAAATCGAGCGAGGCGTAAAACTGCCCGATTTTTTACGCCCCACCCGATATTACAATTAACCGAGGTACTGTTTCATTTTTTGTATGCTGTTTTCCTCAAGCTTAATCAAATTCTCACCGAGTTTTCGGCAATCCTCAGGGGTATCGCCGTATTCCTTTAGGGTTCGCGACATATCTATAACGCCCATCATACTGCCCTGCATCATCATTTCGGCGATTTTATCGGGGCTTTTGTCAAATGCCGTATTCATCTGTAAACCCGACCAAACTCCGAACTGCGCCAGCGGTCCCTTTTCCTTAGGCAATTTGTTTTCCTTTGCGAGCAGATTTACAGCCTCGCCCGACAAATCGGTATAATCCCTGTGCTCGCTCTGAAGCTCCGACAAAAGGCTCGGGTCCTCAACCTTTTCGGTTATCATTGAAAATGGATTCGCAGCACATCTCGGCATTTTCGTATACCTTATTTAAAAAATTCTTCGGTTCTGCTTTTTTCCTTCAAGTGTATCTTCCTTCCTTTTTTGCCGAAAAAACGGATTTTTTTATTATTATCCCAAAGCAACAGGGCTTTATACTGTTTACATTTTAAGGTTTTTAAACTATAATATGTATTAAACAGCAGTAAGAAAGGTTAAGGTGATTTTCATGGGCAAGCTTAACAAATTCACAGCGTTTATGGGAAATAAATTCCAGCCGGTATTCGGCAAGATAGTATATAGAAATATGCGGAGGAAACCGATAGTTCCGAAAAGAGCTTAAAAGGCTCTCGGACTTAGCACCGCTCGATAAGGACAAGGTTCGGCTCGTAGCGCACCGCGGACTTTCGGGAGCATATCCCGAAAACACCGCTCCGTCATTTGAGGCGGCAGGCAAGATGGCGGATATTTCGGCCTTGAATGCGACACGCACATGACAAGAGACGGCGTTTTGGGTAATTATGCATGACCCGGACGTTTCGACCATATACAGCGGCACGGGCGACGTTAAAGAGCTTTCATTTGACGAAATTGAAAGAATGCACGTCGCAAGAGGCTCCAATGCCGATAAATTCCCCGGGCTCAAAGCTTGCACGCTTCAGGAATACATCGACATCTGCAAAAAAGTATAATTGCCACCCGATAATCGAAATCAAGGATCCGCGTAAGGACAAAATGCAGGATTTCTACAACGTGCTTCTCAAAAACGATCTGCTTAAGGACGCCGTTATAATTTCGTTTATACTCGACGACCTTAAAGAGCTGCACGATATAGACCCGACGCTTAATATGTGGTATCTCGTAAACTATCTCGACAGCAAAAACATTAAAGATGCGAGAGACGCAGGCTGCAGCGGTATGGACTTCTCGGCGGAATTTAACGCCTGCCGTCCGGAATGGATACGCAAGGTTCATGACAACGGTCTTAAAACCGCCTGCTGGACGGTTGACAACCGAGAAATGCTCGCCTCAATGATAGACGCCGGCGTAGAGTACATCACGACAAATTCCATTCTTCCGGAATAACAGACACAAAAGCAAGGAGACTTTATGGCAAGATTTTGTCCGCTTTTTTCCGGAAGCTCCGGCAACTCAATATACATAGGCAATAACGACGGCGGAATACTCGTAGACACGGGAATGAGCGCAAAAAAAATCGGCGAAGCACTCTTTAACATAGGCGTCGCCCCGGAGAGTTTAAACGCCGTTTTTGTCACACACGAACACTCCGACCATATAAAGGGCTTGCGCGTATTCGCTTCAAAATATCACATAAAGGTATACGGAACAAAGGGTACGCTCTCGGCACTTGACGATATGGGCATATTAAACGGCAAATTTGAGACTGAGGAGGTCTCGTTTTCCGGTAACGAAGCAGGTCCTCTTTTTGTGACCCCGTTTCACACCTCGCATGACGCGAGAGAAAGCTGCGGCTACAAAATAGACTGCAGCGACGGCAGAAAAATCTCCATAGCCACCGACCTCGGTGAAATGACCGAAGAGGTTTTTTCGGCAGTAAGCGGCTCAGACCTTGTTATGCTTGAGTCAAACCACGACGTTATGATGCTCGAAAACGGCCCTTACCCGTATTCTCTGAAAAAGAGAATTCTCGGCAAAAAAGGGCACCTTTCCAACGACGCGTGTGCAAGCACCGCCGAAAGGCTCGTAAGCGGCGGTACCACGAGAATTTATCTCGGCCACTTAAGCCGTGAGAACAATATGCCGGCTCTCGCATATCAAACCACGTGCTCGGCACTTACCATGGCGGGAGCAAAAGAGAACAGCGACTATATACTCAAGGTTGCAAAGCCCGTCTGCGACGAGAAAGCGATGATATTATGATAAGCGTTACCGTTATAGCACTCGGCAAGCTCAAGGAAAGCTATATGCGCGATTTTTGCGCAGAGTACGAAAAACGGCTCAAGGCGTTTTGCAAAATAAACATAACAGAGCTAAGTCCCGTACGTCTTTCACAAAATCCGAGCGAGGGTGAAATAAAAAAGGCTCTCGACAGCGAGGCTGCGCTTATAAAATCCAAAATACCGTCCGGTGCTTATGTATTTTCGATGTGCATTGAAGGCAGGCAGATGTCAAGCGTTGACTTTTCCGAAAAAATATCCGCCACTGCGCTGTCCGGCAAAAGCAATATAGCCTTTATTATCGGCAGCTCCTTCGGACTCAGTGACGAAATCAAAAAAATGTCGGATTTTAAATTTTCAATGTCGGAAATGACCTTTCCGCATCAGCTCGCGCGTTGTATGCTCCTTGAGCAGATATACAGAGCCTTTGAAATATCCTCCGGCGGAAAATACCATAAATAAAAAATTCAAAAGGATAGGGTGATTATTATGTTTTGTACAAATTGCGGTGCGGCTTTACCGAACGGTGCGGAGATATGCCCGAATTGCAACCGACCCGTCAGCCGGTCAAGTTTCGCACAAGGAGAAGCCCCTGTATCAAATGTGAATTATAACGGGCAAAACGCTCCGTACAAACCGGAGAGCTGTAATCAAAATTACAACAGCCCCTCGGGGAACACAAACGGCTTTTACGGCTCTCAACAAAGCAATCCCGTAAACAACACATATAATGCTCCGGTAAACGGAGCCGCTTATCAGCAAAACCGACCGGAGCAATACAATCAGTACAGTCAAAACGGCGGAGCCTATAATCCGCAGACATATCGTAATCCCGACGAAAAGGCAAACGTGGGGCTGTGCGTTGCCTCGGTGTTTTTTCCGATTGTCGGTCTTATACTTTTTTTGGTGCAGAAAAACGATACTCCGCGCGCCGCAAAATCATATCTTCTTTGTGCCGCAATAAGCTTCGGCGTGCAGGTGCTTTTAAGTATAATTGTTATGGTGATTATGTGGACAGCGGTATGGGCGGCTGTGCCGTACATCGACGACAGCTTTTCTTATGACTACGACTATGACTATGATACTGCAACAAATTTGTTTACGGCATTGATTTCGCCCGTAAGACTCTTCTTTATGAAATGATATAATTTATACGAATTACAAAGCACCGCCCGGCCAAAGACCGAGCGGTGCTGTTTATTTTATTATATTATGCCGCCGAGCTTATCAGCCCTCGGTCGGCTCAAGTATACCGTAGCCGCCGTCTGCACGCTTATAAACCACATTTACGTCGTCCGTGTCGGCATTGCGGAACATATAAAACTCGTGTCCGAGCATATTCATCTGAAGTATGGCCTCCTCGGAAGATTGCGGTTTTAAAATAACAGCCTTCGTTCTGACTATGTCATACTCCTCCTCGGCGGAGTCGTCAGCCGAATTAAACGCCTCATCAAAGGAGACATCACGTATACGCTTTGCAAGTCTTGTCTTGTTTTTTCTTATCTGACGAATGAGTGAATCGACACATTTATCAAGCGCGTCCTCAAGGTCCTGTGAGCGCTCCTGACTTCTGAATATAAAACCGCCCTTTGAGAGCGTTATCTCAACAATTTTAATGTTTTTTTCCACCGTAGCGGTAACCTTGGCATCAGCTTCGGGTCCGAAAAACTTTTCGACCTTTTTGAGCTTTAATTCCGCCCTTTCTTTGAAGGATTCTCTCGGTGTGCATTTTCTGCCGATAATGGTAATGTTCATTAAGACATCCCCTTATTTATATATTCAAAGGCCGAAGCCCTTGTTGCGACAATACGCTGAATTTCTTTAGCTTGATTTGATTATAGCATATATTTACAGTAAAATAAAGACATTTTTTAAATTTTTTGTTAATTTTAAATAAGCGGCGATTGTAAAAAAGCGGTGCCCACTTTAGGGCGCCGCTCATTTCTCTTAATCAAATTGTCTTTTCGGCGTGACGCGTTACGTGGCAGCCTATATTCACGGCTGCGGGAAGCCCGGCTATGTGCGTCGGTGCCGCCTCAATGTTTACGGCAAGAGCCGTGGTTTTGCCGCCGAAGCCCTGAGGGCCTATATTCGTCGCGTTTATGCGGCGCAAAAGCTCCTGCTCCATATCGCGGTAAACAGGGATTTTGTTTCTCTCGCTTACGGGGCGGCAAAGTGCCTTTTTTGCGAGATATGCACAGTATTCAAAATCTCCGCCGAAGCCTACGCCTATCACCATAGGAGGGCAAGGATTACCCCCGGCAAGCTTCACCGTTTCAAGCACAAATTCCATAAGATCGTCCTTTGAGGCGGAGGGCGTAAACATTTTAAGCCTGCTCATATTTTCGCTGCCGAAGCCCTTCGGAGCGACGGTAAGCTTTATTTTGTCACCCGGGACTATTCTTGTGTGAATTACGGCAGGTGTATTGTCGTTTGTATTAACTCTGTCGAGCGGATCGCGCACTATTGACTTGCGCAAAAGCCCGTTTGTGTAGCCTCTTGAAACACCCTCGTTTACGGCATTTTCAAAATCACCGCCGACAATATGCACGTCCTGACCCACATCACAAAAAATTACCGCCATACCGGTATCCTGACAAATAGGCAAATTAAGTTCCTTTGCCGCGTCGAGGTTTTCAAGCAAGGTACCCATTATCTTTTTGGGCAGCTCATCGGTCTCGGATTTTTCGGCACAGGATATGCAGCCGCACAAATCGTCCGGTAAAATTTTATTGGCTTTTATGCAAAGCTCCTCTACGGTTTTGATTATTTCGCCGACATCTATTTCTCTCATATTTAGCTCCATAAAAACAGGCAGACAAATACTTGCCTGCCGTACATTTTATTTTCTTCTTGAATACGAGCCGCGTTTTCCGTCCGTGGCACGCTTAAGGTCTGTCATTTTTTCGTCGCTGACCTTTTTGAATCTGTCCATCATATCTTCAAAAGACATAGGACCGTCCTTCTTTTCGGACGGCTGACCCTTCCAAACGTTGGGAGTGCTGTTTCTGTGCCCCTTATTTTGGCGGAAAGAACGTTCACCCTGCGGCTGCTGCTGCGCCGGCAATGCTTTTTTGATGGAAAGGCTTATTTTGCCCTCCGGCGTAATGTCAATTACCTTTACCTTGACCGTTTGATTTTCTTTCAGATGCTCGTGAATATCACTTACATAAGACTGCGAAACCTCCGAGATGTGAACCATACCCGTAAGATTGCCCGGCAGGCTTATAAAAGCTCCAAAATTTGTGAGTCCGGTAACCTTGCCTTCAAGTATTTCCCCTACTTCGACCATAAAAGAATTTTATCCTCCCCGTGAGCCAACCTCTCAGTTGCCCGGTGTAATATCATAGTATACCTTTTCATCAGGCATAACGTATCCGAGTTTTTCGCGTGCAACACGTTCGATATAATCTTCCTGACTGCCGCCGTCAGCTACCTTTTGCAAGCGTTCGTTTTCGGCGAGCTGCTGCTCATACTGGGCAGAAACCTGCTCCGCCGTTTTTTCCCTCTCCTTAATTTTGAGCTGCGTATCGATAAGACTTATTGTAAAATACCCGACCGCAAGCACCAAAAGCAAGGTAAGTATGAAGCTGTGCTTGGCTTTACCTTTTTTCTTCTTTGCTTTTACCGCTCTTTTTTCGGCAGCCATTTTGCTTCACTTCCTTCCGCATTTTCGGATAATTGCGCTTATTATTTAATTGATTATACAACAAAGAGCCGCATAGTTTCAAGTGGATTTTTGATTTTTTTGCCGCTTTTACCGCTTTTTTTCGACTTTTTTGTGATATTTTTCCAAAAACTCGCTTAAAAAACCCAAATAGCTTTAAAAACGGAGCTGCAAGGGCCTTAAAAATTTTAATAAAAAAGCCTTTAACGGCTTCGGTAACGCGCTCGGAAAATCGCACCGCAAACACGCCGAACGTAATGTAATATATAAAAAAACCGAGCATCTCTCCGAAAACCACATACGCCATAACCATACCGTTTGTTATAACGAGCGAAAATATAAATGTCACAAGGCCGGCAAAAGCCGAATACAATATGTCAAATATCAGCACCGTGCGTTTTCCGCCGCCGAAAATAAGGCGTATCGTTCTGACAACGTCATACAATACGCCTATACAAAATCCAAAGCCGAGCGACAGCAAAAAATTTGTCGTCTGCCGCGGCATACCGACTATGTAATCCATCAGCGGAACACCCTGCTCCAAAATCCGCCCTCCTGCGTCGGCTTGCTGTCGGAATATGAGAGAGAGCTGATGTTTCCCTCTATCATAATTTCCCCGACCTCAAGACTCAAGCGGTTTATATGAAGACCCTCGCCCTTCACCGTAAGCTCGCCCATATCGGTAAAGACTATTACGGTCTGTTCGTCAAAGCTGTCCACATCGGAAATTCCCGAAACCGTAAGTGTGTGTCTGTCCTCCATAATGACATTATGCGGAGCTTTTATGCCCTCGGCGGCACCTACCGCAGCTTTACTGCCGTTCATAACACAACCTCCTTTACTTTGTACAAGTATATGCCGCAGGTCGTGTTTTTATGTGCGTTACGGTAGCGGACAAGAAACGCAGAGGCTTATATAATCCGCGCAAAAAAACATCGCCCCGAAAAACGGAGCGATTAAAAAATCACTTAATAAGCGACATTAAAAGCCGCGGGTTTCGCGTAGTGATGTTATCGGGAGCAAGGCTCAAAACATATAGCATAAGCGGTTTTTTATCCACAGTCCAAACCGATACCGAAAGCCCACGCTCGTGCATAACCTCAACCAAGGCCTTTGACAAATATGTGTATTTGCAGTTTATACCCACGGCTCCGGCGTGCTTTATTTCATCTGCCGTCCGACGTAAATACTCCTTATCGCGAAGCCTCAGTACATTTAGCTTCATATTGAGATAATACGGTATTTCCGGCGCGTATTTTTTGACCTTTGCCGCGTTATCTTTCTCAACTCCCGTAAAGAAGCATCTGCCTATAAGACCTGTTTTTTTTACGATGCTTTGTATTTGGTCAAGATTTTCAAATACCTTTAAATCAAGATTTTGCAACCGTGCTCGAATTTGACGCTATGTAATACTGCGCCTCGGCAAAGAGCAAGCCGCCGTCTCCTGCCGAATCGGCGTGCATAAAGACCGGCGTTCCGTCAGTCCTGAGCGTTAAGTCATTCTCTATTACGGGGACGTCCGAAAAAATCGCCCTTTGTATAGACTCTATGGAATTGTCGGGGCTACCGTCGCAGCCGGTGTGAGCGGTGACTGTAAAGCCATGCGGCAAGGAAAGCTTTTGCTCTTTAAGCTTTTGATATTTTGCTCCCAAGGCAGCCGCTCCGAAAGCGGAGAACACGGCGGCAAATCTAAGAAAAAACCTGAATTTCATTTAATCACCTTATTTTTGCGGAAGCACCGCATTCCAATCCTCGGGCGGCGCGTCATACATTGAGGACAAAACCGCGTCAAGTATTTCTTTTATTTTACCGTCCTTGTCAAACGGCCTTACAAGCTTTTTTATTCTGCCCATAAAGGCATCCATTGCTCCGTACTCGGGTGTCCCCGGATAAAACGGCTCGTCACCGTGATAAAGATTTATCATTATCTGCAAAACAAGGTCCTTCAGGACTATTCCGCGCGCTCTGTCGTCTATTTTGCCGGATACTCCGAGATATTTAGCCGCCGCTCCGACGGTACGATTGTTTAAAAGCGTACCGATTATCTTCAGCGGCACCTTTAATTTGTAAACCGTCTCTGCCGTCATACTGAAGCTCGGTGCCAAGTCCGCCAGATGGTCTATATCATAAGCCGTTGATGATATTATATCATTCAGGAAAAACGTAAAGTGATTTTTCAGATAATCATTGACCGAAAGACCGTTGCGGTCAAAATCAAAATTATCTATCTGCTCTGTCCTCACATCAATCTTTTCGCCGTCTATTGTAACCTTTCTTATCGCCGTGGGATAGCCTACAAGCGATGAGGTGTTTACGTCATAGAAAACATTGCCCTTTTCGGTACGCTTTACGGCGATATTCTGCATATGAGTGTGCCCCGTGAACACGAGATTCACTCCCGAATCGGCAAGACGCGTAGTAATTTCGTCATAGTCTGCAAGCATATCCTTTTTCGAGAATAAAGGATAAATCGGATTCGGCGGCAGGCACGGATGGTGATTCATAACAAAAATGTAGTCGCCGTTCTTCTTCGCCTCTTCTATCTGCGAGAACATCCACTCAATTTGACTTTCGGTATAGCCGTGACGTTCGGGTGTCCCGTCGTCATTCATACAGAGAAGCCTAAATCCTTTTTTGAGCTTTACGCAGTAGGAAAACGACTCCTTGTGCTCGGAAACGGCTCTGTCCCAGCCGAAATCCGCATACAGCTCGCGAAGCTTCGGACGCGGCGTAGGCGTTGCGGGTAAAAGCTCGTCACCCTCACACCGCAGGGGTTCCATTTCCGAGCTTATAAAGTCATGTGTAGCCGTTATAAGATACACCTGTTTCCCGGCGTCACGGAGCCTTTGCAGCTTTGGCAGTAAATCGAGATGACTTTCCATAGCACCCGTGCTTGTAAGATCGCCGGCTATCAAAACTATGTCAATGTCCTTGTCTGCAATGAGCTTTGAAAATGCGGCATCAATAATCGCACCTGTCTCGGCAAGGCATTTTTGTTCCTTGTTGTTCCACTTTTCATATGCCTTGCCGCTTGTTCCGAGCGACGGAGCATAGTGATGAAGGTCGGTAATAAGGTAAAACTTCAATGAATCAGCCATAAATATCATCTCCGTTCAAAAATAATACCCCCCGAGAGAAGCACGGAGGGCATATAAAATCTTTTTTTATTTTGCGAGAGCAGCAACCTCAAGCATATATGTACCTATCTGGCCGCCGAATTCGGGAGCACCGTCCATGATAAGATGACCCGTCTTTACCGCCTCAAGCATATCATCTGTGCCGAGGAGTATTCCGAGCGCACTGTCAAGGTTGTCAAAGCGCAAGGTGAAGAACGGCATAGCACGCTTATAATCGCCTCTGCCTGCTCTTGACTTGCCGGCTTTAATGCGTAGATACGCGGAAACCGACGGATAACCGTCAACCGCCCATGCATAAACACGGTCGGGGCTCTTGCTGGTCCAGTCGTGAATATCCTCGTGACCCATCTTGTTGAGCTGGCTTATACCGCTTGACAAAAGATAGAAGAAGCACTTAACCATAAGCTCTTTTGTTGCCTCGTCCTTCGGAGCCTCGGTTGCGCCGAGAAGCGACGACATTTTAAGTAGCGTCATTAAGAATGCCTTGAATGCACCGAAGTGTGTTACGACGCCTTTCATCTTAGGCAGAGTCGCAGGTGACATCTTACCCTTAAAGAATGCGTTCATAGCCTCAACGCTCTTAAATTCAAGCTCAACGTGAGGATTGGGGTCTACCTTGTTTAAATGAACAAGCCACTCATCACTGTTTACGACAAAGTGCATGCCGACCTTGCCGCCCGGAGCATCCGGGTCCTTAGCGCTTACCTGAATAATCGCATGAACGTGCGCAAACTGCTTTTTAAGCGAGGGTACATCGTTCGCAATTACCTTAACAAGCGGTAAGGCTGCATTAAAGAATATTTTATTTGAATATAATTCTTCTTTTGTATGCAAATTTTTCACTCTCCTTTTTTGAGGATTTTATTTGCTCGAAAGCGCGAAAAATCATAACGAATTTTCCGCCGAAGCGGTACGCCGAAACCGAAAAAGCACCGGCATACCGTTAATAATTTAAGCGATGTATTAAACAATCTCCGATCGTTTAACAGACTTTAGAGAAAACGGATTAAAGTTCCGCTGCCGCGTACTCGCGTACTGTGGTACGCAAGGAAAAAATTAATTCGTTTTATCAAAGAATACCTTGCAAAATTCATTTTGTTTGATAGGCTTTAGAGAAAACGGATTAAAGTTCCGCTGCCACGTACTGCGGTACGACAGAAATCGGTTAATTCGTTTTATCAAAGAATACCTTGCAAAATTCATTTTGTTTGATAGGCTTTAGAGAAAACGGATTAAAGTTCCGCTGCCGCGTACTGCGGTACGACAGAGATTGATTAATTCGTTTTATCAAAGAATACCTTGCAAAATTTATTTTGTTTGATAGGCTTTAGAGAAAACGGATTAAAGTTCCGCTGCCGCGTACTGTGGTACGACAGAGATTAATTAATTCGTTTTATCAAAGAATACCTTACAAAATTTATTTTGTTTGATAGGCTTTAGAGAAAACGGATTAAAGTTTGACCGCCGCGTACTACGGTACGCAAGGGAAAAATTAATTCGTTTTATCAAAGATTATCAGACAAAATCAGACCTCATCGTCCCAGTTGTCGTCCAACTCAAAGTCCTTATGCATAAGCTCACGAACCGCCTCGATTATGCCGTTGGCATCGATGCCGACCATGGACATAATGTCCTCGTGGAGACCGATGGGAGCGAACTTGTCGGGGTGACCGAGCTTCTTGAAGGCGCAGCCCTTACCGGATTCAACAACAACCTCGGCAACGGCAGAGCCGAGACCGCCGATTATGTTGTGGTCCTCAACCGTGATTATACGGCGAGTATCCTGAACAGCCTTTAAGATAGCCTCTTTATCGATGGGCTTAATGGTGTGCATATTGAGCACGCGAACCTTAAGTCCGTCTGCACTCTCAAGGAATTTGGCAGCCTCACGAGCCTGGAATACACAGGAGCCGCAGGCTATTACGGTAATGTCGGTGCCGGGATGAACCTCAACAGCCTTACCAACTTCAAAGCCGTAATCCTCATTATCATAAAGAACACGGTCAAAACCGCGGTTAATTCTGATGTAATACGGGCCGAAGTTTTCATAAGCGGCGCGAACCGCATTTGCCGTCTCATAACCGTCTGCCGGGCAGATAACGGTGAGATTGGGCATAGCTCTTGTAACCGCAAGGTCAACAATAGCGTGGTGAGTAGAACCCGCCTGACCGAAAGAGGTGCCGGAATGCGTAGCTATAATTTTAGCGTTGACATTCTGATAGCAGATATCGGTGTGCAGCTGATCTGCCGCACGAAGAGAAGCAAACACGGAGAAGGTCGAGGCAAAGGGAACGAGCCCCGCTCTTGCCATACCTGCCGCTACGCCGATCATATTCTGCTCTGCGATACCGACATTGAAAACTCTGTCGGGGCACGCATTTGTGAAGTCCTGAAGCTTTGTGGAGGTTGCAAGGTCAGCTGTGACCGCAACTATTTCTTTATGCTCCTTGGCAAGGTCCGCCAAGGTTTTTCCGTAAATCTCCGAGGTGGAAAGCTCGGGAGTCTCAATTACGTTATATACAAATCCGCCTGCCATTATTCAAACTCCTTTCCGCAGCGAGCTATACGCTCAGCACTGTATTCATCAAGGTCTTTTGCGGCAACCTTTGCCATTTCTTCATCAATGGCGCCGTAATGCCACTTGTAGTTACCGCTTGTAAGCTTAATTCCGACGCCCTTAATGGTATCGGCAACTATAACGGTAGGCTTATCCTTGGTCTTGTGTGCCTCATCAATAGCCTTGCAGAGAGAAACGATGTTGTTGCCCTCGCAAACGATTGTATGGAAGCCGAATGCAACGAATTTATCCGCAAGCGGTTCGAGCTTCATAACATCCTCGGTGTTGCCGTCTATCATGCAGTGGTTACGGTCAACAATCGTGATGCAGTTTGTAAGATTGTAATGACGGATGGTCATAAGACCTTCCCAGTTTGAACCCTCGTCAAGCTCACCGTCGCCTGTTACAACGTAGGTGTAATAGTCCTTGCCGAGAACTCTTGCGGCAATTGCAGTGCCGGCCGCTATCGGAATGCCGTGGCCGAGAGAGCCGGTGGAAGCGTCAACGCCCGCAACCTTATTTGAGTCAAGATGGATACCCATCTTGGAATTTGTAAGGTTAAAGGTCTTGAGCTGTTCGGGATCATTGTAGCCGAAATCGCAAAGCACGGGTGCATAAGCTATGCCGGCGTGACCCTTACTGAGTATGAATCTGTCGCGATCCTCCCACTTCGGATCTTCCTTTTTAATGTTAAGGTATCTGTGATACATAACGGTAAGAATGTCCATAACACTCATTCCGCCGCCGATATGACCGCTTCCCGCCCAAACCGTGGTCTGAAGACAGAGATGCCTTAAATCATTGGCTTTTTTCTCAAGCGCGAGCCATTCCTCCTTGGTCAAAGGTGCTCTTTCCATAATTTTCCTCCCTGAATGTAAAGTTTTGTATTACGGGCGGCCGCGCTCCACGCACAGCCGCCTTAAATCCGTGTTTGAAATCAGCCCTTGAGCTCGGGGTGATTTTTCTCAACTACCGAGAATGCGTCCTCAGCTATCTCTATGGACTTTTTGATGTCCTCGTCAGTAACGGCGGCATTCATAAAGTGGTTGTGGTGTGACGCGAGGAACAGGCCGCGGCTTACGCACTCGGATATCCACTCCTGATGAAGCATAAGGCTGTCATCGTTTGCGATACGAAGATAGAAGAGTGCCGGTTCACCGTAACCACAAGGTCAAAGCCGTGCTCTTTACCGGCAGCCTTAAAGCCCTCGGTAAGCTTTGTGCCCATTTCGCGGAACATCTTGGGTGTGTTAAGCTTTTTCATCTTGTCGATGCAGGCTATGGAAGCGGCGAAGGGGATTGCGCTCATCCAGTAAGAGCCTGTGTATGTAACGCCCGAAACGGTGGCTTTCATATGCTCGCCGCCGCAGAGAGCAGACATATTGTATCCGTTTGCAAGAGCCTTGCAGAAGCAGATAAGGTCGGCTTTGATTCCGTAATAATGGTCGGAGCCGGCTATATCAAGACGGAAGCCCGTTCTTACGTCGTCGAAGATAAGAACCATACCGTGATCGTCGCAGAACTTACGAACAGCCTGCCAATACTCCTTGGAGGCGCAGCGGTTGTCGTAGAAGTTACCGTGATCGTACGGCTGAGCTATGAGGCCTGCAACGTCGCCGTCGCAAGCGTTGTAAGCGTCCTCAAGAGCCTGAAGATCAAACCACGGAACAACAACGTTGTTTGCAACCTCTTCGGGAAGTATGCCGGGGTAGTCTATTTTCTGACCCCACTGGAAGTCGCCGTGATAATAGCCCTTTAAGAAGAACATCTTTTTCTTGTGGGTGTGTGCACGAGCGGTCATAACCGCAAGCGTTGTAACGTCGGAGCCGTTCTTTGCAAAGAATGCCCAGTCTGCGGAAGCTACGGTGTTTACAAGATTTTCGGCACACTCAACCATAACCTTTGACGGAGAGGTTGTGCAGTTGCCGAGCTTCATCTGCTTCATAGCGGCAGCGTCAACATCGGGGTCGTTATAGCCGAGCACATTGGGGCCGTAAGCGCACATATAATCTATGTACTTGTTGCCGTCAACGTCCCAAAAATATGTACCCTTTGCTTTTTCGGAATAGAAGGGCCATTTTGAAACGGGAACCCAAAGGCCCTCTGCGGGGCCGAGGTGACCGTAAATACCGGAGGGTATTACCTTAATGGCTCTGTCAAAGTATTCATGGCTCTTAGTGTGTTTGTATTCCGGGAATTTACTCATATTTATCGCCCTCCTTATGCTAAATACAGAGCTACTCTGTCGAGTATTCTGTTCATATTGTCTACCATGGAAAGCATGCCGCGAATCTCAACGGTACCCTTACCTATACATTCAAGAGAATTAACTTTGCCGTTGAAGAGATCGTAAGCAAGGTCAATGGTGTCAAACTGCATAATAGCTCTCGGCTTTTTCGGATATTCCTTGATTGTTACAAGGTGATGATCCTTAACGCGAATTGTTGCGGCGGGGCCGTCTTTAATGCAAAATGCTATATCACCGTCAAGCATATAAGAAGCGCTTGCCTGGCCGATTTTATCCTGATTGCCTATCTGAGACAGCGCAACGGAAATGGTGTAGAATGTAAGCTTAGTCGAAAGCTCAAAAAACGCCCTGTCCTTAAGAGCCTCTTCGCTCGGCTGCATTACTTCGGAAAGTCGGTCGGTAAGGGCCGTAAAGGTCTTGAGAAGGAAACCTATCTTGGTAAGACCCTTAAGCGGTACAGGAGTAACGGTTCCGTCAATTACGCCGTTGAATTTTTCGCAGGAAGAAAGCGGTATGTAAATATCGCAATCTCTCACTCCGTCTTCCATACGGCAGCCGCTCTTTGTAAATTTAATTGTTGCAGACGGTCCGTGCTTAACATCGAAACAAACGGATACCGGCTTTTTAAGTCCGGATAATATCTCCTTGGCCTTGTCGTCAAGCTCACAGAGATTTTCGAGAGTTCCGAGGACGGCATACATATTGATGTATGCAAGTGTTTTTGTGTCGGTCAATTTAATTCCTCCTTCGCTTCTTTTAATAAATAAACCGAAATAGCATATAACTATGCATTTAATAATAACAAAATCTTTATCTAAAGTCAACGAAAACCGAACACTTTCCCAATAAATTTTATTTAAAAAGCATTTGCAATTTTATAAAAATTTTTAATGATTTTTTTTAATATGTATGGTATAATGTAACCCGTATACGGCAAACTCCATTCTTTTTACGAAAGGAAACACGATAAATGTCACTGTTAACCAAAATTTTCGGAGATTATTCGTCGAAAGAAGTAAAACGCGTAATGCCCATTCAAAAAAAGGTATTAAGCTATGAGGACGAATATTCTCGCCTTTCCGACGAGGAGCTGAAGGCGAAGACTCCGGAGTTCAAAGAAAGACTTAAAAACGGCGAAACGCTCGACGATATTCTTCCCGAAGCATTTGCGGTGTGCCGCGAGGCTTCATCAAGAGTTCTCAATATGAAGCACTTCCCGGTTCAGATAATCGGCGGTATCATACTTCACCAGGGTCGTATTGCCGAGATGAAAACGGGCGAGGGCAAAACCCTCGTCGCAACATTGCCCGCTTACCTCAACGCTCTTTCCGGAAAAGGCGTTCACATAGTAACCGTCAACGATTATCTTGCCCGCCGCGACTCGGAGTGGATGGGCAAGCTCTACCGCTTCCTCGGTCTTTCCGTAGGACTTATAGTCCACGAGCTCAACAACGATGAGAGAAGGGCGGCATACTCCGCCGACATAACCTACGGCACAAACAATGAGATGGGCTTTGACTATCTTCGAGACAATATGATAGCCTATGCGGAGCAGAGAGTTCAGCGCGGTCACTCGTTTGCCATCGTGGACGAGGTTGACTCGATTCTTATCGATGAAGCGAGAACACCCCTTATCATATCAGGCGTCGGCGACAAGTCGACAGACCTTTATAAGATTGCCGACAGCTTCGCAAAAACCCTTAAAAAGGTTACCGTAAAGGAGCTCGACTCAAAGCAGAACGCCGAGGAGGAGCTTTCCGAGGACGGCGACTTCGTAGTTGACGAAAAGGCAAAAACCGCAACGCTCACAAAATCCGGTATTGCAAAGGCAGAGGCATATTTTAACCTCGAAAACCTTATGGACAGCGAGAACATAACCGTTCTCCACCACATAGAGCAAGCAATAAAAGCCATAGGCGTTATGAAACGCGACGTTGACTACGTCGTAAAGGACGGAGAAGTTCTCATAGTTGACGAATTCACCGGACGTATAATGCTCGGCCGTCGTTACAGCGAGGGTCTGCACCAGGCTATTGAGGCAAAGGAGGGCGTTAAGGTAGAGAGAGAGTCTAAGACGCTCGCCACCATCACTTTCCAGAATTACTTCAGACTTTACGACAAGCTTTCGGGTATGACCGGTACCGCCATGACAGAGAGCACCGAGTTCCAGGAGATCTACTCTCTCGATGTCATTTCGATTCCGACTAACAAGCCGATGATAAGAATCGACGACCCGGACGTTCTCTACAAAACGGAACAGGCTAAATTCAATGCGATAATCGACCGCATTATAGAATGTCACGAAAACGGTCAGCCCGTGCTCGTGGGTACGATAAGCATCGAAAAGAGCGAGGCTTTGTCAAAGGCACTCAAAAAACGCGGTATAAAGCACGAGGTACTCAACGCCAAGTACCACGAAAAAGAAGCCGAAATCATAGCTCAGGCAGGTAAATTCGGAGCCGTGACGATAGCCACCAATATGGCAGGCCGCGGTACCGATATTATTCTCGGAGGAAACCCCGAATACATGGCAAAGGCCGAGATGCGTAAAAAGGGCTATTCGGATGAGCTTATTGCCGAGGCAACAGGTTATGCAGAGACTTCCGACGAAGAGATTCTCGAAGCGAGAAAGACATTCCGTGAACTTGAAAACAAGCACAAGGAAGAGCTCAAGGACGAAGCCGCAAAGGTTAGAAATGCAGGCGGTCTTTACATCATAGGCACGGAACGCCACGAGTCGAGACGAATCGACAATCAGCTGCGCGGCCGTTCGGGACGTCAGGGAGACCCCGGTCACAGCCAGTTCTTCCTCTCTGCCGAGGACGACCTTTTAAGACTCTTTGCAGGCGACAGATTCTATAACATCCTTAACAACTTCAAGGCAGTCGGCGATATGCCGATAGAGGCCGGCATTCTTTCAAAATCAATTGAGAGTGCTCAGAAAAAGGTAGAGGCCAACAACTTTGCAACGCGCCGCAACGTCCTCGAATTCGACGACGTTATGAACGAGCAGCGTAAAAAGATTTACAGCGAACGCAATCAGGTGCTCGACGGAGCTGATCTTCACGAAACGATTCAGAAGATGATAAACGACTACTTTGACAGTATGGTTCAGTTCTACTGCCCGTCGTCACTTCCCGAAAACGAGTGGAACCTCGCCGGTATGAAGACAAAGCTCGGCTGGATTATAGGTTCCGATTCGCTCGACGAGCTCAAGACCCCCGACGATTATCTTAAATACTTCCTCTCAAAAGCCGAAAAGCTTTACAACGACCGCAAGCAGAAGTACGGAGCGGAGATTATGAGCCTGCTCGAGAGAAAAATACTTCTTCAGAACGTAGACCGCCACTGGATGGATCACCTCGACGCAATGGAGGAATTAAAGCGCGGTATTTACCTTCGTTCCTACGGTCAGCAGAACCCGATAGTAGCATTCCGTATGGAGAGCTACGATATGTTTGAGGAAATGACCGATGCCATTCGCGAGGGTACGGTCACCGGCATTCTTACGGTTGTAATCCGTACCGAAGCGGACACAAAGCGTGAGCAGCAGGGCAAGATTACCTCCACAAGCGGAGCTACCGACGGCAGTGAAAAGAAGCAGCCGGTCAGAAAAGCCAAAAAGCCCGGCAGAAACGACCCGTGCCCGTGCGGAAGCGGTAAAAAGTACAAATACTGCTGCGGCAAGGACGACTGATATAACGGTGACTCATAAATAAATTTAAAAGACGGATATAAAGCTTGTGTTTTATGTCCGTCTTTCTTTTTGTCTTTGTTTATTGACTTATTATATAAATCACATTATAATACAATATATATTGTTAATTATGCACATTATATGCGCGGTAAGCGGGAGGGCAAAAATGAAAACATTTTTTACGGTGCTGTTTATTACGGCAGCGGTTGTATTTTTAGTATGTATCATATTCAGAGGGGAAACGCCCGACAAGCCCAAGAAGAACATTAAGAGCGACAATCCGGCTATACTGCCATATGGCAAGACGGGAGTTTTGGCTCATCGCTCCGGGGCAGGGCTCGCTCCGGAAAATACTCTGCTCGCCTTTCAGAATATGATTAAGAACAGGGATAAATTCGAACTTGAAGGCTTTGAATTTGACCTGCACCTCACAAAGGACGGCCAAATAATAGTCCTGCATGACGACACGCTTGACCGTACAAGCGATTCGGAGGAATATTTCGGCAAGTCCGGCGTGTTGCCGTGCGACCTGAGCTTTGATGAGCTGCGAAAGCTTAATATGGGCGAAAAGTTTGTTCTTCCCGACGGTTCTATACCTTACGAGGGTCTGCGAGGCGACAAAATTCCGGACTCACTCCGCATTATAAGGCTCAGCGACGTATTTGATTTTCTTGCTCCGTACGGAGATTACACCTTTACCGTTGATATTAAAAACGACGGTGACATCGGTTACCGCACCGCAGATGAGCTTCACCGCCTTTTGGTAAAGTATAATATGCTCTCACGCACGGCCGTAGCCTCATTTCACAAGAGCAATATTCGGTATCTTGACGAAAAATATCCCGACATAACACGTTCGGCCACAATACACGAGGTGGTCAGATTCTATTTTCAGAGTTTCTTTCACATTCCGTATAAGCAGGGTCATTTCAAGTTTAAATATCTGCACATTCCGTATAAGGATTACTTCTTCAACCTCGGTACAACAAGGCTTATAAATTACGCCCACAGCTACGGTATAGCCGTTCAGTACTGGACCATAAACGACCCGAAAATAATGAAGCGCCTCGAAAAAAACGGTGCGGACGCAGTCTTTACAGACCTGCCGGACTTAGCTTACGAGACGCTCAACGATATTAAATAATGTTTTGATTACTCCGAAACGAAGTCTGCGACAAAGCGTGTTTTTACATACGGCGCCGAACGCTCCTTATGGGCAACATGCAGCGGATGCACCTGAAATGCCGGAATATTCTCCATACGCTCAAATTCCGCATAAAATACAAAATCGCAGTCGCTGTCGGCGAAGTTTTCACCGATTTCCGCTTTTATGAGTCCCGGAATCTTTCCGACGAGATTCTTAGCCGAGTCAGACATCATTTTCAGTACCTCTTTACGGTTTGAATCATTGACATTGTCGGAAAATGTCCAAAAAATAATATGCCTTACCATTGTGTAACACGCCCCTTGGGAAAATATCGGTACCGCGCAAAGCAACTATACCGATGTTATTGTATCATAAAAAAATCAAAAATAAACCCTTGACAAAAAATTTAAAGTGTGTTTTAATGACTTAAACCGATGAAACGGAAGTAAAACTGTAAAACGAACATTTAGCGAGCCGGAGGCGGTGTGAGTCCGGTTGTTACGGTGCAGACAAATGGTCCGCTGAGGGCGCAATGAAAAGTTGCGACGGAGCTTTCACGTTACAGAAAGAGGAATATGTCAGTATTCCGTCAGAGTGAGCGTTTTACGCTAATCAAGGTGGTACCGCAGGTAATTTCCTGTCCTTGTATTTTTACAAGGGCAGCTTTTTTATTATACAGAAGATTTCAGGAGGATTTTAAAATGAAAAAGTTTTTTGCAGTTATGCTGTCACTTATGCTCACGGTGCTCACATTTGCATCCTGCCAGAGCACAGACAAAACAAACAGCACCACGAACTCCGACCCCGGCACAAACAACACCGGTAAGAAGTACAAGGTCGCAATAGTTCAGCTCGCAGACAACGGTGCCTTCACAGAGATGCGCGAGTCATTTATTCAGGAGATGAGAACACTCGGCTACGATGAAGCGCAGATGATATTTGACATCAAAAATGCACAGGGCGATCAGTCCGCGCTCAACACCATAAGCCAGGGGCTTAAAAACGGCGACTACGACCTTATAGTTCCGATAGTTACGCCCGCCACAATGTCAGTCGTAAATCAAGGCCTTAAAACTCCCGTCGTATTTATTTCCGTTACAAATCCCGTCGGCTCCGGCATTATGACAAGCATGGAAAAGCCCGATAAAAACGCCACGGGTACCTCAAACGTAGTTCCCGTAGATCAGATATTCGGTCTTGCAAAAGAGCTTACTCCCGATGTCAAAAATAGGCATACTCTACTGCTCGGGCGAAGATAACGCCGTAAAAACCGCCGCTAAGGCTAAGGATTACCTCTCACAGAGCGGCTATGCCTACGAAGAGGTAACCGTTACAAATTCCTCAGAGGTACAGTCGGCCGCAACCTCGCTCGCCGCAAAGTGTGATGCTCTTTACATTCCCATAGATTCCACCGTACAGGCTGCCATGGAGCAGGTAGTAGAGGCGGCAACAGCCAAAAAGATTCCCGTATACGGCAGCGACCCCGTAATGGTTCAAAAAGGCGCGCTTGCAAGCGTCAGTGTAAGCAACACACAGCTCGGCGAAAAAGCTGCCGATATGGCTGATAAAATCTTAAAAGGTACTCGTATCGGAGGTTCCCGCAGTTGCGCTCACGGATTATCAGTATGTCATAAACAGCAAGACCGCAAGCACACTCGGCATTAAAACACCTACCGGTGACAACTATCAGTTCATCGGCGCATAATTTGAGTCTTTCAGGGGTTGGGAAAATTTTCGAAAAGCATCTCGGCGGCAGAGCTTTAACACGCCGCTTTGATTGTCGCTTTCCGAGTATTTTGCAGCCCCTTTAAATTTTTGTTAGGAGGAAAGCTTATGCTTTCTGTTGTTTCGGGCGCGGTGCTGCTCGGCTTTCAATACGCTCTTTTGGCACTCGGCGTCTATATTTCATTCCGCATACTGAACATTCCCGACCTCACCGTTGACGGAAGCTTCACCTTCGGCATTGCCGTCTCCGCAGTCCTGTGCGCTTCGGGTCATCCGTTTTTGGGTCTTACGGCGGCCGTATTCGCCGGCTTTGCCGCAGGAATTGTCACGGGATTTTTACAAACAAAAGCAAAATTCACCCGATACTTGCCGGAATACTCACCATGAGCGGTCTTTACACAGTCAATATAACTGTTATGGGTGCTCCCAATGTATCTTTGATAGGCAAAAAGAGATTTTATGACGGTTTCGCGTCACTGTTCGGCGAAAACAGCTCGGGGGATCTGCCTAAAATGATTTTGGCGGCGGTAATCTGCGCGATATGCGTAGCACTGCTGATTATGTTCTTTAAAACCGTTCTCGGCTTATGTATAAGAGCCACAGGAAACAACAAGGATATGGTAAGAGCCTCCTCGATAAATACCGACATAACCACCGTAACCGCACTTGCAATATCAAACGCGCTCGTTGCACTTTCGGGTGCCGTGATAGCTCAAACACAGGGCTTTGCCGACGTAAACTCCGGCAGCGGTATGATAGTTATAGGTCTCGCCTCGGTAATAATAGGCGAAGTCATATTCGGCAAACGCTCGCTTTCAGTAGGGCTTGTTTCGGCAGTCGTCGGTTCCGTAATTTACAGAATGATAGTCGCCTTTGCGCTTGAGACAAATGTATTTTCGGCAAACGCGCTAAAGCTGCTGTCGGCGGTTATAGTTGCCGTAACGCTGTCGGTGCCGGCCGTTAAAAACGCGATCTCCGACAGAAAAATGAAAAGGGAGGGTATGAAAAATGCTTGAAATTAAAAATCTCTCCAAAACATTTTTAAAGGGAACGCCAAACGAGCATAAGGCTCTTGACGGGATTTCATTATCGCTTGACAAGGGCGAATTCGTCACCGTAATAGGCTCTAACGGTGCAGGCAAATCCACGCTGTTTAACGCGATTGCAGGCGAGTTTTTGTGTGACGGCGGTAAAATAGTCCTCGACGGAAAAAACATAACTTACCAAAAAGAGCACATCAGAGCCAAAGACATAGGGAGGCTTTTTCAGGACCCGATGCGCGGCACGGCTCCCGACCTTACGATTGAAGAGAATCTCGCGCTTGTCTATTCAAAAGCGACAAGACCTATCTTTTCACCTGCGCTCAAAAAAAAGAGACGTTGAATTCTTCAGAGAAAAGCTCCTAAAACTCAATATGGGCCTTGAGGACAGACTAAAGACAAAAATGGGTCAGCTTTCGGGTGGTCAGAGGCAGGCTGTAACGCTTATGATGAGCACGCTTGTAACGCCGAAGCTTCTCTTGCTTGACGAGCATACCGCGGCGCTCGACCCTCTCACAGCCGAAAAGGTGCTAGACATCACGCAGCGGATTGTGGCGGAAAACAGCATCACAACCATGATGATTACGCATAATATAAAATCCGCGCTCAAGCTCGGCACACGCACAATTATGCTTGAATGCGGCAAATCGGTTCTCGACCTAAAGGGTGACGAAAGAAACAATATGACAGTTCAGGACCTTTTGGGACTCTACCGTCAAAAGTCGGGAAAAGAGCTTGACAATGACAGAATGCTGCTGACCGAAGAATGATGTTTCGGAGTAACTAGGCGTATATTTCAGTCGGCACAATTCCGATTTAACAGCCCCGTTAAACAAATGCGTTAAACAAAAAGACACGATTTTCATCGTGTCTTTTTTCAATGTCATTTTTCGGCTGTTTCGGGCTTTTCAAGCTTTTTCATTGCGCTTCTGAATCTGGACGCAAACAGTATGAGCGTGAAGGTTACGGCCAAAACATCGGCTATCGGCTCTGCGGTATAAACACCAATGGCCTTATCGGATATTATATGCGGCATTATATAGATAAGCGGTATCAGCAAAACGAATTTGCGCACAACGGCTACTATTATAGAGCACGGAGCATTGCCTATTGACACAAACGCCATCTGGCAGGCTATCTGCGCGCCCATAAGGAACATCCCTCCTAAGTAAATTCTGAGTGCCTTTGCTGCAAACCCGACAAGCTCCGAATCGGAACTGAAAATTCCGGCAAATGCCTTGGGAAATATGATGACCGCCGCCCATAAAATAACGGCGTAAATCATATTGACAATAAGCAAAAGACGGTAGGTCTTTTTTACACGGTCCGGATTTCGCGCGCCGTAATTGTAGCTCATTATAGGCTGGGCACCCTGCCCTATGCCCTGTAAGGGAAGCATTGCAAACTGCATTACGCTTGTTAGTATTGTCATGGCGCCGACCGCTATATCGCCGCCGTATTTTAAAAGAGAAGAATTGAAGCACACGGAAATTACGCTCTCGCTCGCCTGCATAATAAATGTCGCAAGCCCCAAGGCAATACACGGCATTATGATTTTAGGCGACAGGCGCATATTTTTGAGCCGAATTTTAAGTCCGATCTTTTTCGACAGTAAAAAGCACACCGCCCAAACGCACGATACGCCCTGAGAAATTACCGTGGCAACAGCTGCTCCGCGCACTCCCATATCGAAAACAAATATAAACAGCGGGTCAAGCACTATATTTGCCGCCGCGCCTATTATAACGGTGAGCATACCTGTTTTTGCAAAGCCCTGAGCCGTTATAAACGCGTTTAAGCCCAATGTAAGCTGAACAAAAATCGTTCCGACGGCATAAATATCCATATAAGCCACAGCGTAATCTATTGTATTTTCGCTCGCGCCGAACATCAGCAGAAGCTTTCTGTCCCATATAAGCAAAACGGCAGTCAGCAAGACCGATAATATAAGCTGAAGCAAGAAACAGCCTCCGAGTATTTTTTCTGCGCCGTCCTTATCGCCCTTGCCGAGACTTATCGAGGCTCTCGGTGCGCCGCCGGCGCTTACAAGCGCCGCAAATGCCGAAATTATCATAATTATAGGCATACATACGCCCACTCCCGTCAGAGCCGCGCTGCCCTCACCGGGGATATGCCCTATATATATGCGATCAACAATATTGTAAAGCATATTTACAATTTGCGCAATTACGGTAGGCACGGCAAGGCGAAACAGCAGCTTGCCTATTTTTTCCGTTCGAGAAATTCTTTGTCCTTATCCATTGTGTCAACTCCGTTTCAAATCAAAATGTTCCGCAACATTTGTTTCCATTTTATCAAGCAACGCGGAAAATGCGCTGCGCTCAGCCTCGGAAAACCCGCCGTAAAGCGTATCAACAAAGTTTTTTTGAGCCGATTTTCCGCTTCTTGCTATCTCCTCGGCAAATTCCGTCACCGACAGTCTCACAGCACGCTTGTCCTTGCACTTTTCGCCGCGCAGCAGCCCCTTTTCCATAAGCGATTTTACAGAGATTGAAACGTGCGACTTAGGTATGTGACGCATCGAAACTATCTGTGCCGCAGTATTATATTGCGGATTGTTGTAAAGAAACATCAATACACCGAATTCCATATACGTAAGCCCGTACTTTTTGCAGACGGGCAAGACCGTATCCTGATACAGTTTTGCCGAGTCCGACAGAAATTCTATCGTGGTCATCACATCACCTCAATTAGTTCTAAATTGAACTAATTTAGTATAACACATATTATCCGTTTGTCAACAGAAATAAAAAAAGCGCCGAACGCCCCAAAGAGCGCACGACGCATATTCTAATTTGAGTCGGCTTAAAATTTAAACAGATTAAGGCCCGTAGCATCGTCATAAAACCTGTCAACCTCACCGTTTATTATCCTTATTACGACCTCGGCGGTCGCGCTGATATGTGCCTCATTAAGATGTCCGCCGAAAACACGGCCGCTCTCGTCTCCGGCGCTTATGTGCAGATGGCTGTAATACTTGCCGCCCTTGGTGTTTACGGTTCCCGTGAGCGAAACGATCTCGAAGCAGCCTTTAAATTCGTTTTTCACATATTTTTTCTCGTCCACCATATATACTCCTGCGGTAAACGCATTTAATGCGCCTATCGCCGAAACGTACGCCAGCTTAATATTTTCCTTTTCACAGAGTTCTTGCAGCGAGCTTGTAAATTCCTCTCCGCGGTCAAATCTCGCAACCACGGTATCTCCGAATTTTCTGTAATCCATTGTAATTCCTCCGTTAAACTTTATAGTGGAAAGCTGTATACAAAAATGATATACTTATGATAATATCAATTATAATTTATGTCAATAAAAGAGAGAAAGAGGAATTTAAATGAGCTCCATGAAAGACAAAATGCACACCGGTGAATTGTATTTACCCGGCGATGAAGAGATAATGCGGCATCAATTAAAGCGTCTCGACAGGCTTTACGACTTTAATATGACTCGGCCGACAGAGCTTAAAAAGCGCGAGGAAATGCTCAGGGAGATGTTTGCGGAAATAGGCGATGACTGCTACATAGAACCTCCTTTTCACTCAAACTTCGGCGGAGAGCATGTACACTTCGGCAATCATATCTATGCCAATTTCGGCTTGACGCTTGTTGACGATACTCACATATACGTCGGCGACAACACAATGTTCGGCCCTCACGTTACCGTGGCAACTGCCGGTCACCCGATAGATCCCACGCTCAGAGCAAAGGAATACCAATACAATATGCCGATTCATATAGGCAAGAACTGCTGGATAGGCGCAGGCTCGCTTATTCTGCCCGGCGTTACGATAGGCGATAACACCGTCATAGGCGCGGGCAGCGTTGTTACAAAGGACATTCCGTCATCTGTGGTCGCCGTCGGAAATCCGTGCCGCGTAATGCGTGATGTCGGCGAGCACGACAGGGAATACTATTTCAAAAACAGAAAAATAGATTACTCGTCAATCGAATAAAAAAACAATTAACAATAGGAGCGTGTTATGAAAAGGTTAGTTTGCGTTATACTGTCTGCGGCTTTGCTGTTTTGTCTTTCGTCCTGCGGGCAGAAGCCGAAAATGCGGCGTGAAATCGACAACTCCAAGCTCTTGCGAGTCAGCGAGGACGGCTACCTCACAGACGGCAGCGACAACGGCATACAGCTTCGCGGCGTCAACTTCGGAGGTTGGCTCTTGCAGGAGACCTGGATGTGCCCCGTTATGAGCCTCGACAGGAGTCTTACCGTAAAGGGCGGAACGGACGACGGCTGGGCGGAACTTGACACCTTAAATAAATTCACGCTTCTTTTCGGGGAAGAAAAAACCGCAGAGCTTTTTAAAAGCTACCGTGACAATTACATCACAGAAGAGGACTTTGAAAATGTTAAAGCTCTCGGATTTAACTGCATCAGAATACCCTTCTGGTACAGAAACTTTATGTCGGACGAAAACGGCACATACATAACCGAGAACGATGACGAAAATCCGGGATTTGTAAAGCTTGATTTTGCCTGTGAAATGGCGGAAAAATACAACCTGTATCTGATATTTGACATGCACGGCTGCCCCGGCGGTCAAAACGGCGACCATTCGTCGGGTAAGACCGGGAGAAATCTTTTGTATAGTGATAAGAATTATCAGGTCATAATGGAAAATCTCTGGATGAAAATAGCGACACGGTATAAAGACCGCACCTGCGTTGCAGCATACGACGTTATGAACGAGCCGCTCAACAACGCGGACACCGAACACGGTGTTCTGCCCGAAAACGCCGCTGACCCGTGGCAGGACGTGACACTCAGAAAAGCGGTATACGACAGAATGATAAAAGCCATACGCTCCGCAGACCGTGACCACATAATAACCGTAGAGGCACTTTGGCGAATGGATAAGCTCCCCGCCCCCTCCGAGATGGGCTGGTCGAATATGATGTATCAGCTTCACTCCTACGATAAGGAGAAAAAGACGACAAAACAGCTTATCCGTTCTATGAAAAAGGCAAGACGCCAATACAAGGTTGCGGTCTATATGGGTGAATTTAACCCGACAGTATTCTGCGGTGACGCCGTTTCGCTTATGGACAGCGCTCTTATAAGCTACACGCTGTGGAATTACAAAACCACCTCTTACAAAGACTCCGATTGGGGACTTTACAACAAATCTCTTGCGATAAATGACATAGCCGCCATGGCTTCTTCGGAAGAAACAAAGAACAAAATACTCGCCGAAAACGGGCAAAAAATACCGTCGCTCGAAAATCTTTCGCCGCAGGAGCTCTATGAGCTGTACGAAAAGCTGTGGTCAAAGGAAAATCTCGCAACCTCTTCATATAAGCTTAACGGCAAAACGGTCGGTATTTTCGGCTGTCCCTCTTCGGGTGTTATAGGAGCATAAAAGCTCTCGTTAAAATCAAATAATAAAAAGCAAAAAACAAGGGACTGTAAAACTTAGTTTTACAGTCCCCTTGTCCGTTTTAACGGTATTGATTAGCCGTTTACTTTTTCTTCTTTTTTCTCGCTGTTCTTTGCTCTTAACATAGCTCTTCATAGAGTTGATAACTATTGTAAGGCCGAGAACTATAAGCAAAACAGCTATGACAAGCTGAAGTCCGTTGTTTAAGAACACCTTGCCCCAAGTGGTCTCGCCTGCGGGAATCGTAACCGCTGCGGCTGTGCTTATAGCCTTTACCATAGCTATAAGGCGCTGAACGAGTGCCGTAAACGTAACGCAAAGCATTATTATCATCGGCGGGAAGAGCATCTTGTTGCTTCTGCCCGTAACCTTCATAAATACGCAGAGGGTTATAAGTACGAGAGCGCTCAAAAGCTGGTTTGCCGAACCGAACAGCGGCCAGATGTTTGCATATCCGATTTTTGTAAGTACAAAGCCGAAAAGAAGCGTAATAATTGTTGAGAAATACGGATTGCAGAGAACCTTGCGCCAAGGCTTCGCGTTTTTCATATCGTCAACCGCAAACAGCTCCTGGAAGCTCATTCTGCCTATACGCGCAACAGCGTCAAGGCTTGTAAGCGCAAGTGCCGAAACGCACATTGTCATAAATACCGTAGCGAAGTGTACGGGAATACCAAACATTTCAAAGAAGCCGGCAACGCCGCGGCTGAATATCTGGAAAGGCGTGCCCGATGCAGGTGTGCCGTCCTGAGAAGCCGCCGCGCCCGCTACGCAAAGAGCAAGTACTGCGAGCAGGCTCTCAAGTACCATTGCGCCGTAGCCGACCTTTGTCATATCTTTTCGTTTTCAATGGTCTTTGATGAGGTTCCAGAGGATACAAGGCTGTGGAAGCCCGAAACAGCACCGCACGCAACCGTTACGAAGAGTATCGGGAACAGTGTGCCGAGCTTTTCGTTTGTAAAGCCCGTAAATACGGGAAGATTCATTGTTGGGTGAGCTACAAGCAGTCCTATAACCGCACCGGCTATCATACCGATAAACATAAACGTGGTCATATAATCACGCGGCTGCTTTAAGAGCCACATGGGAAGCACCGCCGCGAAGAAGATATAAACAAATGTAATATAGCTCCATGCGTCCTTTGAGAGAATGAGCGGAAAATGCATACCGATAGCAAAGGAAGCCACTACACAAAGAAGACCGACAACGGCTTCCTTCCAGCCGGAGAGATTGAATTTCTTTTGGATAAGTCCGAATATTACGGCAAATACCATAAACATTATTGAAATGGTGCCTGCACAGCCGTTTGTATTTGCGGCATCGGAAAGTACCGAAACGCCGTCCTTTACGGTATATGCATTAAATGTTCCTGCAACCATATCGGCAAATGCCGCTATTACAAGCAAAGTAAACAGCCAGCAGAACAAAAGGAAAAGCTTACGCCCTGTTTTGCCTATGTATTTTTCAATAAGCACGCCCATGGATTTACCGTCATTTTTAACCGAGGCGTAAAGAGCGCCGAAGTCCGTGACCGCTCCGAAAAATACGCCGCCGAGCAACACCCAAAGGAGTACCGGAAGCCAGCCGAAAGCCGCCGCCTGTATAGCGCCGGTTACGGGGCCTGCACCGGCTATCGAAGAAAACTGATGGCTGAAAACGGTCCAGCCGTTTGTCGGTACATAGTCCTTGCCGTCATTGTATTTTACGGCAGGAGTCTGCGCCTTGGGATCTATTCCCCATTTTTTCGCAAGCCAGCGTCCGTAAAGCAGATACGCTGCCACAAGGACAACCGCCGCGATAAGCACAATTACAAGTGTGTTCATTTTTCTAACCCTTCTCTTAAAAAAGATTCTCAGCCGAATGCATTTTTGCAAAACAAAAAGCCCTCGTCCTCACACAGCATACCCGCTTTCGGGTAGCCCGTGCAAAGACGAAGGCTAAACTTACAAAACGTATATTTTTGCGCCGTTGCAAATTTACTTCCGCGATACCACTTTGCTTGCCGATATTTTACTGTCGGCCTCTCGACCGCCGCCCATAATGGATGGCGCGCCCCTTTAACGGTGGGTTTCCGGCTTCGACTACTAGAAAATCTTTCACCGAAGCTGCTAACAGGTGAGAGCCAAACGTGCCTTGCTGCCGTCTCGCACTGCCGACGGCTTTCTGAAAGCGGTGATACGAATAGTCATGTCCTGCTCATTGCATTTGACTGATACATTGCTAATACAATAGTCTTTTTAAAATAATTTGTCAATAATCTTACAGGACAAAATTTATTTTTGTAGAACAGAATAAACAACGGTATATTTTGAATGTTATTTCTTGTTGAAATTGCAAACAAATTATTAACAGCATCATAAAAACAGGGTGCCGAACAAAATCCGGCACCCCAAAGAGTCAAAATTAAAACCCGACAAAGCTACCGCTTATTTCGCCTTACCCATAGCTTTGACCTCGTCAAATTCATCGGTTATTTCCTTGCTCGGAGCTTTGGTGCAAAGGCTCACAACAATTATTGTGATAAGTCCCATAAGGAACGCCGGCAAAAGCTCATATATTCCGAAAACTCCGCCGAGCGGCTTTATAAGATATTTCCAAACAAATACCATTATTCCGCCGACAGCCATGCCCGAGATTGCGCCCGGGAGATTTGTGCGCTTCCAGAAAAGCGCGCATATAACGAGCGGTCCGAACGCCGCGCCGAAGCCTGCCCAAGCGAACGAAACTATGCCGAATACCGAACTGTCGGGATTTCTGGCTATAACAACGTCGAGTATCGCTATTATAACTACCGTAATTCTTGCGGCAAGCATACTCTTCTTCTCCGAAATTTTAAGTCCCAAGGTCTCGCGCAATATGTTCTCGGATACGCTCGATGCGGCAGCCAAAAGCTGTGAGTCCGCCGTGGACATTGTGCTTGCAAGAATTCCCGCCAAAATAAGACCTGCCATAAGTGCCGGGAAAACACCGTGGGTTGAAAGAAGTCCGGCTACGCGAACTATAACCGTTTCCGTGTCATTTCCGTGGAGGCTGTCGATAAGTCCCGTACCCGAAAGGCCTCTGCCGACTAAACCTATAAGCACAGCCATAGCCATTGCTATAACGACCCAAACAGACGCAACTCTTCTTGAGAGTTTAAGCTTTTTATCGTCCTCAATCGCCATAAAGCGAAGAAGGATATGCGGCATACCGAAATAACCGAGTCCCCACGAAAGAGTTGTGATTATGTGCAAAAGGTTGTACGGCTCGCTCTCGCCCGTAGTTTCGGAATATGACGAAACGAACGAAAGATAACCGGGAAGCTGTTGCGTTTTCCGCAACAGCCGAGACGCCGCCTGCCGACACGGTGGCATATATCAGTACAAACACAATAGCCACGGTCATAATAATGCTCTGAACAAAGTCGGTGGTAGAGGCAGCAAAAAATCCGCCCGCAGCCGTGTAGCCAACTATTACTATTGCCGAAAGCAGCATTGCGGTCATATAATTCATACCGAACAGCGACGAAAACAGCTTTCCGCAGGCGGCAAAGCCCGACGCCGTATAGGGAATGAAAAATATTATTATAATCAAAGCCGCCATACACGATAATATGTTTTTCTTATCGCGGAAACGGTGCGAAAAGAACTGCGGCAGGGTGAAAGAGTCGGTTTTATGGGTATATCTGCGAAGTCTGCCGGCAGTTAAAAGCCAGTTGAGATATGTACCTACGGCAAGTCCTATGGCGGTCCAGCCGACGTCGGCAACACCCGACAGATACGCAAGACCCGGCAAGCCCATAAGCAAATAGCTTGACATATCGCTCGCCTCGGCGCTCATTGCCGTGACGAGAGGGCCGAGTTTTCTGCCGCCGAGATAAAAGTCGGTTGAGGACTCGTTCTTTTTGGCATAGTGAAATCCGATTACGAGCATTCCGACGAGATAAACAAATATCGTCGCCAAAATGCAGACAGTTGATGACGTCATTTCAGCACTCCTCTTAAAAGCAAAAATAAAACGAGCCGCCGAGATGCTTCGGCAGCTCTCATTCCCGTATCGCCGTGTGCGATTCCGATAAAAGCTATTTTATCACACAAATTAAAATATTTCAACGATTTAATACATAAAATCGCCGATAAATTGTAGTGTTACAATTCGAACGGTTACCGAAAAGCAGCCGTCCTTGACATACCCCATTATTTCCGCTAATATGCAACTATGTGCGGTCAAGCCGTTTTCGACTTGACCGCACATTACCGTTCTGTCTTTTATGTTGTTTTTGAGTTTACGCAAATTGTGAAGAAGAGCCGTTTTTTTATTTTTCGCACAAAAAAGGCAATAAATTGTCAACAGCTGTTTCTAAGGCAATACGATCAATGTTACCAGATTTAATTTGAATCATCTTCTTGATAATAAATTCTCGATTGGCTTTGTTTTTATCTGGATCAGTATTACATATTTTTGCACCTTTAAAAATACCCATAGTACCTAAAAATATTTCTATTTCTTTTTCATACAGTTTTACAACATCGTTATTATCCATAACTCCTAATTCTCCTTTATAATATGTTATCAAATTTTCGTAACAATGTTAAAAGTTATAAACGCTTAAAACATTATCGTTTCGTCCAAGTACATTCTGCTGAATTAAGATATCTTTTAGAAACATTATTTTGAATACATAAAAACTCATTCTTATTCCCGCAACAAAATAATCTGAATAATTAGAAGTAGTTGTTGCAGATATTGAAAATACTTTTGAGCCATTTAAATGTGAACAATAATTGGATTCAAAATGGCTATATCCACTGAAATCTAAAGAATATGCCGTTGCACAAAGTACTTCCTATGTACTATTCTCTTCAAAAAATATTTCTATGCCTGATGATATTTGCAAAGCATGTGATTTGATTGTTGTAATAGACTTTGGAATTATTATTTTTTAATTAAAATCGGATAATCAACTGTTATTGCTTTGTTCCACTGACGGTATATGGACCAAAGGTGCAGTTTAACAATTCCAAATCCGAGTATAACAGGCTTTCATTATCAGCAAAATCATTCAACGGACTGTTAAACTGATAATCTGTTGATTCTTGAGTTGTCCAGCAGTATTCATTAAAAACAGTATCGTATACATAATAAACTTTATTTACCCGACAACTTTTAAGAACATACTTTGATTTATCAAATGTGACAGAGCCTTTATTCATACCATCAAATGCATCGTCTATATATTCAACTGAATCAGGGATAGTTAAGGTTAAGGATTTACAAAGAGCGAAAGCACGATTATTTATTGTTTTTACACTATTAGGAATATTAACCTCATTTAGATTGTCACAAGCATCAAACGCAGATCTTCCTATTGTTGTTACAGTATTAGGTATTTCTACTTTTTTAATTACAGAATTACCATAAAAAGCACCTCTGCCGATCTCCGTGACATCTTTTCCGTCTATTTTTGATGGAATATTAAGTTTGTCAAGGGTTTTTCCGCGTTCGGATAAACCGGTGATTTTATATGTACCGGAATCGAGCAGACTATAAGTAAAATTCAATTGATCTGTTGTCACATAATTATCGCTTGTTATTTTACCAAGATTATCCGATGTTCCGTCGGTATAGGTTATTACCAATTCGCCGTTAACAAGCTCGGTTTTTGCGATTCCTCGTCCGTCGGCGCCTTTGGTGCCCTGAAGACCCTGCTGACCCTGCTCGCCCCTGTCGCCTTTATCTCCCTTGATATTGCCGAGGTTGGATATTGAATTATCGGACATTGTAACCACAAGTTCGCCGTCCGGGGAGAGTGTGAGCGACTTAATACCGAGTCCGTCGGCGCCGTTTACGCCGTCCTTACCGTTCTCACCGCTAACCTTGCCGAGATTTTTGACGTCGCCGTTTGAATAGGTCAAAACAAGCTCGCCGGAGGTATTGATTTCAGCCTTGGTTATGCCTAAGCCGTCGGCACCCTTGATGTTACCGAGGTTAAGAACCGTGCCGTTTGTAAGCGTTACGGTCAATGCGCCGTCAGCCGTCACATCGACATTCTGTATGCCCACGCCGTCTTTTCCGTTAAGTCCGCTGTCGCCTTTATCTCCCTTGTCGCCCTTTGAGCCTTTGATATTTCCGAGGTTTATAACGTTGCCGTTTGAGAACGAAAGTACAAGCTCGTTATCGGCATTTATTGTAACATCTGTAATGCCTACGCCGTCAGCTCCGTTTGTACCGTTGATACCTGCGTCGCCCTTATCGCCCTTGTCGCCTTTTTCACCCTGTACGCCTTGGTCACCCTTGTCACCTTTTTCGCCTTTTTCGCCTTGAGCTCCCTGTGCACCGTCATTGCCTGCCACTCTGCCGAGATTTACCGTGTTACCGTCGCTGTATGTTATAACAAGCTCGCCGAGAGAATTTATTTCACTGCTTACAACGCCTACGCCGTCGGTGCCGTTCGTGCCGTCTTTACCGTTGATACCTGCGTCGCCTTTTTCACCTTGGACGCCTTGGTCGCCCTTGTCTCCCTTTTCGCCTTTTTCGCCTTGAGCTCCCTGTGCGCCGTCGTTGCCGACTACCTTGCCGAGATTTACCGTGGTTCCGTTGCTGTATTTTATAACAAGCTCACCGAGAGCATTTATTTCGCTGCTTGCAACGCCTACGCCGTCGGTGCCGTTCGTGCCGTCTTTACCGTTGATACCTGCGTCGCCTTTTTCACCTTGGACGCCTTGGTCGCCCTTGTCACCTTTTTCGCCTTTTTCGCCCTGAATGCCTTGGTCGCCCTTGTCACCCTTTTCGCCTTGAATGCCTTGGTCGCCCTTTGCGCCCTTTATGTTTCCGAGATTAAGTGACGTTCCGTTCGTAAGGGTAATTAAAAGATTTCCGTCGTTTGAAATTTCAATATTATTTATACCGGTGCCGTCTTTTCCGTCTTTGCCGTCAGCACCGCCAAGGCCCGCGTCACCCTTTTCACCTTGAACGCCTTGGTCACCTTTTTCACCTTTTTCGCCTTTTTCACCCTGTACGCCTTGGTCGCCTTTGTCTCCCTTGTCACCTTTTGCACCGACAACGGGGCCGAGGTTTTCGGTAAGGTCGTTTGTATATGTGATTACAAGCTCACCTGCGCTGTTGATTTCGGACTTTTTAACTCCTATACCGTCCGAACCGTTAAGACCGTTTTCGCCTTTTTCGCCCTTTTCGCCTTTTTCACCTTGAGTTCCCTGCAAGCCTTGCTCGCCTTTATCGCCTTTGTCGCCTTTTGCGCCGACAACCGCTCCGACATTGGCGCGCTGACCGTTAGAGAACGAAAGCACAAGCTCACCCTCCGAATTGATTTCGGCGGAAGAAACGCTTATGCCGTCTTTACCGTTTGTGCCGTTCACACCGTTTATACCGTCAGAACCTACTACTTTACCGAGGTTTGCCGTCGTCCCGTCCGAATATGAAATAACAAGCTCACCCGACTCATTTATAACCGCCGCGGAAATGCTTATACCGTCCGTTCCGCTCGTACCGTCTCTGCCATCTTTTCCGTCAGCACCGTTTTTGCCGTCACGACCGTCTTTGCCGACTACTCCGCCGAGGTTGGCAGTTTCGCCGTTTGTATAAGTCAACACCAGTTCGCCTTTTTCATTTATAATCGAAGAAGCAATACCGACTCCGTTGTTTACTGTTTCACCGACAACCTTGTCAAGATTTACGCTGTTGCCGTCGGAATAGGAAATGACAAGCTCGCCCTTATCATTGATTTTTGCCGATTTTATTCCTATGCCGTCCTTACCGTCTTTGCCGTCTTTGCCGCTTGCACCGACTGCCTTACCGACATTGATTTTTGTTCCGTCGGAAAGCGTAATTACAAGGTCGCCTTTTTCCGAAAATGCTGCGGAGCTGATATCGGATTTGTCTTTTTTCGACATTGCGGTAAGGGTTTTGCTCCAATCCTTTTCACTGCCCGAATATCCGTTATCGACGGCAATCTGATATGCCGATTTACCCTGGAGAGAAACAAGCCAATCATCAAGGCTTCCCGCATATCCCTGCTGCACCGCAAGCTCGTATGCGGACAAGCCGTTTTTAACGCTTGATGCCTGCACGCTTTTTCTGTTGTGCACAAAATTTGCAACTGCGAACGATATGCCGGTCATTATAGCTATCAGCAATACCGCCACAATCACTTTGATTGCCGCTTTACGTTTTGATGACGTTTTCTGTTTTTCCATTTATTTACAACTCCTTCTCAATAATAAAATACTTCATTTATGATAATACTCAATTATTGAGTATATGTCAATACTCAGCTTTTGAGTATGCTAACATTTTCACAAATTACAATGGAGGTTTTGTGGAAATGGATTACAGAACAAGGATGAGAAACATCAGGGAAGACAGAGATTTAACACAAAAGCAAGTAGGTGAAATCATCAACAAATCCCAACAGGGCTACAACCATATCGAAACCGGAAGAGCGGAATTGAAAATCGAGGATTTAATCAAGCTCTGTCAATTTTATAATGTTTCTGCCGATTATTTTATAGGTTTAACCGACCGAGAGTAAGTTCGGTTACCTCAACGCATAATATAGCGGTGCTTTGCGGTTTTTACACTACTTTGCACGGGTCGGTGCTCAAATTTATCATATCTGTATATTGATGTTAATTTTTTTGGTGATATAATTGTTTTGCGTCCTACAAGGCGACACAGCTAAAAAAACAATACCGAAATAAAAAATACGTAAATGCAAAAAGGATAATTATGCCGAAAAAGACGAAGTTAAAAAACAGTAACAAAATGGATATGATAAACGGCCCTATATGGAACAAGCTTCCGAGATTTGCGCTGCCCGTGGCCGCAACAGCAATACTTGAGCAGCTTTTCAACGCCTCGGATCTAGCCGTAGTCGGAAACTTCACGGGCGCAGCCAAAACAGCCTCGGTTGCCGCCGTCGGAGCGAACAGCCCGGTAATCGGGCTGATACTCAACCTGTTTATAGGTATAGCCCTCGGTACAAATGTAATAATAGCAAACGCAATAGGCAGGGACGACAGAGAAACCGTACAGCGTGCGGTTCACACCTCGGTGCTCACCGCAATAATCGGCGGTTTTCTTGTAATGATACCCTGTGAAATTTTTGCCGTGCAAATTTTATCGGTTATGAGCATTCCGGAGGATGTACTGCCGTATGCCGTTCTGTATCTTCGCATATATCTGCTCGGCTTGCCCGTAATACTGTTGTACAACTTCCTGTCGGCCGTTTTCAGAAGCGTAGGCGATACAAAAACGCCGCTTATAGTGCTTGCGCTCTCCGGCTGCCTCAACGTACTTTTGAATTTATTCTTTGTAATAGTTCTTAAAATGACCGTAAACGGAGTTGCCATTGCCACCGTTATATCCAACGCAATCAGCTCGATTGTGCTGTTTATTGTTTTAATGAAGTCCGACAAGTACATAAAGCTGTCGCTCAGGGAGCTGCGCATAGACAAAAGAGTACTCGGTCAGATTTTGGAAATCGGTCTGCCGGCAGGCATACAGAGTGCTGTTTTTGCCATTTCAAACATAATAATTCAGGCGGCTATCAACAGCCTCGGAACAATAGTTATAGCGGCGTCAAGCGCGGCATTTAATATAGAGGTAATAGCTTACGATGTCTTTAACTCGTTCAGTCAGGCGTGCACGACCTTTGTGGGTCAAAACTACGGCGCCGGCAAAGCTCGACCGCTGCAAGAAAACCCTGCTTCTGTCGATTGCGGAGGACACAATCGCAACAGCCGTCACAATAGGACTTGTTCTTTTCTCGGGACGATTCCTGCTCTCGATATTCACAAGCGACCCACAGGTAATAGAGCTCGGCTACACCAGACTTTTACTGATTTTCTCGGCATACACGTTTTCAATGCTTTACGAAATTATGTCGGGGTATCTTCGCGGCTTCGGCATATCCTTGGTACCGGCTATTCTCACAACAATAGGCGTTTGCGGCACAAGAGTATTTTGGATATACGTCGTTTTCCCGTCGTCACCTACCTTCAAAACCATTATGTATGCGTACCCGATAAGCCTGTCGCTTACGGCGGTACTGATATTTATAGCTCTGCTCGCCTATCACCCGTCGCGCAGGTTTAAAGGCGCCGTATCCGCCGAATAATCCGGCCACGTAAAATTATATCTTAATGTAAAAAAGGCACGTTAGTTAAAAAATAACTAACGTGCCTTTGCCGTGTCTGCAAACGGAGCCGATGCTCATTCGGCTATAATGTTGTCATATATCTGAACATTTCTGTGGACATCCTTGACGGGCTTCAAAAGACAAATAGGCTCAAACTTAATCGGGTCTTTTTTAGAAAACGTGTTGTCGTGAATTTTCATATTCCTGCACGGGCCGCTCTCGTACCAATCCCTGCAATCACACGAGATGTAAATATCGGGCATACCGACGTTCCTGAACGTGTTACCGAAAATCTCCGACTCCTTATCGGTAGTACAGAGAATGCCTCGCGTCGGAATCGCATTAAATGTACATCCGCTCACGGTGAGATTCGGGTTATACGTGATGTTCTCAAAGACATACATTTCCGGCTTCATCGGCGGCAGCTTTTTTTTGAATTTCACAATGACCGTCTTTTTATCAATGTTGTCGTCCGTGCTGTCTACGGTATAAACGCCGTCAAGCTCCGACAAATCGGTTCTGCTGTATATTTTCACTTTATCGCCGGGGTAAAACGCCTTGTAACCTCCCTGCTGATGATGTACAAATTCAAGCTCGGCGGTTCGCTCGTCGCAAGCCTTTCTAAACCTTAAAAATGCGCCGTGCACATTGATTGCGTCATCGTGCGGGTGTTCAAAATGCGAGTCGGTTATTTTCACATAGCCCTTGCAGCCGCATACGTGAATCAAATCGGCAAACGAAGAAACTCTGTAACCGCTCGCCGGCTTAAATGTCAGCTTGTCAAAGCTCAGGTTTTCACACATCTGGGACAGCCACCCGAAGCCGTGCATATAGTTGACGGTTATCCTCTCGCAGAAGATATCGGAGCAGCTCTCGAGAAACAATCCGCAGTTGTCGCGCAGCTTATTTCGTGACATCGCAACGACGTCTCCGACCTTGAATTTAGGCGACACAAAATATCTGCATTCGACGGTATGAGCCCCCGTTTTTTTGATTTTTAAGGCGGTTTTCGTAGGTGAGCGCGACGTTCTGAAAACCTCGTCGCCTCTGTGAATTACGTTGCAGTAGCACTCGCCGTTGGCTGTATAGGTATAGTAATTCTCTCCGCTGAACGGACTTTTTTCGAAGAACGTAAGCTTGTTATTTTAACCTCAAAGGCGCTTCCCGTCGGGATTTTATATGTAATTTTATTGAGCGAACGCTCTACGACCTCCATTTCAAAATTCGTCGGGGAGGCATATCTTACGGTGAAATTTACAAGCCTTACATTTTTACAGCCGCGCAGAGAAAACGCACACATATCGCCGTGAATCACAAGGGTTGAACCGCAGCCGTCCACGGTAATATTCTCCTTATTCTCGATAAGCACCGCAAAATACTTGTCGGGTGCCTTAAAGGAGTCCGTATTTGTCATATGGCAAACCTTGTGAACACAATATTCCTTGTAAAAATGATACTCATTCTTCGGGAAAATAAGTGTGTCTCCGCTCTGTAATTCATTTATCGCTTTTATAACGCCTCCGGCAGAATTTGAGACGTCGCAGAAATCCGTGGTTTTAATATTCAATGTCATCCTCCGATTGCAAATTATAGCATAAGCTGTTTAGATGGTTTTTAACTATGTGCTCGTTTTCGGCACATTCAGGTTTGATTGCATCACCGTTTGAGTCGGATTTTCAAGATGTAATCCCCGCTTTTTTAAGCTCCCTCTTCAGTCTCTTGACTGCCGCTGCAAGTATGATTTCGGTGTTTGTTCCGGTTGAAATAAGACAATACACCTCGTGATAAACCGCATAAAACGCACACTTCAAATCACACTTTTCCGAAACGGGATATTTCCTTTTATATGCTTTGTAAAGCCCGAAGCACTCCCCGGTCAGGTTTCTCAGCTGGAACAAATCAAATTCTTTGTCAGCCCACTTGCACTCAAGAGGGTCGATTATCGCGGTGATATTAAGTCTTTTATCGGACATTACATTCATAACATTCAAATCGCCGTGGATAAGAGACGCCTCTTTTACGGGCTCGCTGAAAATGTAATCAAAATTTTTCCACGCTGTTTGCATAACATTAAGCGTGCTGTCCTTCAGCCGTTTTTTTCTGTTAAGCTCTGCGGCGGTCTGTAAAATATCCTGCGCAAACGGTCGGTAAAAATCAAGCCAATTATCGTACTTTGGGAAATCGAGACTGCCGAATTTGTTGCAGGTAACGCTGTGCCAATTTGCAAGACAATCCGCTATTGCATCTGCAAATTTCGCTTTTCTTTTTTGCTTAAAAACAATTTTGAAAAGTCGGTGAAGCAGTCTGTTCCGTTCACAAATTCCTCAATTATAAAATCCATGGGGATTTCGTCGGTTGCGTCAAAGGTAAAATAGACCTTGGGAATATGAACCAGCGAGCTTTCGGCAAGCTTTTTCAGCGCGGCGCTCTCATTATGCTGCATACCGGCGACGCGGCAGGCCTTTACCGTAAGAGTGTACGGCATCACGGGCAATTCGGCCTTGTAAACATATCCGAAGGAGCCGCCGCCTATGTATTTAATCTGCGTTGCTCGACTCCCGTAATGTCTGAAAAGCACTTCCTTTGCAAATTCGCATGTCTGTTCTTTTGTGTATTTGCTGACTGTTTTTTGCTGCATAGCTACCTCCCCTTTTTCACACTGTTTTTCAATTTTGTTAATACCCGTTTGTTTTCGACGTACCGATTTACACATTTATGTTTTAAAAATATAATATCAAAAAAAATAATAAATATCAATAAACATCTCTGTACAAAAGAGCCGTCGGACACATAGCCCGACAGCTCTTAGGTCTTATATGTATTATGGTGCTTTCGACGTCCGCAAGGCTCGCCGAGTTCCTTTTCAATTTGCTTTTTAAGCGCAGCCAGCCTGTTTCTGACCGTTGACGACGGCATATTTTTTATCTTGCCGATCTCTCTGCTCGACCAGCCGTAGCTTTTAAGAGTAACTATTTCTCGGTCGATCTCGCTCATTTTCAAAAGTATCTGCTGAATTTCAACAGATGTGATATCATCAAACACCTCAAGACATTTAATGCTTTCAAGCTCATCAAGCGAGTCGGCAAAATTATTTTTACGAAGTCTGTCGGCAAGCACATTCTTTGCGATTTTAAAAATCAAAGACTTTTCTTTTTTGATGTAACCGAGCGTCGGCAGATAACCCCACAGCTTCATAAAGGTGATTTGAGCCAAATCCTCTGCCTCGTCGTTGTCAAATCGCCTTGAAAAATACGAAACTATGCTTTTATAATACTTTTCATAAATTTGGTTAAACAGTTCAATGTTATTCATTTTTTTCCGTGATTTTGTTGCCTACGGTTGAATTAACTTTAACATATCCCAAAATACTTTTGCCGCATTTTACCTCGTTGCCTGCCGCAAATGTTATCTTTTTATCGGAGAGCATTTGCTCGGTCACGTCATTGTCAATATCGACATTGTTGCCTGCGGCCACCAATGTATTGTAATCGAAGCTCCTCACCGTATCGCCGTCGATTTCGATGGTGTTAGGGTAAGGCTTTATTACGACGTTATCCTCAACCTCAACACTTCTGCCGTTCATTCGCGTCATCTCATAGCGTGATTTTTTTCTTTTAAGCAGAAGCCCGTTCACGCACAAATCCGGAATTTTTTCAACGGTCTCAAGAATAATAATGCCGTTGACAATATAGAGGCAATCATCGGAAACATTTTTATCGTTTAATATAACCATTCCGTTTAAAACGCTGTATTTGCTGTAGCTGACCTCTATAATGCTTGCAACATTTCGGATTGTTATCTTGGCATAGGCATTTTTCCATTCATCACTCGCATTTTTCGGAACAAGAAGCATCGCACAGCTCTCGATTTTCTTGATTTCCCTTAACGCCTCGGCAGTAAAATTTTGCAAATCAAGAAGCGCTATGTTTTTTATGGTTTTTCTAAGCATAAACATTCCCCTTTAAAAGCTTTGAAACACACTTTGTCTATTAAGACGGATTTAAACCCGTCCGTATTATTTCAATTTGTTTTTACTTGCGATTACACACCCAAACGACATGCAAAGTAACGCTATTATCCGCACAACTCCGTCGGCGAACTGAATTAAAACAATTTTATCCATAATTCAAATTTCCTCTTAAAAGTTATTGAAGCGCGTTTCACTTATTAAGACGAAATTGAAGAGGAAACTGTCCGCATTATTTAAAAATTTATCGGAGTCCGCAAAATGCGGTATCGCAAAATAAACAATAAGGGCTCCGTTTTACGAAGCCCTTGAGCAAGTGTGTTCATATCAAGCGAAAAATCAAAGCCGTGTGATTTTACGTTCATTTATCCTCGGCGGACATATTTTTGCGACTGTTTGCACGCAAAATCACTTTGTTTGAAATATCCTTGATTACAATCGGAACCGCTACCGCCAAAATCACATAGAAAAGATAAATTCCGGAATCTCTCCACGGGTATGCGTACCACAATATGCTCTTTGAAAATCTCGAAGCCGCATAGCTACCTGGGCTTCAGACTTTTTCGATTTATTCCCACTCCTAAGTACAAAACAGACTTTAACTGTTTTTGTTTAGGAGTTTTGACTTTTGCTATCAAAAAGCTATCATTTAGATGCTATCAAAATTTCTATTTGCATATATAATCATCTAAGTCATCCTGAGTTTTAACAGTCATTTTATCAAAATGTACAATATGCTTTTTTATACCAATAATTTTTGTTCGATATTGATAAGAAGTGTTAATAACTAATTCTTTATCTTTTATATAACAGGGAGAAACCAAAATATATTCATCATTTTGATAAATAATTGCACAATCCGTATTATTTTCTGAAAAATAAGTAGAACTCTCAATTACATCAATTGTTTTAACACTTTTCTCTTGCAAATAACCCATTGAGAAAAAAGAAAGTACAATAATTGAAAGAACCAATATAATTGCGGCAATGCCGATAATCGGATTTGAAATTCTATGCGAATTAAGAATTTTACTGTTTTGTTCGCATTCGTTTTTAAATTTATCTATGTTTATATGTAATTCGTCTAAAGCCTTTTCTATTGCGTCACTATATAAAATTTTATAATTCTTATGTAAAATAATCGATAAGTTAACACTCTGAATTTTAATGTATTCAGAATGATTTTTATTATTGCTTTTACGCATAATCTTACGCCAAGTTTTTAACATTTGTTTTATTTGGATAACACGAAATATTATATGTCTATTTCTATTTTCGTTATACTTTCTATTGACTCTCAAATATTTATTTTCCAATCTGCAAATCATCTCATCAATTGAAGGGTTAACAGCACAAATAATAACAAAGATGTTAGAAAATGGGATAAACAATATTGCAAGTACAAAAATTACTATTACAAATTCATGATTTTTCGCAATATCAATATATTGAAATTTGCAAGTGTAATCAAACAAAAAAAACGACATAAATAGAGATAAGGGAAATAAACCGCAAAAGTATTTGAACAGAGAATTTTTCCTATAAAAATAATATCCAAATAATTCATTGCCAACATTACAGCGGAAATAACTATACAAAATAAAATATTGAATTTATTTGAGTCGTTTACTAATCTAACTGTGTTGACATCAATATTAAAATAGCTCAACTGACCATATTTGTATACATAATAACAAAGTTGTAAATAAACAGTCGTTGCAGCTATTAACGCTGAAAAAATTGCAGTAAATAAAGCAGTATGTTTTTCTGCATAACTTTTTAGCTTCAATATAGATATTTTACCATAATCCCTTTTTTTAGTTTCAGCCATTTTTATCACCTTAACATAAAATTCATGTTATGTTATACAAAACGATACTGGTGATTTAGACCTATCTTTATTGTTTTTTAAATGTTAATCTTACCAGTTTCGTTCATTTCAACAAATACATTAACCTTTTTAGTAAAATTGCCTCATTAATAGTAAGTTTTTAAGTTCTTAATATGTAACGATTTAATATAATTCACATAACCACCTCATCATTTGCCGTTACTATTGTATGTAGACTTTTTGTATTCATTTTGATTATACTATAAAATATGGAGGATTACAACTATGGATATTATAAAAGTATTTGGCGATAATTTAAGAAAATATCGCACCGCAATGGGAATATCCCAAGAAGCATTTGCCGATAAATGCGGTATGCACAGAACTTATATCAGTGCTATTGAGTGCTATCGCAGGAGCATTTCGCTTGAAAATATACAGCGTATCGCCGATGCACTCGGAATTGAAACCTATAAATTGTTTTTGGAGGAAGATAAAAATGCCAAAAAAGAAAACAAAAATTGAGTTGTTTGAAGAATTGGCGGGAATAGATGAAAATGGTTGTAGCAGATGGGTTTCCGTCGATGAGTTTGTAGGAAAATATCAAGGTCTTCAGCTTCTAAACGGTGCCGGATGGTCAAGAGACGATGGAACTTTTGGGAAAAAGTACATTATTGAACGAGATAAATCTATTACGCCTGGAAACAAAACCGATGCTATAAGAACGGTAGGATTTAATAACGGAGATTATTCTCAGCACATTAGAGCTGATATTAAAAGACAAATTCAAAGTCAGCGTTGTGTAATATTAGGGACGTCAAATCCAGAGGTAGACCATAAAAATGGCATGAAAAATGAAGATCGTGTTATGCGAAATGAAGATCAAAAATTATCTGATTTTCAGCCATTAAGCAAAGCCGCAAATGATGCAAAACGCCAATTTTGTAAAGAATGCATTAGAACAGGCATAAGATACGATGCCAAGAATTTGGGATACCCTATGTCTTATTACAAAGGTGAAGCTCACCATAATGGAGAGGAAGATGCCTGTGTTGGCTGCTTTTGGTATGATCCATTAGAATTCAGAAAGCACTTAAAGGAAATATAATATGAATACACACGTTTTTATTGTAAATGGACAAACATTTAAATACCACTTAGAATATATGTTCGCAGGTACTGGTGCAAGCGAAAAAAAATCACCATTTTTGAATAATCCTACTATTCAATATAACGCAACTGCAGAGCGCAACTTAATGGGAATGATAGCCGACATTTCTCGCATTCAGATCGGCGACAATATTATTTTTTACTTACAAGCGACCAATGGTAATCAAGGACAGTTCTTTGGAATATTCAGAGCAAAATCTAGAGCTTTTTTCGATGAAAATGATACTGATAATTACTTAAAAATTAAACTTGGAAAAGGATTGTCATACCGCATACTCATTGAGGCATCTGATTATGGCGTATACCCAATAGGCATAACAGAACACGAATATTTAGATTCCTTAGAAGGTAAAAATTATCCTTATGAATTATGTTGGAGTTTAATATATAGAAAATTAAAAGGTAATCGCGGATGCACTATGATTACTGATTTTGAATTCAACGACTTATTATCAAAATTACAAAATAAAAGCAAATGCCTAACAGTATCTGATAACTATACATATGATTTTTCATCAAACAAAATATCAGAATATAATAATGTCGCAATTTATAGTGGCAGACAAAATTCGCTATCTATAAAAGAAAGATTGCTATATAAAGCAAACAGACAAAATGCGTTTGAAACACATTTACAAGCTTTTATTTTACAAAATATACGCTCGCTAAATTTACTTGAATATCCAGAAAAGGATTTTTGGGTAGGCAATGAGGTTTCTTGCGGAGTAGGTATGCAGCGAATAGATATATTGATAATGCAAGAAAGCAACGATAATATTCACTTTAAAATAATTGAATTAAAAGACGAACAGCCTACAGCGAATATTGTGGATTATCAACTTAACTGGTATATAAAATGGCTATTTGATTATATTATTCCGAACTATGATAGAAAAGCAGTAGAAATAACTCCTTGCATTGTTGCTGCTAAAACAAATGATATGGGATTGATAAAATATATTGCCGGAAAAAAGTTTAACAATCCGTATTCATATGCATCTATTCATAAGACCGAGTATTATGCTTTTAATATAAGCAAAGATGATATTGACTTTGAGAAAATTGTATAATCGATTCGTTATAGGTAAAGTGATTTTAATCACTTTACCTTTTTAAATACAAAAATATATTCGTGTTTGAATATGTAGAAATCGCTGGCTAAGGCACGATATCGCCAAATGCCTTGTTTATTTGATTTACCTTTTGTTTCACCAAAGTTTTTAACTAAAATAGCTTTCAAAAGCAACCCTTTTTCCATCATCAAATTCATGCAGTAGAACCCAAGGGGAATTACTTGACTGTTAGCATATTTATCGCCAATAACAACTGCACAATATCTATTTTTCTCCAAAACACTTAACGAGTTATCGATTACTTTGCCAAAAGAATCCAAGAACTCATTAATGCTGTCGCAATTTGACAAATCATTGGGATTTTCAGAAAACTTCACAATATCCCAATATGGAGGATGCATTATTACAAACTGTACTTTGTTTATGCCCTCTGATAGTAATATCTTATTCATATCACATGTTTGACTATCAGCAACCACAACCTTTGTTCTTGCAACATCATTTTTTTCAGTGTTAATTATGTCATAAGCTTCTTTTGCAACATCATGTTGAATTTCTATTCCAATTGAATTTCTCCCCATGCGTTGTGCTTCTATTAATGATGTTCCACTTCCCATAAACGGGTCTAAAATCCAATCTCCTTTTTTGGTATATCTAGAAAATAATTGGTGTGGAATTTGTGGAACAAAATTTCCATGATAATGTCCACTATGCGCACCGCTATTATCTCTTTTGTCGATTATCCACAAAGAATCCGTTTCGATGTCCGTGTATTCTCTCCATTGAGATAAGTCTAAATCATTATATTTTCCCATTTCATTCCTCTTTTATTAAACAATGCAAATACTCAGTCGTTTCTTTTTCCGAAATATTTCTGTTTTCGTCTTTATCCGCCTTAAATCGCCTATAAGATTGAGTGAAACATCTATATGTTCCGTATCTCGACATTATATTTTTTATTGCATCTACATTCATTAAGCCTTCATTATTATAGCTTAAAAAGATGTATCTAAAATTCGCATTAGCAATCAAATTTTCAAATTCACTTTCCAATGTTCTCTTAGAACAATACTTGCTTTTCTGTCCATTGGGCTCTCTCAAACCGGTTTTGCCTTTCAACTCAGGATAATCATATCGCGCAATAGTTTCAAGTACGTGATAATTTGAACAATATTGTCTAGCATTATATGGTGGGTCAAGATATAAAACATCCCCGTGAATTCTCGTTATTAGTTTATTAACATCCTCATTATAAACTTCTCCTTTTGGTCCCTGAATTCTTGGCAGTAACTCTAACTTAAATTGTTTTTGAGCTGATTTTTTTATGTGTTTAAGAAAAGCTCCGTATACCGATGCTGTATTTGCGTACTTATCTATCGAATTCACAAGACCTGCTAAAAGTCCAAAATATGTTTCTTCAGATATCAAATTCTGATTAAAAAGTCTTTCGATTTCTATCCTTATAGCATCACATTTGCCATTGCTATCTGTAAAATAGTTTCTACCACTACCTGATCCTGCACAATAGTTTTCAAATATGAAGCCATCAACATCATCCAATAAATCCAAACTGCTTATCAATGATTCGTCTATATTTTCTGATCCCTCAATTAAATATTTATTAATTACATAGCTATAGTATTGAATGTCGTTTGAAATGACCTTACAGCCTTCTTTTCTATAACTCGCTCCTACAACCCCGGTTCCCGCAAACAAATCTGCAAAAATATAATCATCACCTGACTTGTAACCGGTAACATCCGATATTGTTCTATGAATAAAATCAAGAAGCGAATATTTGGATCCTATATAATTCATTGCTTTTCAACCTCGTCAATATGTTCAATAATATCGGAAACATCGCATGAAAAATGAGAACACAATCTATCTAATATTTCCATTGACACTTTCTCGTTTCTTCCCATTTTATCCATTGTGGATTTTGATATGTTGGTTTCTTCCATCAGTTGTTTTTTGGTCATTTCTTTATCAATTAACAACTTCCATAATGGCTTATATGTAAAAGACAAATCCATCACTCCTTTATATGTTGTGATTATATAACAAAAGTACTGCAAACGCAATACTTTTATAGCTATAACTAAACAAATCGGAAATAGCATAAAAAACTCGGCAGGGATTGCTCCCTGCCGCCGTTGTGTTTATACCTTGTAAATTATATCTGCATTTACAATTTCCGTTGCACGATTACGGATATTGTTTATCTTCTGCACCCAAAATATCGTATCGGTGTTTCAAGCTTTTTAGTTCAAGTGTAAGCTGCAATAACCCTGCCAACGACAAGAACCCCGTACTGACTTTAATCCGTCAGTACGGGGTTTAATGTTAATATGGTGTTTTTGCGAGCCACAAGATATTACTTTTTACTCACAAACCACTCGATACACACGATAAATGGTACCGAGCAGAATCTTATCAAAATCTTATCAACGGGCTCTTTGAAAACCTTGAAACCCTTGATGTTACTGGGGCTCCAGACTTTTTCAATTTACTCCCACTCGACGGTGCCGGGGGGTTTGGAGGTTATATCGTAAACTACGCGGTTTACGTGTTTTACCTCGTTTGTGATACGATTTGAAACCTTGGCGAGAATATCGTACGGTATCTTCGCCCAATCGGCTGTCATAAAGTCATCGGTTGTTACTGCGCGGATTGCCACAAGGTTATCGTATGTGCGGTGATCGCCCATAACGCCTACCGTATTGACTCCCGGAAGCACACAGAAGAACTGTGCGAGGTTTTTTTCATAACCGTTCTTCGCCATTTCATCGCGTAGCACCCAATCGGCATTTTGGAGAACTTCAATCTTTTCCTTTGTTATCTCGCCGATAATTCTGACACCGAGACCGGGTCCCGGGAACGGCTGACGCCAGACAAGCTCGTGCGGAATTCCGAGCTTTTCGCCTACAGCTCTGACCTCATCCTTAAACAGGCTTGAAAGAGGCTCAATAACGTCGATGAATTCAACGTCGTCGGGCATTTTGACCTTATTGTGATGCGTCTTGATTTTATCGGCATCGCCCTTGCCGGACTCTATGCAGTCGGGGTATATGGTGCCCTGTGCAAAAAAGCCCTTCTCGGCCTGTTTTCTTATCTCATCCCAGAACACCTTGTAAAATTCCGTGCCTATGATTTTTCTCTTCTGCTCCGGGTCGGATACTCCTTTAAGAGCATTTATAAAATGGTCCTGACAGTTTACGCGCACGAAATTCATATCGAACAGCGAAGTGAATGTCTTTTCGACGAAATCGCCCTCGTTCTTACGCATAAGTCCCTGGTCAACAAAAACACAGGTGAGCTGTTTGCCGACGGCGCGAGAGAGAAGTCCCGCCGCGACCGAGGAATCGACACCGCCCGAAAGGCCGAGAATAACCTTTTTGTCTCCGATTTTTTCGCGAAGGCTCTTTACGGTATCGTCAATAAAACTGTCCATCTTCCAATCGCCGTGACAGCCGCAAACATTATACAGAAAATTGTGAAGAATTTTAAATCCGAACTGCGTGTGAGTTACCTCGGGGTGAAACTGCACGCCGTATATTTTCTTTTCTTCGTTTTCATAAGCTGCTATCGGGCAGGCTTCCGTTTTTGCGGTTATTTCAAAACCTGACGGCATCACTTTAACTCTGTCCGTATGGCTCATCCAAACTACGCTCGTTTCATCGACGTCGGCAAAAATTTCAGACTGTTTTTTTGTAACCGTAAGGTCGATTTTGCCGTATTCGGACTGTTCCGCGGTCTCTACATTTCCGCCGACCATCCACGAAATAAGCTGACAGCCGTAGCATATGCCGAGTACGGGTATTCCGAGCTCCAAAATCTCTTTTGTGTAGTGCGGCGAACTCATATCAAACACGGAGTTAGGTCCGCCGGTAAAAATAATACCTTTGTAATTGCCCTCTTTGATTTCGCTGAGCGGTGCGGTATACGGCAGTATTTCCGCATAGACATTGTTGTCGCGTACACGCCGCGCAATCAGCTGATTATACTGACCGCCGAAATCGAGTACAAGTATTTTCTCCATAAATATCCTCTTAATTATCTGTAAATTATAGCTTCCCTCTCAGGTCCGTTAGATACCATATTTATCTTGTGGCCGAGTTCCTTTTCAATGAATTCGACATATTCCTGTGCCTCACGCGGAAGCTCCGAGAAATTGCGAATGCCCTTTATATTGCAATGCCAACCCTTTAATGTGGTAAATACCGGCTTTGCCTTTTTAAGAAGCGAGGTGTTCGGGAAATCCTTTGTGATGTCATCACCTATTTTATAAGCTGTGCAAACCTTGATTTCGTCAAGATACGAAAGACAGTCAAGAGCGGTCATGGCAATCTTTGTGGCGCCCTGGCACTCAACGCCGTAACGTGTCGCAACGCAATCAAACCAACCGACTCTTCTCGGTCTGCCGGTGGTAGCACCGAATTCGCCTTTATCGCCGCCGTGAATTCTGAGAGCCTGTGCCTCGTCCTCATCAAGAATCTCCGAAACAAATTCACCTGCACCTACCGCTGAAGAATATGCCTTTGTTACGGCTACAACCTCACTTATGAGATACGGGGGAATTCCCGCGCCGACAGAACCGTAGCCTGCCAAAGTCGAGGACGACGTAACCATAGGATATATACCGAAATCGGGATCCTTAAGCGTGCCGAGCTGACCCTCGAGGAGGATGTTTTTGCCCTGCTTTAAGGCGTCGCGTATAAATGCGTGCGTATCGCAGATGTACGGAGCTATCTTTTTCTTGTATTCCATACAGGTGTTGTAAAGCTCGTCCTCGTCAAGCAGCGGTTTATGATAAACGTGCTCAAGAATGAGATTTTTAAGAGTCACTATGTTGTGAAGCTTTGCCTTTAACACTTCGTCGTCAAACAGCTCGTTGCACTGGATGCCTATTTTTGCGTACTTGTCGCTGAAGAACGGAGCGATACCGCTCTTTGTGGAGCCGAACGCGTTTTTGCCGAGTCTCTCCTCTTCATAGGTATCGAGAAGAATATGATACGGCATAAGTATCTGAGCACGGTCTGACACGAGAAGCTTCGGATTTACACCTGCCTTTTTCACGTCCTCAAGTTCCGAGCAGAACTTGTTTATATCAAGAGCGACGCCGTTTCCGATGACACAGGTAACATTGTCGTAGCAAACACCGCTGGGCATAAGATGCAATGCAAATCTGCCGTGTTCGTTTATAATGGTGTGCCCTGCATTTGCACCGCCCTGAAAACGAACAACTATGTCTGCTTCACTCGCAAACATATCCGTAATTTTACCTTTGCCCTCGTCGCCCCAGTTGGCGCCGACAATTGCTTTTACCATTAGAGTTTCCTCCTTAAAAATTACGTACCCGAATATAAAAAACGCTAAACGGGCAACTTATTAAACATACATTAGATATTATATATTACACAGTGCATTATGTCAACGAAAAGCGGAATTTTAAGTGTATTTTCGGGCACATATCAAGTCACACAAAAAGGAGCTGTAAGCACATTGCCACAGCTCCGCTTTCAGCATTGTTTTTTATTTTCTTTTGCGTTTTACCGTAACCGCAACAGCCGCCGCGGCAACGCACAAAGTGACAGCCGCCGAACCTATCGCAGCATACTTACCCGAGGTCTTAGGAATTTTTCCGGCCTTTACCGTTTTGCCCTCCGATGAGACGGTTTCATCGGTTGCCGCCGGCATCAGAGCTGCTTCGGATAAGTCAATCGAAGAGCTTACGGCCGGCAAATCAATGTGCTGATTATTGGCATCGGTTGAGAAATCGACATTTATCGGGAAGTCGGTTTTGCCGGTCGCTCCGTCGTTCACCTTAAAGGTTATGGCGGCAACCTCGCCGCCGAGCGGCGCGGTGTTTTTCCAAACGGCGTTTATTTTAACCTCGCCTGCCGTGCTTGAATTTGTGGCACTGACGTCTCCGCTCGAATACTCCGCCGAAACATACGTGAGCAATTTTGTATCGTATTTAAGTGTAAACGAAAGCGTCCCGAGTTCCGTATTTTGCGGAAGGTAAATTTTTACGGTGACGACCGAATCCTTTGCTTCAGCCGAAGAAGTGAGCTTAAACGGATCCGCCGCAAGCACGGGAAATGCGGTAACAAGTAAAATAACAGCCGCAATCAGTACGGAAAGCACTTTTTTATTTAACGCCTTTTTCATTACAGTATACTCCCTTTCGATTCTCGCTTGCCGAAGTAGGCGAGAGCTTAACTCCATTGTTGGATTATACCATTTTATACGCGCTGTGTCAAATATTTTTAAGCAAAATGTGTATAAACGTACATACAAGAAGCCGTTTGAAAGGAAATTTCACGCTTGAACGAGCAGCCGCATTCTCAAAGCCTTCAGGCGTTATCACCCGTGAAATTTTCAAATACGGTGCCGACACAGCTTTCCTCTTCGAGAGCAGCCGAATATTCGGGGCAGACATTTCCCCACTTTACGCTTGTGTTGCGAAGCGTAACGTTATCGGCAAAGCGAAGATAAAAACCGGCATTATGCTTTTCGACCTCTTTATTAAGCCCCGGGCGCATATCGTAAAGACCGCAGTCCCACTTTGACGTTTTTGAGAGGGTTACGTCAACATCCGAGAAAACTATGTTTTCAATTTTGTTTTCCGCCGTGCCGCATATCATAACTCCGTTTTCGCCGACGCAGGTTATGTTGCGGTAAGATATGTTTTTGATATGGCCTGCCCTTGTGTTTTCGTCGCGGTCAAACGCGGTTATGACTATCGGCTCGGCAGTCCCCCACCAATCGGGGCAAAAGCGGCGCGTACCTATTATAATGTCGGAATATTTGACATTTTCGACATTGCCGCCGTCGCGTATCTGAATTGAGACCGCGGTTGCTGCGCGAAATGACACAGTTTGAAACTATTATGTTTCTGAAATCGCCGACGCCCTCCGTGCCTATTTTTATCGCCGCCGAGGTTGAAATCAGCGTGCAGCCCGTTATCAGTATGTTTTCGCACGGTCCGTATTCGGAATTGCCTTTTGAAGTTTTAAGGCAGATGCAGTCGTCGGCGCACTCTACGTGGCAGTCGCAAATACGCACGTTGCTGCAGTGGTCGGGATCTATGCCGTCCGAATTTGCAACATCGAGGTCGTTTAATATGTGAATTTTTGATATTAAAACATCGTCGCAGCCTGCCGGATGAAGCGTCCAAAACGGTGCATCGACCACCGTGAAATCCTCAAACACAATATGGTTGCAAGCCTCAAAATACATAACCGTGGGACGCGGATAAAAGTCGCCGGTGACATAGTATTTGTCTTTTCTCTTTACAAAGCTGTGACCGTTTGCGTCGATTTTTCCGCCTCCGGTTATTGCGGCATTGTCCGCCTTATACGCATATATAAAGGCAAACGACGGCTTACCCGTAACGGGATTGCCTATAAGGGTATTTGTCTCATCGTTTATAAAATCGCAGGGACGAAAGTATCCGTTTATGTCTGAGGTTGCCTTTAAAACCGAGCCTTTTTGCAAATGCAATTCAACGTTTTTCTTCATTATTACCGAGCTTGAATAATACGTTTCCACTCTCAAGCACAACCGTTCCGCCGCCGTTTTTTTCGGCCTCGTCAATAGCTGACTGTAAAGCGCGTGAATCGTCGTTTTTTCCGTCGCCGAGAGCGCCGTAGTTTTCCGGAAAGTAAAATTTCATTTTATCACCTTTAAAAATTCCGCACACGAACTTTGCTGTCGTATGCGGAAAAATTTTTATTTTGCATATAAGGAAAGAGCCTTTTGCATAGTCTTATTGGCAACGGGAATTGCCACAGATGAGCCTCCACCGCCGTTTTCGACAACAACCACTATCGCAAGCGGGAGATCCTCGCGCTGTGAATATCCGACAAACCAAGCGTGAGGCTTTGCACCGCCGGCTTCCGAGCTTACTTCCGCCGTTCCGGTCTTACCGCACATTTTAAGGTTGGGGAACTTACCGTCGCTGTAATAATTTTTGACATTTGAGCGAAGCATATCGTTCATCTTTGATGCGGTATCCGAGGAAATAAGCTGAGTTGCCGTGCCTGGCTTTGCTTCATAAATCGTTTTTCCGGTCTGCGAGGTTATTTTGCCGACAAGATATGGCGGCACGGAGGAGCCGCCGTTAGCCACCGCGCCTGCAATAGTTAACATCTGGCACGGATTTATGCGAGTGGTGTACTGACCTATACCTGCCCAGCCCACGTCGAGGTCCGACGCACCGGTCACATTGAACGAACTTTTTGCGAGCCTTATATTGCCTACATACATCTGATTGCCGAGCCCCAGCTCCTTTGCCGTGGCCATAAGCTTATCGGGTCCGAGTTCTATCGCAATCTGCGCAAATGCGCTGTTACAGGACACATTGAGAGCCTTTTCGAAATCCACGGTTCCGTGAACCCCGAGGCACTTAACCGAGCTGCCGCCGACCTTGTATTCGCCCGTGCATTTGAATTTTTGCGAATCAATATCAGGCAAATTTTCAATGGCACAAATCGAGGTTATCATTTTAAATGTCGAGCCGGGAGTATAAACGCCGGAGAAAAACCTGTTTAAATAAACACCCTCGTAGGCACCTGTCTTATCGTTATTTATGCTTGAGACGGGCTTATTTGCAATATCATAAGACGGGCTTGATACAACGCATAAAAGCTGACCCGTTTTGTAATTGTAAACGCCGACCGTGCCTTTGTTGCTTCCGAGGGCGCTGTATGCCGCCGCACAGAGCTGCGCGTTTATTGTGAGATTTACGTCGTTGCCCTTACCGTATTTTTTCAGGTTGTATATACCGTCAACGAAATTATAGCCGGTTATGACATCCTTATACGATGTCTGAACGCCCGTCGCTATATAGCCCTCAGAGTCGCCTACCGTGTGCATGGTTGCGGTTCTTACGGTTTTGTCGCTGTTATAAACGCGCTTACCGTCCTTTGTTTCCGCAAGCACCGCTCCGGTTTCATCCTTAATGCTGCCCGCAACCGACAGCGTACCTGATGAATACAGGTGCCTGTTTGCCTTTTTCATAGCCCACGAATCGGCGTTCGTATAAAATGTGTAAAACAACACAATGAGCCCTGCTAAAAATGCTGCTATAAACACATAGAGCACCCAGGCTCTTTTTGACATGGTTTTCATTGTTTCACACTCCCTTTCGGCAGATTTAATTTAAGACTTTGCCACCGCTACCTTATCGTACCGTTTGTACGTCTTGACATCAATGGCCTTTATAAATGCCACAAGTCCCCAGCAACACATCATACTCGAGCCGCCTCGGCTGATAAACGGCAGCGTAACGCCCGTCCACGGAAGAAGATCGGTAACACCGAACACGTGCAGAGCCGCTTGGAAAAGAAGAAGGCCAGACGCCGCGCACGCAGCAATAGAGTAAAAAGACGATCGAGCCGCCACAGCATAGCGTATACTGTAAACCACGAGGGCAACAAAGGTCAAAAGCACAGCAAATGCGATAATAATTCCGAATTCCTCACATACCATTCCGAACGCCAAGTCCTCTGTGGCTGCGTATACATCTCTCAGCTTGCCGTTTCCTATTCCGAGTCCGAAAAGACCGCCGCTGACGGAATATATGAGAAGTCTCGCCTGCTGATAGCCGCGGTCGTTTGCATACTCCCAAACATGGCGATATGTTTCAAAGCGTTTTGCGACATACGGCTTAAACGTAAGCACAAGGCCGCCGCCGCCGAGAGCTGCCGCGCATACAAGAAATATTGTCTTTATATCTCCCGAGCGCAGGAATGCCATTATGAGGAACGTAAAGAAAAATATAAGAGCCGTACCGAAATCCTTCATAAGGAACAGACAGCCTATACAGGAAAGCGCAAACACAAGATATTTTGTAAGGCTTCTCGTTGATTGCAGGTATTCGAGCGTAGCCGCACCTACAAAGACAAAGCCTATCTTCACTATTTCCGACGGCTGTATCGAAACGCCGCCTATTCTTATCCAGTTGTATGCACCGTTTATATTGTGCGCCAAAAGCCTTGTGGCAACAAGTACGATAACGGAAGCTATCGCCACCGGCATACGCAGCTTTACGACTCTTTCTATATCGCTGAGCACCCAAAGCATAACTATAAATACCGCAATACCCATAATCACCGCCGCAAGCTGAACAAACGCCTTGTCGGGATACACGCTTGTGGTGAGTGTAAGACCTATTCCGGTAAGAAAAAACGCTATAAGCTCTATTTCAAAGCTCTTGCGGTGTAAAAATCCGCCGAAAAATATAAAATACGCCCATTCGATAGCTATATATGCACCGAATACAATATATAATGTAGTCAGCGGTATGTCGGGACTGTTCATATTTATCTGAGCGGCGCAAACGAGCTGAAAAACAGTCATAATTATAAGCAGAATCAGCCAGTTTACAGGCTTTCTGTATTTTTTGGTTCTCGTCTTTTTTTTGCTTTTTACGAGCATTTTCCTGAGCCAAAGATGCGTCCTCCGTTTCTTTGAATATGGCCTCTTCTCCGCTTTATTCGCGGAAAAGGAAGCTGTAATCGCCTATCGAAATAATGTCGCCGTCATACAGCGGGAATGCGCCGAAAACCTCTTCGCCGTTTAAAAGCGTACCGTTTTTGGAATTGAGGTCCGCAACATACCAGCCGTCCTTTGCGGGATAGACCTCGGCATGCTCACCCGAGACGCTTTGCATCGGCAGGCATATATTACAGGTTCTGTCACGCCCTATAAGGCACGTGCCGTTTAAATAGAACGCGCTGTTGTCGGCGAGATTTACAAGCCTTGTGGCGTTTGTGAAGTCAACCTTTTTACCGTCCTCAGCCTCTTCACTCTCAACGCCGTAGCCGTTTGAGGTGAACTTCATAACCGCGTTTCCGAACGAGACGGTGTCGCCGTCGATTATCTTGGCTGATTTTTTTATCTGCTCACCGTTTACGTAAACTCCTGTCTTCGACTCGGTATCAAAGACATACCAGCCGTCTTTTCTGAGAGCCAGAACGGCGTGAAAACGCGATACCGTGCCGTACTTTCTGAGCGATATATCGCACGAGCGCGAACGGCCTATCGAGGTTTCCCAATTTCGTATTTCAATTTCGCTGTCGTCGGCAAGATTTATCAGCGTTGCCATAATCTCGCGGCGCGGTCTGAGCCTGAAAAGGGAAAAAATGCACCGGAGAAGTATTATAAGCGCAAGAAAAGCCAAAGCATATCGCGACAGGAATTCAAACTGAGTTAAAAATTGCTCCAATCGGCACACTCCCTTCAAATACATAATATATGTTAAGAATACATTTAAAACGCCGAAAAGTCAATAAAAATACTTTTGTTTTCCGGTTAGCATTATTTTCGCTCTTGCAAGTTTTTTCGTCTTTCTTGACAACGGCGCGCGGATATTATACTTATTAAAATGCTAAAAATGGGGTGGTAGCTTTGAAAATGACCAAATCTCTCTACGGCAAAACCGCCGACGGAAAAGAAGTCTTTTCATTCACAATAAAAAACGAAAGCGGAGCCGAAATCGAACTGCTGAATTACGGCGCTACGCTCAATAAAATATCGGTTCCCGACAGAAACGGAGACTTTGCCGATGTGCTTGTCGGCTTTGACACCATGGAGGGTCAGCTGAGCTGTACGGATTCGCAGGGTCGCACCGTCGGAAGAGTCGCAAACCGAATTTCCGGAAACGGTATTACCATAGACGGCAAAAATTACCCGATAACAAAAAACATCGACGGTAAATTCACCCTTCACGGTAATCACGAATACGAAAACGCCGTTTGGAATTATGAAATACTCGGCGACGACAGCGTTAAATTCTCATATTTCAGCGCCGACGGCAACGAGGGCTTCCCGTCAAACCTTCAAAATGAGGTCACCTTCACGTTTACCGACAAAAACGAGGTCAAAATACACTATGACTGCAGACCCGACGGCAAGACTCCGATAAACGTCACAAACCACTCATACTTTAACCTCGGCGGATACGCTTCCGGCAACATCCTCTCTCACGAAATGCAGATTTTTGCAAAATACTTTACGCCGATGGACGAAGACAGCATCCCGACAGGCGAAATCAGAAGCGTTGAAAACACACCGTTTGACTTCAGAATACCGAAAAAGATAGGCAGAGACGTATCGTCTCCCGACGAGCAGCTTATAATAGGCAGGGGCTACGACCACAACTTCTGCCTCGAAAATTACACGGGTGCTCTGCGCGAATTCGCAATGGTTTACGACCCCGAAAGCGGCAGGAAAATGACGTGCTATACCGACCTTCCCGGAGTCCAGTTTTACATAGGCAACTATATGGACGGCTCGCAAATCGGTAAAGGCAAGCTGCCCCTCACTCACCGCTCCGGTTTCTGCCTTGAAACGCAGTACTACCCGAACGCTTTAAACAACCCCGATTTCATACAAAATCTGTTTGACGAAAACCATCCGTTCGTATCTGACACGGTGTATCGTTTTTCAGCCGAATAAGCCGCAAAGGAAAGGAAAACAAAAATGGCAGAAGGAAATAATGCAAACAGTCTTGAGAGAATATTCCTCTCGGCTCTCGTATATAACCGCACGGGCGTGCTTTTGCGCGTCGCAAGTCTTTTTGCGAGACGCGGCTACAACGTAATAAGCCTTACCGTAGCCGAAACGGAAAATCCCGTATATTCAAGAATAACAATAGTATCCGACGTTGAGCCGCACAAATTTTTGCAGGTTGAGCGTCAGCTCTCAAAGCTTGAGGACGTAATAAAGGTGGTAAAGCTCAATGAATCGCGCCTTGTATCCTCCGAGCTCTTGCTTATAAAGGTCCACGCCACAAACAGCCAGCGCACAGCCGTGCTTAAAACAATCAACGGCTTCGGCGCAAAGGTAAAGGATATAGGCCACACAACAATAACTGCCGAGCTTACGGGTCTGCCGTCGCTTATCGACAAATTCATAGGCAAAATGACAAAGCACGGAATAATCGAGCTTTCACGCTCCGGTCTTACCGCGCTTGAGAGCGGCGATACAAACATAAAAGGAATCGAGGAATAACAGAATGTCAATGACAATGACCCAAAAAATACTCGCGGCGCACGCCGGCCTTCAGTCGGTTACGGCAGGTCAGCTCATAGAGGCAAAGCTCGACCTCGTGCTCGGCAACGACGTAACCTCGCCCGTTGCCATAAACGAGATGGCAAAAAAGGGCTTTAATGACGTATTTTCAACGGACAAAATAGCACTTGTTATGGACCATTTTACCCCCAACAAGGATATTAAATCCGCCGAAAATGTCAAACAGGTTCGTCTTTTCGCAAAGGAAAAGGGAATCAAAAATTTCTTTGACGTGGGAAAAATGGGTATAGAGCACGCACTTCTTCCCGAGAGCGGTCTCGTTATTTCCGGCGACGCCGTTATAGGCGCCGACTCACACACCTGCACATACGGCGCACTCGGCGCGTTCTCTACTGGTGTGGGCTCAACCGATATGGCTGCCGGTATGATCTCCGGCAAGGCTTGGTTTAAGGTTCCGTCCGCAATTAAGGTTGTACTAAAAGGCACCTTGCCCGAATTTGTCAGCGGCAAGGATGTAATACTTCACCTTATCGGTAAAATAGGCGTTGACGGAGCAAGATACCGTTCGCTTGAATTCACGGGCGACGGTGTAGGCGCACTCTCAATGGACGACCGCTTCTGCATAGCGAATATGGCAATAGAATGCGGCGCCAAAAACGGAATTTTCCCGGTAGACGACAAAACTCTCGAATACATAAGCGGCAGGACCGACAGACAGCCTCGTATATTCGAGGCAGACGAGGACGCCGAGTATGACGAGACAATAGAGATAGACTTAAATAATCTGAAACCCACGGTTGCTTTTCCGCATCTTCCCGAAAACACTCACACCGTTGACGAAATTGAAAAAATCGACATAGATCAGGTAGTTATAGGCTCCTGCACAAACGGAAGAATAGAGGATATGCGCGCTGCCGCCTCCGTCTTAAAGGGCAGAAAGGTAAAGGACGGCGTTCGCGTTATAGTAATTCCGGCAACACAAAAGGTTTACCTGCAATGCATTAAAGAGGGACTTACCGAAATATTTGTAGAAGCGGGCGCGGTTGTATCAACCCCGACATGCGGACCGTGTCTCGGCGGTCATATGGGCATACTCGCAAAGGGTGAAAGAGCCGTTTCCACCACAAACCGCAACTTCGTAGGCCGAATGGGACACCCGGAGAGCGAGGTTTATCTCGCGAGCCCCTTCGTAGCGGCGGCAAGTGCCGTTACGGGCTATATATGCTCACCCTCGCAGCTCAGGTAAGAAAGGAACGATTTATATGAAGATACAGGGCAAAGTTCATAAATACGGCGACCATGTGGATACGGACGTCATAATTCCGGCAAGATACCTCAACTCCTCCGACCCGAAAGACCTTGCGGCTCATTGTATGGAGGATATAGACAAGGAATTTGTAAATAACGTGAAAGAGGGCGACATAATAGTTGCCGGCGTAAACTTCGGCTGCGGCTCCTCAAGAGAGCATGCTCCGCTTGCCATAAAGGCGGCGGGCGTTTCTTGCGTAATCGCCAAAAACTTCGCAAGAATTTTTTACAGAAATGCGCTCAACATAGGTCTGCCGATTCTCGAATGTCCGGAGGCAGGCGACGAAATCGAGCAGGGCGACGAGGTTTCGGTAGATTTTGACAGCGGCGTAATAACCGACAACACCACGGGCAAAAGCTACCGGGCAGAGCCGTTTCCGCCGTTCATACAGGATATAATCAAAAAAGGCGGACTTCTGTCGTCGCTTAAATAATCATAAAATCGGGCTATAAAGAAATTTGTTTTTTATAGTCCCTTTTATTTTAAATTTCTTACGAATTTGTTCACATATTATTTTTAAATGTACTTTATAATTTCTGATTATAAGAGGTTTGAAAGGGTGGTATTTTATGCCAAACGAAAAAATACTCGTCGTCGATGACGACACCAATATCTGCGAGCTTTTAAGGCTCTATCTCGAAAAAGAGGGCTACGTCGTAAAAATAGTTAACGACGGTGTGTCGGCAATAAATGCATTCAAGCAGGAAAATCCCGACCTCACGCTGCTCGACATAATGATACCGAAGCTTGACGGCTGGCAGGTATGCCGTGAAATCAGAAAATTCTCGGACAAGCCGATAATTATGCTCACCGCCAAGGGCGAGACCTTTGACAAGGTTCTGGGTCTTGAGCTCGGCGCGGACGACTATGTTACAAAGCCCTTTGACACAAAAGAGGTTGTGGCAAGAATAAAAGCCGTACTTCGCCGCACCGCTCCCGCTTCCGACACAAGCGACGTCAAAGAGGTAAATTACGACAAGCTCTCGATAAACCTTACAAATTACGAGATGAAGGTCAACGGAGTATCCGTAGACACTCCTCCGAAAGAGCTCGAGCTTATATATCATCTCGCCTCAAATCCCAACCGTGTATTTACGCGCGACCAGCTTCTTGACGAGGTATGGGGGTTTGACTACTACGGCGACTCAAGAACGGTAGACGTTCACATAAAGCGTCTTCGCGAAGCTTGAGGGCGTTTCCGATAAATGGGAATTGAAAACCGTTTGGAGCGTAGGCTATAAATTTGAAACTAAGGACTGATAAGAATGCAGCAGAGCGTAAAGGCGCGTTTTAAAACGGTATTGCACCGCACCTACCGCAAATTCAGTCATCAGTCACTGTTCACTAAATTTCTGTCGGTATTTGTGGCAATGGTACTCATATGCTTTTTGCTTTTGGGAGTAACGCTCGGCGTGTTCCTCTCGAATTACTGGTCAAGTCAAAGAACAGCTTCTCTCCTCTAACGCAAAAAACATAGCGAACACTACCTCATCTGTTCTCTCATCAAGAATTCAAACCGATGCCTCCGGCTCGATAGCGATGATATGCAGTAACCTCTCGATGATTTCGGACGCTATCTCGGCTGATATTTACATAACCGATACCTCTGGCAACATAATATTGTGCAAGGACGTCATAACACAGAATTACAGTATCTCAAACAACGGCAGATGCAGTCTGCACGGCGGCTACACAATACCTCAGGAGGTAATTGACGAGGCGAAAAAGGGCGACTATTTTGCAAAGACCACCTTAAACGGCGTCTATATGAAAAAGCAGCTTGTCGCGGCGGAGCCGGTAAAGGTCGGCGAAGAAACCGCAGCAGTCGTTTTTGCCGTGGCGCCTATGACGGCTGGCTTCACAAACTATGCGATGAATATCCTTAAAATGTTTATTTTTGCCTGTCTTATGGCTTTCTCGGTAGGCTTTATCGCGGTATATTTTCTCACCGCTTCTCTTATAAAACCACTCCACGATATGTCGGAGGCGACAAAAGCTTACGCAGAGGGCGATTTCGGCCCGAGAGTCAAGGTAAAGGGTGACGACGAACTCGCCGAGCTTGTGCGCGCATTCAATAAGATGGCATCGGATCTGTCGCTTCTTGAAAGCTCGCGGCGAAGCTTTGTGGCAAACGTCTCGCACGAGCTTAAGACCCCTATGACAACCATAGGAGGCTTCATAGACGGAATCCTTGACGGCACCATTCCCGAAAGTCAACAAAAACACTATTTGAGCATTGTTTCCGATGAGACCAAGCGTCTGTCAAGGCTTGTTACGGCAATGCTGAATATGTCCAAAATCGAAGCGGGTGAATTAAAGCTGAACCCGAAGGCGTTTGACATAAGTGCGGAAATATTCAACGTGCTGCTGTCGTTCGAGCAGATAATAGAGCGCAAGCACATTGAAATATCCGGGCTTGACAGGCTTCATTCCGTAACGGTCACCGCCGACGAGGATATGATACATCAGGTCATATACAATCTTGTGGACAACGCGGTCAAATTCACGGAAAACGGCACTATAAGCGTATTTGCAGACGATGACGAAAACGCAACACTTATAAAGGTCGTAAACACGGGCGCGGGTATTTCCTCGGAGGAGCGCGAAAAAATATTCGAGCGCTTCTACAAGGTTGATAAATCGCGCAGCTATGACGTCAAGGGCGCTGGACTCGGTCTTTATATATGCAAAACGATAGTCGAAATGCACGGCGGCTCCATAGGCTGCAACAGCGAAGAGGGTAAATACACCGAATTTTGGTTTACTATTCCGAAATATCTTCCGCCTAAGCAGCTGTAAAAGTATTCAGATTATTTAAATCGAGTTAACAGTTCTGTAATAACCGTCGGTTATGATTATGACAACGATAAGAGAAAAGCTCTTGTCTTCATCAGATAAATCAAGGAGATCTTTTTATGGACGATTTCAATAACAACACCCCTTCGGGAAACGAGCAGCAAAACACCCCGGAAAGCACGGGTAATTTCCAAAGTGCTCCCGAAGCCGGCAATGACGCTCAAAGAGCGAACAGCGGCAGTCCTTATAACGGCGGCTATCAGCCGAATAACGGCTACCCTTACTCGAACGGCGGCGGAAACACAAATAACGGCAGTTCAAATGCAAACGGCAGCAATAACGGCTATTCAAGCGGAAACAACGGTTACTACGGCTCAAACGGCGCATACCGTCCGAGCTCGACATACAGCGGAAATAACAGCTATGTCTATTACGGAAATTCAGGCCAACCACCGAAAAAGCCGGTTGACAATAAGCCGTCAAAGCATAAAAAAGGCGGCGTTATAGCCCTCATAATCGCAGTTGTGGTTTGTGTGGCACTCGGTGTTACGGGCATTGCGGTTTCTCTCAGCAATAAGGACGGTGCCAAAAAGCAGGCAAGCGAAAAGACTTCCGCAGACAGCTCAACCGTTACGATAAACGAAACTCCCACCGCTTCCTCTACCGATAAGAGCGGCAGTCTTACCGCGGCAGGCGTTTATGATAAGATAAAGGACAGCTCCGTCGGCATACTCGTATACTCCGACAGCCGTTCCTCCTCCGCATCGGGTCAGGGCTCGGGCGTAATAGTCGGCGAGGACAGCAGTAAGCAGTACACATATATTATGACCTGCGCTCACGTAATTTCGGGCGGCGGCTCCGTCAGAGTTCAGCTATCCGACGAAACACAGTACGACGCTACCGTAGTGGGATATGACTCTAAAACCGACATCGGAGTTTTAAAAATCAAGGCTACCGGTCTTAAAGCCGCGGAATTCGGAGACAGCGACAAGCTCTCCGTAGGCGAGACGGTTTACGCGATAGGCAACCCCGGCGGAACGGCGTTTGCAGGCTCGTTCACAAACGGTATTGTATCCGCGATTTCTCGCCCCGTAAACAGCCAGATAGGCTATGAGATGATTTGTATTCAGCACACGGCAGCCATAAACCCCGGCAACTCCGGCGGCGCGCTCGTCAATGAATACGGTCAGGTAATAGGCATAAACTCATCTAAAATAGCAAGCACCGATTACGAGGGAATGGCGTTCTCCGTACCGAGCGTTACAGCAAAGGAAGTTTACGACGAAATAGTTGCAAACGGCTATGTTACTAACAGACCTAAGCTCGGAATAACCTATTCGCCGGCGTCTTCAAGTCAGATGTACAGTATGATAGTAAGCCTTAAGGATCTCCCGGCAGGTTCCTTGATAGTTCAGAGTGTTCAGTCCGATTCAAGCCTTGCGTCTCAGGACGTAAAGCAGGGCGACTTAATTACCAAGGTCAACGGCAAGGACCTTGACAGCGCAGACGATCTTCCGGACCTTATCGATAAATCTGCCGTGGGCGATACGCTTACGCTTACGATTTGCAGAATAGACAGCAATTACAACATCAATGAATTTGAAGTAAAGGCAACCCTCGTTGAGGATAAGGGCGATTCCTCTTCCGTAAAGACGGAGTCCACAACACGCAGCAACTCGTACAATCCGTTCAGCGCATACGGTTACGGCAACTGATAAGCTGCCGCAGCACAAGCGCTCCGGTTTAAATAAAAAAGTGAAGCCACGGTTAGCGCTAACCGTGGCTTCGTCAATTTTATCTTGCCGCGTCCGACACAGCCTCGCTTGCGGCTTCGCCCGCACCTGTCACCGCGTCGTTTACTATGTCGCCCGCACCCGTGATAACGTCGCCTGCTATATCGGCGGCACCGGTAACAACATCACCGACAACATCTCCGGCACCGGTGACTGCGTCACCTACGGCGTCGCCTGCGTTTGTAACCGCATTTTGCGCGGCGGAGCGAGTAGTATTTCCGTTTCCGGTAACGACTCCGTCCTCCTTTTTACCGCAGGATGAGAACACGGCGCAAACAAGAAGCACGGCGAGCAAAACAGCTGCAACAGCCTTTTTCATATCTATCACCACAATCTTTCTTTTGTCTCATTTCGGACAAAATTATTATTTCCGTATTTTTTCTTTTTATTATTTTGTCAGGATTCCTCCGTCGGAATACAAAAGCAGAAGTATATCGTCCTCATAGCCCGTTTTTGTATCAATATAGACGAGTACCTCATTACCGTCCTTATCGGCACAATGAAATTCCCAGCAATCCTTTTCGCCCTTGCTCTTTGTCGGAATTACGGCTCTTTTTGAATCGAGCACCGTTAAAAGACCGCTGACGGATTTTTGAGCCTCCGCCCGTGACAAAATATCGGAGCTTAAATTACGCTCGGTATGATTCATAATATAGCCCTTGGCGTCAAATGACGCAATATCACCCGTTTCGAGATTTACGCCTACCTTTATGAGATCGGGATAATAAATAACACCGTCCTTTTTGTAGGCATAATTTACGGTGCAGACCCCGTCCGACGTGCTGTAATAGCTCTCCTTCATATCGGCATAGCCGTGAGACGCCAAAAATTCGGAAGCCTTTTTCAGCGCATCGGCTGTCTTCAGCTTCGCTTCGCCTGCAAAAGACGAGTCGAGCATATATATAACATATCCGCCGCTTTTGGTTACGGCAACCGTCTTATTATTATGAGAAAAACAATACGCAGGCACATTTCCCGACTCTTCGCTTAAAAACGATATTTCCTTTTTGTCGCAGCCGAGAAAGGCAGCTGCCGCATCAAGGGCGTTTTCCTTTGATATTTCTTTTGCTCCGCTCGTCATTTTCGGCTGAGCCGACATAATATGGTCGGAAAACGGGCCGTCATAAATAAGCGTGGGATAATCGCTCAGGGACTGCTGTGCGTCCTCCATATCGCCTGCAAGATATTCCGTCTTTTCACCCGTTAAGGCAAGCTCGCCGCTTTTTTGTGAAGCTGAAGCTTCCGTCGAACATATCCGCGCGTATATTTGAAACCTCTCCCGACAGCGCATCGCAAAACGTGATAAGGGAGCGGAGATTTTCACGTTCCTCGTCGGAGATGCTTTCGCCTGAGGCAACCTTGCGGTTTAAGGTCTCGGTGAAATCGCCGACCTGCGATAAAAATTTATATGTGTTTTCGAGATTTGTATTTTCAAGCGGAAGCACGGAAAGCGAGCTTTTTGCCGCAAGAGTCTCTCTTGACAGCTCTGACGCCATACCGCTCAGCATCGGCGGAGTGCTTGAATACACCCCTTTTTTGAGGCTTGTACCTATTTCACGCAGTCTTCCGTCAAGCTCTGTAAGAGCTCGCTGCTGCGACAAAGTAATCTGTCTTTGTATTTTGACGCGCGCACATTGCCGCATATCGACGCTGTGACAAGCACCGCCGCAAGTGCTGCGGCAAAGGATACAACGCGCACATAGGAGCGTCTTTTCATCTTCTTTTCCATAAATTTCACCTCTGCGATATTTTTCGCAAAAAAAACATAAATATACTTGAAAAAAGCCGCTTATTTATTTGCCAAACCGCACCTTATAGTGTATAATAATATACTGATTAAGTTTGAATTAAAGGAGCGGTCAAAATGGAATGTTATCTTGACAACAGCGCAACCACAAAGCCCTGTAAGGCCGCTGTGGACGCAGAAATTTCCGCACTGACCGAGCTTTACGGAAATCCGTCTTCGCTTCATCAAAAAGGCGTTGACGCATATATGCTTCTCGAAAAAAGCCGCGGTACGATTGCCGCAAGCTTAAAAGCGAGCCCCGACGAAATATATTTCACCCCCTGCGGCACCGTGTCAAACAACACCGCGATATTCGGTGCAGTCGGCGCAAAAAAGCGACTCGGCAAGAAAATAGTCACTACGGCTTTAGAGCATCCGAGCGTTGAAAAATGTATGGAACGCCTCGAGGAAAGCGGCTTTGAGGTAGTGAGAGTACAGCCGCAAAGCGACGGCAATATAAGCTTAAAGGACTTCGAAAACGCCATAGACGAAAATACGATTTTGGTATCTGTAATGGCCGTCAACAACGAAGTCGGCTCTGTGATGCCCACAGAAAATCTCAAAAAAATCATAAAGAGCAATTCTCCCGCTCTTCTGCACGTTGACGATGTGCAGGGCTATATGAAAATTCCGCTCTGTCCCAAAAGCTGCGGAATAGACCTTATGAGCGTCAGTGCACACAAGGTTCACGGTCCCAAGGGCGTGGGAGCGCTTTATATAAATAAAAACGTGCACATAAACCCGTATATTCTCGGCGGCGGTCAGGAGAACAATATGTGCTCGGGAACTCAGGGTATGCCGGCAATAGCAGGCTTTGCCGCCGCTGTTGAAAACGGCGGAAGCGTCGAAAAAAATCTTAAGTATGTAGCAAAGCTCAATCTCCGTCTGAGAGAGCGGATAAAAGAAATTCCCGGAGCACATATAAATTCCCCCCGAAAACGCCCTGCCGTACATTATCAATATTTCCATAGACGAAATACCGTCTCAGGTATCGGTAAACTTCTTTTCGATGAACGGCGTATACATTTCGGCAGGCTCGGCTTGCTCCAAGGGGCACAGGAGCAATGTGCTGCAAAGCATGGGGCTTCCGCCCGACAGAATAGATTCCGCCATACGGATAAGCCTTTCAAACGACACCTCGATTGATGAAATTGACCGCTGTGCCGATGTCATAAAAATCGCTGTCGAAAAACTCAGAAAACACAAAGGATAAAGAAACAGCAATATGAAAGAAATAATACTTATAAAAAACGGAGAGCTTGCGCTTAAGGGCCTTAACCGCTCGTCATTTGAGTCAACGCTCGCAAAAAATATCAAAAGGCGTCTTCAGTCGCTCGGAAAATTCAAGGTAATCCGCTCACAGTCAACAATAACCGTAGAGCCTTTTGACGAAGGCTTTGATATGGAAGAGGCAGAGGATCAAATTTCACGCATATTCGGCATTGCAGGCTACGAGCGCGCCGCCGCAGTCGAAAAGGATATGGATGTAATCCTCAAAACGACTCCCCTGTATTTAAGCGAGGCTCTTAAAAACGCTTCAACCTTTAAGGTGGAGGCAAAACGCGCAGACAAGACCTTTCCCTTAAAATCACCGGAAATATGCTGTGATGTCGGCGAGGCGGTTTTAAACGCTTTTCCGCACATCAGAGTCGATGTTAAAAATCCCGATTTAACCATAGTAATAGAAATCCGCGAAAACGCGGCTTACATTCACGGCGACCAGAAAAAGGGCGCAGGCGGTATGCCCGTCGGCACGGGCGGCAAAGCGGCACTTCTTATCTCGGGAGGAATCGACAGCCCCGTTGCAGGCTGGATGATGGCAAAACGCGGAGTTGTTTTAAACGCCGTACATTTCGCCTCTCCCCCGTTCACATCGCCCATGTCCGAAATGAAGGTTCACGACCTTCTCGCTAAAGTAGCAAAGTACAGCGGCACAATCAAGCTTATAACCGTGCCGTTCACCGAGATACAGGAAAACATACGCGATAAATGTCCCGAGGAGCTTTTCACCCTCATTATGAGACGTTATATGATGCGCATATCAAATATCCTTGCCGAAAAAGAGGGCTGCGAGGCTATTGTCACGGGAGAGAGCGTAGGTCAGGTGGCAAGCCAAACTCTTACGGCGATGATGTCTACCGACAGCGTTTCGCGCTTACCGGTGCTTCGCCCGCTTGTAGGTATGGATAAAAACGAAATAGTCGTTATTTCAAGAAAGATAGACACATTTGATATTTCGATAAGACCGTTTGAGGATTGCTGTACGGTATTTACACCGAAGCATCCGCGTCTTCACCCGAAGCCCGAAGAAATCGAAAAAGCCGAATTATCGCTTGACAGCGACGCGCTTATAAGCCGTGCGGTCGAGGGCGTAAAGCAGGAGCTTATCACATTTTAAAGGAAAAAATTATGAGTATTGAAAAGCAGACGGTAGAACTTCTCAAAAGTAAAAAACTTAAGCTTGCCACGGCAGAGAGCTGTACCGGCGGACTCATTTCAAAACGCATTACCGACGTATCCGGCTCCTCCGAGGTATTCGAGGGCGGCGTTGTCTGTTATTCAAACCGTTTCAAAGAAAATGTGCTCGGCGTTTCCCCGGAAACCCTAAAAAAATACGGTGCCGTAAGCCGCGAAACCGCGCGTGAAATGGTAAAGGGCGTTTTGTCTCTTACAAAAGCCGATATAGCAGTTGCCGTTACGGGTATAGCGGGACCGTCTTCGGACGATACAAATAAGCCCGTGGGCCTTGTTTATATAGCCGTTTCCGACGGTAAAAGCACAATAGTTAAAAAGCTTCTAAACAATTTTACCGGCGACGTCAGGGAGCAAAACCGTAACATCAGCGCGGATACCGCTCTCGAAATGATTATGGAGGCAATACGATGAACGACGATAATGTCATCACCGAAAACACCGTTCCGCAGAAAAAAGGCGGCAAAAAGAAACAAAAAAAGAAGCCGATGAGCAAGGGCAGCAAATTTATACTCTTTATATCAATAATTGTTTTGATAGTCTCCGGAACCTTCTGTGTGAAATACGGCGTTGATATAATAAAGAGCAAAAAAGAGGCGGCGGAAATAGCAAGCCTTGCAAATCCGCAGTTTGACGTGCCCGAGTACGATTACGGAGACACGGTTTTTCCGGACGGTATTCAGGAAAAATACAAAAAGGCGTATTCCGTAAATCCCGATCTTGTCGGCTGGATAAAAATTCCCGGTACAACTGTAAATCATCCCGTTGTGCACGGCTCCGACAACAATTACTATTTAAGGCGCAGCTTCTACGGCAACTACGAGCGCCGCGGAACTCCGTTTGTCGATTACCGCAACACGATAACCGACGGCGAATTTGATACAAACACCATTATTTACGGTCACAATTACCTCGATTCCACCATGTTCTCGGACGTTGAAAAATACAAGGACATCGAATTTTGGAAAGAAAATCCCGTAATTGAGTTTAACACTATCTATCACGATTACAAATGGAAAGTCATAGCCGTCTTTTTGACAAACGCGGACGAAAAGGACGACAACGGCTATGTTTTCAATTACATATACCCGTTTATGAGCGGCGAAAACTACGCGGAGTACTTTGACGAGATTGCGTCACGCTCGCTCTATTCGACGGGAATAGACGTAAATACCGACGACAAAATACTCACCCTCTCGACCTGCACGCGCGATATGGATATTTCAACGCGCCGCGGCGAGACAAACGCCCGTTGTGTTCTGGTTGCAAGGCTCATACGAGACGGTGAAAGCGAAGAGGTTGACACCTCGCTTGCGACGGTAAACGAAAATCCGCGCTATCCGCAGATATGGTATGACAAATATAAAAAAGCAAATCCATATAAAAACGCCGAAAGATGGTATCCGAAAGGAGTGAGAGCTTAAATGAGCAAAAGCAAGGACAAGAAAAACAACGACAACGAGCTTTTATCATTTGAAGAGCTTAAAAATAAGGTAAACCACGAAACCGCAAAGGACGAAAAACCCGACAGCGAGATAAACGATTTACTCTCTGCCCTCGGTGACGAGTCGAAGGATAAGTCACAGCCTGAGCCGAATAACGCTCAGCCGGCCGAAACAGAGCAGTCTCGCACCGAAAAAGCGGAGCCGCAAAACTTAAATGCGGAGTCAACGGACGAAAGCGAAAAGAAAAACGAGGTTATCGATAAAAACACCGACAGAATCTACAATGATATTTTGTCTGCCATAAACGACAACTCTCAAAATGAAACCGAACAGACGTCGAGAAGAAACAAATATTCCGGCGACGATAACCACTTCATCGATATTACAAATCAATATCAGAAGCCTCGCGAGGAGGAAAAAGCTCCCGCAGAAAACATCGCAATAGTTCGCCCCTCCAAGGATAAAAAGCCGGAAGAAAAGCCGGAAGAAAAGCCCGAGGATGAGCAGAAGGAAGAAAAACCGGAAGAAGATGAGAAACCCGTCAAGACCTTCGGTGAGATGTTCAAGAGCGGTCTTGCGGCTTTCTTCCCGAATAAGCATGACAAGGTTTCCGAGATAATTAGAAAGGTAATAATGGACGTCTCTGTTTTCACGCTTATCGGCTGCGCTGTTTGGTTCGGCGTGCTGATGGGTCAGAAAAACAGCGCCAACAAGCAAAACGCTAACATTAAAGGACAGGTTATCGACGCAGATTCAAATCTTACCGACGAAGAGGCGTGGGCGGAATTTTTCGCCAAATATCCAAACGTCACTCTGCCTCAGGGTATGATGCCGAAATACGCTTATCTCTATGCCATAAACAACGACCTTGTCGGTTGGATTCGTGTTCCGAATACGGCAATCGACGTCCAGGTTGTGCAGGCTGAGGATAACGACGAGTACCTAAAGCAGGATTTCTATGGCAATTACAGCCGTTACGGCTGCCCGTTCCTCGATTTCCGCTGCGACCCGAAATATCTCAGCCAGAACACTGTAATTTACGGTCATCACATGAGCGACGGCCTTGTATTTGCCGAGCTTGACAAATACAAGAAGCCCGACGGCTTTAAGGAGTCGCCGATTATAGAATACGACACTCTGTTTAAGACCTATAAATTTAAAATCTATGCCGCCTTTATAGCAGGCAGCGCGCCCGAGCAGGATAACGGCTACCTCTTTTACTACAACACGCCCAAATTCCCGACAAAGGAACTTTGACGCATTTATAGCGGCAATAGACGAGAGAAAGCTTTATTCGACAGGCGTCAGCGTAGACTATACGGATAAGCTTATTACACTATCCACCTGCAGCTACGAATTTTCAAACGCAAGACTTGTTGTTGTCGGCAGACTTCTGCGCGACGGCGAAAGCGAAAATGTAGACACTTCGCTCGTCACGGTCAACGAAAATCCGCGCTATCCGCAGGTATGGTATGATAAAAAAGGTCAAAAGAACCCCTTTGCTTCGGCGGAAAAATGGCAGCCCGCCGAATAATCGGTTTTTAATACACATTTATAAACAAGGATGGACAAGGATATGAATTTGAAATTGTTTTCACTTATTTCGAGTGACGACATTCCGGCTACTAAGCTTCAAATCAAAATTTCCGGCAGTCTTAACGCCTTTACCGACGATGACGTGTCCTTCAAGAGATTTTCTTCTCTCAAGGAGATGTTCCCGTCGCTCGGCAAAGCACTCGCGGACTCCGAGCTTATAGTTATTGCCGTTGACCCGAAGATATATGTCAGAACAAAGACGCTGCTTACAAAGGCACTCTCTCTTGACATTGAGGAAAATCCGACGGTCAAAAAAGCACTCGGACGCGCCGCGGAAATTCCCGAGTCGCAAAAGCTGCTTCAATCGCAGATGCCGAAGGGTGCCGTCCCGTTTTTAACCCGCGACGGAGTAAATTCCGGCTTTGTCATTTCTAAGGGACATCAACAGATAATGTATCTGCCTCTTGACGATGTACGCCTTGACACGGTGCTTCGCAACGGCGTTATTCCGTATCTCACGAGCGGCGAGACCATAGCTGTCCGCGAGGAGGCTTACGCCCCGAAAAACGCAACGGTAAAGCCGTCTGTTCCGCCGAAAAGGCAAGAGGCGCCGGCTCCCGAAAAAGCCGCGCAGACGCCTCCCGCGCTTCCCGAGAGTGTAGGGGAAGTCACTTCCAAAACCGTAAATATTCTTCGCGAGAGCGGCAGCCGTGTTGCGGTGAACGGCAATCAAAATTCCGAATATGTAAAATCCTTCGGCTCTGTTTCACCCGACTTTTTCGAGTTCTTCACATTTACACCGCATGTCGAGGACAAGGGCGACTTCAATGTCACCGATTACACCGCACAGATGGCAAAATCGGCAAAGGAGCTTGCCTCTGCGGATTTCGGCGCGTGCATTTCGGATATTTGCAATACGGACGGCTGTTCTTACATATGCATTGCCGTCGCAGGCGAGAGCTCCGCAATAGTCAGAAAGCTCTACCGCGAGCCCGATGAAAAGGACGAAAGCTTCATAAGAGACGCCGCAGAGGAGCTTATAGAGCTTATCGGCGAAAAGGCCTCCGGGGAAAGCTCCGTCGGCATAGAGATTTCCGGCGAAGCCGCAGCAGAGCCCAAAGCCGAAAAAACTCCCGGCAAAGGGAAAAAAGTCCTTGTTTCAATACTTGTAATAATTCTCGCTCTTGCCGTTGCGGCAGGCACATTTTTCCTTGTGAAATATCAAAGAGACAAAAAAGCCGCCGAGGCACTCGCAAACACTGCGCCCGAAACGACTTCCGAGGAAACGACCGTTCCCCCGGAAATATCAAAGGATACAGTTCCGCTCTCTGTTTTTATGCGCAATGAAGCGGTTAACGGAATTGACAAGGACGACCTTGCGAGAGCGGCCGAGGACACCGCAAACGCCGCTTCTCAGGGTGACAATGCGGCAAACGCAAACGTAGTGCCCGAATACATTGTGCTCAACGGCGTAAAAACGGAGGCAAAAAAGGCACTCGCAAAAATTGTGGCCGCGGATGTGGACGACAGCTACAATTCCGAAGCCATAAAAGCCGATGCAGTTGCCGTTTATACATATTTGAAATACCGCAACACAAACTTTAACGTGAGCGGTCTTAATGCCGCAGAAACGGTGAGCGACAACATACTGAATGCCGTTTCGGAGGTATTCGGCGAATATGTCGTATATAACGGTCAACCGGCATTCACTCCCACATTTAAGCTGTCGGCAGGTAAAACCACCTCGGCAGACGTTGTTTTCGGTAATTCCTTCCCCTACCTTAAAACGGTAGACAGCGCATCCGATAAAAACGCAGACGGCTACAAAACGGAGATTACTCTGACATCCGGTGAATTAAAGGAGCTTGCAAATAAATTTGACAGCTCGATAAATCTCTCCGGCTCCGCCAAGGACTGGGTAAAAGTTACAAAGCACGACGGCGCCATAAGCACGGGAGTAGGATACGTCGAAACCGTAAACGTAGGCGGTAAGGAAATAAGCGGATATAAATTCGCCTGTGAACTTCTCGAAAACAAGATTCCGTCATACTGCTTTGCAGTATCCTACACCTCTTCCGGCGACACCTTTAAGATAACCTCGTACGGCAACGGTTTCGGTGTCGGTATGAGCCTTTCCGGTGCAAACAAAATGGCGGCCGACGGCTCGACCTACGCGCAGATACTCGCAAAATACTATCCCGGAACAAATCTTTCATAACACTTTTTAATCCGTCATATTTTGTATATATTATCAAGGGGGACATTTTAAATGGCAATATTAGTAACCGGCGGTGCCGGATTTATAGGCACCCATACCTGCATAGAGCTTATTAACGCAGGATATGAACCGATAGTGGTTGATAACTACTACAACGCAAGCCCCAAGGCACTCGAGCGCGTTGAGGAAATAGTCGGAAAAAAGGTTAAGTTTTATGAGTGCGACGTTCGCGACAAAAAGAAGCTTGACTCCGTATTTAAGGAAAATAAAATAGACGCCGTCATACATTTTGCAGGCCTCAAGGCGGTAGGCGAATCCTGCCACAAGCCGCTTGAGTACTACGATAACAACATCGGCGGAACTCTTGCGCTCTGCGAGGTTATGAGAGACAACGGCTGCAAAAAGATTGTATTTTCCTCCTCCGCTACCGTCTACGGTATGAACAATGTTTCGCCGCTCACGGAGGATATGAAAACCGGCGGTACAACCAATCCATACGGTACCACAAAGTATATGATAGAGATAATCCTCGAGGATCTCTATAAAGCAGACAACAGCTGGGATGTTACGCTGCTTCGCTACTTTAACCCGATAGGTGCTCACAAGAGCGGCCTCATAGGTGAAAACCCCAACGGAATCCCGAACAATCTTATGCCGTATATAACACAGGTTGCAATAGGCAAGCTTGACTGCCTCTCGATTTACGGCAACGACTACCCCACCCGCGACGGAACGGGTGTTCGCGATTACATCCACGTGGTTGACCTGGCTCTCGGTCACGTAAAAGCCGTAGAGCAGCTGAAATCCTCAAACGGCGGCGTAAGAATTTATAATCTCGGCACAGGCAAGGGTTACAGCGTTTTAGATATAGTTAAAGCATTTGAAAAAGCCACAGGCGTTAAAATCAATTATAAAATCGCTCCTCGCCGTGACGGTGATATAGCTACCTGCTACTCAGACCCGTCAAAGGCTAAAAAAGAGCTCGGTTGGGAGGCAAAACGCGACCTCGAGGAAATGTGCGAGGATTCATGGCGTTGGCAAAAAAACAATCCGAACGGTTTTGACGACTGATATTTCTCCCCCGAAAAAGGAGGTAACACCATGAAAAACAAAGAGTCTTACAGTAGGAATCATTGTTGCCGTTATAGTCATTGCACTTATCGGCAGCATTGTCGGCAGCTACAACAATCTCGTAAAGCTGCGTGAAAACGTGACGAGCGCGCAGTCCGTGGTTGAAACACAGCTTCAGCGCCGCGCGGACCTTATACCAAACCTTGTAAACACCGTAAAGGGCTACGCTTCTCATGAGGAGGACGTTTTTACGGCAGTTGCGGACGCTCGCACGGCACTTTCGGGTGCCAAGACGGTTGACGAGCTGAACAGTGCTCAGAGTCAGCTTGACAGCGCCGTATCACGACTTTTGGCGATAGCCGAAAGCTATCCCGATCTCAAGGCAAATGAGAATTTTATAAATCTTCAGGATGAGCTTGCAGGCACCGAAAACCGTATTTCCGTTGCGCGTCAGGACTATAACGACGCCGCAAAGGAATACAATACAAAAATTCAATCGTTCCCCGCATCGATAATTGCGGGACTCTTCCATTTTGAAAAGGCGGATTATTTCACCGCCACAGCCGAAGCTGCAACTGTTCCCGCTGTGGATTTCGGTAAATAAGCCATGAAAAAGACGATAGGTGCAGGCGCACTGCTTGTTTCACTTTTGATTGTTTTGCTGACGGCTCTGCCGGCAGCCGCAATAAGCGAGCATCCGTTGCCGGCAAGCAGTTTTTTCTCCCCAAGCTTTACCGATGACAACAAAATGACCACACAATCTAGAGACGATTACCCGTCTCCCACAAGTGACTTTTTCGTCAACGATTTTGCCTCGTGTCTCACCGATGAGGACAAAAGCACCATACAAGCTCTCGGCGAGGAGCTGTACAAAGACAAAGGCGCAGGTGGTAGTTGTCACGGTTCAAAGCCTCGGCGGCAGAGATATTGAAAGCTATTCGATAGGACTGGCGCGAGAATGGGGCATAGGCGATAAGGACGATGATTCCGGCGTATTGCTGCTGTTATCCACGGGCGACAGACAGGTGCGAATTGAAGTCGGAAAGGGTCTTGAGGGCTCTCTCACCGACGGTAAATCGGGACGAATTCTCGATTCATATGCAGTTCCGTACCTCAAAAACAGCGACTATTCCACGGGTCTTCACGAGTGCTACAAAAAGCTCGTCGAGGAGGTTTATTCCGAATACGGAGTCGAGGGCTATACGAGCATTGACGACACGGACATCGGCGATTACTCCTCATCAGGTTTCGGGGACGAAAAAATCGACCTCGCCGTTATTATTATAATAACGGTTCTGGTACTGATTACCTTGATTTTACCCGGCCGCATAATTCGCAAAGCAATTTATCACGGCGGCAGCGATCATCACGGCGACGATTATCACGGCGGCGGCTTTTACGGAGGCGGCTTCGGCGGGCATTCATCCGGAGGGTTCTCGGGAGGCTCGTCCTCGGGAGGATTTTTCGGGCGGAGGCGGCGGCTTCTCCGGCGGAGGAAGCTCACGCGGATTCTAATATTTCACACATAAAGCTGTCGGAGCAGGGCCTAATCCTTTTCGGCAGCTTTTATTTTCCCCTGCTGTTTCTTTTCTGCATTGCCGCAAGGTTTATAAGCAATCAAATTAAAAGAAAGGTCGTGGCGAAATGAGAATGTATGACATCATCGATAACAAGAAGCACGGGAAAGAGCTGTCCTTTGACGAAATCAAGTTCTTTGTCGACGGATTTACGGACGGCTCGGTACCGGACTATCAAGCTTCGGCGCTGCTTATGGCCATATGCCTTAAGGGTATGAGTGACAGCGAAATATCAAATCTCACCTTATGTATGGCGCAGTCGGGCGATATGAACGATATGAGCAAAATAGACGGTGTGTCCTGCGATAAGCACTCAACCGGCGGTGTCGGTGATAAAACCTCACTTATAGTCGCTCCCATTGCCGCAAGTTGCGGTCTGAAGGTTGCCAAAATGAGCGGCAGAGGTCTCGGCCACACGGGCGGTACGGTTGATAAGCTGGAGTCTATTCCAGGCTACAACACAGCAATGGCAAGCGACAGCTTTTTTGAACAGGTAAACAAAATCGGAATTTCTCTGATAGGTCAGACCGGAAATCTCGCACCTGCCGACAAAAAGCTTTACGCACTTCGCGATGTAACAGCCACCGTGGATGACAGGGCTCTTATCTCTGCGAGCATTATGAGCAAAAAGCTTGCGGCAGGCGACAAAAATATAGTTCTCGATGTGAAATGCGGAAGCGGCGCATTTATGAAAAACGAAAATGACGCCGCGGCTCTCGCAAAAACAATGGTCGGCATAGGCAAAAGCTGCGGCAGAAACATCATAGCCGTTATAACAAATATGGACGAGCCGCTCGGCAGAAATGTCGGAAATGCGCTTGAGGTTATCGAGGCAGTCGACGTTTTACGCGGTAACGGTGACAAGAGCCTTCGCGAATTATCTGTTTATCTCGCCGCAAATATGCTGTCACTCTCATTCCGAAGGGACATAGACGAGTGTATTATAGAAGCGACAAATGCGCTCGACAGCGGCAGAGCCTTTGATAAATTCCGTGAGCTCGTTGAGGCTCAGGGCGGAGACGTCGATTATATAAATGATACAAGCCTCTTCAAAAAAGACAAATGCGTTCGCGACATATTATCTCCGTGCGACGGATACATCTTTTCGGCGGACACCGGAAAGATAGGCGAAGCCGCCGTGATACTCGGCGCAGGCAGAGAGAAAAAGGACGACAAAATCGATATGGCTGCGGGAATTGTACTCCGCAAAAAGACCGGCGAAAGAGTTAATAAGGGCGACGCTCTGGCAACGCTTTACACCTCCTGCGAAGCAAGAGCCGACAGTGCCGAAAAGCTGTATTTAAATGCAATTAAAATAGCCGACAATCCGCCCGAAAAGAAAAAGCTTATATACGGTACAATTAAATAATACTTTCCCCTCCCGGTTTCGGATAAAACCGCAATTTCGCGGCAAACTCATTATGGCAGACGAAAACGGGGGGATTTTTATGCCGAAAAAATACAATACAATTATAATCGGCGGCGGAACGGCAGGTCTTACCGCGGCAATTTACACCGCTCGCCAAAATAAGAGTGTCGCGGTTTTTGAAAGCGGAATATTCGGCGGTCAGATAGTCGATTCGCCGAGAATAGAAAACTACCCGGGCTTTTGCGAAATCAGCGGCGACGAATTTTCTGACAGGCTGTTAAAGCAGGCGTTAAAGCTCGGCGCAGAGCTTATTAAAAAAAGAGCAGCCGCAATTAAGCTTGAGGGTGAGGACAAATATGTTATTTCTGCTGACGGCGAAAAAACTCAATGCGATAAAATTATAATTGCGGTCGGTACAAGACCGCGTCCGCTTTATCTTGAAAACGAACGTGAGCTTTTGGGCAGAGGCATTTCATACTGCGCGGTTTGCGACGGTGCATTTTTCAAAAGTAAAACGGTTGCCGCGGTCGGCGGCGGCAGCTCGGCTCTGCAAAGCGCAAGGCTGCTGGCAGAGCTTTGCAAAAAGGTGTATGTGATTCACAGACGGAATGAATTTCGCGGCGAGCAAAGGCTCTGTGAAGAGTTAAAGTCCTTTCATAACATCGAGTTTTTGTTAAACAGCGAAATAAAAAAGATAAACGGCAAAATGAAGCTCGAAAGCGTTTTAGTTAAAAATAATCTAAGCGGTGAAGAAACTGTTCTTCCGCTTGACGGGCTCTTTGTCGCAATAGGCAAGGAGCCGCAAAACGAAATATTTGCCGAGGTCACAGAGCTTGATGAAAACGGATACATCAAGGCGGACGAGAGCTGTAAAACAAGCACGGACGGAATTTACGCCGCAGGCGACTGCCGCACAAAGGCATTTCGTCAGCTTACGACTGCGGCGGCGGACGGAACAGTTGCGGCGTTGTCGCCGTAATTACCCTGCCGATTTTCAAATTACGAAACACAGCGTAAAAAAAACTAAAAATCCACACGCTTTAGCTGAGCGTTTATAAGGCAGTTTTGCTTCGCAGTTTCACAGCCGTACATTTTTATGCGAAACCGATACTTCCTTATGAACGCTCAGCCTTATTATTGATACACGGCGGTTTTTGTGTTATTATAGTCGCCGTAATTAAAATTAAGGTAAAGAGTGCCCGTCACTACGGCATTTCGTCGGTTTCGGCGCGGCACGGTAACAAATAAGGTGAAAAAATGAAACTCATAGGCGCAGCAGTAAACTGCGGAGCTGTTTTTTTAGGCTCTCTTTTAGGTCTGCTGTTTAAAAAGGGTATTCCGGAACGCGTGCAAAAAAGTCTTAACTATGCGCTGTCGCTGTGCGTACTCTACATAGGAATCAAGGGTTCGCTTAAAGGAGAAAATACATTGATTGCCGCCCTGTCGCTCGCGATAGGAACAATAATAGGCGAGCTCATTGACATTGACAGGCATTTAAACAAATTCGGCGACTTTTTGCAAAAGAAGCTGAGCCGCAATACCGAAAATTCATCGTTCGGCGAGGGCTTTGTAAATGCCACGCTTTTCACCTGCGTCGGTGCTATGGCGATAGTCGGCGCGATTGAAGCCGGTATGCAGGGCAGCTTTTCAACATACTATGCAAAAGCTCTGCTCGACTGCTTTTTTGTGATGATAATGACTACCACATTCGGAATAGGCTGTTTCTTCTCCGGAATTATAGTTTTTGTCTACGAAGCGATTTTGACGCTCGGCGCCGGCTTTCTCTCGTCATTTCTCTCTGACAGTATGATAAACGAGATGTCGTGCGTCGGCTCCGTGCTTATAATAGCCATAGCGCTCAACACAATGAAGGTCACAAAAATAAAGGTTGCAAACCTGCTGCCGTCGGCATTTATGCCGCTCTTACTGTGCCTTTTTATTCATTGACTTTTACTTTTTTTATGCTATATTATATGTGGTTATATATGATTTTTTGGGGGAATTGTAATTGAAGATTATTGTTGCAGGTGACGGTAAGGTCGGTGCCACGCTTACACGCCAGCTGACCGCAGAGGGATATGACATTACTCTTATCGACTCAAACAAGGATGTTTTGAGCTCAAGCATGGAGCAATTCGACATAATGACCGTACACGGCAACTGTGCCACCAAAGACACGCTGCTGAAGGCGGGAATTACAGACACCGACCTCATAATAGCAGCCACAAGCGCGGACGAGGTAAATCTTTTGTGCTGCATTACCGCTCACGGACTTAACAAAAACCTGCACACAATAGCGCGAATCCGCAATCCCGAATACAGCAGTCAAATCTATGATATGCGCGATATGTATGCGCTGTCCATGACCGTAAACCCCGAAAAGCAGGCGTCAAGTGCCATAGAAAAGCTTCTCAGATACCCTGGATTTTTAAAGCATGACACCTTTGCTAAGGGGCGCGTCGATATAGTTGAGTTGCGCGTCAAAAGCGACAGCAAGCTCTGCAACATTCCTCTGAGCTCCCTGCCCGCGCAGACAAAGTGTAACGTACTTGTTTGTGCGGTAATCAGAAACGGTGAAGCACTCGCACCCAACGGCGATTTCGTCTTACAGGACGGCGACAGAATATTTGTCACGGCATCTGTGGACAACCTCTCAATGCTTTTGAAGAGTCTCGGTATGACGCCGAAAAAAACCAAAAACATACTTATCTGCGGCGGCGGAAAAATCAGCTATTACCTTGCAAAGCGTCTTGAAAAAAGCAGCGTTTCGGTAACTCTTGTAGAGAAAGACGAAAAACGCTGTGTTGAACTTGCCTCGCTTCTGCCGACAACGAATATAATCCACGGCGACGCGAGCGATCAAAATCTTCTCAACAGCGAGGGGCTGGCCGACTGCGAGGCGGTTGTTACCGCCACCGGGCTTGACGAAATGAATATGATAATTTCGCTCTATGCCAACAATGTGGGTGTTCCGCAGACAATAACAAAGCTCAGCCGAATAGACAGCGGCAGTATTCCTTCAAACATTCCGCTCGGTAGCATCATCTGTCCCAAGGAGCTGTGCTGCAACTCAATAGTACGCTATGTCAGAGCCATACAAAATCAAAGCGGTGCGGCAATCGCCGTTCACTTTATCGCAGACGGTCAGGCGCAGGCCATAGAATTCCGAGTTGACGAGCAGACAAAGCATTGCGGAGAGGCTCTTAAGGATATAAAAATTCGCAAAAATGTCCTTATTGTCTGCATAACGCATAACGGTAAAATCGAAATACCCAACGGTAATTCTTCGTTTAAAAAAGGTGACGGCATCATTATTGTCACAAGCAGCGGAGATGTGGTGCGACAGCTTAACGACATATTTATTTAATGGGGTAAAAGTGCTTTATGAACTATAAAATGATGGGTCGTATTTTTGCGGAAATATTGGCGCTCGAAGCGTTTTTTATGCTTCCGCCGCTGTTTATAAGCGTTTATGACGGAGTCGATGTTGCGGCAAAGGCCTTTTTATATACAATAGGCATACTGATAGCGGTATCCGCATTTTTGTGGCTTATCTGCCGCAAAGCAAAGCGCGGCTTTTACGCTCAGGAGGGCATAGTTTGCGTTGGCCTCGGCTGGATTTTTTTAAGTCTTTTCGGTGCATTGCCCTTTTTTATATCGGGCGAAATACCGTTTTACATCGACGCGTTTTTTGAGATGGTTTCGGGTTTTACAACGACCGGTGCGTCAATAGTGCCCGTTGTTGAGGACTTATCACGCGGAATTTTATATTGGCGAAGCTTCAGCCATTGGCTCGGCGGAATGGGTGTGCTTGTATTTTTGCTTGCCATTGTCCCGTCTAATTCAAAATCGGGCGGCTCGCGGCTGCACCTTTAAAGGCGGAAAGTCCGGGCCCCGATGTCGGTAAGCTCGTACCCAAAATGCGCGATACCGCCATGATACTGTATGTACTGTATATAGCACTTACTCTTTTGAATATATTGTTTTTGCTCGCCGGAAAAATGCCTCTTTTTGACGCGCTGTGCACGGCATTCGGCACCGCAGGAACCGGCGGCTTCGGAATCAAAAATGACAGCATAGCGGGTTACAGCATTTATATACAGTGGGTTTGCACCGTGTTTATGATGCTCTTCGGCGTAAACTTCAACTGCTATTACTTGCTCATTATGCGCCAATTCAAGGCACTCTTTAAAAATGAGGAGGTTCGCTGTTACTTCGGAATTTCAATTATGAGTGCTGCGCTGATAGCCATTGACATCCGTAAAATATACCCGACAATTCACGAAACGATTCGCCACGCCTGCTTCCAGGTAGCAAGTATCATGACGACTACGGGCTTTGCGACTACGGATTTTGACACATGGCCGAGCTTCTCAAAAACCATTTTACTCACACTTATGGTCATAGGCGCGTGCGCCGGCTCTACCGGCGGCGGTCTCAAGTGTGCAAGAGTTCTGTTGCTTTTCAAAAATTTACGCAGGAACATTCACAAGATACTTCACCCGAGAAGAGTTCAGGTCGTACACGTAGACGGCACACCCGTTGACGAAAAAATAATCAACGGCACAAGCGTTTATCTCGCCGCATATTTTATTTTGGTTGTTCTGAGTATACTGCTTATATCGGTTGACAACAAGCCGCTTGTAACAAATTTGTCCGCTGTGCTCTCTTGCTTCAACAACATCGGCCCCGGTCTTGAGATAGTCGGACCCACCGGAAACTTCAGCTCTTACAGCGCATTTTCAAAGCTCGTGCTGATATTTGATATGCTCGCCGGCAGACTTGAGATATTCCCGATTTTGGCTCTTATTTCAAGGGGCGCATGGAAAAAAGCTTGACGCACCGTATACCGCAAATTTATATTTTAAGCTCCCGATTTCTCTCGGGAGCTTTTTTGCGATTTGTTTTACTCTCCATCGGTGCACAGCCGATTGTCATTTAAATAAAAACGAGCGCGTAACCTTTGTCTCTTCTTTACCCTGCTTAAAGTCAAACCGGAAATGCATATATCTCGGCTTTGTAAAACCTTAAAATCAATAAAACAAGCTGCCCTCCCCGGTCGCTTCGTGCGATAAGGAGGGCAGCTTTATGCTTATTCGGTTTTATTTTGTTTGCCGATTATTATTTCTTGCCTTTTTTAGCGAGCTTTTCGGCTTTTTTCTGTGCCTTGTATGCGGCGTCCTCAGCCTTAAGTCTTTCAACCTCGGCGTCTCTTGCCTTTTTAGCCTCTGCCTCACGCTCTTTTGCCTCGTCATAGAGAGCCTCTATCTCACCGAAATGCTGATAGTACTTCTCCTGATTTATAAGGCGTTCGGCGTCAAGATACGGCTTTGCGGCACGGTTAAAGTATGCGTGCCTATCCATTTCCTTCTTAGACATATCGCGCGCCTGCTTGCGCTCGCTTGCAGTCTTTTTGATATCTGCACGAAGCATCTGAACCTTTTCGCTGTTGCCTGACTTTTTGGCGTCGCTAAGCTCGGTATAAAGCGTCTTGAGTCTGTCGTCGCAAGCGTCCTCTTGGTCAAAGTACTTCTCAAGCACGGAGAAGTCAAGGCGCTCGAACTTAACTGACGGGTCGCCGTAATACTTATGTATGGCCTTATAAGCTGACTTTTTCTTCTTGGCAACCGAAATCGCAAACTTGCGTATCTGCTTTTCTTCGCTGTCGGTCTTGGGAAGAGCCTTAGCCTCGGCAAGCTCCTTGTTTATATCGTCAAGAGTGATTTTGCGGAGACCTTCAAGTCCGCCTTCGTAAATCTTTTTATATGTCTTGAGCTGATACTTAACAAGATTAGACGAGAACTTATCAAGCTCCTCGCATACGAATTTGGCAATCTCAATGTCCTCATTCTTCTGAACAGCTGCCTTGTAAGCCTTCTGAGCCTTCTTTTCGGCCTTGTCGCTGATACCCTTGTACCACTTTTTGCTGACATCAACGGGCTTTTCGGCGGCGAGAGCTCTTGACTCTCTGATTATATCGACAGCCTCTACAAGCTCTTTATCCTCAATGGCGCCGTTGTTGTAGTCCTCAAACATAGCGCGTACCTTGAGCACCTTAACCACGGACTTCTGTTTTCTCTCGTTAAAGTCATACCAGAAATAAGGTACAACGTTGAGAAGAGCACCGAGAGCCGAGAAGAGTATGAGCACCTTCAATAAGTTTTCGAGAATATTCGGGTCGTAAAGTGCGGAATATGCGTTGCTGTAATTGTTCTGGCCGTTTGCCATCTGTTCGGAGAGTATTTCTCCTACGGTTTTGCCGTCGCCGAGCATTCTGCCGAGAATGTCGGGATTTGATGTGACGGCGAGAGCGTTATCGGTTGTGATACCGCCTCTCTTGTATACTACGGGAAGAACGGCACTCGTAAGAAGTGCGATAACGGTACCGATTGTAGCAACTGCCGAGAACATACCGTCAATTCTCTCACCGCTCTTATACTGCTGATAATCACGAATGTCTGCCTGAATTGCGGGGTTTAAAATAAGCGCAAACGAACCCATAAACGCATTGAGGTAAAGGCAGCCCATAATAGCCCAAATGGTGGAGCCGTTCATCTGAGAGGTAAACGGAAGCATCATAAGAATGAATATGATATTCATAATATTCGTAACAACAAGCACGAATTTTTTGCCCCATTTTCTGATGCACATGGGAGCTAATATCATACCCCAAAGCGAAGCGTTGCCGTAAATGGTAACAACAAGTCCGTATACGTTACCGGAGCAAACGCCGCCGTAGTTATAAAGCCAATAGAGAACATTTGCATATGATGCCTCAAGGAAGCCTATCCAGCCGGCAAAGGAGATTATCCAGAAGTACTTGTTGCCGGCAACCTCTCTGAGAGCGTCGGAGAACTTAATTTGAATAACGTGCGTTCTCGCCTGAACTATCTTTTCCTGAGTGTTCTTATAAACGAGTATGCAAAGAAGTATGCCGCCGATACCGATTATCGGATAAAGAAGTCTGTAAACACGGATGTCGGTCGAATTCGTGTGGAAAACATTCTGAGCTATAATCGGTGTAATAAGGTTTACTATGGTCGGAGCGAGTGAATAAACGACGCTCTTTATAGCCGCAACATCGGCTCTCTCCTGTGAATTCGGCGAGAGAACGTGTATAAGATTCTCATAGCTGTCATAGAAGAAATAATAGAAGAAATGCAAGAGCAGGTTGAAAATAAGTATCAAAGTGCACTTTACAAAATATGCCCTTGTTACGCCGAAAAGCATTCCCTCACCGAACAAAGCACCGAACTTGTCGTACGGGAACCACACCATCAGCACACAGATTATTGTGGTCGGAATACCCATTGACACTATGTATGGTCTGTACTTACCCGCTTTATTTCTTGTGTTATCAATAATATTTGCCCTGATTCCCGTAAGCGGGATATTGGCAAGGACTGCAATAACATAAAGAACATACATATCCGTCGGATTTACGCCGAGTGTACTCGAAATAAGAGTGTTACCCGTCGCAAGAAGACAAGCGGTACCGAGAGTTATGATGAAATACGCACCGATGCCGCCGACAGAATATGCGGTTACCTCTTTAAAGGGCATATATTTGCCCTCTGGCGGCCTTCTCCAGTAGGTCTTAATGTTGTCAGCCAAAGTACTGAGCTGTTCCTTTAACTTCATTCGATTTCCTCCCATATTTTTATACAACATTGTTATTCTAACACAAAACGATAGGCTTTTCAATAAGCTTTTATATCTGTATTGTCAAAAAAACTATAAAAAAATTCACAATAACACACAAAACTCACATATATCCGAAAAATACCCGTTTTTCTTGAAAAATCAGCACAAAACGGATATTATATAACTATAATAAGGTTTAAAAATTTGTTTAATTTTATTTTGCAAGGAGAGCTTTTGTATGTCGGATGTAATCATAATCGGAGCAGGCCCTGCCGGCATTTCGGCGGCGTTGTATACAATTCGCAGCGGTCTTGAAACCACAGTGATAACTGCGGGAGACAGTGCGCTCGCAAAAGCCGAAAAAATCGAAAACTATTACGGCTTTGCCGAACCGATTAGCGGAAAAGAGCTTTTGACACGCGGAATTGACGGTGCCGAAAGGCTCGGAGTGAAATTCACGAACAAGCAGGCGGTGTCGATTGACTATGAGGACGGCGGATTCTCAGTCGTCACCTCGGACGACAAAAAAAAGCACGGGTGCAAGGCGGTACTTTTGGCGACCGGCAGCAGACGGCTCGCACCGAGTATAGAGGGCTTGACCGAATTCGAAGGCAAAGGGGTCAGCTACTGCGCGGTCTGTGACGCATTTTTTTACAGAAACAAAAATGTCGGCGTTCTCGGCTCCGGCGAATACGCTCTGCACGAGGCCAAAACTCTCGCAAAAACATCAAAAAGCGTTACCGTGTTCACAAACGGCGAAGAGCCGACGGCAGTATTTCCCTCAGAATTTACAATTGTTAAAGAACCGTTGTCGACTCTCACGGGTGAAGCAAAAATCGAAAAAGCCGTTTTGCGCGACGGTACCGAGGTCAAAATCGACGGCCTTTTCGTAGCCTACGGAGTGGCATCATCGGCAGCTCTCGCCCAAAAAGCAGGAGCGGTGACAATCGGCGGCAAAATCAGGGTCAACGATTCTATGATGACGAACGTAAACGGCCTTTTTGCGGCAGGCGACTGCACAGGCGGTCTTTTGCAGGTATCAAAAGCCGTCGGCGACGGCGCGGCGGCAGGTATGGCAATAATAAAATATGTCAAAAGGGATAAATAGAGTCGCCGAAATTTTCCGATATCAAAAAACGACCCTTGGCCGTCAGTTTTAAGCCGGCTTTCAAGGGTCGTTCTTTTTTTATTTTTTGATTGTTATATCGTTTCGTGGAAGGTTCTCTTTATGACCTCACTCTGCTGTTCCCTTGAGAGCTTATGGAAATTGACCGCATAGCCCGAAACACGAATGGTGAGATTGGGATATTTAGTCGGGTCGTTATAAGCCTCAACAAGCATTTCGCGGTTCATAACATTGACGTTCAGGTGATGCGCACCGTTTTTAAAATAGCCGTCAAGAATCGACACAAGATTTGCCGTTCTCTCATCTCTCGTTTTGCCGAGTGCTGCGGGAACGATTGAAAACGTATTTGAAATTCCGTCGCGGCACTGTGAATAGGGCATCTTGGCAACCGAGTTGAGCGATGCGAGCGCGCCGTTCTTTTTTTCGCGATTATGCATGGGGTTGGCACCGGGAGCAAACGGCTCGCCCTTCTTTCTCCCGTCGGGCGTGGAGCCTGTCTTTTTGCCGTACACGACATTGGAGGTTATTGTGAGTGCCGAAAGCGTATGCTCTGCGTTTCTGTAAGCCGGAGTCTTGCGAAGCTCGGCTATTGTGTCCTCAAGCAATGCTTTTGCGATATTGTCAACACGGTCGTCGTCGTTTCCGTACTTCGGGAAATCACCTGTCGTCTCAAAATCGACTATATATCCGTTCTCGTCACGTATGGGCTTGACGTTTGCGTACTTGATAGCCGAAAGAGAGTCTGCGGCAACCGAAAGTCCAGCTACGCCGAATGCCATAAAGCGGTGCACATCGGTATCGTGAAGTGCCATTTGGATTTTCTCATACGCATACTTATCGTGCATAAAATGAATTACATTCATAGTATTGACATAAAGCCTGCAAAGCCATTTAAGGTAAGTCTTGTATCTCTCAACCACCTCGTCATAATCGAGCCTGTCGCCCTCAATCGGGTTAGTCTGCGGTCCTATTTTTTCGCAGTAAACATTGTCATATCCGCCGTTTAATGCGAGAAGCAAAAGCTTTGCAAGGTTGCAGCGCGCACCGAAAAACTGCATCTGCTTGCCTACCTGCATAGCGGAAACGCAGCAGGCTATGGCGTAATCGTCGCCGTAAATCGGGCGCATAACGTCGTCGTTTTCATATTGTATGGAGTCGGTGTCCTCCGAAACCTCGGCGCAAAAACGTTTAAAGTTTTCGGGCAAGCCCTGCGACCAGAGAACAGTCATATTGGGCTCCGGAGCCGAGCCGAGAGTGTAAAGCGTATTGAGCATTCTGTACGAATTTTTCGTGACGAGAGTTTTACCCTCGTTTGTCATACCACCGATGCTCTCGGTTATCCACATAGGGTCGCCGCCGAACAGCTCATTGTATTCGGGAGTGCGAAGATGGCGAGCCATGCGCAGCTTCATAACAAAATCGTCTATCAGCTCCTGAGCACCGCTCTCTGTGAGTACGCCCCTATTGATGTCGCGTTCAATGTAGATGTCAATGAACGTGCTTGTCCTGCCGAGCGACATAGCCGCTCCGTTCTGCTCCTTGATTGCGGCAAGATATGCAAAGTAGCCATTGAATCGCCTCACGCGCGTTGCTTGCCGGCGAAGATATGTCATAGCCGTACATCTGCGCCATTTGCTTGAGCATTTCCATAAAGTTAAGCTGTTTTTGCAGCTCCTCGCGCAGCCTTATGACCTCCTCTGTCATATCCTTATTTTCAAGCGCGATTTTATCTGCCTTTTTAAATTCGATAAGCGTATCCATACCGTAGAGGGCAACTCTGCGATAGTCTCCTATTATTCTGCCTCTTCCGTAGGCGTCGGGCAAACCGGTGAGCAGCGCAATATGGCGTGCCTTTCTCATCTCACTCGTATAGGCTCTGAATACTCCGTCGTTGTGAGTTGTCTTATATCTGAACTCGTCCTCGATTTTATCGGACAGCTCATAGCCGTAAGCCTTTGCCGCCTCACGCGCCATACGCATACCGCCGAAGGGATTTACACCTCGGCGCAGGGGGCTGTCGGTCTGAAGACCCACGATAAGCTCCTTTTCCTTGTCAAGATAACCTGGCGCATAGGTGACGAGAGATGAAACGGTTTCGGTATCGACCGACAAAACTCCGCCGTTTTCACGTTCCTTGTCAAGAAGCTTTGAAAACTTTTCCATAAGCTCCTTTGTACGCTCGGTGGCTCCGCTCAAAAAGGAGCTGTCGCCCGTATATTCCGTGTAATTCCTTTTGATGAAATCACTGACGTTTACTTTTTCGTTCCATTCGCCGGGATTAAAGCCTTCCCACGCTCTTGAAAACTCCATTTGCCATCTTCCTTTCACAGGTGCCTCGCGGCATATATACATAAATAAATTACAATATAAAAGGGCAGCCTCCGAAAAAGAGGCTGCCCAGACGGTCGGCTTTTTATACGCCGCGTTCCCCGGCAGTTTAGCCTGCCTGCCCAAATGGGCTTTCCGTCAGTTGCACGGCGCCTATATATTGTGGTGCTATTATATCACCACACAATATATATGTCAACATATAAATTAAAAATGTTTATTCTGCGCTCTTCAGCGATTCAACCATATCTATCTTTTTAAGCCTGAAATACATAACGAAGTTGACTATCGCCGTAAACAGCACAGTAAGCAATACTTGCGAGATAGCTGAGAGCCGTCATTTCCTTACCGAACATAATATAGTCCGTCTCAATGGTGCTCATAACATACGCGTGAAGAATTATACCCAGAACTATACCGAATATCACACCGAAAATCGTCAGTACAATATTTTCGCGGTATACGTAAAAGGCAAGCTCCTTGTTGTAGAAACCGAGAACCTTGAGCGTTGCAAGCTCACGCCTGCGCTCGGTGATGTTGATGTTATTGAGGTTATAGAGAACCACAAACGCCAAAAGCCCCGCAGCAACTATCAGTATTACAACTATAAACAGTAGGCTGTTCATAACTGAGCTTATCTGTTTCTCGGTGGTGCTGTTCATGGTAACCGAATTTATCGCGCTCAAATCCATAAGCTGCTTTGACAGAGTCTCGTCGTCCACGGTACCGTCCGTTTTAATGAAGATGGTATTGAGCGAAGCCGTCTCGTTAAAAAGCTGCTTATATACATTCGGCGTCATATAAATGTAGTGGTACATATAGTTTTCGACTATTCCGGCAACCTTTACGGGCTCGGTTGCGGTGCCTGTCTCGCTCGTCTTGAAGGTCACGGTGTCACCCACGGAAACACCCAGAGTCTTGGCGAGCTTTTCGGTTATGATAACACCGGAATCATCCATAACATAGGTGTTTTTGCCGTCGCGCGACGAAAGGTTAACGTAATCCGCCATTCGTGAGGTATCCTGCGGAACTATGACATACGCGGTTTTTTCTTCACCGTTTGCGTCGGTATAGAGCATTGAGCGATATGTCTGCAAATACTCCGTAACACCGTTCATGGTGTTGACCTCGGCAAGCGACTGACGTTTTTCCGCTCGTGTAGCCTCGGAATTTATACCTGCGGTACCGGCAAATGCCACACCTTTTCAAACTGGTTGCCCGTCATTGATTTTATGGAATCGTTGAGTCCGAAGCCGACAAGCAGCAGAGCCATACAGCCCGCAACGCCGGCTATTGTCATAAACAGGCGTTTTTTATATCTGAACAGGTTTCTGCAAGCCGCTTTCTGTGCGAAGTTGAGGTGCTTCCAAATAAATCCGACTTTTTCGAGAAGTATGCGTTTGCCCGCCTTCGGTGCCTCGGGGCGCATCAGCAGTGCCGGCGATGAGCTCAGCACGCGATAGCACGCAGCCAGCGTCGCTCCGGTCGTACAAATAATCGCAAGAAGCGAAGCGAGCAATGCGTCAAATACGTCCGGCTTCACCACGGTATTATGAAGCCCTATATACACAAGCTTATACGTGTTAACCGTGAGCAGAGGTATTGTGCTCTCGCCGAGAAGCACGCCGAGCACGCTGCCGATTGCGGTAGCAAGCAGAGCATAAAGCACATATTTTGCCGCTATCGCGCCCTTCGTGTAGCCGAGAGCCTTTAATGTGCCTATCTGCGTTCTCTGCTCCTCGACCATTCGCGTCATGGTTGTGAGAGATACCAATGCGGCAACAAGGAAGAATATCACGGGGAACACCGAGCCTATTGAGCCCATACCGTCCGTATCACTCTTATATGCCGTGTAAGACGGAATGGTTTCGCGGTCAAGCACATACCATGTGGGCTTTTCCACGTTTAATATCTTATCCTCGGAGTCCTCAAGCTTTTGCTGCGCCGCTTCAAGCTCGTCGGCAAGGTCCTGCTTTGCCTGCTCGTACTCCTCATTTTTGCGGTCAAGCTCGATTTGAGCGTCCTGAATTTGCTTTTCGGCCTCTTCAAGAGCCGCCGGAGCCTCGTTGACCTTTTTCTGCGCGTCCTGAAGTGCCGTTCCGCCGTTATTTACGGCGGTTTGAGCGGCAGCTACCTGCTGCTTGGCATTATCTATTGTGTTTCGCGTATTGGCAAGCTGAGTTTTGTAGAACTGAAGCGTCGCCTTTGCGGCTATGAGATTATAGCTCTTTTGGAGATACTCATCAGAGGACATGGAGCCCTTGCCGTCATCAAGTTCCTTTTGCATTCTCTCAATCTCCGCCGCGGAATCCGAGACCTGCGATTCAAGTTCCTTATACTTTTTCCGCATCGACAAGCGAAGCCTTTGCGCTGTCTATCTGGCTTTGACTTACAACGAGAGTATTGGCGTTTGAATTGATAAGGTCCTGCGCATTCTGTATTTCAAGCTTTTTGCTTGCAAGATCCGCCTTACCGGTTTCTATTGCCGCCTGAGCGTCCAAAAGCTGCTGATACGCGTCGCCGAGCTGACCCATTGCGGTGTCCTTTTCCTCTTCGAACTTCAGCTTTGCATCGTTTATATATGTCGCCGTTTCGTTTTTATATTCGCTGTATCTTATGTCGCAGCGTCTGTCGGCTATGCCGTTTATTCTGTCTTTTACCTTTGAAATAAGCTCGGTGTAATCGTTTGAATAGCATCCGAGTGCCATGGCATCCTTAACGGTTATATGAACGCTTGTATAGCAGGACATCGTAAAGGCCTGCTTCGGGACTATCAAAAATCCGTTTATTCTGCCCGTGCCTATCGCCGCGGAGCCTCTGTCGCTGTCCATATACATTGACGTCGTACCGACGCCGACAATCGTAAATTCATCGGTGGCAAGATATTTGCTCACCTTTTCATCGGTGCCTGTGGTGAGCTTTACCGTGTCGCCTATTTTATATCGTAGCGTCAAGAAAGCTGCGGTCTGCTATACACTCGTTATAGCCCTGGGGAAAACGCCCCTCGCTGACCCTTACAAGGCTTATGCCGTCGTTTAGTGACATTACCTTTGTAACGGCCTCGGAGTTGCCGGTATCGCAGAGGAAATCCTGCTCGTATGTGCCCTCCGCGTCCTGCACGCCGTCAACCTTTTTAAGCGCGTCAACATCCTTATCGGTCATACCGAGAGTCCCCGCGACTCTTATATCCATAAGGTTTTCACTGTCGTATTGCTTATCCGCCGAGGCCTGCATGGCCGGCTTTGCGGCGCGCAGTCCCGAAAAGAACGCTACGCCCAAAACAACGATAAGGGTTATAGACAGGAACCTGCTGAAATTCAGCTTTATTTCCCGCTGAAAATCTTTTCTCATTCCTTTTGTCATTTAACGTGTACCTCTCTCTGTCAAATATAATATTCGGTATTTTACCACTCGATATACTCGACGGGAGTCGGGTGCTCGTTGAGAAGAAGCTTGTCAACTCTGCCGTTTTTGACCTTAATTACCTTGTCTGCCATGGGAGCAAGTGCTGAGTTGTGGGTGATTACAATAACTGTAACTCCTTTTTCACGGCAAGTGTCCTGCAAGAGCTTCAGTATTGATTTACCGGTTATATAGTCGAGCGCACCCGTAGGCTCGTCACATAAAAGCAGCTTGGGATTTTTTGCAAGTGCTCGCGCTATTGAGACTCTCTGCTGCTCGCCGCCGGAGAGCTGAGCCGGAAAATTATCAAGCCTGTTGCCGAGTCCGACATCCTTCAAAACATCCTTCGCGCTGAGCGGGTTTTTTGATATTTGAAGCGCAAGCTCCACGTTTTCAATCGCTGTGAGGTTACCGACAAGGTTATAGAACTGAAATACAAAGCCGACGTCGTCGCGGCGGTATTTGGTAAGCTCGTTTTCATTGAATTTGGTTATATCTACATTGTCAACGTAAATCGTACCGGACGTAGCGGTGTCCATTCCGCCGAGAATGTTAAGTATCGTCGTTTTTCCGGCTCCGCTCGGACCTACTATTACAACAAATTCGCCCTTGTCTATGCCGAAGCCTATTTCATCGACGGCTTTTATCTCAACCTCGCCCATTTTGTAGGTCTTGGTTACGTCTCTGACCTCAATAAATGCCATATTTCAAATCCTCTTTTCCTTGTCTGTAACTTAATTATTCTATGCCCTTGAGAGCTTCTATTTCGGACTTGTCCACCTGAATTTTCGCGTCCTTTAAAAGCTTCACCTCGTGGCGGTCAACCACAAGCGGAGCGGCGTCGGGACGGCGATCGAGCCTTATCTTCAGGATTCCCGTTATAAGGTTGTTCTCTATAACGGTTCCTCTGCCCTCTCGCGTTTCCACAAATGCTCCAACCTTGGGGGTATGCCTTAAAAGATGCTCGTAGGCGTCCTGCTCGTATTTAAGACAGCACATAAGCCTGCCGCAGGTACCGCTTATTTTTACGGGATTCAGCGACAAGCCCTGCTCCTTTGCCATTTTTATAGAAACAGGCTGAAAGTCGCCGAGAAATGTCTTGCAGCAAAACGGTCTGCCGCAGATGCCGAAGCCGCCGAGCATTTTTGCTTCGTCTCTCACGCCTATCTGCCTTAGTTCTATTCTCGTCCTGAACACGGACGCAAGGTCCTTTACAAGCTCTCTGAAGTCCACCCTGCCGTCGGCGGTGAAATAGAACAGTATCTTGCCGCCGTCAAAGGTGTATTCAACGTTTACAAGCTTCATATCAAGCTTGTGCTTAAGTATTTTTTCTTCGCAGACGGAAAATGCCTTCTTCTCTTTTTCGGCGTTTTCCTTGACTCTTTCGAGGTCGGCCTTTGTAGCGGCTCTTATAACCGATTTGAGCGGCTTTACTATTTCGCTGTCATCGACAACGGAGTTACCCATTGTGACCTCGCCGCACTCCACGCCGCGCGCGGTTTCGACTATTGCCCTGTCGCCCTTCTCAAACGTTTTGCCGTCAGGGTCGAAGTAGTATACCTTACCCACCTCTTTAAATCGTATTCCGACAACTTCTGCCATTTGTATGTCTTCCTTTCGGAGCTATTTTATATTATTTACCCACAGCCTCTCGCAGCTTGTAGCAAAGCGAGGTAAGCAGCAGATTTTGATTCTGATTCATTGCCGCGCCGTCAAAAAGCTCATCGAGCACGCCGCAGCATCGGTATAATTTATCGGCCGTGAGCACTAAGGACAGCTCTCCTGCCGTTTCGGAAAATTCCGGAGTCGCCGCCGCATGCAGCTTAATTTTAACGGCGTCGAGGAAAATGCTTTTGAGACAGAGAACCGTATTTTTAAATCCCGTCCTGTCCTTTTCAAGAGGGCTCACCGCAGCCAAAAGAGACGTTTCCGCAGGGCTTAACAGCGCCTTAGCTATTTTTTGCGCCAAATCGGCGGTATCCTCGTCAAAAAGAGCCGAGTCATTTTCAGACCCGAGCGAAAATACCGTCGCACGCGACAGCACCGTGTCAAGTATAGCCGAGCGGCTCGGACACGTCATAATAAAATACACGTATGAGGGCGGCTCCTCAAATATTTTGAGAAGTGCGTTCTCACCGCTGTCGTTCATATTTTGAACCTCTTTTAAAATATACACCTTTTTGTCACCGTCATTCGGCAGGACAAAGCAATCGGAGCGCACGGCGCGGCAGGCGTCAACCTTAAAAGCCGCGTCGGAGCTTATGTCTCCGTATTCACGCATATCCGGGTGCGACAAAGCCTCACATTTCACACAGGACGGGCAAACACCGCACGGATGTGCGCCGCTGCTCACGCAAAGCAGGCTCTGCGCTATAAAACGCGCCGCCGAAAGCCGCAGCTCGGCAGAGCCGCCCTCAATAAGCATTGTATTAGGGAACGATAAGGTGTTTATATACGGCAAAACCTCTTTTTTAAAGCTCTCGCCGAATGAAGAAATGTCTGCCGTCATATCTTATAGAACTGCTCGACATCAACCACAAAGACCGTGGCTCCGCCAACCGAAACCTCAACGGGAACGGTTAGCATGGAATCGCCTATATATGTTGAATTAACGGGAGTAATCTGCTTGCGCTGACTTGAAAACTCCTCTATTACGGCAAGCGCGTCACCGACCTTTTCGTCCTCCACACCCGTGAGCATGGTGACGTTACCCGCACGGAGGAATCCACCGGAGGTGGCAAGCTTTGTTACCATAAAGCCCGCCTTGTTAAGCTCGGAGATGACCAAGGATGCATCCTCGTTGTTGACAATAGCTATTAAAAGTTTCATAATGTCCTCCTTTCAATTTAAAACGACATATGAATTTATATTTGCGAAAGTGCTATAAACAGCGGCATTGTTATTATCGACAGAAGGCTTGCCACGGCGACGACCTGTGAGGCCGCGGCACTGTCCTTGCCGTACTTTGCCGCAAACATAACGGTATTGTTTGCACTCGGTGCCGACGCGGAAATTATAAGCGCCGTCAAAAGTGTTCCCTTTACGCCCATTAGCTTTAGCACCGCCAAAATCACAGCCGGCAAAGCTATGAGCTTTAAAAACGATACGAGATAAGTGTCCTTTTTTAAAAACATCGTTTTCAGATTTGTTTTTGAAAGATATGTGCCGAACATTATCATGGCAAGCGGCGTATTAAGACCGGCAACGTAATTCACGGGAACCGAAATAAGAGACGGAAGCCTGATATTAAAGAAAAACAGCGGCAGTCCCAAAAGCACCGACACTACTCCGGGATTGAGTATCAGCCATTTCGGATTGAAGCCGGTTTTTTTCGCGCTTTCGCCCGACATAAGATAGATGCCGTGCGTAAATGCGAATATATTAAACGGAATCAGCACGCCCGAGCAAAAGAACACGCCCTCGGCTCCGAGCTCTGCCTCGGCGAGCGGCAATGCCATATAGCCGACATTTCCGTATATCGCCGCATACTTATATATGCACGACAGATTTTTGTCGGTCTTGCGCCAAAACGGAATACAAATCACTATTGCAACGACGTGCAAAATCGTTCCTCCCAGAAACGACATCAGCATACCGCGAACATTTTTCACCGGACATTTCGACGGACGAAAATGACTGAATTATTATGGCAGGCGTAACTATATAAAAAAAAGCAGGTCGTTTGTGAGCCTTGCCGCTTTTTCCGTATAGATTTTAGTCCTGTCGCATATAAAGCCGAGAAGAACCAGTACATAGAGAATAAACACCTGCTTCGCGGCTGTTGCCACGTCGGAAAGAAACATAATTATTTACACCGCCGATATGTCAGTTGATTTTGTCAGCCTTGGCTGCCGTTTCGTCCTCACTCGGCACATTGTCCTCGGACTCCGGTCTGCCGTGCTTCATCTGGTGGCGTATATATACAATCGCAAAAAACGCAAATGCCGGATCGGTTAAGGAAAATCCGAGCTCGGACGGCAGGCGGTCTCTTTTTCCGCACAGCGTAATTACAAGACGGGAAACACCTATCACCGCCGCCAGCATCGCAGCCGGCATACCGTATGAGACAAGCTTTTTAAACTCGCCCTTGTCGGCAACGTCGGAGGAAATCTTCGCAAACGACATAAAGAACAGCATCACAAGCGCAAGCTCAAGCATTTCGAGCATAAGCTCCGAAACGTTTATAAAGCTGATCTTGGTCATAAACCTTGTTATCATTTTGCACATAGCCCAGAAAAGCGGAGCCAGAGCGAGCACCTTATAAGATGTAAAATCGGCCTTGTCATTAAAATACGAAAGTGCAAAAACTATAAAATAAACACAGGCGATTATTCCGAATATGCTCTCAAAAAGCGACGCAAACATCCCGTTTGAGAAAAAATATCTCATAAACGACACGTCGAGGTTACTCGAAAAATCGCTGCAGGACGCGGAGAACGACAGCATCGAATCCGCAGAATCATACGCCGTGCCGACAGCCATAACAACGGCCGCCGCTCCGAGAAGCTTGTTTTTGCACATAGCGGGTCTTGAAGCTCTCGTATCATCGGAAAGCCTCGAAAACACGATAAGCAGTGCCGTAAACACAACAACTGCGACATACATAAAGTAAACGCTGAAATCGATTTTTTTGTAAAATCCCGTACTGCCCGTATCTATTATCGCAAACAGCTGATATATACGCACCGGCAACAGCACAGCCGCTCCTGCGGCAAGCGTTATGAGAATCTGTTTAAAATTAAAGCTTTTTTCGAAGCCCGTTTTTTTCATTTATAAGAGTCCTTCCGTTTTTATCTTTCCTCGGACGGAACGTAATCCGGCACTATGTGGTCAACATTGCGTTCGGCAATCGGAACAAACGCTCTCGGAAGAGCGACGCTCTTGTATGCGGGTCGCATTATGCGGCTGCCGGAGCACAGCTCCTCAAGACGGTGAGCGCACCAGCCGGAAATTCTTGCCGCCATAAACATCGGAGTGAAAAGCTCCGGCGGAATTCTGAGCATATCGTATATAAGCCCCGAATAAAGATCCACGTTTGCGCACATTTTTTTCTTTTCGCCCTTATACTTATAGAAAAGCTCGGGAGTGAGCTCTTCGACAAGAGAAATTATCTTGTAGTCATCGGCAAATCCGTATTTTTCCGCCTTTTGCGAGGCAAATTCCTTTAAGAGTACGGCACGCGGGTCGGAAAGAGTGTATACTGCGTGACCCATACCGTAGATAAGGCCTGTTCTGTCGCCCGCCTCTTTATGAATGACCTTGGTGAGATAGTCCGCCACCTGGCCCTCGTCTGTTGGGTTGCTGACGGTTTTTTTGAGGTCGGCTATCATATTGTGAACCTGAATATTCGCGCCGCCGTGCTTCGGCCCCTTGAGCGAGCCTATACCTGCGGCGATTGCGGAATAGGTATCCGTTCCCGTTGAGGTTATGCAGCGTGTTGTAAACGTGGAGTTGTTTCCGCCGCCGTGATCGGCGTGAATAATCATACACAGGTCAAGTATTTTGGCCTCTTCATCGGTAAACTTGCGGTCGCTCCTTATTGTATGGAGTATGGACTCCGCCGTGGAGAGCGCTTTATCGTTCTGATGGATATACATACTCTTGTGGTCGTATGCTCTGCGCTTTACCTGATACGCATATGACATAATGGTGGGTATCTGCGCTATGAGCTTAATGGACTGACGCAGCACATTTTCTATTGAAAGATCGTCGGGATTGTTGTCATATGAATACAGCGCGAGAACGCTCCTTGCGACCTTATTCATAATATTCGGCGACGGAGCCTTCATTATCATATCCTCTATGAATTCGTCGGGGAGCTCTCTTGCCTCGGCGAGAACCGCTCTGAATTTATCAAGCTGGTCCTGCGTCGGCAAATCACCGAGAAGAAGCAGCCAAACCACCTCTTCGTAACCGAAACGGTTTTCCTTTTGGCAGTTTCTCACTATATCGGTCATATTTATACCGCGGTAAATAAGCTTGCCCTCCTTCGGCACTCTTTCACCGTCGTCTATGTAATAACCCTCAACAGAGCATATTCTCGAAAGCCCCGCCATAACACCGGTGCCGTCGGAATTACGCAAGCCGCGCTTCACGTCGTAACGATGATAATCATCAAGCTTTATCTGGTTATTGCGTATAAGCTCTTCCTTCAGGGACGAGAGCGAATCGTCAAGTTTAGGAGAATGGTTGTAAGACAAATTTAAAACCTCCTGACTTACATTTAAGCGGACATATTAACTCATTCTAAGCATATAATTATAGATATAATATTTTATATTAAAAATCGCAATAAGTCAATAAAATTAGGGAGGTCAATTATGAAAACATACGGTATTTTATGCTTTGTTTTGGCACTTTTTATGATACTTACGCCGCTGTTATCGCTCGACTACTCCTCCTTTTCTCTCTCCAACGTCAAAAGCACCTTTCAAAAGGAGAACGACAGCAAGGACGAGGAAAAGCTGCTTGACGAAAAATCCGACAGCGTAAAAATAAAATCAGCCGCGAGCGGCAACGTGGCTACCGCCTCAACAAAGGAATACATAATAGGCTGCGTCGCCGCCGAAATGCCCGCAACATACAGCACGGAGGCCTTAAAAGCACAGGCGGTATGCGCCTACACAAACCTTGTAAGGCTTAAGAAAAATCCCGATTCCTCGCTTTCGGGTGCCGACATATCGGACGACCCCGGACGTCATCAGGGCTATTACGACATCGAAACACAAAGGAAAAATGGGGCGATAAATACGACGAATACCGAGCCAAAACGGAGGAGGCGGTAAACGACGTTCTCGGCAAAACAATAGTGTTTAACGGCGAGCCGATAGTGGCGGCGTACTGTGCAATTTCACCCGGCAGAACCGAGAGTGCCGAAAATATATGGGGCGGAAAAATCGAATATCTCGTCTCGGTCACAAGTCCCGGCGACAAGCTCTCGCCGGACTGCATAAAGGAAATATCTCTCTCCGCGGACGAGGTCAGAGAATACACAAAAAACGACCCCGAAATAGTCTTGGGAGACGACCAAAGCGGCTGGATAACCGATATAGTCTACACGGACAGCGGCTCGGGCGTAGTGAAAAGCCTGAAGGTCGGCGGCAAGAGCTTTACCGGAAACTCCTTCAGAGCACTTTTTTCGCTGAGAAGTCCGGCGTTTACGCTCGAACAAAAGGACGGTGCGTTTTTCTTTAAGACATACGGCTACGGTCACAGCGTCGGTATGTCGCAGTACGGGGCGGATTATATGGCGAAACAGGGCAGCACTTACGAGGAAATTCTCGCGCACTACTATCCGAACACCGAAATTATTTGAAAGTTTATAAGTGCGGTTATTCATCTTTTTTGTCACGGTAATTATTTTTTTAAATGTCTTTTTACGCATTTTTGTTTGTTTTCACGTGTCTCGGCGAATGCAAATTCACTTTATCGTTATAATACACAAAAGTATCAACGGAGGCAAAATGAAATTTTACGCCGTGTTTCTTGCAAATATAAAGCACATAATATAAAATATATACCGTAATAAAAACGGTGCGGGGCTTTATTCGCTCGGTGCCGAAAAGGAGACTAAAAATGAGCTATATTGACGAAGTGCTTAACCGCACAACGACAAGGTACGACTATCAACCCGAATTTTGCCAAGCTGTCACCGAGGTTCTTAAATCCATAGAGCCTGCCGTAGAGAGAAATCCGCAGTATCAAAAGGCGGCTCTTCTCGAGAGGCTTGTGGCACCGGAAAAGGCAACCGTATTCAGAGTTCCGTGGGTTGACGACAACGGCACGGTTCACGTAAACCGCGGCTACCGTGTTCAGTTTAACAGCGCGATAGGTCCTTACAAGGGCGGCCTTCGCTTCCACCCGTCGGTCAATATGAGTATAATTAAATTCCTCGGCTTTGAGCAGACTTTCAAAAACTCGCTTACCGGTCTTCCCATAGGCGGCGGCAAGGGCGGTTCGGATTTTGACCCCAAGGGTAAGAGCGACTACGAAATAATGAGATTTTGCCAGTGCTTTATGACAGAGCTTTACAAGGTTATAGGCCCCAACTCCGACGTGCCTGCAGGCGATATAGGCGTAGGCGGCAGAGAGATAGGCTACCTCTTCGGTCAGTACAAAAAAATTTACCGGCCGCCACGAGGGCGTGCTCACCGGTAAGGGTCTCTCCTACGGCGGCTCGCTCGCAAGAACAGAGGCTACCGGTTACGGCCTTATCTATCTCGTTGAGGAGATGTTAAAGAATCACGGCAATTCCATCGAGGGCAAAACGGTTGCCGTTTCGGGCTCGGGCAACGTTGCAATTTATGCCATAGAAAAAGCTCAAACGTTTGGCGCAAAGGTAGTTACCGCAAGCGACTCAAGCGGATATGTCTACGATAAGGACGGCATAGACGTCGCGCTCTTAAAGCAGGTCAAGGAGCAGGAAAGAGCGAGAATAGTAAGGTACACCGAATTAAAGCCCACCGCAAAATTCGTTCCCGGCAAGAGAGTATGGGAGGTTCCCTGTGACGTAGCTCTGCCGTGCGCCACTCAGAACGAGCTGTCACTTGACGACGCAAAAGAGCTTATTAAAAACGGCTGCATAGCAGTAGGTGAGGGCGCAAATATGCCGTCCACCATCGACGCGACAAACGCATTTTTACAGAGCAAAATACTCTTTGCTCCGGCGAAAGCGGCAAACGCAGGCGGCGTTGCAACCTCTGCGCTTGAAATGAGCCAGAACAGTGCACGTATGATTTGGACCTTTGATGAGGTTGATGAAAAACTCAAGGATATTATGGAGAGCATTTACGGCCACATGGCAAATGCCGCAAAGGAATACAGCACCCCCGACGACTTTGTTGCCGGCGCAAACATTGCAGGTTTCTTAAAGGTAGCCGACGCAATGATGGCACAGGGTATAGTATAATTTATACGCAAAAACCAACTGGAGCCGCAGTCAAAGACTGCGGCTCCTTTTTTTCGTCTGAATTTACATTCGGCATAAATTAAATCGAATTTTAATTGTTGTTCTTTTTAAATGCCGTGCATAGCTCGTATATTACAATACCTGCCGTACCGACCGCAAAAATAATCACGGAAGCTGTGCCGCCGGTCGTCATGTGCGCGACCCCTGCCGCGTCAAAATCGGCGCCTGTGCCGAGAAAACCGGCGATCAAAAAAATCATCGGCATTGAAAATGCGGGTATAACATACGTCTTGGACGGCAAGTCACGCATTATGACCGCAAATGCGAATGTAACGACAAACAGCAAGACGAGCATCGATACTGCCGCCGGTAAATCATTTTCATTACAAAATATCTCTTTTCTCACAAGCATATGCAAAAAGCCGAAAATGCCGAGTGCCGCCTGAAAAAGCGCAGTCAGAGAAATAAGAGCCTTATCTCTTGTCTTTAACATTGTTATCATCTCCTGTTGTTATATTGCAATGCCTCATTTATCGGCTTTTTTAAGCACGTGACGAAGCTCAATTACTATCGTGCATACGGTAATGACCGCAAAAGCGATAATTGCAATTACGCCTGCCGCCGTCAAACGCACGTTCCAATCGGAATCGTATGCGGAACCAGCGAAACCGCATACCGCCGCCAGCTGAAACAGCAGAGGACAGCAAAGAGCCGGCAGGCTGTATATTTTAGCCGGCAAATTACGCATTATAACAGAGAAAATAACGGTTACGGCAAACAGTGCCGCAAGGCTTATTTCAAGCTCAAACAGGTCGCTTTCGCCACCCGCGATAAGAGTTTTCCACGCAAACATACGGTAAATAACCGCTCCGTACACCGCCTGCAAAAGCGCAGTCAGAGAAATTAAAATTTTATCTCTCGCATTTAACATAAATACCAACTCCTTATTTTATATTGAAAGGGAGTAACACTTTTTATGATCCGCTTTCCTATCACCTCCCGAAAAACACAAAAAGAGCTGTGGGCAAAGGGTCCACAGCTCTAAATCCTTGTTTACATTACACCGCACAGACCGCATTTGCCCCGACACACTCTTCCGCTTAAAGGCGTGTCATCTGTCTGTAATGTATCATATAAAATATTAGTTGTCAATAACTTTTTTGTTGAATTTTCACATAAAGTGTTTTGCCGTCGGTTAAACCAACGAACCTATGCGAAAGAGAGTGCGCGCGTTTTTATCGGCCTCAAAAAGCAGCTCTTCTACCGCTTCGCCCCTCACCGCGGCTATTTTTTCCGCGGTATAAGGAATCAAGAGCGATGTGCATCGTTTACCCCTGTAAGGCACGGGTGACATATACGGCGCGTCGGTTTCAAGCAAAAGCCTGTCCTTCGGCACAAAAGCCGCGACCTCTGCCGGCTTTACCGCATTTTTAAATGTGACCGCTCCGCCGAGACCTATATACATACCGAGCTTTATAATCTCCTTTGCCGTCTCCACGCTCCCCGAAAAGCAGTGCACAACTCCGCGCGGACGGTGCTTTTTAAGCAAATTCAGCGTGTCCTCATGCGCTTCGCGGTCGTGAACTATAACGGGCAGCGACAGCTCATTTGCAAGCACAAGCTGTTTTTCGAATACCTCGAGCTGTTTTTCGCGGCTGTCTCTTTCGTAGTGATAATCGAGCCCGATTTCACCGATTGCCACCACTTTTTTTTGCGCGGCAAGCTTTTTTATATCGCCGCACCAGTCGGCGGTCAGCGAATCGAGATTCAGCGCGTGGAAACCGACGGCGGCAAAGATAAACGGATATTTTTCCGCAAGAGCTATCGACTTCTCGCTCGTTATTATGTCCGTACCGCAGGTGACGACGCCCGATATACCGTTTTCGGGAAACGAAGACAGCAGCTCATCGCGGTCGCTGTCAAACTGCTCGTCCTCATAGTGCGCGTGCGTATCAAATATATTTTTATACATTATCTTATTTTTGAGCCGTTCGGCATACTCTTGTCAACGAACACAACTTTAACATCGTCCTCGGAGCAATCCGCGGCAAGTATCATACCGTTTGATTCCACTCCGCACAGCACCGCAGGCTTTAAGTTTGCGACAACAACCACCTTTTTGCCTACAAGGTCCTCGGGCGCATACCATTGCGATACCGCTCGCCACGGTTCTGTCCTTGCCCGTGCCGTCATCGAGCGTGAGCTTTAACAGCTTTTTCGCTTTCGGAACCTTTTCGCACGCCCTGACCTCGGCCACGCGAAGCTCAACCTTTGCGAAATCGTCAATGCCTATCTCGGCAACGCCCTCAAGCGAATTTATCATTTTCTTTTCGGCCTTCTGCTGCTCCTTCTGCTTGGCGGTCAGCTCCTCTATGAGCTTTTCACCGTCTATACGGTTAAACAGCGGCGTGGGAGTTCCCACTTTTTCACCCGACTTTAACGCGCCGAAGGCTTTGAGGCTCTCGTACGAGCGTTCGTTTGTGCCTATCTGCTCAAATATTTTTTCTGCCGTATCGGGCATAAACGGAGTTAAGAGCACCGCAAGGAAACGTATACCCTCAAGCAAATTGTAAAGCACCGTGCCGAGTCTGCCCTTTTTGCTCTCGTCCTTTGCGAGTGCCCAGGGCGTAGTCTCGTCGATATACTTATTAAGGCGGCGTGCAAGAGTGAGAATGTTCTCCGTAGCGTCGCTTATCTTGTATTCGTCAAAGCACCTGTCAACCTCAGCCACGGTCTTTAAAGCAAGCGACGATATTTCGTCGTCAAGCGGCTCTTTGTCGGCGGGAGCGGCAATTACGCCGTCAAAATATTTATTCTGCATGGCAACGGTTCTGTTAACAAGGTTGCCTATTGTGTTGGCAAGGTCGGAATTGTATCTCTCGATAAGCGATTCGTATGTTATGGAGCCGTCCTGCGCGTGCGGCATCTCGGAGAGAAGATAGTAACGCACCGCGTCAACGCCGAAATCCTTTACAAGGTCGTCGGCATAAATGACGTTTCCGCGGGATTTTGACATTTTATCCTCGCCGAAAAGCAGCCACGGGTGACCGTATACCTGCTTCGGAAGAGGCTCGCCGAGAGCCATAAGCATAATCGGCCAGTAAATGGTGTGGAATCTCACAATATCCTTGCCTATGATATGAACATCGGCAGGCCAATACTTTTTATACATATCGCTTGAGCCGTCGGGATCGTAGCCGAGCGCCGTGATATAGTTTGAAAGTGCGTCTATCCAAACATAGATGACGTGATTCGGGTCAAAGGTTACGGGAATACCCCATTTAAATGACGTTCTCGAAACGCACAAATCCTGAAGTCCGGGTTTAATAAAGTTGTTGAGCATCTCTTTTTTGCGAGCTTCGGGATAAATGAAATCGTCGTGGCTCTCGATGTAGTCCTCAAGCTGCTTCTGATATTTTGAAAGGCGCAGGAAATACGCCTCCTCTTTTGCCTTTTTAACCTCTCTGCCGCAGTCGGGGCACTTGCCGTCTACAAGCTGGCTCTCGGTCCAAAAGCTCTCGCACGGGGTGCAGTACATTCCCTCGTACTCGCTCTTGTATATATCGCCCTGTTCATAGAGCTTTTTGAAAATCTTTGCAACTATTTTTTCGTGGTACGTGTCGGTGGTTCTTATGAACTTATCATATGTGGTGTTAAGTACGTCGCAAATGGCGCGTATTTCGCCCGACACCTTATCGACATATTCCTTAGGAGACACACCGGCCTCTTTTGCATATTCTTCAATCTTCTGCCCGTGCTCGTCCGTTCCCGTAAGAAAAAACACATCGTAGCCCTGAAGTCTTTTGTATCTCGCTATTGCATCGGTCAAAACTATTTCATAGCTGTTGCCGATATGCGGCTTACGCGAAGTGTACGCAATAGCCGTAGTTATATAGAATTTAGGTTTTTCGCTCAAAGTACAAACCCCTTTCAAATAATATTTATATAAGACCGTTTTGCTGCTTTGCGGCGGTAACGGTGTTTTTAAGAAGTGTCGCTATTGTCATTGGGCCTACGCCGCCCGGAACGGGGGTTATGTAAGACGCCTTTTTGCTTACCTCGGCAAAATCCACGTCGCCGCAGAGCTTGCCCTCGCTGTTTCTGTCCATACCTACGTCTATAACCACCGCACCGTCCTTTACCATATCGGCGGTTACAAAGTACGGCTTACCGACGGCGGCAACAAGAATGTCGGCGCGACGTGTAACCTCTTTGAGATTTTTCGTCTTAGAGTGGCAAATCGTAACGGTGCCGTTCTGCTGAAGCAGCAGCATAGCCATCGGCTTACCCACAATATTGCTTCTGCCTACAACGACACATTCCTTGCCGCAGACGTCGATATTGTAATATTTCAGCATTTCCATAATTCCGGCAGGCGTACACGGCAAAAACGTGTGGTCGCCTATCATAATATGCCCGACGTTTTCTGCGCTAAAGGCGTCAACGTCCTTTTTCGGCGAGATTGCCTTTATCACAAGCTCGTCAGAAAGTCCCTTCGGCAGCGGCAGCTGACAGAGTATGCCGTTTACCGCTCTGTCATTATTAAGCTCGTCTATAAGTGCGAGCAGCTCCGCCATAGACGTATCTGCCGGCAAAGCATATTCGCGCGAGATTATACCGACGGCCTCGCACGCCTTTTTCTTATTGTTTACGTATGTCCTTGAGGCGGGATCGTCGCCCACTATTATAACAGCAAGGCAAACGGAAACGCCTTTTTCCTTTAATTCAAGGCACTCCTTTTTTATACCGTCCTTTAAAAATGCAGAAACGGCTTTACCGTCAATTATCGTCGCCATCGTTTTTGCGCTCCTTTTGTCTCATCATCTCGCGGCGTTTTTCCGCGCTGATTTTATTTTTCTTTTTATCCTCCTTGCCGTCCTTTAACGCGTCCGATTTTTCGGCGTCCTCGCGCACCTCTACGGGTGAAAACGGTTTGGGATGTTTTTTCAGCGAAACAAGCTTTGCCGTAAGTATCGCAAAGCAAACGACGGCTATAACCATTGACAAAAGCTGTGAAACACGAAGATTTGACGAGCCTATATAAAGACTGTCCGTGCGAAGTCCCTCGACCACCGCTCTCTCCGCTCCGTATATAACGCCGTAGCAAAGTATGAGCTGCCCGCTGAATTTGTAGAATTTGCGACAAATGATATATATTACCAAAAAGCCCAAAAGGCACCATACGGATTCATACAGGAACGTCGGGTGAACGGGAACATTCGGAGACATCTCTATGCCCTTTGCCCTGAACAGAGCCTGATTTGACACTATGTAATCGACAACCTTGGAGCTTGTCATGCCCCACGGCATTGTCGTATTTGTACCGAACGCCTCTTGATTTGCATAATTACCCCATCTGCCGATGCCCTGGCCTATCAAAAAGCTCATTCCGGCAAGGTCAAGCAGCTTTAAAAAGTCCATTTTATCAACCTTACAGGTTATGGCTGCGGCGATTATTCCGCCGATAAGTCCGCCGTAGATTGCAAGCCCGCCGTTCCAAATTTTCGGAATTTCCGAAAGATTTTGGCTGTAATAATCCCACTCAAAGGCTACATAGTAAAGCCTTGCGCCTATAATTCCGCCTATCGTTCCGTACAGCAGCACGTCAAGCATTTTGTTTAAATCCATCTTCCACTTGTAAGCCATTCTGCCGCCGAAAAGCACCGCGAGCAAAAAGCCGAACGCTATAATAAGCCCGTAGAATTTAACGCTGAACACGGAAGAACCGATATTGAACTCTACAAAGGTCGAATACACATTGAACGTGTGGTTTATTCCGGTAAATTTTACCGCTGTGCCGTCGGTCAAAAAAGTCATATCTTCTTTTCTCCTTTAATTGCTCTTTATAACCGAGAGCACGCAGTTTTCGGTGTCAACGGAGCTTAAAAGTCTCTTTTCAACATCTTCCTTGGTGAGATTTTCAAGCACCTCCATTCCCGAGAAAACGGTCTCTCCGTTAAAGGTCGCCGATACCATCTCGTTGGCAATAGACTCTATATCGTTAAAATCGAACACCGCTCTGCCATACAGCTTGCGGCGTATGCGCTCGAAGTCCTTTTCGTCCACGCCGTCCCTTTTAAGCTCGTTTATCTTACCGGAGATCAGCTCTCTGACCTTTTCGGGGTCGCGGCTCTCGCCGGAATATATCTGGCAGGCATAGCCGTAGCCCTCAAAAAATTCAAAGCCGAATGCTGTGTTTATAAGCCCGTCGGAGAGCATATCGGAATAAAGCTTCGACGTCTTGCCGGCAACAAGCTCAAGAATTATATTACTGCATATAACGTCTTTAAGACTGCGCTCCGGGGTTTTAACATCCTCCTTATAGCCGAGTGCAAAAACCGGCGTGGCTACGGGCAAATACTCCTCCACGTAGCTTTCGCAGACCTCTTTCGGCTCCTCGTGGAATTTTCTCTCAATCTTTTTTTCGGGCTGCTTTTTAAGCACCTTGTCAGCTACGGACAAAACCGTGTCAACATCCACATTGCCCGCGACGCAGAGCACCATATTCGAAAGATTGTAAAAGGTGCCGTAGCATTTGTAGAGCAGCTCCGCCGTTATGTGAGATATAGACTCCACGGTTCCGGCAATGTCTATTCTCACGGGATGCTTTTTGTACATTCCGCGGAGCATACCGAAGAGCACCTCCCAGGAGGGCTCGTCCTGACACATTTTAATTTCCTGACCGATTATGCCCTGTTCCTTTTTAACTGTTTCGGGCGTAAAATACGGATGGGTTACAAAGTCGAGTAAAATTTCGAGAGAGCCCTTAAAGTCGCCCGAGCATGAAAACAGATAACAGGTCTTATCAAAGCTCGTATATGCGTTTGCGCTTGCACCCGTTGCGGCGTAACGCTGAAATGCGTCGAGATCCTCGCTCTCAAAAAGCTTGTGTTCAAGAAAATGCGCTATACCCTCCGGTACTTCGGTAAACTCTTTTTCGCCCGAAAGCTTAAACTGCGTATCTATGGAGCCGTAGCGCGTACCGAACATGGCGTATGACGACGCATAGTTCTTTTTTGGATACACAAGAATTTTAAGCCCCGACTGATGCTTTATTTCGTAATAGCTCTCACCGAGCTTTTCGTTTTTGATTTCTGTGACGTTATTCATCTGCGCCGTCCTCCTTATCCGTTCCCGCAAGCATATAAACGGTATCGAGCGAGAGCGCACAAGCCGTTTTCTTGACGTCGTCCCTTGTAACAGCAAGGAAATTTTCTATTGCCTCATCCGGCGTTACTATATCGCCCGTCAGCTGCGTGCCGTAATATATGTCAAGCGCATCGGGAGTATCGTTGAAGCTGCGGTATGCGTCGCATATGGCTTTTTTGGAGGCTTCAAAATCCTCGTCCGAAAATTCGCCGTTCTTCATAATGTCAAGCTGCCTGTTTATTTCATCAAGCACCTTTTGCCTGTTTTCTTTTTCGATTCCGCTCTGTATAACGATTATGCCCTTGCCTCTTATAAGCCTTGCCGAGCAATAATAGCAAAGGCTGAGCTTTTCGCGTACATTCATAAAAAGTCTCGAATACGGGCCGCCGCCGAAAACGTCCGTCATAATGCGGCGCGAATAAAAGTCGTCGTTTTCATCGGTCATACCGCCTCTGAAGCCGAGAACAAGCTTGCTCTGATTCATGGTAAGCTCCTCGGTAAGCTCGGTTAAATCCTCCGCCTCTTCGACAAAAACGGTCTCCGGCTCATACGGCGTTCTCTCGCCGACGTCCGAAAAAGCCTCGCGTAATTTCTTTTTACAATCGTCCTCCGAAATATTGCCTATGGCGTTCAGCTGAATTATGCCGTTTCAGCATAAATTTCCACGCGGCAAGCAGCGATTGCGGAGTGACCTTTTTCACGTTTTCGAGAATTTCATTTTTGGTAAGTCCGTAGATTTCGTCGGCACACATCGTCTCGAGCATACGTGTCATCGCATATGAACGTTTATCGTTGATTTCACTCTCAATATCCTCTGCGGTAAGACGTATTTCCGTTGACAGCTGCTCCGGTGAAAATCCGTTTTCGTCTGCCGACGGTTTTGTAAGAAGCGACAAAAGCAACTCCAGCGACGCGCCCGTGACGCTCTTGCCGTCAAAGGTGAGACTGTCGTCTATGCAGGTTATCGAAAGCTGTATACGATAATTCTCGCCGTGTCTTGAAATGCTGCCCGACAAAAGTGCGCCGTAAAGCTCCTCCAAGCGTGAGTTCAGCTTTATAAGCGAATCGTATTTTTTTTGACGAATGCACCAAATACGATGACAGCACGGCATATTCGGCCGCATATTCACCCATCGGCACCAACACGTTAAGCGTAAGGCACGCCGTTTTGAACATATCGGTTTTTACGGTCAAAAGCCTTATTTTATCTTCGGTAACAGAAAGCTTTGGAGTAATTTCCATATTGCGAGAACGCCTCCGAAATAGTTTTTTGAAAGCACCTCGCCCCGAGTGCTGTTTTTCTCGCGGCAAGGCACGGCTTTTAAAGCCTATAATTATTTATTATTGTATCATATAAGCGTCAAAAATTCCACAGCTTTATAAAAAATTTAATTACCGTAATCCCAAAAATCCGCAGTATTTTTATTTTTTTCGCGGCGGCAAACAAAATCAGCTTTTTGAAGTTAATAATCACATTAAACACGGACGGCTTATGATGTTCAAGCAGACATTGTTAAAAAATAAACAAATGCGTGATGAAGTGTATTAAATCGGCGAAACAGGCTTAGTTCGGTTTACAAAAAAATATATTTATGCTATAATTACGGCACAAAATGCGGCAAAATAATATTAACTATACCGCATTCCACGGAGGACTTACGAATTATGTCAGATTCACACAAGCTGCAAAGAGCGGCGGTTAAAGTAACGCTTGACAAGGTAATGAAATACATTGACAAGAATCCGCAGGAAAACATCTGCAAAATGCTGTCGGTGGCGGAAAAGCTCACCAAAAGCATCTTCCCCGCGGGTAATCTTGAAAAGATGAAGGAAGTCGTTCGAGATAATGATAATGTATGGACCAAGTACGCCCTCGGCATTTTAAACGACATTGACCGCGATGTAATCAAAAAAATGATTATGGCGTTCGGCTTTGACGCAGGATACTACGGCACAAAGACCGTTCGCAGAAATCGCGAAAAGCTTCACTGCAACGTGCCGTTCATAATCCTTTTTGACCCCACGAGCGCGTGCAACCTCCACTGCAAGGGCTGCTGGGCTGCGGAATACGGTCACAAGCAAAGCCTTACGAACGAAGAAATGCAGAGCATTGTCTCTCAGGGCAAGGCACTCGGCACTCATGTATATATGCTCACCGGCGGCGAGCCGCTCATACGCAAAAACGACATAATAGAGCTTGCCGCAAACAATCAGGATTGCGTATTTTTAATCTACACAAACGCAACGCTCGTAGACCAAAAATTCTGCGATGACCTTAAAAGAGTCGGCAACGTTGCCCTTGCCATGAGCATTGAGGGCACGGAGGAGTCAAACGACTGGCGCCGCGGCGAGGGAGCTTACAATGCCACGCTCAAGGCTATGGAGCTTCTTAAAAAGAACAAATGTCTCTTCGGCATTTCGGTCTGCTACACGCGCAAAAACGACGAATACGTAACGAGCGACGATTTCATCGACAAGATGATAGAAAACGGCTCGAAATTCGCATTTTATTTCAACTATATGCCCGTGGGTCACGGCGCCGACAAGGAGCTTATCCCGACTCCCGATCAGAGGGAATATATGTACCGCTGGCTTCGCAAAATGCGTAACGGCAAAACGGGCAAGCCGATGTTCGTTATGGACTTCCAGGACGACGGCGAATATGTCGGCGGCTGCATAGCGGCAGGCAGAAACTATTTCCACATAAATTCCGCAGGTGACATAGAGCCGTGCGTATTTATACACTATTCCGATACAAATATACGCACTCACACACTTCTCGAGGCACTCAAGAGTCCGCTCTTTACCGCATATTACAAGGGTCAGCCGTTTAACGACAACCATTTAAGACCCTGTCCGATGCTTGAAAATCCCGAGCTTTTACGCAAAATAGTAAAGGAGAGCGGAGCGCGTTCCTCGGACCTTTTAAATAAAGAGGATGTCGACGAGCTTTGCGATAAATGCGTAGACTTTGCAAAGGAATGGGCGCCGCGCGCCGAAAAGCTTTGGAATTCCACAAAGCACCGCGATACGCACACACAGTACTACCGCGACACCGAAGAGGGCAAACGCGAATTCGGCTGCTCCGGCAACTGCGCCTACTGTGCTTCGCACGCCGCAGAAGCTTCCGACTCGGAAAAGAAAACGGACTGAAAACAAGAGCTTTAATAAAGCATAAAGACCGGCTGCAGCATTTTGTTACAGCCGGTCTTTCAATTAAGCACCTTTCTGTGCAAATCCGTATATCAAAAAAATCTCCCCGCAATGCCGTGAATAACGAAAACAGACTGAGGGATTAAAAAGTAATTTGCTTTCTATTTAAATTCCATATACTCCCAAGAAATCCCTACGGCCTGCCTTAGCGAGTCCCACCTCACTTTTCAATGGAGGCAATGGCGCAGGTGACTGAGGGATTGTTCAGGCTCCCTCAAATAGGGTGATTCCCCACGGTGTGGGGAAATGTCAAAAGGCTCCCTTGTAAAGGGAGCTGTCACCGCAGGTGACTGAGGGATTAAAAGGCAATGCGCTTTTTATTCAAATTCCATATACTCCCAAGAAATCCCTCCGAGTTGCCTTAGCGAGGCCCACCTTCCTTTACAAGGGAGGCAACGGCAAAGAGTTTGGGCCTCTCTGTCTTTTCAATATACAGAAAAAGGTACCGGGAAAACCCCGATACCTTTGTTGTGAAGACAGGACAATAGAGATGTTTTTGCGTTTTCGCTGTCTTGATTTGAACACTCTCGGCACAATCATTTTACATTACTCCGTTTCTGTTTTCAAGTTTTTTTACAGCGTAATTTCGATTTCGGTGCCTCCGATAAAGACCACCTTGATTTTCGCTTTTGACTCTACCGCTACGCAATCGAATATCTGCCGGACGACATAATCGGCAAGCAGTCTGATTTTCCTTTTACTCATATCGTTCAGTCCTTTCATTGTTATTCGTTTTTATTGATTTATTGATTGACTTGTAGTATAATTCTTGATATTCAGAGTTCAAAAAACATAATTTTGCAAGCTGCAGGGGTGCATTCTATGGCGACAGTATTGTTGATTATAATATATATCGCTTTTATCGGCTTGGGGATACCGGACTCGCTTTTCGGTACGGCTTGGCCTGCCATATACTCCGACTTCGGTCTGCCTTTTTCATTCGGAAGCTTTGTTACGGTCATAGTGTCATGCGGAACTGTTATATCAAGCATTATCAGCTCTAAAGTAATCGCCAAGCTCGGAACCAATAAGGTTTCGGCATACAGCACGCTTCTGACAGCGATTGCCTTACTTGGCTATTCTTTTGCGCCGAATTTATGGGTGATGTGCTTTTTATCTGTTATACTCGGCATCGGTGCCGGCTCAATAGATGTAGCACTGAATAACTATGTTGCTCTGCATTATTCCCCAACACATATGAGCTTTCTGCATTGCTTTTACGGCGTCGGCGTATCCGTAAGCCCCTACATTTTATCACTTGTTATTGCAGGCAAATCCTGTTTTACTTGAGCCTGTCGGCACACTTAAAGCACTTTGCAATGACGAAGCAATGGGCGATATTATCGGCGACATCAACAAAAGACGAGGCAGAGTTCTCGGTATGACTCCTCAAGGCAACGGAATGCAGGAAATTTTGGCTGAAGTTCCTATCGGAGAAATGGCGTCGTTCCCGACTTCCATGCGTCAGATTACTCAAGGCAGAGGCAGTTTTGAAATTGAATTTGCACGCTACGAAAAAGTGCCTGAACACATTGCTCAAAAAATTATTGAAGACTCAAAAGAAGAATAAAATCGTCAAAAAAAATATTTTCTTGCTTGATTTTTTCATTGTAAGCCTTCTTTTAAAAAACAACAGACCTTTGTTTAAACAAAGGTCTGTTGTTTTATTTTTTGTAATTTATTTTTTATAGTTATATCAATTCAAAATGTATCAACATCAAAAATTCGTTTCAATCACTTTGCTTGCAACAGCGCTTGTCGCATAGTCAAAAATCAGCCGGCCGAAATACTTGTCTTCAAGTTCCGACTGCAAAAATCTTTCATTCATTTTCTTTGCAAAAAAAGTACGAGTGTCCGACGGGAAGCGAGCCTTTCGTACTTGCGAAATTGATGAAAACATCATTTTTATTTGCAACTGTTTCGGCATCTTCAAGCGACTTTTCAATAGCATTTTGTTTATCTGCAAGTCCGTACTCAAATCTGTCCTGAACAAAAAGAGAACCGTCGCTGACTTTCAATTCTGCTTTTGTATGGCATAACAAATAAAATAATTACAAGGGGTATATGTGTTATGCCATAGCAATTTATAATACATTGCAAAGCAATGTCATTATACTGAAACAAACTATGATTCTAAAATTTATGCTTTTGCCTCTGCCTGTGCCTTAATTTTTTTGTTGCTCGGGTAAATCAATGCGCCGACAACTGTCAACACACCTGCAAGACACATCATACTTGTAGCGTTTTGCATGCCCATATTTCTGCAAAGCATTGAATACAAACGGCATTGCAAGAGAAAGCGCATTGCCGAGAAGAGTCCAGCAACCGTTTGCCGCTGCGAAAACTTTTGAAGTCATACCTGCAGCTGTCATAATGCTGATATTTACAACAGGAACAAATACCGAAAATGATACGCCTACCAAAATTACCATTATTTTGAGCAAGAGTTCAGATTTAACATTGATTGCTCCGAAGCAAGCAAGAGGTAAAATTACCATAAGTGCAATATAAACAATTTTGTAGTTTTTGATTTTTCCGATGAAAAGTCCTGAAACAACACACGAAATCAAACCTGCCAAACTGATGAGACCTGTAATTTGGCTTGATTCCTGAGGTTCCATTTGGTGAACTTTCTGCAAAATTGTAGGAAGATATGTTTGGAACATCATGTAGAGCCATGTTGCACCTGCAAAGCAAATCATTGCGCTCCAAACAGAACGAAATTTCAACGCTTTAAGAATACTGTTACCGGATTTCTTCAGCTTGAGCACCGACATTATTTTGTGCATTTTGAGAATTATATTCAATAAAGAATTTGTTTGGTTTGTAATCGGCAATTGCCCAAACAATGCCGATAGCTAAACAGGAAGCGCCCCATATCATAAACATCTTGTTCCAACTTTGACCTAAAGAAGTGTACATAGGAATAGTGATACTGAACGCCGCCGTAGTCGTCAATGAGTTTGTTGCCTGTACCAAACTTGAACACATACCTCTTGCATTGTTGCTTGTAAAACGCTCCGAAACAAGAGTGGTAATACAAACTATTACAAAACCGTTGCAAAGGCCTGTAATTAAACGCGCAATGAGCATAGGTGTGAAAGACTGTGCTGTGTATCCCAGGATACCTGCAATGAAGTAACCTACCATACCTATTGTCATTGACTTACTTGTACCGATACGGTCAATAAACAAACTAACTAAAAGACTGCCTACGCCCATCATAAGAGTTGCAGATGTCTGCAATGTTCCGCCGAGACCCAAGTCTATGCCCAAATCGCTTGTGATTGGCTGCATAAGGGGCGGTACCATAAAGGAAATTTGTGAACGGAAGAAAGAAATTATGACCTGAAATATCATAAAAACTACCGCTAAAGTGAACGCTTTTTTAGCTAAAGGATTTTCCTTTTTCATAGTAGGAGATTTGTCCAAAAAATTCGCCTGCTTTCTATTTAGATTTTGCACGGGCAGTTTTTTCAACTGCCCTTTTGCAATGATAATTAAAATTGATAATCAAAATAATAGTATTTATAAAACAGATAAAAGTAAAATATTCGGTCAATTATTCCAAAATTTCACGAATTGCTTTTTTAATACCCTCAGGGTCATAGCCCAAATGAGCGTACAATTCATAGCTGTCGCCAAGCGGAGGGAACTCGTCGTTCGGAATACCCAAACGCTTAAATTTAGCCTGTAACCCCTCGTCTGCCATAAGGTCTGAAACTGCACTTCCGAGACCATTGATTACAAAAGCGTCTTCTGCCGTAATGATTTTTCCCGTATCTTTGATTGCGTCGCGAATTGCCTGCTTGTCAAGAGGACGAACTGTGTGCATATCTAAAACACGAACACCTATACCCTCTTTTTCAAGAGCGTTTGCCGCAGATACTGCAAAAGCAACAGTACAACCACACGCTACAACTGTAACATCATTGCCTTCGTGTGCAATTATCGCTTTGCCTATTTCATAGTCATAGTCTTCTGTATAAACAAGCGGTTCTGCACCACGTGCAATTCTTATACACATCGGACCCGGGTAGTCAACACTTTTACTGATCAACTTCACGCACTGATTTGCGTCTGCGGGAATAACATAGGTCATATTCGGTAAAGTACGCATTATAGCGATGTCCATAATATTATAGTGGGTAGGGCCGCTTGCCGAAGTCAAACCTGAGTGAGTATTTACAATACGAACAGGCAAGTTCGGATAGCACACATTTGTATGTACCTGGTCAAGTGTACGCAAAGCAAGGAAAGGTCCAAAACCGTTAATGTACGGAATTTTTCCGCAAAGAGCAAGTCCCGAAGCAATACCTACCTGGTCCATCTCTGCAATACCTACGGGCAGCATACGGTCGGGGTGTTTTAAACGAAACTCATTTTCTTTGCCTGCATATCCGCCGTCCGCCGTAACGAACACTATACGCTCATCTGTTTCTGCCAATTCCTGCAATTCTTCTACCCACATATCACGGGCAGAAGCTGCAACCAACATATCTAAATGTCCGAGTTCAAGTTCGCCTTCAAATGTTTTAACTGTCTTGTTCATATTATTCAGCTCCTTTCAATTTCCTGTTCAATTTCGTCCAAACGGGCAAGGCACTTCTCGAGAAGTTGAGGCGGCATGGGACGAAGATGACAGTTAGGTGTGTTTTCAAGGTCCGGAATAGTTTCCGCTTTTCTTGTATTTGAAATGATAGCAATCGGTTTACGGCGAATTTGAGAGTCTGACGCCGGTAACGAGTGCAATGTCTTCAATATTTCTTCCATATTGTGTCCGTCAATGCTGATGACATCCCAACCGAATGCTTCTAACTTCTTGTCCAACGGGTCAATATTCATAATATCTTTTGTCCAGCCTGTTGCTTCAATTTGGTTCTTGTCAGTAATCATAACGATATTGCCGAGTTGATAATGACCTGCCGCCATAATTGCTTCCCAGTTTGAACCTTCCTGCAATTCGCCGTCGCCTGTCATACAGAAAACTCTATAATCTTTTTTGTCAATTCTGCCTGCAAGAGCCATACCTACTGCAAGAGCCATACCCTGACCGAGAGAACCTGTTGAAGCGTCGATACCCGGCAAATACAGATAGTTCGGGTGCATACCGAAACGACCGTGAATTTGGTTGTACTCCGACCACAATTCTTCTTTCGTATAGAGCCCCAAATCTACCAAAACATTGTAAAGCACATGAGCGCAGTGTCCTTTTGAAAGAACAAATCTGTCTCGGTCGGGGTTACGAGGGTCTTTCGGGTCAAAGTTCAACACATCGTAATACAACGCCGTAACCATATCTGTCATTGACATACCTCCGCCTAAATGTGCGTAAGGCAGTTTGGATGTTGTGATACAAATATCTCTGCGTATTTGATTTGCTTTGAGTCTGAGTTCTTTTACAAGCTCAGGACTTAATTCTTTCATAATAAAAACCTCCTGTATTTATTGAAATTTATATAATTAAAAGTCTTTTAATTTATTGACTATAATTACCGAAAATTTATTTAATTTAATCGACAATATACTCTCCGCGTTCTTTTAAATCATCTATGATTTTAGCGTGAAGTTTGTCGTCCAATTTATAGAAAAAGAAAATCACAAAACTCAAAAGAGCAAGACCTGCAGGAATTAAATTCATTGTGATATTGATAGCGTTCAACGCTCCGTCTGTCTGAGTCTGAGCGCCTGCTGCATAGCCATTCACTTCCAACAGCGAAAGCAACATTGTCGGGGCAATAGCTCCGCCGAGTTTCATCATAAAACTTGTACCCGAAGAACTCAGTCCGTCCGCTCTTGCACCTGTTTTCCACTGACCATACTCTACCGTATCGCCTATCATTCCGTACAGAATTGATGTACAAAATCCATTCATGACACCTGCACAGAAAAGCAAAGCAATGACAACCGAAGGAGATGAGTTTGACGGATTTAAGAAAAATAAAATACTGTTCAGGACAAAACTTGTGCCGTAGCAAAACAGCAACGCACCTCTTTTGCCTCTGCAAAGTTTAATAATGTATCCGCTGAAGAAAGCCGAAACTGCACAAATGATGCCGTTAATCGGAGCATATATTGAAAACAGTCCTGTATCGCCCCAAAAATATGTGAAGTAGTACATACCCGCCGTCATTCTGCCGTAGTTTAAGAATCCATAAACTAAAAATGCTGTGCAAACTATCAGCAACGGCGGATTTTTAAAGAAATTGCCCAAAACTTGTTTTGTGCCCATCTTTTGAGACGGTGGCGCTTTCACAACCTCTTTCGTCCCCAAAATACTTGTAAATATGAACGGCACTGTTAAAAGACAAATTGTGAGAGCCGCCATTGAATAGCCCTGTGTTTTGCCTCCCTGTTCTGAAAAACGATTTACAAGCGGAAGAAACATTGCATTTGTTGCTGCACAGGCTATTGAAGAAACAAAAATGCGGTGGCTTGAAAACGAAGCTCTTTCATTCGGATACGGAGAAATGACTCCGTTGAGTGCCGAGAAAGGAATATTCCACGCAGTCGCCGCAATGACTGCCAAAGCGTAAAGCACACAAGCGTATGTCGTGCGCGCTCCTACACTCCAAGACGGGTGCGCCGTAAAAAGCAGTACCACTATCGGCATCAAACAAACAGCTCCGCCGAGCATCCACGGACGGTATCGTCCCATCTTGCTTTTTGTTCGGTCCGCCATTGAACCAATCATAGGGTCGTTTACTGCGTCCCAAATTCGACAAACCAAAAACAAAATCGCTACCGTCTGAGCAGGAATCAGTGCAATGTCTGTCATAAAAAACGCCAAAAACGAACTTATGAGCATCCAAGGCAGGTTGTAAACAAGTTCGCCCGACGCAAACGCCCATTTTCTGACTTCCGCGGTTTTTCCTTTGTAATAAGTCTGTTCTTTTATTGAATTTGCAATAGGTTTATTTTCATTGCTCATTGCAATTTCCTCTCATTTTTTATATGCTATGTACAATTCGTGAATTATCTGTTAGAATAAATAAAAGCGAAAATCAATTTCTGTTTTTATTTAATTGGTTTTTTATTATTAACATTAAATTAAGTTCATAATAAATTCTAAATTGTAAATATTGAGCATAATAGATAAAATTGTTTTAATTTTTCTTTCGTTTTCATTCTTATTATATAATGCAAAATTGATTTAATCAAATATCAATACTTGATACTGAGGATATTCATAAAATGAATATTTGTCAAAAATTCCAATTTAATACGCAATTTTTTATATATTTTTCACAAAGAAAAAAGGTGTTTTAAGATGCAGTTAAAAGAACTCGAATATTTACTGAAAACTGTTGAATGCGGTTCTATCACAAAAGCCGCAGAACAGATGTTTATCAGTCAGCCGACGCTGACTAAAAACATACAAAGTTTAGAAAACGAATATAATATAAAGATTTTTCAGCGTGTAGCGTCGGGTGTAGAGTTAACCGAGCAAGGAAAAGACTTTGTATATTACGCGCGCGAAGTAGTGGCGGCAGCAGAATCGCTGAACAACAACTTTTTCGGTGGAAATGCAAAACCCTCTGCTCGTCTTTATGTTGCATCTCAATGTTTTGACTTTACCCATGATATTTTTTTGAAAACCTATAAACAAAACGAAGGCAAAAACATAAGCGGCAGTTTGACTGAGACCGACAGGGACAATGTTGTTTCTATGGTAATTCAAAACGCCGCCGATTTGGGACTTTTCATTCGTACAAACTCTGACGGAAAAAGTTTTTGTGGAAAACTCAGGCAAACCTGATTGATATTCATCACATTGCAACGGACCAAATTTTCATTTGCGTAGGTCCTGATTCTCCTCTATATGACAAAAAAGAAGTAACGATTGAAGATGCAAAAAAGTACTCGTCTTTTGCTCTTGACATGAAAAACGCGTACAAACAAAACACCTATGTTGACAGCGGATTAAAACGCAAAAAGCAACAAAGTTTTCTTTTTCAATTCAATAGACGCCTGCAAGCACTTTTTGCTCAACACCGACATGGTTTTGTATATCAACAAATGGACTGCGGGATGTTTTGACAACTCTCAAATTCATGTTATCCCCATAGTTGACAACAATTCAAACCCGTATAACAACGAGCTTGTTTGGTGCAAACGCGTTGGCGAACCGCTTTCTGCCGTTGACAGACAATTTTTGACAAATCTTTACAATCACTTCGGAATTATCTGCCGAGATTTTTAACTACACATAAAAAACCTCTTGATGAATAAACATCAAGAGGTTTTTATTGTATGTCTGTACGACAAAAAATTATTTAGTTATATAGTACAATAATTTGCATTATTTCATATATAGATACTGCATTTAGTTCAATCCCAAACGCTTTCTAAAAAAATATTTTTTCAAAAATTTGCCGTCATTTTCGGCTTTTTATTCTTTTATTCTCAAACTTCATCAAGATTGCTTCCTTTAGTGATTGCAAGTGCTTCAATAACTCCAATAATATATGCAAGTTCATCTATACTGTTATCCGCTAAATATTCTTTTGTTTCTTCTTTTAATTCTTCATTTAAAGCAGATACATATTTTAAGTCGTCAAGTTCCCTAAACTTAGACTTTTGATTGTTTGAAATACATATATCGGGGATATTGTCCCTGACAAGTCTGTTGTATATATTTTCCACTTCAATTGCCTGATTTTAAATTTATTAAGTCGCACAATCATTATTCATCCGCAGATATTTTTATTAAAAAAATATGAATTTAACTTTGAGTTTTGATAAAACAACAATATCAAAATCTTTTTCTTTGCTTGGCGTTCGCTCCCATCAGTGCGTTCGAATCCACTTTTTAAAATTGCACATATAAAAGAAAAAAGACACTGCAAAAAGCAATGTCTTTTTTGGTGGACCTGAAGAGATTCGAACTCTCGACTTCTACAATGCGAATGTAGCACTCTCCCAGCTGAGCTACAGGCCCGTGAACCTAATTATTATAACACGCGGCGGGTAGTAGAGCAAGAGCTTTTTGAAATTTCTCGCATTAAAAATGCTGTTTTAAATTTTACGCCGCAAAGCAGACTCCTTTATCGGCGGTTTGTCAAGCCGACAAAGTCCCGTGCAAAGTGATTTTGCACGGGACAGCTTTTTTATTTCTGCTTTTTCTTAATCTTGTTAAGGCTTGCGTTGATTTCAAGGATTTGTTCCTTTGTAAACAAGCCGCCTGCCATCATACATACGCGCTTGACGCTGAAGCCCTTGCCCATTTCTATCATACTCTTGTTGATTTTCATACCCTTTGCCATATCCGCCATACCGCCTGTGGACTTGCCCTTGTTCTCATATTGGCACGAACCATTTTGAGAATTTTCAAAGCGAGCAATTTGCCCTTTGCGGTAGCCAAAATATCGCCTATGGTGTCGTTTACGCTCATATATCCCGGCGGAGTCTCGATTTCAAACCAGTTGATAACCGCGCCCTCCTCCTGCAATACATAGTCGGGATTCGCCTTATCGACCTTGCGTATGCGGCTCTCGTCGGTACAGTCGCCCGCCTTTGCCGTAAGCACGGTTTCGCCCTCGTTCGGTACCGAGAAGTAAAAGAACGGAAATTCCCCGCGCTTTTGCACGCCGATGCTCTTGCCGTTTGCAAAAAGCTCAACGGACGGCTCGTTTGTATAAACCGTGACGCTCGTCACGCTTTCGGGGCGGTCAATATAGCGTTTACCGCAGATGTGCACAAACGGTTCATCCGACAACCACGCCTTATATGCATAAAAAGAGTCCTTTTTATATTTCCTGTCGAACGTAACAAGGCCCTTGTGATTCATTCCGTTCTCGCCGCCCTCGCTGCGTGCGTCTGCGGCAAAGTCAAACATATTCCAGACGTGAGTTGACCAAAGCCACGGGCGAACGGCAATCTGACGAATTACATCCTCGTGATATTTTGCCTGGTATTCCTCGGTGTAATCGCCCTGCTGCGGGTCGGAGGTATGCCAATTAAGAGCCTCGCAGCCGTATTCGCTCATACCGACGGCACGGTCGGGATATTTTTTATGGAACTTATCGAACCACGGCCCGTACATATCGGTCTTGCCGCCGTACCAACCGAAATAGTGATTATAAGACAAAACGTCGGGAATCCTAACATACTCCTCGCTCGGGTCGCACATACTGAGCACCGCTATTGTGGTGGGGCGCGTCGGGTCGATTTTATGCACCAAATCATTGAGCATACGGTGATTTTCGATAAGCGACGAATCAGACGCACCGTTCATGGTAATTTCATTTGACAAGCCCCAAACTATTATACTCGGATGATTTATATTCTGATAAATCAGCTCCTTCATCTGGCTTACGGTATTTTCTCTGCCGCCCGGCATATGCCGCGAAATGTACGGTATCTCGGCCCAAACCGCCATACCGCGCTCATCGCATAGGTCATAAAAGACTCTACTGTGCTGATAATGTGCAAGCCGTATGGTATTAGCACCCAATTCGCATATCAAATCCATATCCTCACGGTGCTCCTTTTCGGTGAGCGCGTTGCCGATATCCGGTCTGTCCTGATGTCGCGAAACACCGCGCAGAGGGCAAGGCTTACCGTTGAGGATAAATCCCTTTTGCGGGTCTATGGAAAAGCTGCGGCAGCCGAACCTTACCGAAATTTCGTCTGTTTTTTCTCCGTCCTTCAAAAGCTCCGCTGTAAGAGAGTAAAGATACGGGTCCTGAGTGCCGTTCCACAGATGCGCGTTTTCGATTTCTATAACCGTCTTTCCGTCGGACGCATCGACGCTCTTTTCGCCCACGGGCTTTTTATCCGCGTCCGTCACGACAAAACGAACGGAGCAGTCCTGCGGATTTGTGACCCTCGCGGTTATATTGACAGCTGCGGACAAGCCGCTTACCTTCGGGGTTATCATAATTCCCGACGAGCCGTAAAACTCAAGGTCAAAGTGGCTTTCATCGACTCCGATAACCGTTACGTCGCGGTAAATTCCGCCGTAAAACGTAAAGTCGGCAACCTGCGGATACACCGTGTCGTTCGGGCTGTTATCGGCGTAAACCGTGAGTATGTTTTCGTCCGAAATTTCCGGAATCCTTACACGGAATGCAGAATATCCGCCGTCGTGTGAACCTATTTTTTCGCCGTTCCACCAGACCTCGGCACTGCTGTTTACACCGTCAAACTGAATGTAGTGCACGGGCTTTTCGCCCAAATCGGCTTTTTTAAGCAGCTTTACATAGCAGCATTTGCCCCTGTAATAATCGTTTCCGCCGTCCTGACCGTCGGTGCCGTTCCATGTGTGCGGCAGGTTGACGCTTTCCCAATCCTCCGGCAGAGTTTTAGGCACAGGCTGCTCTTTTTTTGAAAAAAGCCAATTTTTGTTTATATTTATTACTTCTCGCATAGCTTTCCTCCGTGGAAATTATAAAATCACTCTTGTGTTTTTTCTTTTTTATCTTTACCGTCTTTGCCGTTTTCCTGTGCGTTATCGTCAAGAGTATACAAAAACAGCATACTTAAAAAGCTGATGATTGCACCGATAAAAGGAAGAAATGCGGTTACGAAATATATTTTTTCGGGAACGCCCGGTGCCTGCTCAAGCGCGCCGAGGTTCTGATTGTAGCCGGTTGCGCCTATTGCGTAGCTTACTACCGCGGCTCCTACGCCCTGTGCGATTTTACGGAAAAGAGAATAGGTTGCATATATGGAGCTTTCCTCACGACGCCCCGTTTTGCTCCTGATAGTCAATGCAATCCGCAACGAGTGCCCACATAAGTGTGAGGTAAAACGCCGCGCCGAACATTGAAACGGCTACGAGGGCTATCCAGACATAGGGATTTTTTATTCTTACAAACGCCGCAATCCCTGCCGAAAGAGCCGACAGTAAAAACGGGTATGTGCAAAGCTGCTTTTTGCTGAATTTTTTAAGCATGGGCTTTGCAAGGACTATTCCGAGTGCTATGGGGCAGCCCGCAAGCATGGAGGCAATCGTTATAAGCTTCGTGTTTTTAAAATAGCACATAAACACGTACGGCATTGATGTGGTTACGGTCATCATAAGTGCTAAGTAAGCGACGGTGCTTATGGTGGCACCCATCATCGGCTTATTCTTAAAGAATGACTTCAAAGTGGCAAAATAGTTGAATTTCTGCTTTTCCGAAGCGACGGCAGGTGCCAAGCGCTCGGTTGTCATACGTCTGAGCAGCCAGAATGAAACAAGCCCTATGGCGCCCATAACGCCTACAAAAACGATAAACAGCTCACCTCTGGGGTTATCGTTTTTATCATAAACCAAAAGGGGCAGTAATATCATAATCGGAATCTGAGCACACATAGCGCCGATACTGCGCCACGTTGACAGCGCGGAACGACCGTCGGGGTCGTTTGTGATGCAGCTCTGCATAGAGCCGTAAGGCACATTTACGCTTGTGTAGGCAACGCTCCCAAAGGCAGTATATGCCGAGGCACATAGCAATTTTTACTCCGTACGGGGCATTCGGCGCATAGATAAACAAAGCTATGCTTGAAGAAGCAGTACGGGGCTTGCCCATTTTATCCACGGCTTAAATTTACCGTCTTTTCCCGGCTTTGTCGCATCGCAAAGACCGCCTATAATGGGGTCGTTTATCGCATCGAAAATTTTACCGAGCAAAATGAGAATCGCAAAATGCTTCGGGTTTATCTTCATACAAGTAACATAGAACAGCATAAGATAGCTGTTTATGAACGCAAAGCTCATATTACAGCCGAAGTCACCGAAAGCATAGCCGATTTTGTCGCGCATGCCGAACGGGCGCAGGGTTTTGCCGTTGTCCATAAGGGACACCTCCGAATTCTCTGTGTCTTTCGGACAATGTGACTTGCGCCGAGTCTTTTATGAATTACCGTCCTTCGGTGCAAAGCGATTTTGTCCTTATTTTGTATAACACTATTATATATGATATCCAAAAAAAATCAATATAAAGCAGAGACGTTAGGCTGATTTGTCAGCTTTTAAGGCGAAAAAAGGAACCGTTTTGGGTAAAAGCCCCTTGCGGTTCCGTTTATTTATGAATGTGCTTCAAAAAACGCGAGCATTTCATCGATTGTTTCCACGCTTTCGGGAAGATCGGGATAGGCGACGCTCGTTATATGCCCCGACGAACGGTTCACGGTAAGCTGCCAATCGTGATACATATGCTCCTTGCCCTTTTCCGTCAAAAGCTTATCGAGGTCATCCGAAGCAGAGTGCAAAAAATCCTTGACGCTCGTCACAATATATGCCGGCGGAATGTCGGATTTATCAATTATCTCCTCGGGCTGCAAATACGGATAATACGGCGAATTTTTATAATCGTAGCCGAGATAGCACGATAAAGCGCGCTGTTAACGCCGTTTTTCATATCAAACATTCCGGAAATCAACCCTATCGCTTTTATGTTGAGTCCGGTATCCGAAATGCCGTAAAGCGATTTTAATTCGTCGCTCGTATTTACCGCCGCGGTGTAAAATGCAAGCTGACCGCCGGCAGAATCACCTGCAACAAAGACTCTGTCAAGGTCAAAGCCGAAATTCTCGCCGTTTTCCGCCACCCAGCGGTACGACGCCATAACATCGCTCACCTGCGTCGGATATGTTACGTCAGGACACAGAGAATAATTTATACACACAACTATATATCCTCTTTTCGCAAGACGCGACGCATAGACGCGATTAACCTCTTTTTCCGCATACATAAGTCCGCCGCCGTGTATGTCGATTATCACCGGCAGCTTTTCTGCGGCGTTTTCGGGATAATAAATATCAAGAAGATGATATTTGTTGCCGTCCGAAATATAAGGTATATCTTTTTTCACCGTCACGCCTGCGGATTCCGTCTGTTTTTTCAGCCTGTTTGTGTCGTAATAATTCATATAATTCCACAGCACCTCGGCGGCAGACGCCACAAAGCCGTCGTTAAGCACGCCGTCGGCGGTTGGGTCGGTTTTTACGGTATCCGCGTCCAATTTAAACAGCCCGTCAAATATATTTTTAAATCTGACTTCAAGCTCGCCCGTGTCAGCATCGTTTCCCGACAAAACGTCCCCCACAAGGCCGTAAAGGTCGGTAAACAGCGCAGTAAGTTCATTTTTGACGTCTATACCGGCGTTTTCGGAAGCGTTGATTTTATTGTCAACGGCAGCCTTCGGCGACTCCACGCTTTCACGAAAGAAGCCGTCGGGAGGCATTTTATTGCACGAAGAGGAAGCGTCGGCACGTAAAAGTGCTGCCGCTTCCTCTTTTTTTGCTATTGAGCCGCACTGCAAAGCGACAAGCAAGGTTGCCGCCGCCAGCAGTATAACGGCCGTAATTCTTTTTAAACTGTCCTTCATATAAACATTTGTCATTTACCGAGCGCCGAAAACAGCGAGCCTATAAACATAAAGAAGTCCGCAACGCGCGCTTTTGTATTTTTGTGACAGCTTATCCGCAAAAATCAAAAAACGATATATCATTATTTAGCGACAATATTGACAAGCTTGCCCTTTACATAGATTTCCTTGATGATATTTTTACCCTCAAGAGCGGCAGCTATGCCTTCGTCATTCTTTGCGAGAGCTATTGCCTTATCGCTTTCAATGTCGGTGGGAACAGAGAGTCTCGCTCTTATCTTACCGTTTATCTGGACTACTATTTCAACGGTGCTGTCAACACATTTAGCCTCGTCAAAGCTCGGCCACTTTGCATCCTTTGCAAGCATTTCGCCGTAACCGCAATTCGCCCACATCTCCTCGGTGACGTGCGGTGCAAACGGGTTCACGAGAATAATAAGCGTTTTGAGCTCGGCACGGTTGATTTTACCGTTTTCGTAAATTTTGTTGAGCAGCGTCATAAGAGCGGCTATTGCCGTGTTATACTTCATCTGCTCTATGTCCTCGGAAACCTTTTTGACGGTCTTGTGCATAGCGCTCATAAGCTCTTTTGAATACTCGTCGCCGTCCGTCAGGATTTCCTGAAGATTAAATACTCTGTCGATAAATCTCTTGCAGCCCTTAACGCTCGATTCGCTCCACGGAGCAGCCTGCTCATAGTCGCCCATAAACAGAACGTAGGTGCGCAGTACATCGGCGCCGTATACATCAACTACCTCGTTGGGGTCTATTACGTTGCCGCGCGATTTACTCATTTTAACTCCGTCCGGACCTAAGATAAGACCCTGAGCGGTGCGCTTTTGATACGGCTCCTCATACGGCACTACGCCGAGGTCATAGAGGAATTTATACCAGAATCTTGAATATATCAAGTGGCGTGTAACGTGCTCCATACCGCCGTTGTACCAGTCTACCGGCATCCAGTATTTAAGCTTGTCATAGTCGGCAAAGGTCTTATCGTTGTGCGGGTCAACATATCTTAAGAAGTACCACGAGGAGCCTGCCCACTGAGGCATGGTGTCCGTCTCGCGCTTTGCGTCGCCGCCGCAGACGGGGCACTTGCAGTTTACAAACGAGTCAATCTTTGCAAGCGGACTCTCGCCGTCCTGACCGGGTTCAAAGTTTTCAACATTCGGAAGCTTCAGCGGAAGCTCGTCATACGGAACGGGAACCATTCCGCACTTCGGACAGTGGATGATCGGAATAGGCTCGCCCCAGTAGCGCTGACGGTTAAACGCCCAATCCTTCATCTTATACTGAACTCCGCCCTCACCGATGCCTTTTTCGGTGAGATAATCTATCATCTTTTTGATGGAATCCTTTTTATTGTCCATACCGTTAAGGAAGCCGGAATTTACCATTTCGCCGTCGCCGGTATATGCCGCCTCGTCGATATTTCCGCCCTTTATGACTTCGATAATGTCTATACCGAATTTCTTGGCGAAATCATAGTCGCGGTCATCGTGAGCCGGCACAGCCATTATTGCGCCCGTGCCGTAGCCCATCATTACATAATCGGAAATATAAACCGGTATTTCCCTGCCGTTTACGGGGTTTATCGCGGTAAGGCCGTCAATTTTGACGCCCGTCTTATCCTTGACGAGCTGAGTGCGCTCAAACTCTGTCTTTTTACTGCATTCTGTGCGGTAATCGACTATCGCATCCATATTGCGGATTTTATCCTTATACTTGTCGATTATCGGGTGCTCCGGAGCAATTACCATAAATGTAACGCCGAAGAGAGTGTCGGGCCTAGTTGTGTATATCCTAAGCTTTTCGGGAATATCTTTAAGAGAGAAATTGACGAACGCGCCGCGGCTTTTGCCTATCCAATGCTCCTGCTGAGCCTTGATGTTGGGGAGATAGTCAACGTGCTTGAGGCCCTCTAGGAGCTTATCGGCATACTCGGTAATGCGAAGATACCAAACATCCTTTGACTTTTGTACGACTTCGCTGTGGCAGATATCGCACTTGCCGCCCTGAGAATCCTCATTTGACAAAACTACCTTGCAGGAGGGGCAATAGTTTACGAGAGTCTTGTCGCGGAACGCAAGACCGTTTTCAAACATCTTGAGGAATATCCACTGGGTCCACTTGTAGTAGCCCTCTTCGGTTGTGTCTATAACTCTTGTCCAGTCGAACGAAAATCCCACGCGCTTTAACTGACTTGTAAACTTCTTTATATTCATATCGGTGACCTTGCGCGGATGTATGCCCGTTTTAATGGCATAGTTTTCCGTCGGCAGACCGTATGCGTCAAAGCCTATCGGGAAAAGTACGTTGTAGCCCTGAAGCCTTCTCTTACGAGATACCACCTCAAGACCCGAATACGCCTTGATGTGACCTACGTGCATACCTGCTCCGCTCGGATAGGGAAATTCGACAAGTCCGTAAAATTTGGGCTTATCGGAATTGTCAACGGCGTGGAAAACGCCTTCCTCTTCCCATTTTTCCTGCCACTTGCTTTCAATATGCTTAAAATCGTATTCCATTTATTTCACCCTTTTGCAGTATAGTCAATTTTTATCTAAAAGTATTATTCGCTTATCCACTCGGAAACGTCAACCTCCTCGGCGTCGCCCCAGAGCTTTTCGAGATTGAAGTTTTCACGGCTTTCCTTTGTAAATACGTGAACTATAACCGTGCCGTAATCAAGAAGTATCCAGCCCGTAGCCTTACCCTCAACGCTCTTTGCGTTTTTGCCCTTTTCGGCGAGCTTGTCTTCAAGATCGTCCGAGAGAGCCTTTATATGAGTCGGCGACGTACCGGTGACTATCACGAAATAATCGGCAATAACGGTAAGGTCCGTTACCTTGAGAGCCTTTATATCCATACCCTTTTTTCTGTCGAGAGTTTCGACCGTCAATTTGAGTAATTCCTCTGTCGTCATAACTTTTTCCTTTCGTAAGAAATTGCGATAAAATTATATGCTTTAACGCTGTCCTCATGAATGGGGAAGCCTTTTTTTACATTTTCGATAACGGTGAACTGAAGTCCCTCAAGCATTGCCTCGTCAAGACTTCGGTATGCTTTTTCACGCATACGCTCAACGCCCGGATACCTTCTGTCCGCCGAGATATAGTCCGCTATGTAGACCACCTTTTCGAGAAGAGTCATATTTTCTCTGCCCGTGGTGTGATACCGCACCGCCGAAATTATATCCTCATCTTTTACACCGAGATATTTTTTTATGTATACGGCGCCCGATAACTGATGCCACGTCTTTGTGCTGCTTTTCTCCGTAGGTGTTAGAATTATACCATCATCGGTGATTATTTTCAACTGCTCCTGCTTCGGAGTGTCCTTCATAATATCATGCAAAAGCCCCGCCGTAAACGCCTTTTCCCTGTCGGCTTTGTAAATTCCGGCAAGACGATACGCCTCATACGCAACATTCAGCGAGTGGTAAAAACGCGAGGGCGTAAGATGCTTTTTGATTTCATAAAAGAACTCTTTATTTCTTTGCGTATCCATACATACCTCTTTCCTTTATGAATTCATACGCCTCTTTCGTCAGAACATCGGACACATCCTCACCCGCGGATATTTTTTGCCTTATTTCGATAGACGAAATTTCGAGAGGGCTGCTCGGAGAAATTATAATACCGTTCGCCTCATTCGACGGCATATATATGTGCAAGGTCGAAAAAGCATATGAGCGCAGTGCCTTTACGGTGTCTTCGTCCTCGCGCGACATAACGCACAGGGTACACTTTTTCATTATTTCACGGTATTTATACCACTTATGAAACGACAAAAACATATCCGAGCCTATTATCAAAAACAGCTGCGCGTCCTTGTATTTGCTCAAAATCTCGTTCACCGTGAATATCATATAGCTGTCGGTGTCACGGTCGATCTCCATGGTGCTGACCTCGTAATTTTTGCCCGTAAACGTGCGGCGGCAAAGCTCTGCCCTGTCGGAGTCAAGTGCCAGGTCCTCACAAATCTTGTGAACCGGCCGCTTATCGGGAATTACGAGTACCTTGTCAAGCTCCAATTTGTCGGCAAAGGTCTCGATTAATCTCAAATGCCCCTTGTGCGGCGGATTGAATGTACCGCCGAAAATTCCAATTCTCATTTCTTCTTCTTTTTATTTTCGTGAAGCTTTTTGCTGTAACGGTAAAATATCATACTTCCGCCGATAACCGCCACAACCTCGCTGCTAGTTGCCTCGGCTATCCTGTCCGCCGCCTCGCGCGGAGTAAGCGGAGAAGTGTCGCGAAGCACCTTGACCTTTATAAGCTCTCTTGCGGTCAGCGCGTCGTCAACCTGCTTTATCAGCGCGTCGGACATACCGCCCTTACCGAGCTGGAATAACGGCTCCATATTGTTTGCCTGAGCTCTTTTTTCGGCTCTTTCTTTACTTGTCATATTGTATATCAATGCCTTTCGGTTATTTTAAATATTCGGGAAGCTCCTTTGCAAGCTTGCGCAGAGCATTTCCTCGGTGGCTCACGGCGTCCTTTTCTTCGGGGGAAAATTCCGCAAACGAGCGGTCGCCCACATAGAAAAGAGGGTCATACCCGAAACCGCCGTCGCCGCGCTTTTCATAGCCTATTACTCCGTGACATTCGCCGCGAACGGTAAAATGCCTGCCGTCCGGGAAGACACAGCACACCGCCGAAACGAACGATGCAGTACGCTTTTCGGGCGGAACGTCCCGGAGCTTTTCAAGAAGCTTTCGGTTGTTTTTATCGTCATTGCCGTGCTCTCCGGCATACCTTGCCGAATATACGCCCGGTTCGCCGCCGAGCGCGTCCACGGACAGTCCCGAATCGTCGGCTATACACGGCATACCGCTCTCACGGCAGCCCGAATCCGCCTTTAAAAATGCGTTCTCCTCAAATGTTGTTCCCGTCTCTTCAACATCGGTAAGAACTATACCCGCTTCATCGGCGGTCAGTACGTTAACTCCGAGCGGCGAGAGTATTCTCTGAAGCTCGGCGCGTTTTTTCATATTATGAGTGGCGATTAAAAAATCCAAAGCGCTTTTTCTCCTTTTTCTTTTTGGGCTTCTCTGCGTCGGACGGAGCGTCTTCTATATCCGTCTCACTCTGTTCCAGTCCATGAACTCCGCTTTCATCTGCTGCGTCGTCGTCAGCTTTGACTTTGCCCTCTTCTTTTTTATCTTCGTCTTTGCCGCTTTGTTCATCCTTATCAGTATGTCCGATCTGTTGTGATCCAGCAGCTTGAATAATTTGCCCGTCAGGCGCCACATCTTCTTGCGAAATTCCATCTTTTTCGTCCTCCTCGTTGTAATCTATTTTTTCAAACAGACCATCGGCAAAAGCCCTGGGGTTAAACGGCTGCAAATCATCAATCTGCTCGCCCACGCCTATAAATTTAACGGGAATCCCAAGCTCATTTTTAATGGTGAGAACAACTCCGCCTCGAGCCGTACCGTCAAGCTTTGTTAAAACTATGCCGGTGATTTCGGCGGCGTTCATAAATTCGCGCGCCTGATTTACGGCGTTCTGTCCCGTTGTGGCGTCAAGCACCAACAGCACCTCGCGGTCCGAATACGGAAGCTCGCGGTCTATAATGCGGTACATTTTGGCGAGCTCATCCATAAGGTTCTTTTTATTGTGAAGTCTTCCCGCGGTGTCAATTATGACAATGTCGCAGTTTCTTGCCTTTGCGGCATTTATCGTGTCAAAAACAACAGCTGCCGGGTCTGCTCCCTCGGAGTGCTTTACTATATCAACACCGGCTCTGTCCGCCCAAATCTGAAGCTGGTCGATTGCCGCGGCACGGAATGTGTCGGCCGCTCCCAAAATGACCTTTTTGCCCTCGGACTTGTACATCGCCGCCAATTTGCCTATGGTCGTGGTTTTACCTACGCCGTTGACGCCTATTACAAATATGATGGACGGTATGGTTATAAGCCCCATATCCTCGCCGCCGTATAGCTTTTCGGCGACAATCTCCTTGATTTCATCCTTAACCATTGTCGGATTTTTGATTTTTTTCTCCGGCACGCGCTTGCGAAGCTCCTCGATTATCTCAAGCGAGGTCTGCACTCCGACATCGTGCATAACGAGCAGCTCTTCAAGCTCGGTGTAAAGGTCGTCGTTTATCTCGCCGACGCTGTCGAGCAAATCATCAATCGCTCCCGCCATTTTATTTCGGGTCTTTGTAAGGCCGAAATTTATTTTGCTGAAAATTCCCATTTGTTTATTCCTTTCGGATAAGAAATTTTTGATTTCAATCAAATAGATTATGCGAATATTTTAAGCACAGCCACATTGTCGCCGCGTTTTTCGCCGCAAATAAAGCTCCGAGCGGCGTGTAGTTAATTTTTGTCTATACGCAAGTTCGGGTGAACAAACGCCGCATGGTGCGCAAGATTTATGCTGTATTTTATTTGAAGTATATATCAAACCCGTTTAGTGTAAAGATTTGGTGCAAGACGGGTTTTCGTAAGCCCCGACGCGTATGTATATACGCGAGTTCAGGTGAACAAAAGCCGCATCGTGCCGAAAATTTACGCTGTGTTCTGTTTAAATTATATAGCCATGCCGTTTAGCGTAAAGATTTGGTGCAAGACGGGTTTTCCGAGCCCCGACGCGTATGTATATACGCGAGTTTGGGTGAGGGAAATTCGTATGGCGCCGAAGATTTACGCCGTAATTGTTGTTTTATATATCATACCCGTTTAGCGTAAAGATTTGGTGCAAGACGGGTTTTCCGAGCCCCGACGCGTACTACGGTACGCAAGTTCGGGCGAGGAAAATTCGTATGGCGCCGAAGATTTACGCTAAACCGAGTTTTTTCGCCATTTCGGCTGTCTTTAACTCAAGTAATTTGGATACACCCTTTTCCTGCATGGTCACACCGTACAGTACGTCGGCTTCTTCCATGGTGCCGCGACGATGGGTAATTAAGATGAACTGGGTATTTTTAGTCATACGGCGAACATACTGAGCGTAACGCGAAACGTTGACGTCGTCAAGTGCCGCTTCAACCTCGTCGAAAATACAGAACGGCGCAGGGGTTACCTTGAGTATCGCAAAAAGAAGCGCAATGGCGGAAAGTCCCTTTTCACCGCCGGAGAGCAAGTTGATGTTCTGAACGTTTTTGCCGGGCGGCTGAACCTTGATTTCAATGTCGCTGCCAAGCACGTCGCGCTCGTCCTCGAGTCGAAGCTCCGCCTTACCTCCGCCGAACAGCTCGATAAAGGTCTGCCCGAAGCAGGAGTTGATGCGATTAAACTGCTCGCGAAACTGCTCTGCCATTTTACCGGTCAAATCATCTATCATCTTATTAAGCTCCGCGCGCGAGGTTTCGACATCGCTTATCTGCCCCGATAAGAATTCGTAACGCTCGGATACCTCTTTGTATTCCTCTATTGCGGAGACGTTTACGGAGCCGAGAGCGCGGATTTGCGATTTAAGCTCTGCGAGACGCTTTGCCGCAAGGGAGTAATCGTCAATTTCTATTTCGAGAGCCGCAGCCTCGCGACGGGTGAGCTGATACTCGTCGTAAAGCTTGCTCGTCAGATTGTCATATTCGTTGCGCATTGCTATTTTGCGCTCTTCAAGACGCGCTATGTCACCGCTGAGACGTTCGCGCTCCTCGGATTTTGCGCGCTCGTGAAGCCTTAAGTCATTCGCCTGCTTTTCAAGCTCGTCACGCTGTGAAATCAGCTCGTTTATCTGATTTTGTGCGTCGCCGTGATTTGCTTTAAGAGCCTTTTCATCAGCCGAAAGCCGCTCGGTCAAGGCTCTGAGCTCTTCGTTTTTCTCTTCGATTTCGCGTATTTCTCCGTCAAGCTCCGAGAGACGGTCGAGGTGACCGGTCTTACGATTTTTAAGCCTTGTAATCTCGTCCGTGTTCGCCTCAACATCCTTTTGAAGCGAAACTATGCGAAGTCTTATTTCAGCCGCTTTTGACGCGACCTCCTCGCGATTCTTTTGAAGAGTCTTGCTGTCGCCGGTTATACTCTCAAGCTCTTTTTCCTTGTTTTCCAGCGTTTCTTTAAGCTCGTCGATTTGCGAACGAGCCGCCTCGGCACCCGAGCTTACGGACTCGATTCTCTTTTCGAGAGTCTCCTTTTCCTCCAAAAGCTCTTTAACGCCCGATGAAACGGACGCGAGCTTGTCGCTTGCAAGCTTCAATTCGCCCTCGCGGCGGATATTTTCTTCTTTAGCTCTTAAAAGGTCGCCCTCGGCGCCCTCAAGCTCCGCCTTTGCGGCAGAGGCGTCCTCCGACAAAAGCTTGTAATCCGAGAGCATCCCGTCAAGCTCTTTTTGCATTGAAGCAAGAGACCCTTTAAGTCTTTTAATCTCATTGCCTCGGCTGAGTATGCCTGCATTTTGAACGCGAGAGCCGCCCGTCATGGAGCCGCCGGCGTTTATAACCTGACCGTCAAGCGTGACTATGCGGAAGCGATACGAATATTTTTTTGCAATCGCTATGGCGGAATCTATGTCCTCGGCAACTGCCGTGCGCCCCAAAAGCCAGCGGATTATCTCCGAATATTTGTTGTCATACGACACAAGGTCGGAGGCAATGCTTACAAAGCCGTATTGGTCGTCGAGCCCCTGCTCTGAGAGAACTCTGCCCTTAATTGCGGTTATCGGCAAAAATGTGGCTCTGCCTGCGCGGTGCTCCTTTAAGAAGCCCATGGCGCGCTTTGCGTCGGTTTCATTATCTACAACAATGTTCTGCACAGCCGCTCCGAGAGCCGTCTCGATAGCAGCCGAATACTTATCCTTAACCGTTATGAGCTGAGATACGGGGCCGTATATGCCCCTGAGCGCACCTCTGCCCGACTCCTTCATAACGGCTTTTACCGCGCCGAAGTAGCCCTCCATATTTTTTTCGAGATCCTCAAGAAGGCGGACCCTGTCCTGCCCCTTGTGAAGCTCGCGCTGTTTTTCGTCTATGGCAAGCTTTACGCTGTCTGCCTTTTTGCCGCGGTTTTCAAATCGCAGAGTATAGCCGTCTATCGCGTTTTTGACGGAAACTATCTCGTCCTGTATTTCCTTAAGTTCCGCTTCCGCGTCGGCTTTGCGTTTTAAAAGCGCGTCGTAATCGTCCTTGCGCGTTCCCATGGACTCGTCTATCGCGGAAATTCTCGACCTTATCTCCTCTATGGAGGAATTTGCGGTTTCCGCCGTAACTCGGCAATCCGCAAGCCTTACGGAAAGTGCCGATATTTCACCCGAAAGAGCTGCCGCCCTATCGGAAAACTCGGAGCTGCTCAGGCGATATGTCTCCTCCTGCTTTGAGAGCTCGTCCATCTGCCTTGTTGCGTCGGCTATTTGCTCCTCTGCCTTTTGTATGCATTCCCGTGCAGCGGAAACGGCGGCGTCAATATTTTGCTCCGTCTCGTTCTCCGCAGCCTTGTCGCGGTTTATACGCTCTATTGTCTCGTTGTTATGTAAAATCGAGTTTTCGGCAACCTTTATCTGCGAATCTATATCCGAAAGCTTTTCCTCAAAGCCCGACGCCGAATTTCTGATTTCCTCCAATTTAATGTTTATGTCTCTTGTGCCGTCCGCCGCCTTGTCAATCATCTCGCCGATTTTTGAAAGCTCATCCTGAGCCTCCTTGTGCGACGCCTCGGCAATTTCTATTTTATGCTCCTGATCGCGCATTTTTTCGCCGGTCTTGTCTATCGTGTTGAGCCAAATACCTATTTCGAGATTTTTTCGCTCACCGGCAAGCACTATGAATTTCTGTGCCTTTTCGCTCTGCGCCTTTAAAGGACCTACTCTGCTCTCAAGCTCCGAGAGTATGTCGCGAAGCCTTACGAGATTTTCCTCCGCCTGCGCGAGTCTTTTAATCGCGTCACCGCGTCTGTAACGAAAATGCGAAATTCCCGCCGCTTCCTCCAGCATATCGCGGCGCTCGCTCGCCTTGGGCGACACCATATCGGCGATTTTGCCCTGCCCGACAATGGAGTAGCCGTCCCTGCCGAGGCCCGTATCCATAAACAGCTCGTTTACGTCGCGGAGACGCGCGGATTCGCCGTTCACAAGATATTCGCTGTCGCCCGAACGGTAATAACGCCTTGTGACCGACACCTCGTCGCTGTCTTTATTAAGCGAACGGTCGGTGTTGTCAAGGCGCAGCGTTACCTCCGCAAAGCCCTTTGCCTTGCGGACGTCCGTTCCCGAAAAAATAACGTCCTCCATTTTTGAGCCGCGAAGCGTTTTTGTGGACTGCTCGCCGAGAACCCAGCGCACGGCGTCGGAGATGTTGCTCTTTCCGCTTCCGTTGGGTCCTACTACGGCTGTAATGCCCTTATTAAATTCAAGTACCGTTTTATCGGGGAAGGATTTAAACCCCTGCATTTCCAGCGCTTTTAAAATCATTCTTTAAATTCCTTTAAATATCTTCTGTTATCTTTATATCGTAATCGTTTAAAAATTCGTTACCCTTTATTTTACACTGAAATCCGTTGTTTAGCAATGCTTTTTCATTTCTTTTGTTCTGTCCCTTTGCTTTCCCGATCGATTTTTCGGGGACTTCTATAACATACGGCATATCCTTAGGCAGCTTTGACAGCTCGGAGAGCATTTTTTCAAGGTAAATCTTTCCCTCGCAAAGCTCGCGGAATGCCGGATGGTATGCGCCGGCAAGGTAACCCTCATCTACATTTCCGCCGCTGTGCAGACCGAGACGGATTACCTTTATGTTGTTTTCTCGGAACATTAAAAGCAGCCTTGCGCAGAGACTCACAGCCTCATTCAGGGTTTCGGCTCTGTAGCTGCCGTCGCGAAGATAATCCGCCAAAGGTGTGTTTTCAAGAACTATCGTCGGGTAGATTCTGACCGTGTCGGGCGAGAGGGCTATCAGCCTTTCGGCGGTTTTAATACATTTCTCGTCGGTGTCGCCCATAAGCCCTGTCATCATCTGAAGTCCGAGCGAAAAGCCGTAGCTTTTTATAAGGCGCGAGGCGTTTTCGACGTCCTTTGCCGTGTGGCCGCGTCGGTTTATTTTAAGCACGCTATCGTCCATACTCTGCGCGCCGAGCTCGATTGACGTCACGTGATATTTCTTTAATATCTCAAGTCTTTCGTCGTCAATTGCGTCGGGACGCGTGGAAATTCTTATTCCGCCGAAATATCCTCCGTCGATATACGGCTTTGCCGCCTCTAAAAGAGACACCATATAATCTCTGTCAACCGCGGTAAACGAGCCGCCGAAAAACGCTATTTCCGAGGCTTCCCTTGTTACACCGCCGTTTTTGGCAATATCACAAGCCGCTGTCACATCCTCCGGTGTCAGCGGCTTTATACTGCCTGATATTGTTTTTTGATTGCAGAAGCTGCACTGATGAGGGCAGCCCGCGTGAGGCACAAAAAGAGCCACGTTTACGTGTTTCAAATTCCCATCAGCTCCAACGCTTCTTTTGCCGCCGCCTGCTCAGCCTTTTTCTTGCTGCTGCCGACGCCCGCTCCTATAACATTGCTGTTTAAATGCACCTCAACTTTAAAGTGCTTATCGTGGTCGGGGCCGCTCTCGCTGACAAGAACATACTTTAAGCTCTCGCCTTGATTTTTTTGAACGACCTCCTGAAGTATGGTCTTGTAATCCTTAAAGGACGGCTTTGCCTCAACATACGGCTCGACGAAGCGCAAAACGAATTTTTTTGCCTCGCCTATGCCACCGTCGATATAAATTGCGGCAATTACAGCCTCAAATGCGTCCGACACAACCGACGGCCTTGTTCTGCCGCCCGTCATCTCCTCACCCTTACCGAGCAAGAGCCTGTCGCCGAGGTCTATTTCCTTGGCATACTCAAAAAGCGATTTTTCGCACACGGCATAAGAACGCAGGCGCGTCAGCTCGCCCTCGGGAAAATTTCTGTGGTGCGAAAAAAGATATTCCGCCGTTATAAAGCCGAGAACCGAGTCGCCCAGAAACTCAAGTCGCTCATTGTCGCCCGTAGTAAGATGCTTTTCGTTTGCATATGACGAATGTGTGACCGCTCTTTCCAAAAGCGATATATTTTTAAATCTATATTGTATTTTTTCCTGTAATTCGTTAAGTCCGTTATCCATTTTAAAGTCCTTTCACTCTCACAGCCCGAGACTTTTAAGATATTCCTCGAGATCTCTCATGCCTCTTTCGGCGATTGCCGTATAACGCTCGCTCTTGTCCCTTATCTTTTCGGGGAGCGGCGGAAGCATACCGAAATTGGCCCCCATAGGCTGAAAATTCGTCACGGTTTCATCGCTTATATATCTCGCGAGAGCACCTGTGACGGTGGTATTCGGAAGCACAAGCGGCTCTTTTCCAAAAAGGTACCTGGCGGCGTTCAGCCCCGCCATAATTCCGGAGGAGGCCGATTCCATATAGCCCTCTACTCCGGTTATCTGACCGGCAAAAAATATTCTTTTGTCCGAGCGCAGAGAATATGAGGCGTTTAAAAGCCGCGGTGAATTTATAAACGTGTTTCTGTGCATAACTCCGTAGCGGAGAAATTCCGCATCGTGAAGTGCCGGAAACATGGAAAACACTCTTTTTTGCTCGCCGAATTTGAGATTTGTTTGAAATCCGACAAGATTATACATCGTACCGCCGCTGTTTTCACGGCGAAGCTGAAGATTTGCCCACGGTCTGTGTCCCGTTCTCGGGTCGCGAAGCCCTACGGGCTTTAACGGTCCGAAGCGCATGGTGTCTTTTCCGCGCGACGCCAAAACCTCAATAGGCATACAGCCCTCATACACATCGTGCCGCTTGTCAAAGGAGTGCGTTTCGGCACTCTCGGCATTTATAATTGCTTCGTAAAACGCTTCATACTGCTCTTTATTCATGGGGCAGTTAATGTAATCGTCGCTGCCGCCGCGGTCATATCTCGACTGTGTAAAGGCATATTCCATATCGACGCTGTCCGCCGAAACTATCGGTGCCGCCGCATCGTAGAATGATAATCCGTCGCCGCAGAGAGCGTGTATTGTACCTGTCAGCGCGTCGCTCGCGAGCGGCCCTGCCGCCACTATAACAACATCGGCATCGGGTAAGACGGAAACCTCCTCGTTTATGACCGTTATGTTCTTATCGCTTTTTATATTTTCCGTTATAAGAGCCGAAAATCTGTCTCTGTCAACCGAAAGTGCTCCTCCTGCCGGAACTCTTGTCCTTTTGGCAGCCTCGACGCACACGGAAGAAAGCATCTCCATCTCCGCCTTTAAAAGCCCTGCCGCGGAATTGAGCCGCTCCGCCTTCAGTGAATTGGAGCATACAAGCTCCGCAAAATTTCGTTTTTATGCGCCGGAGAAAATTTCTTCGGCTTCATTTCATAGAGATATGTGGGTATTTCCGCCCTCGACAGCTGCTTTGCCGCCTCACATCCGGCGAGACCCGCACCGATTACCGCTGCTTTCATCAGTCTTCCTCTTGAGTCTTTGTGCTTTTCTTTTTGCGCTCCGCTTTTTTCTCAAAGCCGCAGTTTTCGTCAAGGCAAGCTAAGATTCCGCCTTTTTTCTTGAAGAGCGATTTGCCGCACTTGGGACATTTTTCGTCCGTCGGCTTATCCCACGTCATAAAGTTGCATTCGGGATAATTTTCGCAGCCGAAGAACGTATATCCTTTTTTGCTCTTTTTCTGAATCACCTTGCCTCCGCACACCGGGCAGGTGGCGGTTGTCTCTATTACGTACGGCTTTGTGTTTTTGCACTCCGGATAACCCGGGCACGCGAGGAATTTACCGAATCTGCCGGTTTTTATAACCATCATTCTTCCGCACTTTTCGCACGGAATATTCGTCTCGTCCTCCTTAAGCTTTATCTTAACGCCCTCCATATCGGCTTTTGCCTTTTCAAGCGTTTTGTCAAAGCCGTCATAAAACGTATGAAGCATTGCTATATAATCTATTTCGTGATGCTCTACCTTATCGAGATCGCTCTCCATGGAGGCCGTAAATTTTACGTTAACTATATTCGGGAAATGCTCCTTTAAGAGCTTGACGACCGCTTCTCCGAGCTCCGTGGGCTTAAGCTGCTTCTGCTCGCGGACAACATATTCGCGCGAGGTAATGGTTGACACTATTGAGGCGTACGTACTCGGTCTGCCGACGCCCGTTTCCTCAAGCATCTTAATGAGCGAGCCCTCTGTATAGCGCGCAGGCGGCTGTGTGAAGTGCTGATTTCCGAGCATTTCCTTGAGCTTTAATGCATCGCCCGCCTTGATTTCGGGGAGCTTGCCCTCGTCCTCGTCCTCATCTGTTGCGGCTTCGTAAAGGCGTGTATAACCGTCAAAACGAACCGTATAACCGCTCGCATTAAACGTGCAATATCTGTCGGTGTTTTTGTCACTCTCGCCGACTGCCTTTATTTCTATCTTTACCGTATCCTGTATGCAGTTTGACATAAGACTTGCCATAAAGCGCTTCCAAATAAGGCTGTAAAGCTTGAACTGCTCCGGAAGTAAGACTCTTTTTGGCAATTTCGGGTGTGATTGCCGGAACGGTGGGGCGAATTGCCTCGTGGCCGTCCTGTGCGCTCGCCTTAGTCTTAAATAACGCGGCTTTTCGGGCAAATACTGCTTGCCGTAATTCTCCTCGATAAAGGCGTTGCCCTCCTGCCTTGCCTCTTCCGATATACGGAGCGAGTCGGTTCTCATATACGTTATAAGACCTGTTGCGCCGAAGCCCTCTACCTCCATACCTTCATAAAGCTCCTGCGCTATTTTCATAGTGCGCTTAGCCTGAAATCCGAGCTTTCTGGAGGCGTCTTGCTGCATGGTGGAGGTTGTAAACGGCGGCGCCGGAGAACGTCTGCGCGTTCCTTTTTTGACCGACGACACGGAGTATTCCGCATCCTGAAGTCTTGCCAAAATCGCGTCGGTCTCCTCTTTTGTTTTGAGCTTTATCTTGCCGGTTTCGTCGCCCGTAAACGCTGCCTTAAACGCCTTCTTTGAGGACGGCGCGGTGAATTTTGCGTCAAGTGACCAATATTCTTCGGGAACGAATTTGCGGATTTCCTCTTCGCGGTCAACGACGAGCCTTACGGCAACGGACTGAACTCTACCTGCCGAAAGTCCTCTGTGTATCTTTTGCGATACGAACGGGCTGAGCTTATAGCCGACGAGTCTGTCGAGAATTCTTCTCGCCTGCTGAGCGTCAACAAGGTCCATATCGATTTTTTCGGGGCTTGCTATGCCCTTTTTGACCGCGTTTTCGTTTATCTCGTTAAATTTAACTCTGTTCTTTTCATCAAGCGGCAGCCCGAGAACCGTGGCAAGATGCCAGGAAATAGCCTCTCCCTCTCGGTCGGGGTCGGTTGCGAGCAGAACCTCATCTGCATTTGCGGCTTTTTCCTTTAATTCCTTGACAAGCTTCTCCTTGCCCTTGACTATTGCGTATTTCGGTGCAAAGTCGTTTTTGATGTCAACCGAGAGCTTTGCCGCCGGCAAATCCCTTATATGCCCTACGGACGCGGTTACATCGTAACTTTTTCCGAGATATTTTTTAATCATTGTCGCCTTGTGCGGCGACTCCACTATAACAAGCTTTGACATAAACAAACTCCTGTTTCTCGATAATAACGGCTTTTGCCGTATCAGACCTTATAATAATGCTTTCCCTCAGAGAGGGCAACGAGCGAATACAGCTCGAGTTCTGTAAGAGCGGCAAGTGTATCGGCTGAGGAGAGCTTCGCTTCCTCGCTCAAATCATCAATATGCCGCGGCTCGGTTGTTAAGACCGAATACAGCTTTTTCGCGTTTTCCGTAAGCGAGTCGGTAAGCTCCCTCGGCGCGCTCTTCTGCGGAGTCTTATTCTCCGCCGCTTTTTTCTGTGCCGGCTTTGATTTTTGCCTTACGGCACGATTAACAGCTTCCGGAACGGAGACTTCCTCAATCGGCATATTTTAAGAGCCTCGCCGAGCGGCTTATCCGCTCCGCTTAAATCAATCTTATCCGGGTAAGTATAATAATATTCTTCCAAAACGTCAAGTGCCGTAAACACGGGCTTTGCTCCGTCGTGTATCAGACGGTTGGTTCCGGTGAACGCGGAGGTTATGACTTCGCCCGGGACGGCAAACACGTCTCTGCCCTCCGAGAGAGCAAGCCTTGCCGTAATAAGCGAACCGCTCCTCTCGCCGGCCTCAACCACTATCGTGCCGAGGCTCATCCCCGAAATTATCCTGTTTCTCATCGGGAATGTTGTTCTCGACGCAGGAGTAAACGGAAAATACTCTGTTATAACCGCACCGTTTTTTGATATTTCACGCCTTAGAGCGGCATTGTCGCGCAAATAGTCTGTTCCGAACCCGCAGCCCAGAACGGCTATCGTTCTTCCGCCCTCCATAGCGCCGGTATGCGCCGCGCTGTCAACGCCGAGCGCACCGCCCGAAACTATGACGGCGCCCGCCCTTGCAAGCTTTGACGACAGCAGCCTTGTGACGCGCATGCTGTAATTCGACGCCTTTCTCGTGCCGACTACCGAAAGCATAACCTCGCTGTTTAAAATCGTTTCATCGCCCCAAACAAAGAGCACCGACGGAGGGTCTGCGATTTCTCTGAGTCTTTTCGGATAATATTCGCTGTCGGGCGTTATTATGCGCCAGCCGTTATCGACACAAGTACGAAGCGTCTCGGCGAACTGCGACGGGCTGAAAAGCGACAGCTTGTTTATCTGTGACGCCGTAAGTATACCCGAAAGCCGCCATTCGCGACTGCCCTTTTCATAGAGCATTCGCGCGCTTCCGAAGTAATTTATAATATCCGCAGTTTTGGCCCCCGCTCCGAGAGTTTTTGCGAGCCAGAGCCAGTAAACACTCTCATTGTTCATTTCATCATTTCCCACATTGTTATCGTAGCGGCAGCGGAAGCATTAAGCGACTCCGCCTTGCCGCCCATCGGTATTGTTATGAACCTGTCGGAAAAAGCCTTTACTTCCTTTGACACGCCGTTTCCCTCGTTCCCTATAACGGTTACCGCTCCGCGCGAAAAATCGACAGTCGTTATATCCTCTGCCGCGGAATCCGGCACCGTTGACAACACGGGTAAGCCGTTTTCCCTCGCCTTTTGCAGCACCGGTAAAATCGACGGCACGCTTATGACGGGAAGTCTCAAAAGTGCGCCCATTGACGCTCTGAGGGCTTTGGGATTATATATATCGCAGCCCCCGCCGACTATCAGCGCATCAACTCCGAGTGCCTCTGCGGTACGTGATATCGCGCCGAGATTGTCGGGATTTTGAATACCGTCAAGCGCAACGTATTCGGTGAAGACGGGCATATCTCCGCCGTTTCTTTCATTTTTACCGTACAAAACACGCCCTGTGAATTCACGGTATCCGCAAGCTTTTGCGCCACCTCGTCCGCAGCTTCAAAAGCCGCAACGCTGTTTTCTATAAGCGCAGTCACCCTTTCAGCGTAACGCGAAAGTGCCGTCTCGGTATAAAAAAGCTCCTGCACATTGTATCCGCTCTCAAGAGCGTCAAAGCAAAGCCTTGCTCCCTCAAGGACAAAAAGCCCCTCTGTATTTCGCGCTCTCGCACTGTCGCGCAGCTTTACGAAGGCTTTGATTTTTTCGTTATTTCTGCTCGTTATCCGCATAAAATTCTCCTGTGATGCGAGCATCGGTTTTTCCTTAGATCGCGCGCCTTTGAAACCTTGTGCAAAAAAAGTCCCGAATGCACGTGATTTAAAGCAAAACCGAAGTGCCGTAATTAGGAAAAACACGCCTGAGGGAAACTCTCAGGCGTGGCAATAACTTATTTAAGCGCTTCTTTAGCTTTTTCGGTAAGCGTGGTAAACGCCGCAGGATCCGAAATCGCAATCTCCGAAAGCATCTTGCGGTTTAAGTCGATACCGGCTTTTTTAAGGCCGTTTATGAAGGTTGAATAATTCATACCGTTCATCTTGCAGGCAGCCGAGATTCTTGTTATCCAAAGCTGTCTGAAATCTCTCTTCTTCTGCTTTCTGCCGATATAAGCATACTGGCCGGACTTCATAACCGCTTCCTTTGCGGTCTTGAAAAGTCTGCTCTTTGAGCCGTAGTAGCCCTTAGCAAGCTTTAATGTTTTATTTCTTCTTTTGCGAGTCATCATCGCACCTTTAACACGTGCCATTAGTTAGTTACCTCCGAATGTTTAAGTATGGCGGTATATAAACCGCTCCGATTATTTATAAGGAATGAGACGTTTAATCTGCTTAACATTAGTTGTATCGGCAACGGATGTCTTGCGAAGATTTCTCTTTCTCTTTGTGTTCTTTTTGGTAAGGATATGAGACTTGTTGGCATGTGCTCTTATCGGCTTGCCGTTCTTTGATAATTTGAAGCGTTTTTTAGCTCCGCTGTGTGTTTTGATCTTAGGCATTGCAAAATTCCTCCTGATATTTTTTACGGTCACGCCTTGGGCGCAAGGAACATCAGCATCTGACGCCCCTCGAGCTTCGCCGGTTTTTCGACTGTTGCAAACTCTTCGCAAGCTTCGGCAAAGCGTTTCATAGAAACCTCACCTATCTGCGGATGAGCCATTTCACGGCCTCTGAAACGGATGGAAACCTTGACCTTATTTCCGGCCTTTAAGAATTTGTGAGCGTGATTGACCTTCGTCTCAAAGTCGTGAGTATCAATGTTGAGCGAAAGACGAATCTCCTTGATTTCAATAACGCGCTGGTTTTTTCTGTTTTCCTTTTCGCGCTTTGACTGCTCAAAACGGTATTTGCCGTAATCCATGATTTTACAAACGGGCGGCTTTGCGTTGGGGGATATTTTAACAAGGTCGAGGTTTCTCTCCTCTGCCTTTTTAAGAGCCTCCTTAGCCGACATTATGCCGAGCTGCTCTCCGCCGTCGGTTACTACGCGTACTTCCCTGTCACGGATGTCTTCATTGATCTGCATTTCTTTGGTACCGATAGGTAATCACTCCGTTCTTAAAATAAAATAACAAAAGTGCGAACAGAAAACCGCTCGCACTCAACACACTTAATAAGGGATAACCCCGATGTATTGACCCGTTTCATCTTAAAATCACGGGTGAGAACGAACTGCTCTACTTTGTTGTAACGGTATTATATGACTTCTTTTGCGCTTTGTCAAGGACTTTTTGCGGCCTTTGAAATTAAATTTAAACAAAGATTGATTATGCCGCCGTAATATGTTATCATTTATTAGTATATGTATAATTATATCTCAGCTCAATTTATTTTCTGAAATTTTCACGGGGTGATAAATTATGAAGAAGGTTCTCGTTCTTTTCGGCGGAGTATCAAGCGAGCACGACGTTTCGTGCGTGTCGGCTTCATACGTTGTAAGCAACATTCCGCGCGATAAATACGAGGTTTGCCCGCTCGGTATAACCAAGGAGGGCGAATGGTTTCTCTTTGAGGGCGACGTTTCTCTTTTGCCGGAGGATAAATGGATAAAAAGCGGCAAATGCACAAAGGCTTTGCTCTCGCCCGACAGAAAAGACCACGGCATCACGGTTTTCAGGGAGTCCGGTCCCGAAAAGATACATATTGACGTCTGCTTTCCCGTAATGCACGGCAAAAACGGCGAGGACGGCACAATACAAGGGCTTTTGGAGCTGTCCGGTATACCGTATGTCGGCTGCGGCGTTCTTGCGTCGTCTGTGTGCATGGATAAGGCGGTCACAAACACGCTTGCCGACCAAGCCGGAATAGCTCAGGCAAAATGGCTCGCGACCGACGTAAACGAATACCGCGAAAACCGCACCGAATTCATAAAAAAAGCCGAAGCAACACGGCTATCCGATATTCGTAAAACCTGCCAACGCAGGCTCCTCAGTAGGCATCACAAAGGCTCACGACGAAAGCGAGCTGCGAGAGGCTCTCGAAAAGGCGTTCTCGTGCGACAGAAAAGCGGTTCTCGAAGAATTTGTGGACGGCTTTGAGGTTGAGTGTGCCGTAATAGGAAATTACAAGCCGATGGCGTCCTGCATAGGCCAGATAATCTCCTGCAACGAATTCTACGACTACACCGCGAAATATGTGAGCGACAGCCGCTTGCTCATTCCCGCAGAGCTTCCCGAGGATAAGCAAAACGAGGTTCGCAAGGAAGCCGTAAGGGCATTTAAAACTCTCGGCTGTACGGGGCTGTCAAGAGTCGATTTCTTTGTGAGAAAATCCGACGGCAGGGTGATGTTCAACGAGATAAATACAATTCCCGGCTTTACCTCAATCAGTATGTATCCGAAGCTTATGGAGCAAAGCGGCGTCCCCTACCCGAAGCTTTTGGATAAGCTCTTTAAGCTTGCCGCGGAGATAAAAGAAGATAAGTGATAATATGAAAAAAGATGTTCTGATAGAGGTGGAAAACACCCAGACGCTCGGCGGCCACGACGAAATACACCGTCAGCGTAAACGGCACGCTCGAATACGGCGACGGACGATACACTCTCGCCTACACCGAATACGACGGAGAGCTGAAGGGCTGCAAGACCCTTGTTACCGTTGAGGGCGGCGACAGCGTCAGCGTAGCGCGAGAGGGCGGATACAGCACGGAGCTGAAGCTTAAAAACGGCGAGCGCCGCACAAGCGTATATTCAACGCCCTACGGCGAATTTTCGCTCGGACTTTTTACGAACCGTGTTTTCACGGATATGTCGGAAAACGGCGGCACGCTCGAAACCGAGTACACAATAGAATTTGCCCCCGATTCAAGGGCTCTCAACTCAATGAAAATAACTGTTTCTGAAGGGAAAATAGAAGATGTCTAAAATAGTTAAAGATACCGAAAACCGGCTTCACTCTCTCGTAACCGAGGCTCTCGGAAAAGCGATTGCCGACGGAGTTTTACCCGCCGAGCCTATACCGGGCTTCAAGGTAGAGGTCCCGGCCGACAGAGCCAACGGCGACTACTCTGTAAACGCGGCGTTTGCCTGCGCGAGAGCATTTCGCACCGCTCCGAAAAAAATCGCCGACGCCGTTTCGAAATACATAGACCTCGGCGACTCATATTTCGAGTCATGCAGCGTTGCGGGTCCCGGATTTATAAACTTCACGCTCGGCGACAGATATTACGCCGATATACTGCTCGACATCAAGGAGTGCGGCGAAAAATACGGCAGCAGCGACTTCGGCAAGAATAAAAAAAAGTGAACGTCGAATTCGTCTCGGCAAATCCCACGGGTCCCATGCATATGGGCAACGCGCGCGGCGGTGCTCTCGGCGACTGTCTCGCCTCGGTACTGTCAATGGCAGGATACGACGTCTCGCGTGAATTCTATATCAACGATGCAGGCAATCAGATAGATAAATTTGCACTCTCCTTGGATATTCGTTATCAACAGCTGTTTTCGGGCGATAAAGCGCCCTCTCTTCCTGAGGACAGCTATCACGGTGCGGACATAAAGGAGCGTGCCGAGGAATTTGCAAAGCAGTACGGCGACAGCTATATGGAAAAGAGCGAGGAGCAGAGGAGAAAAGCACTCGTAGACTTCGCTTTGCCTAAAAACATACAGAATATGAAGGACAATCTCGCCAAATACCGCATTAAATACGACACATGGTTCCACGAGAGCGTGCTTCATAACGGTGCTGTCGACGACGTGATAAAAATCCTCACCGACAACGGTATGACATACGAAAAAGACGGTGCTCTCTGGTATAAAAACATCGAAATGCAGACAAAGCTGCTTAAAAAGGCGGGCAAAACGAAGGAGCAGATAGACCGCCTTGAATTAAAGGACGATGTGCTCATTCGTCAAAACGGCAATCCCACATACTTTGCCGCCGACATAGCCTATCACCGCAACAAGCTTGTTGACCGCGGCTTTGACAAAGCGATAGACGTCTGGGGTGCCGACCACCACGGCCACGTGGCAAGACTCAAGGGCGCACTTGAAGCCATAGGCATTGATTCGTCAAGGCTCGACGTTGTTTTAATGCAGCTTGTAAACCTTATGAAGGACGGCGAACCCGTAAGAATGTCAAAGCGCACGGGAAACGCCGTAACGCTTGTCGATTTGCTTGACGAAGTACCGATTGACGCCGCAAGATTTTTCTTCAATATGCGCGAGCCCGGCTCAACAATAGACTTCGATTTGGGACTTGCCGTAAAAGAGGATTCGCAAAACCCCGTTTATTACTGCCAGTACGCAAACGCGAGAATATGCAGCATACTCCGCAAGATGAAAGAGGAGGGCATTGAACCGCGCGACTGCACCGAAGAGGAGCTTATGCTCTTAAATGCGCCCGAGGAGCGCGAGCTTATACGCCACCTCTCGGCTCTGACGGACGAGATAATCACCGCCGCCAAGGACTATGACCCGGCAAGAATAACACGCTATGCCGTAACGCTTGCCACACTCTTCCACAAGTTCTACAACGCCTGCAGAGTGGGCGTTGACGACGAGAAGCTCCGTGCGGCAAGACTTTATCTGTGCTGCAGGGTCAAGGATGTTATGGGCATAATACTTACGGAATTTAAAATCACGGTTCCCGAAAGTATGTAATCAAAAAACACAAAAGCATAATAAAGCCGGAAAGCTGAGCGTTCATAAGCTCTCGCTTTCCGGTTTTTTTTCGTATTTTCAATTCCGTCGGAAATCAAAATTCGTGATTTGCAAGCTCCGATTTAACATTCGGCTGTTTTTATCTGCCGAGTAATTTTTCGACATCCTTCACATTTATTCTTTTTGAAATAATATACGTTCTGCGCTTTTTTCTGCCCTTATCGGTAGAGTAAACACCGTCCTTTTTTTCCTCAACGGAAAAGATACCGTAAGAACAGATAACCGCAGTACCGTCGGGCAAAATGACGTTTCCGCAGTAGCCCGTGTCAGCATTTGCCGCAACGCAAGGCTCAGACTGCGAGTCAAGATATGTATGCGCGACCTTGATGCGGTAATCTCCCTCGCCGCCGTTTTTCAGGTCGTTGTAATCCGCCACGAGCGCAACCCAGCCCTCGGAATACCATCCGCGGAGCTTATTTTCGCTGTGTTTCAAATTTTTACGCAAATCACGCTCTATCGAGCGGAAGGTTATAAACAGTCTGCCGTCCGGCAGATACTCAGCCTTGTGTCTTTCGCCGTTTAATGACGCGGGAGCCGCCACGGGTCTTGACCACGTTTTTCCCTCGTCACGGGAAAAGCTCAAAAGCGAATTTATTCTTTTTGAATTGCTGCGCGTTATAAGCATAAGCTCGTCGCCCCTGCCCATATCGCTGCGGACACACTCGACCTCGCACATCTGCGACTTTTTCTCAATGTCCCTATACGCGGAAAAATACGGTTCGGGCTTTGTCCACATCATTTTTCCGTCCTTTGAAAAAGACAGCACGGTTTTATAATTTACAAAATCGCGCTCATGGAAAAGTCCCATCCATTTATCGACGAATTTTCCGTTTTCGCGGAGTCTTGTCAATGAGCTGAGTGCCACTATCGGATAGTGCGTAACCTCGTCCTTTTCCGTAAAGAAACTCTCATATTCGCTCCACGTTTTGCCCTCGTCCGAGGAGAGCGAACAGTCGAAGCCGCCGCGCGACTTTTCGCGCCCCCATATGGGGTTTCCGCTTATCATTATCAGCTTGTCGGGTGTGTCGCTCTCGGAGAACTCAAGACGATAAACCGTCGGAGTCTCGCGCGAATTTTCCCAGCTTTTCGGCGGCATTTCTATTTCTTCGGTATAGCTTCTGCCGCCGTCGCGGCTGATTTTTGAAAGAGTTTTTCCCTTACCGTGACCCTCCGGGAAAAAGACGAGTATACTCCCGTCCTTTAAAAGCACGGAATCGGGGTGCCCGAGATAACCGCCCTTTTTCTCAACGGTTACATTTTCGTAAAGATATTTGAATTCCTCTTTTGTGTTTTTCGGTTCAACGCTTAAATCTATCTGCGGTATGGTGTAATTTTCACCGCGCCGTTTTATTTTTCCATAATCGCCCTCATTAAAATACACATTTGTGCTTCGGCTACAATATTTCATTCTTCAGAACCTTCAACGGGTTTTTGTAAACCAATCTTTTTATGTCCTCCGAAGTTATTCTCTCATCAAAACGCTCCGCGCATTTTATAATATCATTGGGTCTTGATACTGCCGAATGCGCATCCGTGGCAACAAAATCGGCAAGTCTTGAAAGCACGAGCTCCGTCGCATAATCCTTTATCTCATCGCCGCCTCTGCCCGCAAGGCTCGAAGCGTTGACCTGTAAAAGAGCACCCATATCGCAAAGCTCCTTTGCGACCCACTTCTCCGTGTGGAAACATATGTACCTTTCCGGATGCGCTATTATCGGTACAAGTCCCATGGATAAAACACGCTCGGCGTATATGACGGCGTATTTTGGGTCAAAGGGACGCAGCGTATATTCGCACAGCAAATAGCGGCTGCCGTTTATGCAGAGCGGCGACAAATCGCAGTCCGAAAAAACATCGTTTTGCAAAAAGACCTCCGCGCCGGCTCCGAGGCCTATATCAAGCCCTTTTTCGCCTATAATTTCACGCAGAAATTTTACTCTTTCGTCTCGTTTTGCGACAAACTCGTCCACCGCCGAATAATCGTTAAAATGCGGCGTTGCTATTATCGCTTTTATTCCGTTTTGTACCGCCGTGTGAAGCAGCGCGGCGGAATCATCTTTTGTTTTTGCGCCGTCGTCGATGTCATATAGGATATGACAGTGCAAATCAATCATCTTCATATCGGGTTCTCGATTACTTCTTCTTTCCTGTTTTGATTTTCTTGATGCCTTCGCGCTTTTTAGCCTTCCTCTCGGCGTCCGTTTTCTCATCCTTGTCCTTGGCAGCCTTAAATTCCGCCGCCTCCTCGGGCGGAATCTTGAATATGTGAATTACGCCGTCGTCATTGAGCACCTTAAGGAGCATAACCGTCATCGGAAGCAGGAACAGTCCGACAAATCCGAACAGCTGCGAGCCTATATACATCGCCATAAGAGTGACAAACGCGGGAAGTCCGAGCTGCGACGCCACAAGCTTCGGCTCGACTATCTGGCGTACAACGGTTATAACGCCGTAAATCACAAGAAGCCCTATGCCCATGGCAACATCGCCGGAGAAGAACATCCAAATTGCCCACGGTATCAGCACCGTGCCGGTTCCGAGAACGGGAACAATGTCTATCACGGCGGTTATCAGCGCAATCGCAAAAATATAGCCGTTTTCATATATTCCGAACAGCTTTAATATAGAAAGGCCGAGCACCATTTCAAGGAAGGTTATGCACATGATAAGGCCGTATGCCCTTATCATCTTTCCGAGCGTTGAAAATATTATTTGCTTTGTTCTTATAAAGGCGTCTGCGCGCTTGCCCGCCTGAGTCATAATCAGCGAGCGAAGGGTGTGATAATCGGAAGTCATAAAGCAGCAGCAAACTATGCCGACTATGGTGCCGACGAGTATAGACGGTATTTGCTTTGCCGTTCCCCAAAGAGCGCTCATCGGTGATGAGAATGACGAGAAGTCGAAGCCCTTTGCCGCCGTATCGCTTGACGCTACGGCTGCCGCCGCGGAAGAAGAGCTGCCCGTATCCACGCCCTGTATTTTATCTATAAGATTCGCCACGGTCGAGATGATATTCTGCCTTATAGAGTCCGGCAGCAACGTAAAGTGAGTGTTGACCCAATCCTTGAGCTGCGACGCAAACAGCGGCGCATTGTCAAGCTGCAGCATAATATAATTAAAAAAGGACTTCAGCTCGGAAAATATTTGGAAAATATAAGTCCTATTATTGTTCCGAAAACAAACACGACGAGCAAAACCGCCACGGTCGAAACTATACCGCGAGGTATTTTCGTCTTTTCAATCACGAAATTTACGGGCCTTTGAAGCAGCATGGCTATAAACATGGCTATTATGAACGGTGACAGGACCCCGAAGGCATACTTCATAAACAAATAAAAAAGCCCTGCGATTATTATTATATAAACTACGTTGATTATAAAATTACGACGTTTTGCAATATTGTCCACAGCTTCACATCCTTTAGCATAAAAGCCGACGCTTTGCCGGCCGATAACATATATACATATTATACTATTTTTCAAAAACTTACAATCAATAATCTTAAACTTTTATAGAAATTTAAACAAACGCAAAAATTTTTGAGCTTTTTCCTTTATAACGTCGGGAATTTATGGTATTATGCTAAATGTATATTCATATTATTTAGGATGTGAGAAAAAATGTATATAGCCGTTATGGGCTACGGAACCGTCGGTTCGGGCGTTGTGGAAGTGCTTCACAAAAACCACGACAGTATCGTAAGCAAAAGCACTCAGAAAGACCTTGAGCTCAAATATATCCTCGATCTCCGTGATTTTCCCGGAGACCCGAACGAAGATAAATTTGTTAAGGACTTCAATATTATTTTAAACGACGACTCCGTCAAAATAGTTGTCGAGACTATGGGCGGACTTCATCCGGCATTTGAATTTGTCTCTTCGCTTTTAAAGGCTGGCAAGAGCGTTGTAACGTCAAACAAGGAGCTTGTCGCGCAAAAGGGCTACGAGCTTTTGACCCTCGCCGACGAAAACAACGTAAACTTCCTGTTTGAGGCGTCGGTAGGCGGCGGTATTCCGATTATTCGCCCCATTTCGCAGTGCCTCGCGGCAAACGAGATAGACGAAATAGCCGGCATCTTAAACGGCACTACAAACTTTATACTCACTATGATGATAGAGCAGAACATGAGCTTTGAAGAAGCTCTGAAGCTCGCTCAGGATAACGGCTACGCGGAAGGACCCGACGGCCGACGTTGAGGGCATAGACGCATGCCGCAAAATTTGCATTCTCGCATCTCTCTGCTTCGGCAAGCACGTTTACCCCGACAGTGTTCACACCGAGGGCATCTCAAAAATAACCTTGGAGGATGTCGCCTATGTCAACGATTTCGGCGGCGTTATTAAGCTCCTCGGCAAGGCAAGACGCGAAAACGGCGGCAAAATTTCCGCCATGGTTTGCCCTTGCATAGTTAAAAATCACAGCCAGCTCGCCTCGGTAAGCGATGTATTCAACGCCATTCTCGTTCGCGGCGATGCGATAGGCGACGTTGTATTTTACGGCAGAGGCGCAGGTAAATTGCCCACAGCCAGCGCCGTTGTTGCCGACGTAATAGACTGCGCAAAGCATGAAAAACGCAAAAAGCTGTTCGGCTGGGGCGCTCCCGAGGAAAATTACGTAATTGATTACAGAACCCTCGAAACGGCTCTTTACATACGCGCAAAGGTCACCGGAAACAAGGACGATGTTCTTAAAAAGATAGGCGAAAACTTCGGCAAAGTAAAATATCTTACTCGAAACGGCGCCCCCGAGGACGAAATTGCATTCGTTACCGATAAGGGCATCGAAAAGGTACTCACCGACAAGCTCGCTAAGACAGAGGGCATAGACGTCCTCTCAACAATAAGAGTTACAGATTATTGATTTTTTTAACGGAGGAAAAATATGGGACTCATAGTTCAGAAGTTCGGCGGCTCATCGGTAGCCAACGCCGAAAGAGTTATGAACGTGGCGAAAATAGTCACCGATACGTACCGTGAGGGCAACGACGTAGTAGTTGTGGTTTCCGCTCAGGGCGACACCACCGACGATCTTATCGACAAGGCTCACGAAATAAACGAGCATCCCTCTAAAAGAGAGATGGATATGCTCTTGACTTCCGGCGAGCAGATTTCAATCGCACTTCTTTCAATGGCTATTGAAAAGCTCGGCTGCCCCTCGGTTTCGCTTCTCGGCTGGCAGGCAGGCTTCAGAACAAGCTCGGCTTACGGCTCGGCAAGAATCAAATCAATTAAAACCGATCGCTTACGTGCCGAGGTTGACCGCCACAACATAGTTGTTGTCGCAGGCTTCCAGGGCATAAACAAATACGACGACCTCACAACGCTCGGCAGAGGCGGCTCGGATACGAGTGCCGTTGCCATAGCAGCCGCCATGCACGCGGATCGTTGCCAGATATTCACCGATGTTGAGGGCGTATTCACCGCCGACCCGAGAAAGATACCCGAGGCAAGAAAGCTCAAGGAAATTACTTACGACGAAATGCTTGAGCTTGCAACGCTCGGCGCGCAGGTTCTCAATAACCGTTCCGTGGAAATGGCAAAAAAATACAATGTTGAAATAGAGGTACTCTCAAGCCTTAAACGTGTACCCGGCACAATAGTCAAGGAGGTCGCTAAAATGGAAAAAATGCTCGTAAGAGGCGTCACAAAGGATACCGACGTCGCAAGAATTTCGGTTACAAATATAGACAATACCCCCGGTATTGCATTCAAGCTTTTCTCAAAGCTTGCACAGAAAGGCATAAACGTCGATATAATTCTTCAGTCCGTAGGTCGCGACGGCACAAAGGACATCACCTTTACCGTTGCCAAGGATAACGCGGTTGACGCAATAGCAGCCGTTCACGAGACCTTTGATATTGACGACAAAAACATCACTTGTGCCACAAACGTTGCAAAGATCTCCGTTGTCGGTGCCGGTATGGAGTCTCACCCCGGAACCGCTTCAAAGATGTTCGAGGCACTCTATGAGCACGACATAAATATTGATATGATTTCAACAAGCGAAATCAAAATCTCCGTTCTTATAGACGCACAGGACGCCGACAGAGCCGTTGCGGCAGTTCACAAGGCATTTTATCCCGAATTAAACTAAATTTCCTATAACTAAAAAAATAACCTCTGCATATGAAATGCGGAGGTTATTTTTTTAAGCAAAAAGTCTTATTAAGAATTTTTATTTTTTTTTGAAAACACAAACAGCTTACTTATAACAAAATTCAGTATCACGACTACGACCTGCGCTATGAGCTTAATCAAAACGGCATTGATTTGAAGCTTTGTTACAAATACAAAGAGCATAAGCTCCTCAACGCCCAAGGTAAACAGCCTGCCGCCGTAAAACTTTGCCATCTGAAAAATAAAAGCCGCAAAACCTTTAGTCTTTGTCGGGAAAACCCATATGCGGTTTGTCACAAACGCAAACAGTACCGCAGTCAGCCAAGATATGACGTTTGAAATATGCTCGTTTAGCCCGAAGTGACTCTCAAACAGTGCAAATACGCCTACGCTTACAAGCGTTGTAAGTCCGCCGAACAGCAGATACATCAGCACTTCCTTGTATTTTGTGTAAAACGGGTTTGCCCATTTAAATATTTTGAGCGACATTATTCTGTCAAAAATATCGGGCTTGTCTGTTATCATAAAAAACTCCTCCGCCGTTATAGGTTTTCGCGGTACACCGTGCGCCTCCAATGAAACAAATACTGTTGAGCTATGCCCTCGCTGCCCTTTGTGCAGGCAGGAAGACCGTCCGGGTACATCTCCGCCATTATGCGCTTTACCCACACGTCCTCGGGGAACGCCTCGTATTTTCCGAATCCGTACAGAAGCGTACATTCGGCAACCTTTTTGCCCACGCCCTTTATTTTTTGCAGTTCCTGCCTGCCGAATTCTATGGGCGAAGCGGCAATCTTGTCAAAGTCGATTTCACCCGACGAAACCTTATTTGCGGCGTCAATTATGTATTTTGCCCTGAAACCGGCGCGAAGCGAAGCCAAGTCCTCGGGTGCCTTGCCGGACAGCACTTCGGGGGAGGGGAAGGTGTACATTCCGCTCTCAAGCTCTTCGCCAAAGCTCTCACAGAGCCTTTTATTATTCCCTTTATACGCGGAATATTGTTGTTTTGCGAAATTATAAACGAGCAGAGTGCCTCCCACGGCTCCTGACGCAAAATTCTGATACCGTGGCAAGCTCTTACGGCCTCCGACAGATATTTGTCGCCATTGTAGCGATCGGTAATTTCACGGTAATCGCGGCCGAGGTCAAGGTATCTGTAAAAAACGCCATGAACGTCATCTTTTTTCATACCGTAAAAAAGCAGGCTGTCGCCCTCCTCCTTTACGCGCATAACCTTGCCGTAAGCAACGCCCGAAAAACTCCGCTCTCGTCACTTTCCCATCGAAAAGCCTGACCGCAGTCAAGTGTTCTTTCGAGAGAAAACATATCGGGCTTTTTAAGTCGGATTACATTTTCATCGTTAACCATTTTCCGTTCTCCCGTTTTTCACAAAATACCACATTAAATTATATCTAATTTGAACAGCGTAAAATTGCACAAAAACATTTCTTAAAAACTGTCTAAGAGAGTTTCCTAACTGTATAATTTGTAAAGATTTTATAACACAGCGTATTTACGCGGAAACCCTTGAACTTTTGCACATTGATGTTCAAAACTCGAAAATCGGTATGTTTTTACCTGTTTTTAGGTGACTTTTTAACATTTTGAACATAGTTTTGAACACTTTTAGACATCAAAAAATAATACTCTCTGTATAATTTCGTGCTTTTTAAATTTGTGTAAAATCCCATATTGACAAAAATCTCCCCGATTTTTTCTCCGCCTTTTCCGCATAAAAATCGCTCTTTAAAACAATAATAAATACATAAATTACCGGAGGAAAAATTATGATAAAAGGCGTAAACAGACAGGTGCTTGAAATAAAAGATACGGGCTGCGAATATTTTACTCAGGCACTTTTTTTCGTTGACCCGAAATTCAGCACATTACCCGAAAAGACCCTGCGCGAAAAAGCCGAGGCGTCCCTCAAGGACCCGCCGGGAGTGCCCGTAAGCAAAAAGCAAAAAGCGCTCAAAATAATCCTTAAAATAACAAATATCGCGGCAGCGGCAGGCGCCGGTGCCGCAATATGCGCTTTTATCAAGTAGTTTCTTTTTTCAGTATGACCGCCGATAGCCCCGGCACAAGAACCGAGCTGCCGACACTCTCGCCCAAAAGCACTTCGCTTGTGTTTTGCCAGCGCGGCGGAAGATAATATGTTATATCCTGCTCATTTCTGTTGGCTATCAGCAGGCACGAGTCATTTTTACCGCGACGCTCAAAGCAGACGCAGGAGAGCACCGAGGAAACAGGTATAAACTCGCCTTCCTTTAGGCAATCGGTGCTTCTTCTCACCTTGCCGAGCCTTATATAGTAATTTTGAAGCTCGCGGTTTTCTCTGCCCCACGGGAAGAAAGCGCGGTTAAACGGGTCCTTGTAACCCTGCATGCCGGCTTCGTCGCCGTAGTAGACGCACGGCACTCCGGGGAGGGTATACTGAATCGCCGCACAGAGCTTTAAAAGCTTTACTCCGCGCTTATATTCCTCATCTGACAGGGAATGCTCCGACTGCCACTGCCTGTCGCGATAATCGCTCTTTTCGCCGGCTATCTTTGTTATCGCTCTCTCCGTATCGTGAGTACCTATGTGGTTCATCAAAACGTCGAGTGCTTCCTTAGGATAGTTTTCAATAATCGTCATAACCGACGATTCAAAGCTCTCTGCAACGCCGTTTCTCGCAAAGTCCGTAACGGCTTCCGCAAACGGATAATTCATAACGCTGTCGAGCTGAACCCCCAAAAGGTATCTGCGACGTGTGCCGTATGAAAACTTTGTGGTGGCGTCCTCCCAAACCTCGCCGAGCAATATGCCGTCGGGTTTTTCCGTCTTTACCGCCACGCGCAAATCGTCTATAAAGCAGTCGGGCAGCTCGTCGGCAACATCAAGCCGCCAGCCGGACGCGCCGAGCCGCAGCCATTTCCGTATAACTCCGTTTTTGCCGCAGATAAATTCGTCGTAGTCGGGGCACTCCTCGGTAACCTCCGGGAGCGTTTTAAAGCCCCACCAGCTCTTATATTCGTCGGGGTAGCGGTCAAATTTATACCACTTGAAATACGGCGACGATTTTGAATTATACGCGCCTACGGTATCATATCGCGAATAGCGGTTAAAGTAACGGCTGTCATCGCCGGTATGTGAAAAAACACCGTCGAGAATTATTTTTATTCCCACTCTGCCGGCACTTTCGCACAGCTTTTTAAAATCCTCCTCCGTGCCGAGAAGCGGGTCTGTTTTCATATAATCCGCCGTGTTGTAGCGGTGATTCGAATGTGCCTCAAATATCGGGTTTAAATATATGCAGGTGACTCCGAGCTCAAAAAGATATGAGAGCTTTTCGGTAATTCCGCGAAGGTCGCCGCCGAAATAGTCGTTATTGAGCACCTCGCCCTTTTTCGTTCGGTCGCCAATTCGGTTCGCCGTCGAAATCGTCGCGCAAAATTCTGTCGGACGGTACGTTTTCTTTCTTCTCGCCCGAACGAAAAAATCGGTCGGGGAATATCTGATACATAATTCCGCCCTTGAGCCATGACGGCGTTTTGTAGTTTTTATCGTATACGGTAAGCTGCCATTGAAGACGGCTGTTCCTGCCGTTCCAAACATCGCCCTTGCCATCGCCGATGTTATACACGGAGCCTCTGCCCCAGGACGAATCATAGTCAAAATGATACCAGTAAAGTCCGCATTCGGGAACCGACAGCTCTATATCCCATATCTCCTTGTCGTCACCGTTCATACCCGCCCAGCACATCTTATGCTCGCAAAAATCACCGTCGTCGCGCCGCAGCATAAAATAAGCCGCCGTGGCGGAAAAAGAGCGCGGCAAAATAAGCCTGAGACGAAATTTTTCTCCGGTTTTTACCGCACCGAATTTACTTTTGTACGTGTCTCGCGAGTTAAAGGGTATAAAATCCATATATCAATACGTTCTTTCGCAAATTTCGTTGATCTTGTCCCGAAGTGCCAAAAAGTCCGAGAGTGCCGCCGGCTTGTTGTTCGGGTTGCGCAAAAGCGCCGCCGGATGAAAAGTTCCCATCAAAAGGGTACCTTTGCGCTCAAAAAATTCGCCGTGCTGCTTTGTCACTTTAAAATCGGGGGAAATTATCTTCTGTGCCGCTATTCTGCCGAGGCAAACTATGATTTTCGGTCTCATAAGCCTAACCTGCTCCCTCAGCCACATCTCGCACGATTCCTGCTCCAGCGGCTGCGGATCGCGGTTTTTCGGCGGACGGCATTTTACGATATTTGCTATGTAGATATTTTTATTTCTGTCCAAATCCACATCATACAGATATTGGTCGAGCAGCTTTCCGCCTCTGCCCACAAACGGCTGGCCCGTAAGGTCCTCGTTTTCGCCGGGTCCCTCGCCGATGAAAAGAACCTCGGCGTCCTCGGGTCCCACGCCGAAAACAACATTCGTTCTCGTCGCGGCAAGCGGACATTTATTACACTTTAAACAGTCTTTTTTAAGTTCTTCAAATGAGGTATACATAAATTATTGCCTTTCTTTTTACTGTATCGTCCGAGATTAATCCTCTGCCTTCAGCTTTTCGGCTGTGTCCGCAGTAACAAGCGCGTCTATGATTTCGTCAAGGTCGCCGTTCATTATCGCCTCTATCTTGTAAAGCGTCAGCCCTATTCTGTGGTCGGACACACGACCCTGAGGGAAATTGTACGTGCGTATTCGCTCGCTCCTGTCGCCGGTGCCGACCTGTGAACGCCTCTCACCGGCGATTTCGGCATTTTGCTTTGCGGTCTTTTCCTCAAGGAGCCTTGAACGCAAAACCTTGAGTGCCTTATCCTTGTTTTTATACTGACTGCGCTCATCCTGGCACTCAACGACCATACCCGTGGGCAGATACGTAACGCGAATTGCGGACGAGGTCTTGTTTACCTTTTGCCCGCCCGCACCGCTTGAGCGGAAAACATCTATCTGAAGGTCGGCGGGGTCAAGCGTAAATTCGACCTCCTCCGCCTCGGGGAGTACCGCTACGGTTACAGTGGACGTGTGAACTCTGCCCTGGCTCTCGGTTTCGGGCACGCGCTGAACGCGGTGGACGCCGCTCTCGAATTTGAGCCGCGAATAAGCGCCCTCACCCTCTATCATAAAGCTTATTTCTTTATATCCGCCGAGCTCGGTCGGATTTTCATTCATTATTTCGGTTTTCCAGCCCTTGCGCTCGGCATACATACTGTACATACGGAAAAGCGAGCCGGCAAAAAGAGCTGCCTCCTCGCCGCCTGCACCGCCGCGAATTTCGACTATTACGTTTTTATAGTCGTTCGGGTCTTTAGGCAGCAGCAGCACCTTTAATTCTTCTTTTAGCTCTTCGGTCTTTTTCTGAGCCTTTGCCGCTTCTTCGCTTGCCATATCTCGGAATTCCTTATCGAGGGAGCTGTCCGCAAGCATCTCTTTTGCCTCGGTTAAATCGGAATTTGCCTTTTTGTATTCGCGGAATTTTTCAACTATCGGCGTCAGCGTTTTCGCTTCGCGCATCAGCTTTTTGTATTCCTCCTGATTTGACACGACCTCGGGGTCGCACAGGGAGGAATTTATTTTTTCGAGCTTATCCTCGATTCCCTGTAATTTATCAAACATCGCCGTTTTCGTCCCTTATGACCTTTTTGATATTTTTTTCGATTTTGATGCGCGGCACCATAACCTCGCGTCCGCAGCCGCAGCATTTAAGGCGAAAATCCATTCCGGAACGCAGCACCGCAAACTCGTTTGAGCCGCATGGGTGCTTTTTCTTCATTATCAGCCTGTCGCCTACCTGTACGTCCAAATTTCTCACGCCTTTCTTAAATCTCGTTTCAAAACATTATAACACAACGCCGCCGTGAAAAAAAGCCCCGATTAGAGCCTTTATACCGGCTTCGGCGTATCAAAATTCATTCGGAGAGAGAACACCCTTTTCGGTAATAAACGCGGTAATGAGACTATTATCGGTAACGTCAAATGCCGGATTCAGCGTTCTTATATTCTTCGGAGCCATTCTTTTTTCGTACCACATATCGGTTATTTCGTCGCCCGAACGCATTTCGATTTTTATATCCCTGCCGCTTAGACAGTTTTTATCTATTGTCGAAAACGGGGCGCACACATAAAACGGAATGCCGTAATATTTTGCGAGAACGGCAACTCCGGAGGTACCTATTTTGTTGGCTGTATCGCCGTTTGCCGCCACTCTGTCGCATCCGACAAGCACCGCGGAAACAAGCCCGTTTTTCATAACGTACGATGCGGCGTTATCGCATATCAGCGTAGTATCTATACCTGCGTTTGCAAGCTCAAAGCTCGTAAGGCGCGCGCCCTGCAAAAGGGGTCTTGTCTCATCAGAGAACACGCGTATTTTATGCCCGTTTTCCGCCGCCACATATACGGGTGCCAGAGCGGTGCCGTACTTTACCGTCGCAAGCCTGCCCGCATTGCAGTGGGTCAAATACTGTCGCAGTTCATGAGAAGATCTGCTCCGTATTCACCGATTTTACGGCACACCTCAATATCTTTGACATGCAGCTCCAAAGCCTTTTCCTTGAGTGCCGCCCTTACGGCGTCCGCGCCCTCGCCCTTATGTAAAAGAGCCGTCCTTTTCATCTCGTCCGCCGCCGCAAAAAGATTTACCGCGGTAGGGCGCGAGGAGGTGAGATATTCAAGATTTTCGAGAATGCTCAATAAGCGTTTTTTCGTCTGCCGTTTTGTCGCGTGCGGCCAGAACCGACAGCCCTATTGCCGCGAAAACACCTATTGCCGGTGCGCCGCGAACGGCAAGACGCTTTATTGCGTCATACATCTCCTCTTTTTCCCAAAGCTCAAGCGTGACAATTTCACCGGGCAACAGAGTCTGGTCTATAATCACCGCGGTCTCGTCTTTTTCGTTGTAGCATACGGTTTCGCCGTGCATATCAAACATAATTTTACTCCGTTCGGTAAAAATTAAAGCCGCGCGTTTTTTCGGAGCTGCCGAAATTTCCGCGCGGCGGTTTTAAAGGTGTTATTTAAGTGAGGATACCTCAACTATGTCACCGGAGGACTCCTTGGACGGAGACTGTAACGCTGTCGCCGACGTTCAAGATTACAACCTTTTCGGCGAGTGCCACGGGAACCTTATAGAACGTACTGCCTGCGTCAAGCTTCAAATAGAAGTACGTTTCGCCGCCCGTTACGACGCTTCTTATCTCGGTTATCTTGCCGCTTATTTCCTCTGTTTCGGGGGCGGTCGCGGTCGGGTCGTCCTTTGCGCCCATTTCGTCAACGTCAATATCCACGTTTACGCCGTTGCGTTTAAGCTCTGCCGCGTAGTTTTCGGTACATTCGGTGAGATTGTATCCCGTACCGACTATCGTGGACTGCTTCACGTTAACCATGGCGTACATCTTTACAAGCTCGCTTGAATCCTTGAGAGCCATAAAGTATGTCGGCTCGCCGCTGATGTTGAGCAGAAGCGGGAAGGTAGCCGAATATGAATACTGCTGAACCGCGCCCTCGGCGGAGGTCTGAGCGGTCATTTCAAGCGCACCGGACACCTGATAATACTTTGTCTCCTTGGTGCGAAGATCCGAGAGCACAAAACCTATAATGGACTGGTCGGAGCTTATGGACGTTACACCCGTGTACATATACACATCGTCGTTGAGCGCAAGGTAATTGTAGCCCGAGCTCATAACCTTAACGCCCTCCTGGCCGATTACGGAGTTTATAAAGCCGTTGTTGAGCTTTCCGTAGTAATTATACTGCTGAGTGAGAATCGTCGGGGAATAAATGCGGTCTATCCACATCCACTCGGGGTCCGAAGCGAAGCTCGAGGTCGGCAGCTTTGTTGTGCCGTCATTGCTTGTGGAAATCATATGGCATTCACCCGTGACGGCGTTTACTATAATCGCACCATCTATGTCGGTGCCGCCGAAAAGACCTATGGTCTTATCGACTATCGGAACTATCCCAATACGGAGAGCCGCTCTCGTCTATCTCGAATGACGGCTCATCAAAGAGATAGGTGGGGTATTTAAACCTCAAATATCTGAGAAGATACTTGTTAAAGTGCTCGGTGGGCGAATACTTCATACCCTCCGGCAGGCGGACAAGCTGCCCCTCCTGCGTGGTCATATCAACTATGATATATGCCGGCAGACCCTCCTTGGTGTTTTTTATCCATTTGAAGATGTCGCCGTAAGCAAGCGCGGTAACTCTGACGGGCGTGTTTTTATAGTTTATCTGCGTGGAATACGGCGATACGACAAACTGCGAGACCTTGTCCGACAGATCTCCGAGCGTTCTCTCGGCTATTTTGTTTGCCGAGGAGCTGTCAAGCACGGGAACGCTTGAGAAATCTATCTCGGCAACGTCTTCCGCAAAATCGCCGTCCTGAACGCTTATAAGCTTGCTGTAAGACTTCGCCCTGAACAGCGTAACGCCGGTAAGCCAGCCCACAAGAGCCACTGCGGCAAGAGCGAGAATCAAGATACCCGGAACCCTCGACCGCCTTTTGACGTAGGGCAGATATTCGGGCTTTATAAACGCCCTTGACGAAATAATCGTCAAAAGCAGATATATAAGACACACAAAAACGACGAAGAGGTAAAGCTCTATCGACTTAAAATTGAGCGCCGGTATCATAAAATAATACAGCACAGCACCGAGTATAAGCGTCAATATGATATTTATCGCTATTTTTTTACCCGAATTCTCGGGCGGTATGAGCACATCCGCGACGCCCTTTTTGCCGTCGTCTCTGCCTCTTCCCGTAAAATCAACATTTATAGGATCCAAAATGTCACTCCCTTTTCACTTTCTGAAAAAAGTATATAGTATTTTACCGCGCTTTGCAAGGATTTAAACGATTTTGAACTTCCGTCGAATAACGAAAAGGTCTTTTTTTCGGCTTATAATGCGCCGAAACATACCGTGTGTCGAAATACACACAAATTTTACCGTAATTTTTTAAAGATTTAGAATTTTTTTAGTTGAGAAAAATCCGGTTTGAGGTTATAATATTTAATTGTATCAGAGAAGTTATTTTTCATAAAACCGAAAGGGAGATAAAAATGTTATTTTCACAGGACATCGGAATCGATCTTGGTACCGCAAATACCCTCGTTTTCGTTAAAGGTAAGGGAATAGTAATCCGTGAACCATCCGTTGTTGCGGTCGATGTCAGCGCTTATCCGCAAAAGGTTGTCGCAGTCGGCAACAAGGCTAAGCAAATGATAGGCCGTACACCCGGCTCAATAACCGCAGTCAGACCTCTTAAAGACGGTGTTATCGCCGACTTTGAGATAACCTCGGATATGCTTAAGGAATTCATAAAAATGGCCATAAGCTCATCGCCGTTTTCAAAGGCGAGAGTTCTTATCTGTATCCCGTCCGGAGTTACAGAGGTAGAGAGAAAGGCCGTTCATGACGCGGCACGCTCGGCAGGCGCAAAATATGTAAGTCTTATAGAAGAGCCCATGGCAGCCGCAATAGGCGCGGGGCTTCCCGTTTCGGAGGCCATAGGCAATATGGTAGTCGATATAGGCGGCGGTACAAGCGAGGTTGCCGTCATTTCCTTCGGTGACATAGTTACCGCTCAGTCCGCAAAGGGTTGCCGGCGATAATTTCGACGAGTCGATTATCGCTTACATCAGAGAAGCACAACCTCCTTATAGGCGAGCGCACCGCAGAGGATATAAAAATAAAAATCGGCTCCGCCTACCCCTACGACGGCGAGGGCGCCATGGATGTCAAGGGCAGAAACCTGCTTGACGGTCTCCCCAAAAACATCGAAATTACTTCCGAAGAAGTCCGCGAGGCTCTTTCGGACCCCGTAAATCAGATTCTCGACGCAGTTCGCTCCACTCTTGAGAAAACTCCCCCCGGAGCTTTCGGCGGATATTATCGACCGCGGCATTATGCTCACAGGCGGCGGCGCATTATTAAGAGGACTTGACAAGCTCATTTCCATTGAAACAAAAATCCCCGTCCACGTTGCGGAAAATCCGCTTGACTGCGTTGTTGACGGCTGCGGCGTCTGCCTTGAGAGCAACACTCTGGGCATTACCGCCAAAAAGAATTACGACTGATAAAAAGGCGGGCGGAATTGTTTTTCGCCCGCAAATTTTAACTGTGACCGGAGTACGATATGAAGAAATTTTTAAGAGTACGGCTTTTAAAATACTGCTTGCGATCGCGCTTGTATTGCTTGCTGCCATTGCTGCCGCGGCTTCTGCCGCAGACGGCACAACACCCGTTTCAAAGGTGACGTCGTTTGTATTTTCTCCGCTCCAGAAGGCCTCGTCGTATCTTGTAGACAAGCTCGACGGCTTTAAGGGAAGCTTTGTCTCGTCGAGCACCTATCGCGACCGTATCAGCGAGCTTGAATCGGAGGTTGCCGATTATCAAAGCAAGCTTGTCGATTACGAAAAGATGAAAAAGCAAGTCGAGGCATACGAAAAATTCCTTGAGGTCAAAGAATCCCGATTTTAAATTTGTTGCCGGAACCGTTATCGGCAGAGACTCCGCCGACACCTTCGGCTCGTTTGTTTTGAACTGCGGCTCAAACGACGGAGTTAAAGTCAACGACCCCGTAATAAGCGGCGAGTACTTAATAGGCATAGTAAACGAAGTAACGCCGACCTCGTGCGTTGTTCTCTCCGTAACGGACCCCAAGGTCAACGCGGCGGCATACGAAATACGCACGGGTGAAATGGGCTACACCGAAACCACGTCAAAGCTCGCTCTGAACGGCCTTTTGAAGCTCACCGGGCTTACAAAGGACACCTCTGTTGCGGTAGGTGGAATAGTTTGCACATCGGGCGTCGGCGGAATTTATCCGCGCGGCCTCATTATCGGCACGGTGACCGCCGTAAGCAAGGAGGAGGGCAACATCTCATATTATGCCGAGGTAAAGCCCGAGGTTGATCCCGGAGATGTTCAGGACGCTTTTGTCATAACCGAATTCGAGGGTAAAAACTGATGCGTAGGTCAACAAAAATACTGTTTGTCAGAAGAACCGTATTTGTGCTTTTGATACTTGCGGTTCACATTTTGCAAAACACAAGGGGGCTTTTCCCCGAAATATTCGGCGTTAAAGCCAATCCTTTAATTCCGCTTGTCATTTGCATAGGTATGTTTGAGCGTGAAATAGCCGGAGCTGTTTTGGGTATGCTCGCCGGTATACTTTGGGACAGCGTTTCACCCATGGGCGACGGCTACAATGCACTTTTGCTTATGCTTGCGGGTGCGGCAGCAGGTCTGCTCATAGACTACCTTATGAGGAACAATCTTATGACGGCGCTGCTGCTGTCGGGCTTTGCATGCCTTATATACTCGGTATTTTATGTTGTGTTTCCTGCTCGCAAACGGAGTTGACAGCACGGGCTACCTGCTTATACGCTACTATATACCTGCGGCGGTGTATTCATTCCTTTTCACGCCGCTGTGGTACATTATAGTTCGTGCCGTTATGCGGCGGACAAAAATCAACGTTCTTGAAAACTGATGAGAAAGGAGCGGCAAATTTGGATAACAAAAAGCAAATAAGGCGAAGAATACTTATTTTTTACCGTATCTGTACTGTTTTTCTTTTCGCTTTTCGCGGTGGATTTGTTCCGTATTCAAATTGTCAATGCGGCGGACTATTCGACGCAGCGTGTCGCTCTGTCCGAGACAAAATCCACAATAGCCGCATCGCGCGGCGAAATACTCGACTGCAACGGAACGCCGCTTGTCACAAACGAGCAGATAAATTCCGTCGTGCTGAACGCGTCCTATTTCCCGTCCACAAAGGAGCAGGACAAGCGAAACGAAATAATCCTGTCACTTATAAACCTGCTTGAGAGCGAGGGCACAGCTTGGAACGACAATCTGCCGCTCGTGTTAAATTCGGACGGCTCTGTTTCTTTTAAGGAAAATGCCGACAAGGACATAACATATTTAAAATCCAAGGACGTTCTGTATCTTAATTCATACGCCACGGCGCAAAACTGCTTCGACGAGCTTGTCGAAAAGTTTTCTCTCGGTGACTACTCGGCGGCAGACGCACTCAAAATCGCGTCCGTCTGTTATTCTTTAAAGAAAATTTCGTTTTCGGCGGCAAATCCGTTCACGGTGGCCGACTCCGTCTCACCGACGCTCGCCGCCAAAATCAAAGAAAACAGCAGCTTTTACAGGGGTGTTGATATAAACGTGACTACCGCGCGCCACTACACCGACGGCACGATAGCACCGCATATAATAGGAATCACCGGCAAGCTCAACGAGAGCGAATACAAGGACAGAACGGACGCTTACAAGGCGGAGAGCGCGGATCAGAATTTGACCACGGAGCAAAAAAAACGCCGCTCAGGCCTGCGCGCATATGCCATGGATGACACCATAGGAAAATTCGGCCTTGAAAGTGCCATGGAGGATTACCTTCGCGGAACAAACGGCATAATGACAACAACCACGGCGTCCGACGGCACAAAAACGAGCGAAATCACCCGCGAGCCCGTTGACGGCGACACGGTAATACTCACGCTTGACTCCGTGCTTCAAAAAAAGGTTCAGGATTCGCTTGCGGCATTTGTCGAAAGGTACCGCGACAAAGACGCAATTCCGGCGGTCGGTTCGGCCGTGGTAATGGATGTAAATACCGGTGCCGTGCTCGCCTGCGCGACATATCCGAGCTATGACCTGAACACATACTATCAAAATTACGAGGCTCTCTCAAAGGATAAAAGCTCTCCGCTTTGGAACAGAGCTCTTATGAGCACCTATGAGCCCGGTTCCACAATGAAGCCGGCAATAGCGGCAGCGGGGCTCGAGGAGGGCGTTATAACCGAAACGTCAAAATTTTATTGCAGCCACATTTACCGTCAGTTTACCGACACGACCTTCAAATGTCTCGGCTCGCACGGTTGGATAGACGTTAAAAACGCACTTAACCAATCCTGCAACATCTATTTCTACGAAACGGGCAGGCTTTTGGGCATAAACCGTATGAACGATTACTGCACAAGATTCGGACTCGGCCAAAAGACGGGCGTTGAAATAAACGAATCCTCGGGCGTACTTGCCGGCATTGCTTACAGAGAGGCTCACGGCGGCACATGGTATCCGGGCGACACCGTTCAGGCTGCAATAGGTCAGTCGGACAACCTCTTTACGCCCATACAGCTTTGCAGCTATGTTTCGACCATTGCAAACGGCGGAACGAGATACCGCGCGCACTTTGTAAAAAGCGTGAAATCAAGCGACTATTCCGAAACTCTGCTCTCAAACGACAGCGTTGTTTTTAAACGAAACCGGTGTTTCGCAAAACAGCATACGCATAGTCAAAGAGGGTATGGGAATGCTCGGTGCAAGGCTTCCGGCATTTAAAAGCCTCCCCGTAAAGGTGGCGGCGAAAACCGGTACTGCAGAGAGCAAGGCAAAGGTGAGCGGCAAAATAGTTACCGGTCTTAACGGCTTTATGATATCCTTTGCGCCTGCCGATGACCCTCAGATAGCGGTCTGCGTGGCAATCGAAAACCTCAACAGCGGTTCTGCCACAGCTTCGCTCGTCGCAGAAATATACAAGGCTTACTTTGAGACCGACGGCGGCAGCGTCAATACCGCGCAAGGCTACGGCTCGCTGCTCGGCTGAAGAAAGGGGTATTTCCGATGGCTGAAAAGTATATAGTGTGCTCTGGTAAGGGCGGCTCCGGGAAATCGACGGTAACCGTAGGCTTGGCGGCCGCACTCGCCTCTGCGGGCAAAAGGGTGCTGTGCGCGGACGCCGACACCTCCGTCCGAAGTCTCGATTTGCTCCTCGAAACGGGAGAGGACATACTTTTTAATTGGTATGACGCCGCCAAGGGCAACTGCAAAAAAAAAGACGCCGTTTACGATACATTATATAAGGGCGTTTCGCTTTTGCCGGCCCCAAAAAGCACGGAAGAGCTTACATACGACGAATTTTATGAGCTTATACTCTCTTTTGAGAGCAGCTATGATTATATATTGTTTGACGCCGAGAATTGCGGCACAGCCTTTGATTTCGCAGCAAAAATCTGCGACAAGGCGATAATCGTGACGACGCCCGACACCGTATCTCTGCGAAGCGCTTTTGACAAGGCCGAAAAAATAAGACCTCTTTCCGACGCGGCGCGGCTTATAGTGAATAAGGTGATACGCTCCGAAATGGAGGAGGGCAGGCAGACAAAGCTCAACGACTGCGTGGATATTTCCTCCGTAAAGCTGCTCGGAGTTGTCCCGTATGATTCGTCCGCGATGAATTTGAGCGATGGCGGCAGGCTTTCCGGCTTTATAGGGAGCGCTTTTTCTCGAATCGCCGAGCGTCTTCTCGGCAAAAATGTGCCGTTTTCGCCGAAATATTTTTAATTTAGGGTATTTTGGGGTGCTGTACCGGATGTAATCCACACTATTTTTGTGCAAAATGAAAAAAATCTTGAAAAGTTGACTTTTTTTTGTTATTATATCTATCGGAGAATATTTTAAGTTGTATAAAACACAAACGAATAAAAGATCGGAGGAACTTTTATGAATATAGCTTTGATGGCTCACGATGAAAAAAAGGAACTTATGGTTCAGTTTTGCATAGCATATTGCGGAATTTTGTCTAAGCATAATCTTTGCGCAACCGGCACTACGGGAAAACTTGTTTCCGAAGCGACCGGTCTTAAAATACAGCAGTTTTTAAGCGGCTCGCAGGGCGGCGACCAGCAGATAGGCGCGCGTATAGCCTGCAACGAGATAGACCTTCTCTTGATGTTCCGAGATCCGCTCAATCCGAAGCCGCATGAGCCTAAGGAGAATAACCTTTTAAGGCTTTGCGACGTACACAATATTCCGGTTGCAACAAATATTGCAACGGCAGAGGCGCTTATACACAGCCTTGAAAGAGGCGATCTTGACTGGCGTGATATTGTAAATCCGAAATAAGCAGTATTTTTTCGCCCCCTCCGAACAGAGGGGGCGTTATAGTGTTACGCATCCTGTGCGTAACTGATATAATCCCCAACCGAAAGGATATTTGAGATGTCACTTATAACAAGCTCCATAAAGGGTACTCTCGATTTGCTGCCCAAGAACAGCTACAAAACCCAGTATGTTGAAGCGGCAATGCGCGAGATAGCCGAAAACTACGGCTTTTACGAAATGCGCACACCGGTTTTTGAGCATACCGAGCTTTTTGAGCGCGGCGTGGGCGACACCACAGACGTAGTTCAAAAAGAGATGTACACCTTTTCCGATAAAGGCGGACGTTCGATAACGCTCCGTCCCGAGGGCACGTCAGGCGCGGTAAGAGCCTTCCTCGAAAACGGGCTTTTCAACGAGCCGATGCCGCAAAAAATCTACTACCTCACCTCGTGCTACCGCTACGAAAAACCGCAGGCAGGCAGGCTCCGCGAATTTCACCAGTTCGGCGTGGAATGCTTCGGCGCAGGTGCTCCCTCGCAGGACGCGGAAATTATAGCGCTCGCAAACGAGGTGTTTAACTACCTCGGCGTATCAAATCTTTCACTCGAAATAAATTCCATCGGCTGCAAGAAATGTCGTGCGGAGTATCACAAGGCATTGAAGGAATATTTTGCATCCCATATTGACGAGCTTTGCGACACATGCCGCGGCAGACTTGAAAAAAATCCGATGAGAATACTTGACTGCAAAAGTCCCGTATGCTCCGAAATCGCAAAGGGCGCGCCAGTCATAACGGATTATCTCTGCGACGATTGCCGCGAGCACTTTGACTCGGTAAAAAAATATCTCGACGCCATGAATATAGCCTATACGGTAAATCCGCGCATCGTCCGCGGACTTGACTACACGCGCACCGTGTTTGAGTTTGTCTCAAACGAAATAGGCGCACAGGGCACCGTATGCGGCGGAGGAAGATATGACGGCTTAATAGAGGAGGTCGGCGGAAATCCGCTTCCGGCGTGCGGCTTCGGTATGGGCATAGAGAGGCTGCTCCTTTTGATGGAGGCGCAAAAAACTCCGTTCCCCGAGCGCAAAAAATGCGATATATTTATAGTATCCATGGGCGACGAAGCAAATATCAAGGCTGCCGAGCTTGCAACCGACCTTCGCAACGAGGGGCTTTCCGCTCAGTTTGACACAGTCGGCAGGGGCTTTAAGGCGCAGATGAAATACGCAAACAAAATCGGTGCTCTCTACACCGTGGTTCTCGGCGAAAACGAGCTGTCCTCGGGAAATGTCAAGCTTAAAAATATGGCTGACGGCACAGAGGAGGAGACCACGCTCAAGGACTTCACCGATAATTTCCAATCGATAGTAATTCGCCAGGCAATGGCGGGCTTCGACACCGAAGGCATTGATATTAAAGATATTTTAGGGGGGAAACGCATAATGGAAACTCTTGAGGGACTTAAACGCACCGACTACTGCGGCACACTCACCGCAAAGGACGTCGGAAGAACCGTTACGCTCTGCGGCTGGGTTCAGCGTCAGCGTGACCTCGGCTCACTCATATTTATAGATTTGCGCGACAGAACGGGCATAGTTCAGCTCGCATTTGACGAAAACACCGACAAGGCCGTGTTTGATAAGGCCTTTTCCGCGAGAAGCGAGTATGTTCTCGCAGCCGTCGGCAAGGTAAGAGAGCGTTCCGCAAAAAACACCGAGATTGCCACAGGCGAAATCGAGGTTGAGGTAACTGAGCTTCGGATTCTCGGCAAGAGTGAAACTCCTCCGTTTGAGATAGTTCCGAACTGCCAGACCGCCGAGACTACAAGGCTTAAATACCGCTATCTTGACCTTCGCAGACCCGATTTACAGAAAAACATACTGCTTAGACATAAAATAACTAAAATAACGCGTGACTATTTTGACGAGAACGGCTTTATCGAAATTGAAACGCCGATGCTTATCCGTTCCACGCCCGAGGGCGCACGCGACTTTCTTGTACCGTCAAGAATTCACAACGGCAGCTTCTATGCCTTACCGCAGTCGCCGCAGCTTTACAAGCAGCTCTCCATGGTTGCCGGCTTTGACAGATATATGCAGATAGCGCGTTGCTTCCGCGACGAGGATCTGCGCGCAGACCGTCAGCCCGAATTCACGCAGATAGACCTTGAAATGTCCTTTGTCGATATGGAGGACGTGCTTTCAATAGGCGAGGGCTACATCAAGCGCGTTTTCAAGGACGCCATAGGCGTTGATGTGCCGACACCTCTGCCGAGAATCACCTACAATGAGGCTATGAACCGTTACGGCTCGGACAAGCCCGACACAAGATACGGTATGGAGCTTATCGATATAACAGACGAGGTTTCCTCGTCCGAATTCGTCGTATTCAAAAGCGCAACAGCCGAGGGCGGCACAGTTAGAGCCATCAACGCAAAAAATGCGGTATCGGCTCTCTCGAGAAAAGAAATTGACAAGCTCACGGATTACGTAAAGGGCATAGGCGCAAAGGGTCTTGCTTGGATTCGTATGACAGACGACGGCGTTTCCTCATCCTTTGCAAAGTTTATGACAGAGGATGAAATGAACGCCATACTTAAAAAGACAGGTGCCGAAAAGGGCGATGTTATACTGATTGTAGCCGATAAAATCAAAAATCACGTTCTCACGGTACTCGGCGCATTAAGGCAAAAGGTTGCCAAAAAGCTCGACATTATCCCCGAGGGAAAATACAATTTCCTGTGGATTACCGAGTTCCCGTTCTTTGAATATGACGAGGAGCTCAAGCAGTTTGTCGCAATGCACCATCCCTTCACCGCACCGATGGACGAGTGCCTCGAGTACCTCGAAACCGACAAGGCTAAGGTGAGGGCTAAGTGCTATGACCTTGTGCTCAACGGAATTGAGCTTTCGAGCGGCTCCATAAGAATTACCGACCCCAAATTGCAGAGCAGAATTTTTGATTTGCTCGGTCTTTCCAAAGAAGAGGCTTACAGCAAATTCGGCTATCTGCTTGACGCTTTCCGTTACGGCGCACCGCCGCACGGCGGAATGGGCATAGGTCTTGACAGACTTTGCATGCAGATGATAGGCTGCGACAGCCTCAGAGACGTTATCGCGTATCCCAAGCTTCAAAACGCGTCGGAGCCTATGACGGAATGTCCCGCTCCGGTTGACGACGAGCAATTAAATGAGCTCGGCATCGGCGTTACGCACATAGAGGGCGAATAAAAAGCAAAAAATTACCCGACTCACATTAGGTCTAATGTGAGTCGGGTTTTTATTTTATACGGATTACTCCTTGAGCAAATCCTTGTAAAGTCTTATGTATTCGTTAGCGGACTTGCCCCAGCTGTTGTCGCACTCCATGGCGCGCTTTACGAGTATGCTCCAGCCCTCACGGTTCTGATAGCCCTCAATCGCACGGCGTATTGTGTAGAGCATATCGTGAGCGTTGTAGCTCGCAAATGTGAAGCCGTTGCCCTCACCGTCGCCGCTGTCCCTTATCGTGTCGCGCAGACCGCCCGTCTCACGGACTATCGGCACAGAGCCGTAGCGCAGAGCTATCATCTGCGAAAGTCCGCACGGCTCACTCTTTGACGGCATAAGGAACATATCGGTGCCTGCATAAATCTTCTTTGAAAGTGACGGAACAAATCCGAGCTTCAGAGCGAATTTATCGGGATATTTCGCCGCCATATCCTTAAAGAACTGTTCATACTGCCACTCGCCCGAGCCGAGAACGACCATCTGCACATCGGTACCGCCCAAGAACTCGTCAAGAACGGCTCTTACAAGGTCAAGTCCCTTGTGCGAAACAAGCCTTGATACCATACCGATAAGAGGTACGTCCGCTCTCTGCGGCAAATTCATAAGCTCCTGAAGAGCCCTCTTGTTGTCCGCCTTTTTGCGGAAATCGTTCGCCGAATAATTTACAAAGATGTCCTTATCGGTTTCGGGATTATAAAGCTCGGTGTCTATACCGTTGAGTATGCCCGAGAGCTTCCACGAACGCTCGTTGAGAATTGTGTCAAGTCCGTAGGAATACCACGGGTCCAAAATTTCACTCGCATAAGAGGGACTTACGGTAGTTACCCTGTTTGCGGTCTCTATGGCACCCTTCATAAAGTTTACGTCGCCGTCGTACTCAATAAGCGACGTTGCGCTCTGCGGTATACCGAGAACCTCGTTTATAAGCTCCTTGCCGTATGTGCCCTGGTACTGGATGTTGTGTATTGTAAACACGGTCTTGATGTTTTCATATCCGGGGCTGCTTGCATACATTGAGCTGTAATAGAGCGGCGTAAGAGCCGTCTGCCAATCGTTGCAGTGAATTATATCGGGCTTAAAGTCGATATACGGTATCATCTCAAGCACCGCGCGCGAGAAGAATGCAAATCTCTCAGCATCATCATAATAGCCGTAAATTCCGTCGCGCTTAAAATAATACTGATTATCCAAAAGATAATAAATAACGCCCTTGTACTTAGCCTCAAAAATTCCGCAATACTGCCTGCGCCATGCCACGGGCACGGATATGCTCGTGATAAACGTCATGGTATCTTTAAGCTCCTGCTTAATGCCGTCATAGAGCGGCATAACAACGCGGCACCCTATAAGACGTTTCCTGAGAGCCTGCGGCAGACTGCCTGCCACATCGCCGAGGCCGCCCGAAGCCATAAACGGGAGTGCCTCGCTCGCTACATATAATACTTTCATTTAAAATCGCCTCAATCAAAAATTTGTAAACGGTAAACTCTGTTCGCCGCGTTAAATAACTATGCCCTTGCCGACATAAACCGGATAATCCTCCGCGCCGGAGAGGTTTTTATTAGGCGTTATCGCAACGCTCTTGTCGGTAACGGTGTAGTTGAGAGAAGAGCCGGAGGCCACAAAGCTGCCCTGACAGAGAATCGAATTTTTGACCACCGCGCCCTTTTCCACTCTTACGCCGCGGAAAAGTATGGAGTTTTCAACCTCACCGTCTATTATGCAGCCGTTTGCGACGAGCGAATTTTTAACGCTTGAGCCGAGACCGTAAATAGCCGGCATATCATCGCGAACCTTTGTGTATATGGGGCGTTCCCTGTTAAACAACTGCTTGCAGTTGTCGGGGTCGAGAAGCTGCATATTTGCGTCAAAATAGCTCTGCATTGAGTCAACGGTAAGTGAGAAGCCCTTTGCCTCAAAGCCGTAAATGCGAAGCTTTTCGACATTGCTTTGTATGATGTCGCGCTCAAACGACTCGTGATTCATACTTACGGCATCGTTTACAAGCCTTTGAAGAAGAGATTTCTTCATAAGTATTATGTTCATCGAATAATCAACTATGGTATCGCTTGCGGGCGACATTGCGACCATTTTCGCTCTGCTGTCGTCATCAAAGGAAAACGCCATATTGTTTTGCAGACGCGGACATTTACCGTGCTTATAAACAATCGTTATATCTGCCGCCTTGTCGGTATGGTAATCCATAAGCTCGTCAATGTCGAGGTTTACTATATTATTGCAATCGGCAAAAAGTATATACTCCTCGGTGGAGCGTGCTATAAAGCCCATATTCGCCTTGAGAGCCTCGACTCTGCCGCTGTAAAAGCTCTTGTTGCCCGCGGAGGCGAACGGCGGAAGAATAAACATTCCCTCAGTCTTGCGGGAGAGGTCCCACGGCTTGCCTGTTCCGAGATGGTCCATAAGCGACTGATAGTTGCTCTTTGTGATAACTCCGACCTTTTCTATGCCGCTGTTTACCATATTGGAAAGCGGAAAGTCGATAAGGCGGTATCTGCCGGCAAACGGCACGCTGCCCATGGTGCGAAGCCCCGTCATCTCGCTGAGACACTCGTCATATATGTTTGAATAAATGATTCCGACTATGTTATTTCCGGTCATTTTTAAGCCCCCTTTACGTCTTCGTCAACCATTGCCTTGGGTGCCACTACTCCGTTTTTGCCTACGGTAACACCGCTTCCGACTACGGCTACGCCCCAGTCGTCAAGATTTTCCACATCCTCGGGTCTCGCTCCGACAACGGCATTCTCTTCAATGACCGCGTTTTCGGCAACTATTGCATACTGTACCACAGCACCCTCTTTTATGACCGTTCCGGGCATCACTATGGAATCTCTTACCACGGCACCGCGCTCAACGGTGACATTTGAGAACAAAATCGAGAAATCAAGCTCACCGTAAACCTGCGAGCCCTCGGCAACCATTGAATTCTGCACCGTAGCCTCGGGCGAAACATAGTGCGGAGGCGCTTCGGGAGTTTTTGAATAGATTTTCCAGGTGGGGTCCGAAAGGTCAAGGTCAACCTTGGGATTTAAAAGGTCGAGATTAGCTTCCCAAAGTGAATCAATTGTTCCGACGTCCTTCCAGTAGCCGTCAAAGAGGTAAGCATAGAGCTTTTCGCCGGCGGCGTGCATTGCCGGTATTACGTCGTGACCGAAGTCGTTTGACGACTCCGGATTATTCTCGTCGTCTATAAGGTACTTGCGAAGCTTTGACCACGTGAATATGTAAACGCCCATGGAAGCCTTGTTGCTTCTGGGATTTTTCGGCTTTTCCTCAAATTCCTTTATAGCGTTGTCCTCGTCGGTAATCATAAGGCCGAAGCGCGGAGCCTCCTCCCACGGAACCTCAAGCATTGCAATGGTGCAGTCCGCTCCCTTTTCCTTGTGGTAGTCGAGCATCTTTGAGTAATCCATCTTGTAAATATGGTCGCCCGAGAGAACCGCCACATATTCGGGATTATATCTGTCGATAAAGTTTATGTTTTGATAAATAGCGTTTGCGGTGCCCTTGTACCACTCCGAGCCCTTTATCTGCTGATAAGGCGAGAGAATATGAACTCCTCCCTGCGCTCGGTCGAGATCCCACGGCTGACCGTTGCCGATATAGTCGTTAAGCTCAAGCGGTTGGTACTGGGTCAGAACGCCGACGGTCGAAATGCCGGAATTCACACAGTTTGAAAGCGGAAAGTCGATAATTCTGTACTTACCGCCGTAGGGAACTGCGGGCTTTGCAATCTTCTTGGTCAAAATTCCGAGTCTTGAACCCTGACCTCCTGCCAGCAGCATCGCAATACATTCCATTTTGCGTGCCATAGATTTATCCTCCTTTTAAAGGCCTTAGCCTCTGCCTTGCACCGAACCGGTACAAGACTACCTTGTTTTTTTTATGTATATTGCAGACATCGGCGGCAAATCAAGAGAAATGCTTTGCTCGAAGCCGTGCATATTTATTGATTCGGTTTTTAATTTACCCTTGTTTCCCTTTCCTTCGCCGCCGAAATCGACGTCGTCGGAATTGAATACTATCTTATAGGCTCCTTTTTTCGGTATTCCTATGCGGTAGTCACATCTCTCGACATTCGTGAAATTGCAGACAACGATTATCTCCTTGCCCTTTTCATCAATACGTCGGAATGCGATAACGGAATTATCCTTATCGTCGGAGGATATCCACGAGAAGCCCTCCCACGAATAATCTATCTGCCAAAATGCCGGGTTTGCCTTGTAAAATTCGTTTATCTTTTTAAAATAGTTTTGCAGCGCGCGGTGCTTGGGATAATCGAGCAGCAGCCAATCTAAGCCCTTTTCGTAATTCCACTCGATAAACTGGCCGAACTCCTGACCCATAAACATAAGCTTTTTGCCGGGATGCGCCATCATATAGCCGAGAAACGCGCGAACTCCGGCGAACTTTTCGTCATATGAGCCGGGCATTTTGTCTATAAGCGACTTCTTGCCGTGCACCACCTCGTCATGAGAAATGGGAAGCACAAAATTCTCTGAAAATGCGTAGAACATAGAGAAGGTGATGCAGTCGTGATTATATTTGCGGAAAAATCCGTCAAGCGAAAAATAGCGGAGAATATCGTTCATCCAACCCATGTTCCACTTGAAGTTGAAGCCGAGTCCGCCCGAAAATACAGGCTTTGTAACCATTGGCCAAGAGGTGCTCTCCTCGGCTATCATCATGGCATACGGGAAGTCGCGGAAAATATTTTCGTTGAGCTTCTGCAAAAATTCGACAGCCTCAAGATTTTCGTTGCCGCCGTTATTCGGCACCCACTCGCCTTCCTTGCGGTCATAATCGAGATACAGCATCGATGCAACGGCGTCTATCCTTATGCCGTCAAGGTGATATTTTTTAAGCCAGAACGAAGCGGAGGACATCAAAAACGAGCGAACCTCATTTTTTCCGAAGTCAAAGACTCTTGTTCCCCATCCGTAATGCTCACCCTTTCTCGGGTCGCTGTATTCATAGAGCGGTCCGCCGTCAAATTCGTAAAGACCGTTTGCGTCCTTAGGGAAGTGTGCCGGAACCCAGTCCAAAATCACGCCTATTCCGTTTTCGTGGCATTTATCTACAAGATACATAAGGTCCTTAGGCTCGCCGTAACGTGACGTTGCGGCAAAGTAACCCGTTACCTGATAGCCCCACGAGCCGTCAAACGGATATTCCGTGAGCGGCATAAACTCGATATGGGTATAGCCCATCTTTTTAACATACGGCACAAGAGAGTCGGCAAGCGCACGGTACGAGTAGAAATTACCGTCGTCATACTGCTTCCAGGAGCCCGCGTGTATCTCGTAGATATTTACGGGCGACTCATAGATGTTTTTGCCGTTTCTGCCCTCAACCCACTTTTCGTCGTGCCACTCGTAGCAATCGTCGATTTCATAGTATTTTGTAGCCGTGCCGGGGCGCGTTTCCATATGAAAGCCGTATGGGTCGCACTTCATAAGCGTTCTTCCGTCGGCAGCGGTTATACAATATTTATACATATCGTAGGGCTTGATATTCTTGATTTCAGCCTCCCAAACGCCGCCGCTGTTTTTGAGCGGCTTCATCGGATTTTCAGTCTCCGACCAATCGTTAAAATCTCCCGTAACGCTGACATTTTTTGCGTCAGGCGCCCAAACTCTGAAAACCACGGTATTCTTATTCTGTGGGAGCCGAAATACTCATACGCATTTGAATTGCTGCCCTCATGGAAAAGGTAAAGCGGAACATCGTTCTCGCTGTGCTTTTTGGTTGTTTTAGTGCTCATCCTGCTCTTTAACTCCCTTCGGGAAACATGGGAAATGTGCAATTTGCCACTTATCCTTTTAGTTAATTTTTATTTTATCAAAACAAAATCTATTTTTCAAGTGGTTTTTGACTATTTTAATCAAATTTCCGACGAACTTCATTACAGCCGTTTGTGCATTTTGTTACAAAATTCATCTATATTCGATTTCAGTGGTCACACTTGCGGTCAAAATGATTCGCTCCGACTTTTTTTGCGGTATAAAAAAGCAGGGCAGTAAAAGCATCACGCTCTTACTGCCCCGTTACAGTTATATTATTTCGAAGAGATTATTCTTCGTCGTGGTCATGACCGCAGTCGTCGCAGTCGCAGCCGTCAAGGTCAAAGTCAAGCTTTGCGCCGCAATTCGGACACTCGGCAGAGCCATCCTCAATAGCAGCGCCGTCAAAATATACAGTCTCGCCGCATGATGGGCACTCTACCTCGTACATATCATCGTCGTCGCAGCAGCAGTCGTCATCGTCATCGCCGTAAACATATTCCTCAAGATCATCAAGGTCCTCGTCAACGGCATCAAGCTGCTCGTTTGTGAGGTCAAGCTGTTCCTCAAGCTCGGCAATGGACTGAGCCATTTCGTCTATTGTGTCAACAAGTACGTTCAAAACCTTAGCCTCGTCGGAATTCTCCTCGAGCTTAAGCATTGAAACTACGCCTTTGAGATAAGCCGCTTTTTCGGTAACTGTCATAGTAATCACCATAGCCTTTCACAGCTACAATATTTTTGTATGCGCGGACGTCCTATCGTAGCTGACATAGAACGCCGTGTTTTTTCGGAGTGCAATGCACAAAATCCGAACACTATAAAAATGGGGAAAAATTATTTTCCCCGTTTTTATCTCTGTTATGAGTTGGCTCTTGACATATACTCGCCTGTGCGGGTATCAACGTTAATCATTTCGCCCTCGTCGATAAAGAGCGGAACCTTTATCTCGGCACCTGTTTCAAGAGTAGCCGGCTTTGTTGCGTTTGTAGCCGTGTTGCCCTTGAAGCCGGGATCGGTCTTTGTAACCTCAAGAGTTACGAATGTGGGCGGCTCAACGCCGAATACCTTGCCCTTGTAGGAAAGTATTTTGCAAACCATATTTTCCTTTACGAACTTGAAGTTGTCTGAGAGCTCGCTCTTGCTTATCGGAACAAGCTCGTATGACTCGGGGTCCATAAAGTAATAGAGATCGCCGTCGTTGTAAGAGTATTCCATATCTTTTCTCTCAATAAACGCGGTCGGGAATTTATCGGTCGGGTTGAAGGTCTTTTCTACAACGCTGCCGGTAATAACGTTTCTGATTTTGGTGCGGACAAAAGCAGCACCCTTGCCGGGTTTTACGTGCTGGAATTCGATTATCTGATAAACGCCGCCGTCCATTTCAAAAGTAACGCCGTTTCTGAAATCGCCTGCTGATACCATTTTTAAATCCTCCGTTTTAAGCCTCGGCGCACTTTTGCCGAAGCGCAATTTTAATCATACTTATTTTATAATATATCCGGTTGTTTTTCAAGTGTTTTTTAAAGGATTATAAGCTCTTTGGGGCAGTGTGTCATATTTTCCGCTCCGTTTTCGGTTATTACCGCAAAATCCTCTATTCTCACGCCGAATTTGCCCGGAACGTAAATTCCCGGCTCAACGGTTACCACATTGCCTTTTTTCAGGATAAATTCACTCGAAGGCGAAAGATTGGGCTTTTCGTGAATTTCCACTCCCACGCCGTGGCCGAGCGAATGTCCGAAATATTCGCCGTAGCCCGCGTTTTCTATAATATCGCGCGAAACTCTGTCGGCATCCTTGCCCGAAACGCCGGGTCTTATGAAGTCAAGACCTGCCTTTTGCGCTTCAAGAACGGTATTGTAAACCTTTTTCTGCTCGTCGCTCACCTTGCCTACGGCCACGGTTCTTGTCATATCGCTGTGGTAGCCGTCGTAAAGTGCGCCGTAGTCCATGGTGACAAAGTCGCCGACTTCGATTTTCTTATCCGTCGGAACGCCGTGCGGCATAGACGTATTTTTACCGCTTACGGCGATAGTCTCGAACGAAAGACCCTCGGCGCCGTGCGTCAGCATATAGTATTCGAGTCTGAGCGCAATCTCCTTTTCGGTAACGCCGGGCTTTATAAAGCCGCATATATCGTCAAATGCTCCCTCGGCGATTTTTTGTGCTTTCTTTATCTTTTCGATTTCGGACTCGGATTTTACCATACGGAGAGCGTCAATCATATTGTCAAGCTCGCCCGAAAAATCTATGTTTATGTCTTTAAGCGCATTATCGAATTTTGCAAGCTCGGACACAGTCATACGCGACGCCTCAATGCCGACCTTTTCGGCACCGTTTGACTTAAAGAAATCATAGACCTGTGAAATTTCTCTCTTTTGAAGAGCGGTTTTACATTCCGTAACCTTGTTTCCGGCAGCCTCTATGTATCTGCTGTCGGTTATAAAAACGGCGTCGTCGCGCGTTACGAGCAAAAACCCGTCGGACGACGGAAATTCGGTGAAATAACGCCTGTTTTCGGGCGACACTATAAGCGCCGAATCAATATTCTCTGAATTTTTCAGCAAAAACTGCAATTCTTTAATCATCGTAAACACCATACCCATGTAATTTTTCAAATTCTTTTATTATAGGCTCCTCGCGCTTTGCCTTCCACGCATAATAATGCGGATAAAGACTCTTTGCAGGCATAGGGTCTATTCTGACGGCAATCGCGCCGCAGCGGTTTGCCGCCTTGATGTCGGAAAAAATCTGATCGCCGAGCATAGCGAGCTTCTCTATCGGCACGCCGAGCTTTGCGGCAGCTCTTAAGAGCCCCTTGGGCTTCGGCTTTGCAGCAACGCAAACATACGGCAGACCGAATTTTTTAGCTATCGGCCCGACTCTGAAAACCGTACCGTTTGAAATTATGATAACCGGTATCCCGGCTTTTCTCATTGTGTCAAGCCAATGCTCCACACCCTTTAAAAATTTAAAGGTTCCGTCCGGAGCTATGGTATTGTCAATATCAAGGCCTATTGCGCGTGCGCCCATTTTGCGTATATCCTCGGGCGTTACGTCAAGTACGCTGTGAAAGCGGTATTTCGGCATAAGTTCGTTTTCCATAATGCTCCTTAAATGGGATCTCCCTGTTTTTTCAAAAGAAAGGGCGGACAAAACCTTGTCCGCCTCTCAATTACTTATACTTTCTTTTACGAGCTGCTTCTGACTTCTTTTTTCTTTTAACAGAAGGCTTTTCGTAATGCTCTCTTTTACGACTTCCTGAATTACGCCGTCACGAGAGGTCTGTCTTTTAAAGCGGCGAAGAGCGCTTTCCAAAGACTCATTTTCTTTAACTTTTACCTGACTCATTCTGATTCCCTCCCTTTATTCTGGGATACTGTGTAATTATAGCCCATTGAGAATTAACTGTCAAGAGCGATTTTACGTATATCAACATTTGTATTGTATAATGTCTATTTGTTTGCACGAACAGCCCCTAAAAAAAGGAGGACAAACAAAAAAATTGTCAATTTTCCTCAAAAAGTCGAAAATGTTAACAATTTGTTCACATTTCTGTGTGCGGTTTGCAATAATCGCTTGTTATTATAAGGCTGTACCAAACGAGAGAAGAACATTGTGGTGGATGTTTTAAGAACTCGCGCAGGTCATAAAAGCCAAAACCCATTACATTAAAGTTGCCCGGCGCAGAGCGTCGGGTCTTTTTTTGTCTGTTTCTTCCTGGACTACATTATTTCATCGCTCACACTCTCGGCTTTGCGCCTCCTTGAGAGCAGACGCGCTTTTTTGCCGCACTCACCGTGCCGCATTTCTGTCGGATTTATTTGAGGCTTATGCTAAAGCCGAAAAACCGCCGCCCGAAATAAAAATAAACAAGCAAAAAGGACCGTTTTTACGCGGTCCTTTTTGCTTGCTAAGTGTCATTAAGTTGTATAAAAAGGGATTGGAATTGGTATATGTAAACCCGCTGACGCGGGGATTTGACGGTTTAATAAGGCGTTTGCCTTATCTTACTTCCATCGCATAGAGGCGAAGCATTTTACCGATCGTTTTCCACGACAACTTAGCGTCCTTAAGCTCGTTGATAAGCTGTATTTCGCATTCATAATCCTTAACGATCATTCTTAACAGCTCCTTTCGTTTCATCTTGACTGTATAGTACCACCGTTTGTAATTTTTGTCAAGACTTTTTGCACAAGTTTTTTAAATTATTTTTGTGCAACATTAAGATGTGCTTTACGGGTTATTTGTGCATATAGTCAATTTCGAGTGTGCTTTTTTGACATTTTTGCCCTCATGCAGCCTTTTTAGTTCGTTTAAGGTGAATTTGTATTCGCTTTTTTGCTTTTGTGTTTTCGTCAATTTGACAATAATATATATACCGTTTTACCGATTAAATCCGCTCCGTTGCCGCATTTCGGGCAAGCGGCAGCCGATCTTGTGCGGACGAGCGGTAAGACAGGCGCCGACGCCGCACATACAATATTATGATTATTCCGACAATATTGTGCCGACGATATTACAAAAATTCCGAATTTTACGTGAAAAGCGTGTATGCGTTTAATTCGCGGCTTTTACCCGCGGCTTTTACCGCCGTTGTAATTCCAAATTTTTTCTTATAAAAAGCACTTGACAAACGCAAAAAACCGATTTAAAATACAGAAGCGAAATTGAAATTGAAATTGAAATTCAGTTTCGTTTTGTTCGGCAAAACGTGCAAAACGAAGCGGTTAAGACATCACGCGCAAAATACAACGCGCAAGACTGATTGTTCGGGGGCGGAAAATTTGAGCTACAACACAAAGCAGAGCAAAATGGTATTTGACATACTGCTCGAAAACAAGGACCGCCATCTGACGGCGGACGAGATTTTTGAGAAGCTCAGAAAAAAAGCGGGGAGAGCGTCGGTAAAACAACGATTTACCGCCATCTTGAAAGCTGTGCGCCTCGGGCGAGGTACGAAAATTCACGGGCGGCGACGGCGACAGCGCGTGCTATCAATACGCCGGCAAAAACGCCGAATGCCGCGAGCACTACCACCTCAAATGCACCGAATGCGGCAAGCTCATACACGCCGAATGCAAATTTTTGAGCGAGCTCTCCGCCCACATTTACAACGAGCACGGCTTTAAGGTTGACGGTTCGCGCACGGTTTTATACGGAGTGTGCGGCGACTGTCTGAAAAAGGAAAGGCAGCTTCATAGATGACAATAGCTTTAGACGTAATCAAGGACACTCTTATTGACAGCCTCAAGACGCTTCCGTTTTTGTTTCTCGCATTTTTACTTTTGGAGGCTCTTGAGCACCACGCCGGCGAAAGGATTAACAACACTCTTCGCTCTGCGGGCAAGGCGGGGCCGCTTTTGGGCTCGCTTCTCGGCTGTATTCCGCAATGCGGCTTTTCGGTTTTCGCCGCAAATTTATATTCGGGCGGTGTCATAACGCTCGGCACACTTCTTGCGGTATTTCTCGCGACATCGGACGAGGCACTTATAATACTCATTTCCGAGCCGTCACGAGGCAAGGACATATTGCTTCTTCTGCTGTTTAAAATAATCATCGGCATTACTGCAGGTTACATTGTTGACCTGTTTGTAAAAAAGCACCCCGAAAAGGAAAAGCACGACATCGGCGACATATGTAAGGGGGAGCACTGCCACTGTGACGAGCACAAGGGAATTTTTGTACCGGCTCTCACACATACGCTGAAGGTCTTCGGCTTTTTGCTTGTTTTCACGCTTGCGCTGAATTTCGCCATTGAGCTTTTGGGCGCCGACAGACTTTCCGAAATACTTCTCGGCAACACCTTCTTCCAGCCGCTTATAGCCGCGCTTATAGGGCTTATTCCGAACTGCGCCGCCTCCGTGCTTTTAACGGAAATGTATCTCGGCGGAGCCTTGAGTTTTGCCTCGGTAATAGCAGGGCTTTGCTCCGGAGCGGGCATAGGTCTTATGGTGCTGTTCAGAACAAATAAAAAACCCCGTGAAAATCTGAAAATTCTCGGACTGCTCTACGGAATCTCAGCGTTCTCGGGCGTTATAATCGAAATATTCACAAAGCTCATGGCTTAAGCGAGCGAGAACCTTAAAAGAAAAAAAATAAAGCGCTGTACCGATTTCTCGGTACGGCGCTTTTTCTTATTCGTGTGCGAGTGCTCTTTGCAGCCAAATTTCAGCAATGTCCATTGCCGCATATAAACCTTTTTTCTCGCTCGTTTTAATGATGCGCTCCTTCATTGACGCGTTGGGGTCCGTGCTCAAAAGCTGAACGGATACCTTGGAAGCAACCTCCGCCTTATCCTTATCGCCGACCTCTTTCTTTGCAAGGATTTGCATCATTATAACGTAGTCGTCCGCCATATCGCCATAGTAAATGGTGTTACCCTGACGAACAAGGGGTTTGCCCTTGTATGTGAGAAACTCTTTTTTCTCAGCCAAAACTTTCACCTCATTTATTTTCGCTTGATTTAAGATAGTTTTTGACAAGCGCCTGAAGCAGCTCGTCTCTGTCAAGGCGGCGAATAAGGCTGCGCGCATTGTTATGCGTGGTGATGTATGTCGGATCCTCGGACAAAATATATCCGACTATCTGACTTATCGGGTTATAGCCTTTTTCCTTGAGAGCATTGTAGACGGTGAGCATCGTCTGACGCATCTCCTCTTCACGCTCGTCTTTTATTGAAAACTGAATGGTTTTGTTCGGATCAAGCACTTTTGCCGCCTCCCTTGATAATCAAAATTATTATACACTAATGCGAGTAAAAATACAATACATTATGCTTAAAAACAGCCGTAAAAAGCTGTTTTGACAAAAAACGCCTTGCGACTAATCTTACAGTACCGTGTCTTTTCGGTTTATTTGTCCGCGTTTATATAGTCCTCTGTAACCTGACCGTCCTGTATACGTATCACTCGATGAGCATTTGCGGCTATTTCGTTGTCGTGGGTAATCAGTATAACCGTTCTGCCCTCGCGGTGCAGCTCGTGAAGTATTCGCATAACCTCCGCTCCGGAGTGGCTGTCGAGGTTGCCGGTCGGCTCATCCGCCAAAATTATGGGCGGTTTTGCGGCTACGGCACGGGCTATGGCAACTCTCTGCTGTTGACCGCCCGACATCTGCTTCGGAAGATGGTTCATTCGCTTTTCAAGCCCGACACGCTTGAGCGCGTCCTCCGACAGAACGTGGCGCTGTGCCTTCGGCATACCGCGGTACGCAAGCGGCAGTTCCACATTTTCCTGCGCAGTAAGGCTCGATATAAGATTGAAGCCCTGAAAAATAAAGCCTATCTCTTTGTTTCGTATCTCGCTCATCTCGTCGTCTGAGAGCTTTGACGTATTATGCCCGTCAAGCTTATATTCGCCGCTTGTGGGAACGTCCAAAAGCCCGAGCATATTCATAAACGTCGATTTACCCGAGCCCGAATGGCCGATAATGGCGACAAATTCGCCGCGGTCAATCGTCAGCGACACACCGTCAAGCGCGCGAACCTCGTTTTCGCCCGGATTATATATCTTGTATAAATCTTTGACTTCTATAAGCGCCATTAAAAGCACCGCCTTTATTTGATGTTTAAATTTTAAAACATAAAAAAATATAAATCAATGTATAAATTATGAATTTTTACCCGTTTGACGGCAAAAATAGCTTTGAAAGGACTGAAATATATGACTACGGGCAAGGAATACGGCAAAATGACAAAAAGTGCATCTCCGCCGTCTCCGAAAATCAAAAATATAATCAACGCCTTTTGGACGGGCGGACTTATTTGCACCATAGGTCAGGCTCTTAACACCTTTTATACCGAAGCGGGATTTTCCGAGGACGAAGTGAAAGCCGGAGTTTCGGTGACGCTTATAGTTACAGCCGCCTGTCTTACGGGACTCGGCGTATACGACAAAATAGCAAAGGTTGCCGGTGCGGGTACAATAGTGCCTATAACGGGATTTGCAAATTCGATAGTATCACCGGCCATGGAATTCAGCGCCGAGGGCAAAATACTCGGCACGGGCGCAAAGCTGTTTTCACTCGCCGGTCCGGTTATAGCCTACGGCACGCTTGCGGCTTTCATTTACGGAATAATCTGCTACTGCTTTAAGCTTTGTTGAGGTGAGTTTATGGCTGAAAGACTCGGAAAATACACTATTGTTCTCAATTCGCACCCCTCGGTAACGGGCTTTGCGGCCGTAGTCGGCAAAACCGAGGGCGAGGGGCCGCTCAAGGACGAGTTCGACTTTGTTTTTGAGGATGATACGCTCGGCGAGGCTTCGTTTGAAAAAGCGGAGAGCGCACTCCAAAAAGAGGCCGTGACGCGCGCATTATCAAAAGCTGGGAAAACGTCCGACGAAGTGGATTTTTCTCTTGCCGGCGGCGACCTTTTGAACCAATGCATAGGATCGTCGTTCGGTCTGCGATCGCTCAATATGCCTTTTATAGGGCTTTACGGAGCGTGCTCCACCATGGCTCTGTCTCTCGGTCTTGCCTCGATGCTTGTTGACTGCGGCGCGGCAAGGGTCACAGTTGCGTCAACATCGAGCCACTTCTGCTCGGCGGAACGTCAGTTCAGGCTTCCGCTCGAATACGGCGGACAGCGCACACCCACCTCGCAGCGCACCGCCACGGCGGCAGGGGCAAGCGTAGTCGAGAGAAAGCAAAGCGGCAAGCCGGCGGTTGACGCCGTTACCATCGGCAGGATAACCGATCTCGGCATAAAGGACGCAAACAATATGGGAGCCGCCATGGCACCCGCCGCCGCAAATACAATAGCCGATTTTCTTAAAGATACCGCCGCTTCGCCGTCCGACTTTGATATGATATTGACGGGCGACCTCGGCAAGGTCGGGTCAAGGCTTTTGTGCGAGCTTCTGCAAAAGGATCGCGGAATCGATATAGAGAGCGTTCACGCGGACTGCGGATTGCTCCTGTACGACGCCGAAAAGCAGGATGTTCACGCAGGCGGCTCCGGCTGTGGCTGCGGTGCCTCGGTTTTAAATTCGTATATTATGCGGCGGCTTGAAAGCGGCGAGCTGTCGCGTGTTCTCTTTGTCGCCACGGGCGCGCTGATGTCGCCTACTTCCTCGCTGCAGGGCGAGAGTATACCGTCAATAGCCCATGCCGTTCTTTTATCTAAACCGATGTGAAAGGAATAAAACCAATATGGATATGAATATAATTAAACGCGATATAGGCCTTATGTGCGCGGCGCAAAAGCTTCTTATTTTTTCTGTATAATGAAAACGGCACTGACTGTTGCGACAATAGCCTTTTCCGTTTTAGAATCGGTAAATATGCTCAAAAATCTGAAAAATCGGGCATAAAACCGAAAACCCGCGGGCGGTAATCATACCGCTCACGGGTTGTTTTTTGGCACTTCGTCAAATATTCTTTTTTACAAATATGCGTCTGAGCGCATAGAATACAGCGGTAACGACCGCAACGGCCGCAGCGGCAAAAACAAACGCCCAAAGAGTGTCCGTCATAAATCCGCTCGCAAAGCTGTAAAGCGATTTTGTACCGATGTTTATTCTTGTGCCTACTCCGCCTATAATCGCGGCAAGCGGTGCCGCAAGAAGCATAAGCGCGGTACCCGAAAACGCATAAATATAATATCTGTACACGTTTTTGCGCTTTTTATACGACATACGAAGCACGAGCCCCGCAATCAGCGAAAGCGTAACCGCTATAATCGCGGCATAGTCGGCATAAGGGTTGTAGCGTTTGAGCATATTGCCGGCGGATTTGAAATACGAATTTGAAAACAGCGATACATAGGAATTATAGAGGTCTCCGAATTGCACCGCCATATCCTTTATATTGTTTTTGAGCTCGCCGTCCACCGCAAAGCCCTTCGGCGGCGTATTCCAAGAGTCTCGTTTCAAGCTCGCTTTGTATATCGGAGGTATCAATCGAGTCCTTGACCTCGCCGTTATAAAAATCGGTAATTACGGCTTTTGTGTCCTCGTCGATACGGTCGGGAGTGATGATGTTTTCAAACACGGAGTCAAAAAAGCTCTCGTCAACATTACCAGCACTGCCGTATGAGACGAACTGCTCCTTAAGCTCGGAATGCAGAGCCTCCGCATAGTCCGAACGCTTCTCGACCCCGACAAGAAATGATGAGCTGAGCACCGTGAATTTAAACACAAGGCACATCACAAAAAGGCACGAAAAGAACGAGAGCAGAAACGAAACCACTCCGCAGAGCACGCGCCGCATGGCTTTTGAATTTTTAGTCATATCACGCGCCTCCTCATTCGTACATATTCACGTGCGGCCCCGACACCTTTTCGCAGTACGCTATAAAGCGGTACGGAGTGAGCGATAAAGTGTTGTTGGGGTAACAGGTATATAGTATCAGCGTCTCCTTGTCGCCGTTGAGCGCGGCACGGTAAGAGCTGTCTGTGTCTACATTTATTACGTTTGTGAGGTATACGCGGTAAACAAAGTTACCGTAGGTGGTACTCAAATTTACAAGCGCACCCGTCTGCACATCTTGAAGCGAGTGAAAATAAGTATTGTTGTGGGCACCTATAAGCACGCCTCTGCCGCAGCCCGGAATATGGCTGTAATACGACATACACGCACCTTTTTTAAGCAGCGAGGTATCGTCGCCGAAAATAACATCCGTGTCAATATCCGTCCCCTCAACAGTTATATGACCGAAATGGTCACCGTAAGACGGAAATGTTATATCACCCGATGTAAGATAACCGTTATCCACACCGCTGCCACCATTAAAAGCACTGTTTTCCCCGGGCTCGACAATGGTGTTGACGTTCGCATTGGAAAATGCGAGCTCGTAAATCGAGACAAGGGGGCTGAGTATTGGAGTGAGGCATATAAAAAACAGCAAATAGCCTATAAGTAAAAAAACTATCGGAAGAATTATAAAACTCTTCCGATAGCTCTTCTTACTCCGATTAGTACCGGAATCAGTCATCTGAATCCTTGCGGAACTTCTTAACTGCTACGCCTGCAGCCGAAAGAACAGCTACTGCAGCAAGACCGCAGAATGCAGCTGAAGTGAAGTCGGCGCCGGTCTTAGCGATAGTGCCGCCCTGACCGCCCTTGCTGTAAGTAACAGCCGGATGGAGCTTAGCAACTACCTTACCCTCAGAATCGAGGATAGTGAGAAGGCCGTGATCAGCATCTGCAAGCGAACCCGAAGCGGTTACGCTGTAACCTACAACGCCGAGAGCTTTGTTAGCATAAGCGAGAAGGGCGTTTGTTGCTTTCTTCTCGGTGATGTCTGAAAGCTTAACAAGGTTGTTGGCTTTGCAGTATTCAAGAGCTTCGTCGAGAATGCCCTTGATCTGGTTGTACTGATCTTCAGTGAGATCAACGGTAGAGAAAATGTTCTCAAGAGCAGTTACATACTCATCGGGAACACTGATTGTAGTGCCGTCAACAACGTATGCAGTTTTAACATACGTGATGAGTTTTTCCTCATAAGTGTTGATGCCGGTTGCGGCAAATGCCGGAACTGCCATGCAAATGAGAAGGGCCGCTACAACCAAGAGGCTAGCCATTTTCTTCATGTAGGAACTCTCCCTTTGAAAAAATTTTCATTACCGGACAGTGATAGCTATAATATCCAGTAAAGAATTATAGTTATTGTAGCACACAAAACGTCTTTTGTAAACACCTTTTTAAAAAAAGAGCCCGCCGGCCTCAGCCGTCGAGCTCTTTAAATACTGCAATATCGCTTGATTACAGCTCAGCGAAATACTTAATGGTTCTTACCATCTGGCTTGTGTAGCTGTTCTCGTTATCATACCAAGAAACAACCTGTACCTCATAAAGGTCGTCAGCGATGTGAGAAACCATGGTCTGAGTTGAATCAAAGAGTGAGCCGTATCTCATACCGATAACATCGGAAGAAACGATCGGATCCTCATTGTAGCCGAAGCTCTCGGAAGCAGCAGCCTTCATAGCGGCATTGATGCCCTCTTTGGTAACGTCGGCACCCTTAACAACAGCTGTAAGGATGGTGGTAGAACCGGTCGGAACCGGAACACGCTGAGCGGAGCCGATAAGCTTGCCGTTGAGCTCGGGGATAACAAGGCCGATAGCCTTAGCAGCACCTGTTGAGTTCGGAACGATGTTTGCGGCACCTGCACGAGCACGGCGAAGGTCGCCCTTGCGATGAGGACCGTCGAGGATCATCTGGTCGCCGGTGTAAGCATGGATTGTCGACATGATACCGCTCTGAATGGGAGCATAGTCGTTAAGAGCCTTAGCCATGGGAGCAAGGCAGTTTGTGGTGCAGGAAGCAGCGGAAATGATTTTGTCCTCTTTGTCAAGAGTCTTTTCGTTAACGCTGTAAACGATTGTCTTGAGGTCATTGCCTGCCGGAGCGGAAATAACGACCTTCTTAGCGCCTGCGTCAATATGAGCCTGAGCCTTATCCTTAGAAGTATAGAAGCCCGTGCACTCAAGAACTACGTCAACGCCGATCTCGCCCCAAGGAAGATCCTTAGCGTCTTTCATAGCATAGATAGTAATCTTTTTGCCGTCTACGGTAATGGAGTCTTCGCCGGCCTCAACGGTGTGAGCTTTTTCACCGATCTTGCCGCAGTAACCGCCCTGAGCGGTATCGTACTTGAGAAGGTGAGCGAGCATCTTGGGATCGGTAAGATCGTTGATGGCAACTACCTCATAGCCCTCTGCGCCGAACATCTGTCTGAACGCAAGACGGCCGATACGACCGAAACCGTTAATAGCAACTTTAACTGACATTGGTATTACCTCCAATAAATTGTTTTTAAATCATTGCTCTATTATTCTATACCGAAATACGCAATTATGCAAGATTTTTTATGCGAAAAGGCCTGTTCTGTGAATGTTTTGTCAAAGTGCATAAAAAGTATGTCGCTGGAAGTTTCCTGTTAGTTGAGAAGTGTCCTCGGCCGCGAAATTCGGGTATATTTTTTCGCGGTAAAGCAATACTTATAAAGCAGTATTTATTGTCTTCGGGGGATAGGATGAAAGCTGATTTTTATGATGAGATAAGGCGTTTAAACAAAAGCTGCGCCGGCAAAGCGGACATCGCGCTCACACGCGAGGGATTTCACACGGTCTTTTCCCTGCTGCAAAGGGAGTCGGTCGCCGAAAACGACGACAGATATATTTTCGCGCTTTTTTCGCTGCGCAATTTTTTGAGAAAAGCCTATCTCTCGCCCGACAGGCCCAAAAGGCAAACGCGCATAAATGTCGGAGCATTTATAAACGCTCTTACGGTAAGCTGCTCGTTTTTGTTCGGCGACAGCGATAAAAAGGCGTTTGCGGTTTCGCTTCCGACGGACGTTTCCGCCGAGACGGACGACGTTCTGTTTTCCGCTGCCGCCGCGGAAATTATAGGGAATTCCCTGCTTTACTCAAAACGGTGCCACACGCTCGTCAGCGGCGGCGTTTCCGGGGATATGCTGTTTATCTCCGTCGAGAGCTTCGGCGATTTTACCGCATATGATTTCTGCCGCGAAACAAAAAATGACGGCGGTCTGTCCTTTTGTCTCGGAGTCGCAAGGCTCCTAAAGGGCACACTGCTTTTTGAATGCGGCTCGGGAAGTGCCGATTTCTGCCGCAAAGTGACGCTCGGCGTTGGCGCAAACGAAATTAAACATGAAAGCGAGGCGCTTTTTCCCGCGGAGACGAAACGCCTTGTCTGCGATTTTTTGGACGACGGACTTTCCGTGCCGCGTATTTTTATGCCGCCCATATAAAAAAGAGCCGTAAAATCAGCTTTACGGCTCTCAGTCACAAGTATTCGGGGATTATAAAACGTAGATTATTACGTCTCTTGCGCCCCACTGCCTGCATTCGGATTCTGTATTCATAAACAGATCCACTGTAAATTTACCCTTGTGGATAAATCCGCCCGTATCGGCAGCTATGGCGTATCCGTAAACAATACCGTCGGTGGAGACTATCCAAAGCTCGCTGCCGTAGGGTATCTGTTTGGGATTTACGGCAACGTAACCCGCCTTAACGGTTCTGCCCGTTGAGGTTTTTGCCGTAGGGGACGCGGTATAGGCGGACGCCTTACCGGTAATTATTTTCGAATAGCTCGTCGGAGCACCGTTCTCAATGTTTATGCTTGACGGAACGGTAAGCTCGGAAATGGGCGAGCCGTTATTTTTAAGATTTCTTACAATAATCGGGCGCTGCTTTGTGCCCACGGTCGTTATCTGCGGAACCGCCTGCTCAAGAACCACGGTTGTAACCGCCTCGCTCGACGCATATTTGCCGTCCACGGTCTTGTCGCAGTACGTTACCTTTTTGGAGCCGTTCACACCCTTTTGGGAAATAACCTGCTGGTCGGTGTAAAGCTCCGCGCTCTTTTCTGTTTTCTTTGTAAATTCAACCGTTTCGGTGACGGTTCTGTAAGAATACGAAACCCTGTAAACGGTTATAGCCGTGCCCTCGCAGACCTCGCTGTCAAGCTCGGGTGACACCTCGTCGTCATCGCCGAGTGTAACGCCTATTCTGTTGAGAGCGTCACGCACGGTACCTTCGCCCATGGTGAACGAGTTTGTGGTGCCGTCCGCGGTGACCGACACGTCGTAGGAATTTGTCACTCTGACGTCCATACCGTCCTTGAGTACGGTGTCGAGAGGATAGGTTATAAGCTGACCGTCCGAAAGCGTTACGTCAAGCTCCTCCAAAAGGTCCTGCACAGTACCTGCAAATACGGTGTATATCGTATTGCCTTCAATATCGGTGAAGCTGACTGTTGCCGAGCGGTAAATCCTCAGAGCGCTGTCCTCGCCTGCCGTGAAGCCGGTGGAATCGAGCTTATCTCTGTCGTCAAGCTTAACGCCCGCCTGCGACACTATGGTCTTGGGGTCGCTCTTCGACGTGAGGACTCTCGTTATTTCGTTGCCGTCATATATGTCAACATAAAACGACGGCGAGGCTGCAAAAGCGGTTACGGCGCACATAATCGCGAGCGCTACTATAAGTGCCGTGACCTTTGTAAAAGCCTTGCGGCTCGCTTTTACATAGCCCTTAATTTCTGTTATCATCATTCTGCTCCTTTAACTCATACCTGCCGTTCCCTGAAATTCGGAAACGCGGCTGCCGGACGCCTGTGATTTTGCCCCGCGTTGCGTTCGCGAAAGCTTTGTTGCCGTAAGTGCATACGGCGGCGTCGCTGTTATTTCGCTTGTGACGAAAGCCATTATATTTCCAGGTCACATAATTGTCAAATATTTTCATTCTCGATTTTTATCTATTTTGCACAATGTTGTTTGTCAGATTATGTCAAATAATCGCGAATACCCCTCTTATCGAGAATGATTACTGACAAATTTATTAAAATATTTGTGTAAAAGTTAAAAATCGTAACAATTTATTACAATTTTGTAACAATTACATTGCTTATGGTACTGCGCGACCTTATTTATCAAGGCTTCCGCTATTATTATATTCCGTAATATTCTAAAAATTCCAAACTATGTTTTTTACCGCTTTTTGTACCGTTTCTTATATTAAAAATCACCCGTAAACATATAAAACTTCCCCACTTAGGCACCGATTTTCCGATTAAAAACAGGCTGTTTTATGGGATAAGGTCCCATTTTGAGGACACTTACGGCAATTTTCGGCACAACTTATCTTCGGGCGCGAAATTGACAGTTTACAAAGAGAAAAAAATCCGGCGGCGGCGGGCGGTTCGGACGGCAGCCGTCGTCAAGCCGAGGTGTTTTTATGGTAATTTTCGCTGTGTTATGGTATAATAAATAAATAATGTTTTCCGCACAAAAGCGGTGCGAATTTTCATCTCGGCAGACGGGATGGCGCATCATTTTTCGGCAGAGAACGAAGGCGGCGGAGAATTTTTCGCGCTTGTACCGAAAAACGGCACAAAACGGCAAAAATGCAAGCTCAAAACCCGAAAAACATCCGCCGAAATTCAGCGTAAAAAAACGCCTATATATAATAGTATACGAAAATCACGGAGAAGCACACAATGAAGCTTTGAAATCGAAAAAAACGACGAGTCGCAAAGACTTGACAAATTCATACACAAGGCAGCCCCGCTTTTGCCGCAATCGCTCTTATATAAGTATATAAGAACAAAGCGCATAAAGGTTAACGGGAAAAGAGCCGAAATCTCAACGCGGCTTCGCCTCGGCGACAAGGTGGATATGTACATAAACGACGAGTTCTTTGAAAAAAAAGAGTCAACTTACGACTTTTTAAAAGCATCGAAGCACCTCGACATAATTTACGAGGATGAAAACATAATGCTCCTTGACAAAAAGGTCGGTGTTCTGTGTCATCCGGACAACGAGGAATATGTTGACACGCTCATAGGCCGCATAAAGCGTTATCTGTACGAAAAGGGTGAATATTCCCCCGACAGAGAAAACTCATTTGTCCCCTCTCTTGTGAACCGTATAGACCGCAACACGGGCGGAATAGTAATTGCGGCAAAAAACGCCGAGTCGCTGCGCATACTGAATCAAAAGATGAAGGACAGGGAGCTGCACAAGTTTTATCTCTGTGTTTTAATCGGCAGGCCCAAGCTGCAAAGCGGAATTTTAAAGGATTATCTCATAAAGGACGAAAAGAAAAACACCGTGCGCATATACAAAAAGCAGGTGCCGTCCTCAAAGGAAATACGCACAAAATATCGAGTTATAGACACAATAGACGGTCTTTCGCTTACCGAGGTAGAGCTTTTAACGGGCAGAACACACCAAATACGCGCGCATTTCGCCTTTTACGGCACTCCGCTGCTCGGCGACGGAAAATACGGCAGTAACGAGCAAAACCGCAAATACGGCTCTTACAAGAGGCAATTTCTGTATTCCTACAAATTGGCCTTCGATTTCACCACCGATGCCGGAATACTCTCTTATCTCGACAAAAGAACATTTGAGGCCGGCGACGTGTGGTTCAAGGAGGAATTTTACAAGGGCGGAATAGTTAATGCGACAAGCCGGCACCTATCGCCGAAGCGCGGTGAATCTTAGCTCATTGACATATCACCGCGGAGATGTTAGAATATTACATAATTTCAGCTCACTAAAGCGTAAATTTATCACATTTGTGTCGGAGGCAGAAATGAATATATTTGAAACTATTTACGAGTGCAACATAAATCACCCATCAAAGCTCGCTCTTTCCGTAACCATGGACGACGGCTCGACGCGCGCATATACCTACGGCGACGTATTTTCGAAGGTTGCGGAATACGCCGACAGGCTCTTGTCATCGGGAGTTAGAGAGGGCGACCGCATTGCGATAGCGTGCGAGGGCTCGCCCGAATGGACGATAGCGTTTCTCGCCGTTTGCAAGATAAAATGCACCGCGGCCTTAATCGACGCCTCTCTCGGCGCCGAGGAGCTTAAAAGCTTTATTGACCGTTCCGATGTCAGAGCGGCGTTTCTGTCACCCAAAACCTTCGGAAAATTCACAAATTTCCCCGATTATAGGTTCCCCGTATTTAATGTATATGACTGCACCGTATTTGACGGCTGCAAAAATTCGGTTGAGGAGGAACCGACGGTCGATCCCGCGCCCGAAATCGCCACTATAATTTATTCGTCCGGCACAACGCGCCGTGCCGCCGGAATTATGCACACTCACGATTCGCTTATAAAGACGACTCAGATGACACTGAACGTTCAGGAGCTTGTCGAGACGGACCGTTATCTCGCCATCATTCCGAACAGCCATATCTACGGCGTTATATGCCTTGTGCTCGGGCCGCACATAATAGGAGCGGACGTACATTATATAGAAACTCTCGGCGCGGAGGCCATTTTAAAGGCGTTCAAGGAATATAAGCCGACGGTTCTCTCCGCCGTACCCAAGGTCTACGAGCTGTTTATGGCACAGATACTTCGCAAGATAAACGAAAACCCCGTGACCGCGCTTATGTTTAAGACTTTTTACCCGATATGCGAAAAGGCTCGCCGCAAAAACGGTAAACTGCTCGGCAAAAAGATATTCAAAAGTATTCACGACGGCTTCGGAGGCAGTCTGCGCGTGCTCTGCTCCGCAGGCGCGCCCATAAAAAAAGAGGTTGCCGATTTCTACTACGCCGCCGGGTTTAACATTATGATAACCTACGGCGCGTCAGAGACCAATATTCCCACAATAGGCAATACCCCCGAGGACATAACCACCGATACCTGCGGCGTTCCGTACCCCGCCATATCGCTCAAGATAAGCGACGAAGGCGAAATGCTCATAAAATCTCCGTATATGATGGTAGGCTACTTCCGCGACGAGGAGGCTACAAAAGAGGCCTTCGATAAGGACGGCTGGTTTAAGACGGGCGACCTCGGAAGCATAGACGAGAAGGGTCACGTTCACGTTACGGGTAGGCTCAAGGAAAATATAGTTCTTGCGACCGGCAAAAAAATAGCTCCCGACGACATTGAGGAGAAATACTCCGATTTGCCGGGTGTAAAGGAGCTTGTAATATGCGGCATTCCGGTTAACAACGCCGATTACGACGAGGTTCAGGCCTTTGTGGTCCCCGAGAGGCTGTCAGCCGAGAGTCTTGAAAAAATACGCAGGGAAATCACCGAGCGCGGCGCTACGCTTATACAAAATATGCGCATCGCAAAAACTCATTTCGTCGAGAAAATTCCGCGTACCTCCCTTCAGAAGCCCAAAAGGTATCTTCTCAAGAAAAAGGCTCTTGAGGGCGATGACGCCGCAGATGAAAAAATGATTGAGCAAAAGGGTGCCGATATAGAATCGAAGGTAACAGCGACCGTCGCAAAAATCGCAAATGCCGACGTAAACGACATTTCACTTTCGACAAAGGTATTTTCCGACCTCGCTATTGACTCGCTAAGCTCAATAACGCTCGCAATGGAGCTTGAGGACGAATTCAAGGTCAATATCGAGCCGTATTACCATGAGGATATGACCGTGGCCGACATCGTTGAAGCTGTCGAGGGCAACGGCAAGCAGGTTAACTCAATAGGCAAAAGCGGCGTTTCATACCCACAGGATAAAAACGCAGGCGACTATGCCGCATACAAATTATTTAAGGGTCTTGCAAAGGGGCTCTATAAGACCGAAATAAGAGGCGCCGAGAACATTCCGGAAAACGGCGGATTTATAATCTGTGCAAACCATGTCTCAAAAATCGACTTCCTGTTTATTTCGCTCGCACTCAGCAAGGAGCGATATATGAAGCTCTGCTGTATGGCAAAAAAAGAGCTGTTCAGAAACGACCCGTTCTCACGCAAGCTTATAAAGAGCGCGGGTATGGTTCCCGTTGACCGCGGCGGAATGAACTCAAGCTCCATGGAAAATATCAAAAAGAGACTCAAGGAAAATTGGGGCGTTATCATTCACCCGGAGGGCACCAGAAGTGAAGACGGCGTTTTCAGAAAGATTAAAAACGGCGCCAGCACCCTTGCAATCGAAACCGGTGCACCTATTATACCGGCATACGTAGACGGGGCATACAACATTTTCCCGAAGAGCGGAAAAATGCCCAAGTTCTATGACTGGAAGCACAACAAAAAGTTCCGCCTCAGCGTAACCTTCGGAAAGCCCATTTCTCCCGACGGGCTCACGACCGAAGAATTGACCGCCGAGATAGAGAGGGCCATTTCCGTTCTTCAAGACGAAAACAGCACTCTGCCGCAGTTTCAATCACACAATGCCGAATAAAACAATATAAAAGCAAAGCTCCCGTACGGTGAAAAAACATCGCACGGGAGCTTTTTGCAATAAAAACAGCCGTCTCGCACTTCGGGTTTCCGATTTTGCGAACGGCTGTTGTTGTAGTTTGTTTAAAATCACAGGCTCGGCACAATGCCGAAGTCGCGCAGGACTCTTGCGCATCTTGAAAGCGGCAAGCCCACCACGCTGTAATAATCACCGTCGATTTTTTCGACAAAGACGGCGGCGCGCCCCTGTATTCCGTATGCACCGGCCTTGTCAAACGGCTCACCCGTAGCTATATAAGCGTTTATCTCATCATCGGTAAGAGGATAAAACAAAACGTCGGTTTTTACCGCGAACACACGTTTTTTCTCGGCACTCTTTATCGTTACGCCCGTATATACGCTGTGCGTTTTTCCCGACAAGCTTCGCAGCATCGAAAATGCCTCGGCCTTATCGCTCGGCTTTCCGAGAATCCTGTTTCCGAGAGCCACCACGGTATCGGCGGAAAGTACCACATCGCTACACTCGATTTTCGCGGCGTCGGCCTTTCTTTCCGATAAGAGCTTTACCGCGTCCTCAGGTAATATACCGTCTGGCAGAGACTCGTCCGCAGACGACGGCTTTACAACAAATTCATATCCTGCGTTTTTAAGTATTTCGGAGCGTCTCGGAGAGCCCGACGCAAGTATCAGCTTCATTTTTTATCCTCCGGAATTTTATTGTTGTTTACAGAAAGCGCCTGACTTTTAAAATCCGCTTTTTGCCTCCCTTGTAAAGGGAGGTGGGCCTCGTTAAGGCAAGCCGGAGGGATTCTGCCTCCCTTGTAAAGGGAGGTGGGCCTCGTTAAGGCAAGCCGGAGGGATTCTGCCTCCCTTGTAAAGGGAGGTGGGCCTCGTTAAAAAGGCAAGCCGGAGGGATTCTGCCTCCCTTGTAAAGGGAGGTGGGCCTCGTTAAGGCAAGCCGGAGGGATTCTGCCTCCCTTGTAAAGGGAGGTGGGCCTCGTTAAGGCAAGCCGGAGGGATTCTGCCTCCCTTGTAAAGGGAGGTGGGCCTCGTTAAGGCAAGCCGGAGGGATTCTGCCTCCCTTGTAAAGGGAGGTGGGCCTCGCCAAGGCAGGCCGGAGGGATTTATATAGGCTCCCTTTACAAGGGAGCCTATATAAATCCCTCAGTCCGCTCGCGAACTCGCGTCCAGCTCCTTTACAAGGGAGCCTAATTTAATCCCTCAGTCTACTCACTTCGTTCGTAGCCAGCTCCCTTTACAAGGGAGCCTTTTTGTCGCTCCGCGACATTTTCCCACACCGTGGGGAATCACCCTATTTGAGTGAGCCTACAAGGGAGCCTGTTTAATGTGCTTTAGTTAAAAAATAACTAACGCGTTTTTCACGCAAGGTTTTATCTTTGATTGCCCGTTTCTTCGTCAATACTTTCCGTTTTCGAGATAATAGGCTTTTACTATTCCGACCTGCGTCTTGCTGTCGGTTATTTGGTTATTCATAACCATTTCAAACGCCTTTTGCAGAGGGATTTTCACAACCTCAAGGAACTCATCCTTATCAAGATGCTGCTCGCCGAAGGTGAGTCCTTTTGCAAGGTACATATGTATTATTTCTCCGCAATAGCCGGGTGACGGATACAAATTCCCGAGCGAAATATAGCTGCGTGCGGTAGCGCCGGTCTCTTCTTTTAATTCGCGCTTGCCTGCGAGGAACGGGTCCTCGCCTTTTTCAAGCTTACCTGCCGGCAGTTCCAAAAGCACCTCGGAATACGGGTAGCGAAACTGTCTTACGAAGATCAGCTCCCCGTCATCTGTAAGCGGCGCAACGCAAACACCGCCGTTGTGCTCCACAACCTCGCGTGAAGCCGTTGTTCCATCGGGCATCAACGCCTCGTCAACGCGCATATTTACAATGCGTCCGCGAAATTTGTAATCCTGTTTTAAGGTTTTTTCGGTCATATCCATAATATTTCCACTCCGTTCGGAATATATATTGATAGTGTTATACCCGATATGATTCGGGCAGAGCGCCGAGAATAAAAAGAAAGCAGTTGATAAAAATGATTGTTAACCCCGAACCGCTTACATACGACTCCGTAAAAAATATACTGTCCCTGCTTAGAAAAGAATATGATTTCGCCGGATACGAGGTTATAGGACGCAGCTGGACGGGAAAAGCCGTGTTTTCGCTCAGCATAGGTGACGGAAACGAAAAAGTGCTTTTTCTCGGCGGTATGCGCGGAAAAGAGCAAATCACAACATTACTGCTGCTCCGATTTTTTGAAAGAATGTGTGACGCCGTAAAGAACGATAAAAAAATAAGTGCCGTAAAAATACGCAAGTCACTCCAAAACCGCAAAATAACGATAGTTCCACTTGTTTCGCCCGACGCCTTGGATATAGCGGCAAAAAGAGCCGACGGAGCGGGAGTTTACGCCGGACTTGTTGCCCGTGCGGCAAAGGGTGATTACTCAAAGTGGAATGCCAACGCACGCGGCGTTGATATTTCGCGCAATTTCAACTTTCGCCACGACGAAATCGTGTATGACGACCTGTCTTTTTCCGGTCCGGCACCGCAGCTTTACGCAGGACCCGCGCCCGAGAGCGAACCCGAGACAAAGGCGGTAGCTAATCTCTGCGAAGCCGAGCTTTTCAGATATGCGTTTTGCCTCACCGTAGGCGGAGAAAAAATATATTGGAGCGAACAGAAGGGCAATCTATCGGAGACAGCCATGATGGCAAAGGTGCTCTCGTCGGTCAGCGGATATCCGCTTTGCCGCAAGGAGGAAAAAGAGAGGCTCGGAAGCTTTTGTGAATGGTTCGGCGCACAGCATCGCAGACCTGCATTTGAAGTCTCTCTCAGAGGCCAAGAGTCTGCCCCATTGGAGGATTTCAACTTTCTCTACAACAGATTTGAAGAAATGCTGACGCTTGGCGCGATAATGTAGTTATTTTTTAACTACCGGTTTTTTAGTCTTATGCTGCACACCGCAAGGAGTCGGTGAACACAAAATGACACATCATTTTTCGGCTTTTAAAGCCTTGCAATGTCAACAGCCGACTTCGCCGAAGCCTTTCAAGTTTACGGTGCTTAATCGTCTTTTCCGTATTCACGGACAAGCTTTTTGTAATGCTTCCCTTTTTCCTCAAAGTTTTTGTAGCAGTTATAGCTTGAAGCGGCAGGCGAGAGCAGGCATATTTTGCCCTTTGCGGTCACTTCATACGCTTTTTTTACCGCCTCGTCGAGATTTGCCGCTTTATATACGTTTTTTTGGGGTGCACCCTCGATTTTATCGCAGATCTTATGACCTGTCTCCGGTGTGCCTATCAGATTTTTGATATTGCTTTTCTTTAAATAATTTTCAAATTCGCTGTAATCAAGACCTCTGTCCATACCGCCGAAAATCAGCGTATCAACATTTTTAAGCGCCTCGACGGCACACTCTACGGCGTGCGGTATAGTAGCAATGCAATCGTTGTAAAAGGTTATTCCGCGGAACGTGCCGACCTTTTCCATACGGTGCTCTATGCCGCTGAATTTTTCTACCGCTCTTTCGGCAGCGGCAATATCCACGCCGAAATGCTTTGCCGCCTCAAAGGCAAAGAGAATATCCTGCCTGTTGTGTTCGCCGAGAAGATGCTCGTTATTCACCGCAAACGGCAACGGCGCGTCCTTTTTTACGCCGACCTTGTGTGATTTGATTTTGCCGAGGTCACAAAGGCCGTCAAGCCCCTGTGTCGCATTATAAATAAAGGTGTCTCCCTCTTTTTGCCGGCGGACAATGTTGAGCTTCGCGTTGACATAGCCGCGGAACCCGTCGCGGTAATGGTCAAGATGCTCCTCGTAAATATTGGTGAGAACCGCAACCTCGGGCGAGGACGTGGTAAATTCGAGCTGATGCGACGACATCTCGATAACCGCTATCGTCTCGGGCGTGACCGTGTTAATATCCTCAAGCACCGGAACGCCGATATTTCCTATGAGGCGTGCGTCAAATCCGCCCTCCTTAAGCATATCGTAAATAAGCGTGGAGGTTGTGGTTTTTCCCTTGGAGCCTGTTATGCCTACCTTGCGGCACGGCGCAAATTTTAAGAATAAATCGGTTTGACAGGTAACAAGAGTGCCGTCTTTTATATCAACATCCAAAAAGGCTATGCCGGGGGATTTCATAACTATGTCGAAGTCGTTTAAGCTGTCCATATAGCTGTCGCCGCAAACGAGCGTGACGTTTTTGTCGTCGAGCTTTATCTCGTTTTTATCGGCAATTGTCAGGTGCATATCCGGGTACATATTCCTTAAAAACCGATATGTTGACATACCCTCTCTGCCGAAGCCGAGAATAAGCACCTTTTTATTTTTGAACATCGAAGCCGCACTCTGATACATTTTCATACATCTCCTTAACAGCAAACAAAAAGTCGTCGGGAACATTGTTTACGGGGTTATATTCGTTTAGTAAATTTTTGTCTAAGATACTCTTGTCCGCTCTTTTATAAAAATAATCGAGTAAATAAGGCATCTTTTTATTTTCCTTTATGAACCGCTGAGCCGTGAGCATAAGGGCATAGTTTATCTCGCTTACCGTACCGACGCACTCAAACGGCTTTACCGGGGTGAAGCCCACAAGTCCGTCGAAAATATCCTTTAAGCTCTCGTCGGACAGCATCTCGCTGCCGAAAACATCAGAGAGAGTCGAAAGAGGCAAAAACGGCGATAATATCGAATAAACAAAAAGGCACTTGGCACACTTACAGCACCATATATTTTTCTTACTGCCGCGGTTGCAGCTGCGGAAAACCTTGTGATACTGCGGCAAAAGCGCAAACTGTTTTGCAATCTGCAATTCCGAAAACGGCCGTAAAAGGCTGAAATAGCGTATGCCCGAAAGCAGATTTTCGCCGACATACTCGGTGAAATCGTTTTCAAATCTATATGACTTTGAATACTGGTGATTGACCTCTCTGCCCTCGATGTTTCCGGAATTTGCGCTTGATTCATTCGAGAGAACAATATATTCGCCGCCTATGAGATAGGCGCAATACAGCGAGAGGAAAGCAACGATTGCCGAAAACGGCGTGTGACCGTTTAAAAATCCCTTTTTGTTAAGCTCCAGTAAGTTTTTATCTATCGCGCGATATGTCTTTATAATATCGTCCTCGCCGTAGCCTGCGGCAATGACGGTTCGGTGCGCGCCGCCTGGTCGTTGACCGTGAAAAACTTATTTCTTTTACCGAACGGCTTTAAAAGCTCTGCCGTAACGGCGCTGTCCTTTCCGCCGCCGACGGGAATAAGGTTGATACCGACGGTTTTATAACAAATCGGAGCAATATTATCCTCCGCTTCGTCACATTCTATTGTCATAAACGAGTCCTTATCAGTCTCTATGCCGTTTATATAGAAAAATTCGGATAAACCTCCGAAATAGAGCTGCTTCCAGAACTCCTTTTGCCTGTCGTTCAAAAAACCGCACTTAATTTCCACTCTTTCGGGACAAGCGATTTTCCAATAGCTGACAAGCTCCACCATGCCGAGTGAAAACACGATGTTTCGAGCCGTGGGAGACGAAAAATCGTTCAAAATATCAAGCCCTGCCAGCTCAATTTCGGTTTTTGGATGAAATTCGCAAAGCCCGTCTATTTTGAAATCAAACGAAACGGTTATATATTTATCATCTTTTGTAATGTGATAATCCTCATAGGTAAAGGTCTTATATTGCTCTCTAAAGCGCGAAAACTTATCGTCAGACATTTTTTACCTCCAAAATTTCATTCATATTATTATACTTATTTAATACAAAAAAAGCAAGAAAACGAGGAAATTAACATTTCTTATAATTTTATAAAATAGTAATTGCTATTATTGGGCAATTATGCTATAATTTCACCATACTGGCTCTAACTATTATGAACAATACATAAAAGGACAGTAACATCTATTTTAGGAGGAATTTCCTGTGAAAGCATACACTTCAAACAACATACGTAATATTGCCGTGCTCGGCCACGGCGGAAAGGGCAACAACGCTGTGCGAAGCTATGCTTTACATAGCCGGCGCTTCGGACAGACTCGGCAGAGTTGCCGACGGTAACACCGTTCTCGACTTTGATTCCGAGGAAAAACGCCGCAAATCGTCCGTCTCTTCCGCCATAGCGGCACTTGAATGGGATAACACAAAGCTCAATATTATAGATGCTCCCGGTCTTTTCGACTTTGAGGGCGGTGCAGCCGAGGCAGTCAGAGCCGCCGAGGCGGTGCTTATAGTCACTTCGGCAGGCTCAGGCGTTGACGTGGGTACGGAAAAAGCATTCCGTGCCGCAGAAAAGGGTGCGGCGAAATTCTTTGCCGTCACCAAAACCGATTCCGACCACAGAAACTTTTACAAGACCTTTGACGCCTTAAAAGAGGTTTACGGCAACAAGCTCTGCCCGACAATAATCCCGTATATGGAGGGCAATATCACAAAGTGCTATGTTAATCTTATGACCGGTATGGCGTTTTCATACGACGAAAACGGCAAAGCGACCAAGGTTCCCGTACCCGAGGACAGCGTTATTGAAGAGATGACCTCGGCATTTATGGAGGCTGTCGCAACCACCGACGACGCTCTTATGGAAAAATTCTTCGAGGGTGAGAAATTCACCAAGGAGGAAATATTAAAGGGTCTTTGCATAGGTATTTTCGACGGCTCGATTTACCCCGTATACGCGGTATCCGGTCTTACCTGCGCAGGCGTTGATCAGCTACTTTACGGCCTTGCATGGTCCGCCCCCGGTGCATTCGGTTATGCAGGCGAAAAATGCACCTACGAAAACGGCGAGGAGGGTATTTTACCCTGCGACGAAAACGGTCCGCTCGCAGCCGTCTGCTTCAAGACGATAGCAGACCCGTTTGTAGGCAAGATGTCATTCTTCAAGGTTGTTTCAGGCAAGCTCGCGCCCGACACCGCGGCATACAATTTCCGCACGGGCGAAATCGAGAAAATGGGTAAAATCGTATTTGTAAAGGGCGCAAAGCAGGAGGACGCCCCCGCAATCATCGCAGGCGATATAGGCGTTGTCACAAAAATGGCAGGCGTTAAAACGGGCGACACACTCTGTGACCCGAAAAACATACTCAAGCTCGCCGGAGTCGATTTCCCGAAGCCGTGCCTTTCGATGGCTGTTAAGGTGTCGAAAAAGGGCGAGGAAGAAAAGGTTGCCGCAGGTCTTACAAGACTTATGGAGGAGGACCCGACAATCACCTTTGCGCTTAACAAGGAGACAAGGGAGCAGGTGCTCTCGGGTCTCGGCGAACAGCACCTTGACGTAATCGTTTCAAAGCTTAAAAATAAATTCGGCGTAGACGTAACGCTTGAGCTCCCGAAGGTTGCATACCGCGAGACTATCAGAAAGCCGGTAGAGGCACAGGGCAAGCACAAGAAGCAGTCCGGCGGTCATGGCCAATTCGGCGATGTTTGGATAAAATTCGAGCCGTGCGACAGCGACGATCTCGTATTCGAAACCGCGGTAGTCGGCGGAGCCGTTCCGAAAACTACTTCCCGGCAGTCGAAAAGGGACTTCGTGACTGCGTTGCAAAGGGATTCGCGGCAGGCTATCCGATGGTAGGGCTTAAAGCCACGCTCTATGACGGCTCTTACCACCCCGTTGATTCCTCGGAAATGGCGTTTAAAACAGCCGCTTCGCTCGCATATAAAAATGCAATGCCGAAGGCAGGCGTTGCCATACTTGAGCCGATAGGCACTCTCACAGCCTATATGCCCGACGAAAACCTCGGCGACATCATGGGCGACGTTACAAAGCGCCGCGGCAGAGTCCTCGGCATGGGCGCTTCGGAGGAAAAGGGTATGCAGGAGCTTACCGCTGAGGTCCCGATAGCCGAGATGGGCGATTTCACAACGGTGCTTCGCTCCGTTACGGCAGGCAGGGGACATTACACTCTCTCATTTGCCCGCTACGAGCAGGCTCCGCAGCCGGTTGCCGACAAGGTAATTGCCGACCGCGCGGCTGAAAACGAAGAATAAACAGCAATCGGGGAACGGTTTTTGCCGAGCTGCGGCGAGGATTGTTCCCCTCTTTTTGCCGTTTGGTATTGAAAAAATCGTCAAATATGGTAGAATAATATAAATACTTTTAGTTCAAGGGGTTTTGGAAATGAACAAAAAAACCGTGTTTAAACTTTCTGCGGCTGCGATTTGTGTTTTGCTTTCGGCCTGCATGCTTTTTGCCTGCGGTAAAAAACAAAAGGATTTTGAAACAGACACGTCAGCTCCGGCCACCACATCGGAGCCTGCCGCGACAGATGTAAATCCGCTTACCGGTCTTACGGGTCTCCCCGAAAGCAGTATAGGCAAGCGTCCCGTTTGCGTAATGGTTGAGAACTCACCCGAAGCGCGTCCGCAATGGGGCCTTTGCTCTCCCGACATCGTAGTCGAGGGCGAGGTTGAGGGCGGCATCACAAGAATGATGTGGATGTATGCCGACATTTCCTCGGCGCCGAAAATCGGCCCCACAAGAAGCGCACGTCACGACTATGTTGAGCTCGCCGAGGGATTTGACGCCATTTATGTGCATTTCGGCGGCAGCAATCTCGCATACGAAATCTCCGCAGATAAAGTTGATGATATCGACGGAATGAAAGCCGGCAGTTACTTTGCGCGCGACAAGGCAAGGAAGGTAGCCAGGGAGCACACAGCTTACACAACAGGCGAAAATCTTTCAAAGGCAATCGCGGATAAGGGCTTCCGCACCGACGTTAAATCGGGCTACGGCTCACCGTTTACCTTTGCCTCGTCAAAGAGATCTCTTTCGGGCGGCGCCTGCAACTCTGTTCTTGCGGTGTTCTCCGGCAACTACAAGCACACCTTTAAGTACAATGCGGACGACGGTCTCTATTACAACAATATGAATTCAGACCCGATGAAGGACGCCGACGGCAACACCATGGCCGTTACAAACGTAATTATCCTTTACACGGGAGTCACAGGACCCATTGACGCGTCCAAGCACGTTGACTGGGATCTCAAGGGCGGCAGCGGCGTCTATGTTTCCAACGGAACCTATGAAAATATAAAATGGACAAAGGGCGATGCATCTTCTCCTCTCAAGCTTCAAGCAGAGGACGGCAGCGACCTTCAGCTCAACACCGGTAAATCCTGGATAGGCTTTGTCAGAAGCGACAATGCAGGCTCAACCGTTATAGGCTGATAAAAAGTTAAAATCACAAAAGTCCACCGGTCTGTATTAACGACAGATCGGGGATTTTTTTGCCTCTTTCAAAGCAGCTGCGGTCTTTATCACAGCTGCGCACACTCGTTTTTATTTAAATCCCACGCAGTCACTCCGAAGGGGTTGTGCGGCGGACTTGCCGCAAGCCGGAGGGATTCTGCCTCCCTTGTAAAGGAAGGTGGGCCTCGTCAAGGCAAGCCGGAGGGATTTTGCGGAGTTATATGGAATTTAAATAGATTGTGCGTGATTATTTAATCCCTCAGTCCGCTCGCAAACTCGCGTCCAGCTCCTGACGGGAGCCCGTTCCCTTTGTCACTTCGTGACATTTCCCCACACCGTGGGGAATCACCCTTTTCAAGGGAGCCTAAACAATCCCTCAGTCATCTGCGCCATTGCCTCCCTTGTAAAGGGAGGTGGGCCTCGTTAAGGCAAGCCGGAGGGATTTTCTCAAAAAAGATTACAAAAAAGTGCATTACTTTTTAATCCCTCAGTCCGCTCGTGAACTCGCGTCCAGCTCCCTTTTCAAGGGAGCCTTTTGACATTTCCCCACACCGTGGGGAATCACCCTTTTCAAGGGAACCTAAACAATCCCTCAGTCATCTGCGCCATTGCCTCCCTTGTAAAGGGAGGTGGGTTGCCGTCAAGGCAAGCCGGAGGGATTTTGCGGAGTATATGGAATTTAAATAGATTGTGCGTGATTATTTAATCCCTCAGTCCGCTCGTGAACTCGCGTCCAGCTCCCTTTTCAAGGGAGCCTTTTGACATTTCCCCACACCGTGGGGAATCACCCTTTACAAGGGAGCCTAAATAATCCCTCAACTTGTTCGCTCTCTCGTCTTGACCGGTTCGTAAGGAGGCGTTTTTCTCTCTCCTGTATTTTATTGCGCGGTGGGAAGCTGTTGAAAAAATCTGAAAGTGTGATAGAATATAATATCGAATTAAGCGTGTATGCGGCGAAAGCTGCAATTTATGCGCCGGGAGGTTTTTATGAGAGACAAAGCGGCAAACATAGTTTTAATGCTGATTTTAAATGTGATGGTTATAGGCACGCTTGTCTATAAATCACGCGGCGGAAAGGTGATTGATTTTTCGACGTCGGACGGCATAATTACAATGCTGTTTCTTGTGGCTATGGCTGCCGTAGATGTTTTGTATGCAGTAAAACTGATACGCGGCAGCGGGAAATAAGAGCCGGAGAGCAAAAACGCAAAAAAGGCAGCGGGTGTTTTTACTCACACGGGTTTGTGCGGTTGACAATCCGGGGAATTTGTAATATACTTTTAATGTATAGAAGTGCCCTGCACTTAAAAGAATAATTCAGAATTGGAGATGTCGTTATGGAAAGAATTAAGACTCTTGAGACTCGCGACCTTTGCGAGAGTGCTAAGAACGGCGGCTGCGGCGAATGCCAGACCTCTTGTCAGTCTGCATGCAAAACAAGCTGCGGTATTGCAAATCAGCAGTGCGAAAAGGCTGACAAGTAATTCTGTCGGTATTTCGGGTGCCGTCCGTGTTCGGGCGGCATTTTTTGTGTTCTGACCTAACGGAGGTAAAAATGGTACATCAGTATAAATTAAACGGATATAATATAGTTTTAGACACCTGCTCCGGCTCGGTGCATTCGGTGGACGATGTCGCTTACGACATAATCGCAATGTATAAAACCGCGTCGCGTGAGGAGATTGTCGATGCCGTGATGAAAAAATACGGCGACAGACCCGACGTCACAAGAGATGACGTGCTTCTTTGTATCGATGACGTTGAATCTCTTGAAAAAAGCGGCAAGCTCTTCACAGAGGACAGCTTTAAAAATCTTGCCACTACCTTTAAGGAGCGTTCCGGTAATGTTATTAAGGCGCTGTGTCTGCACGTTGCTCACACCTGCAATCTCAACTGCTCATATTGCTTTGCGAGCCAGGGTAAATACCACGGCGACAGAGCCGTAATGAGTTTTGAAACCGGTAAGCGCGCGCTCGACTTCCTTATAGAAAACTCGGGTTCGCGACGCAATCTTGAGGTCGATTTCTTCGGCGGAGAGCCGCTTATGAATTGGGACACGGTTAAAAAGCTCGTTGAATACGCTCGCAGCATAGAAAAGGAGCACGGCAAAAATTTCCGCTTTACTCTTACGACAAACGGTATGCTTATAGACGACGACGTTATAGATTTTGCGAATCGTGAGATGCATAACGTCGTTTTGAGCCTCGACGGCAGAAAAGAAATTCACGATAAATGGCGCGTTGACTATGCGGGCAACGGCAGCTTCGACAGAGTTGTGCCGAAATTTCAAGAGCTTGTACGCCGCCGCGGAAACAAGAATTACTATATGAGGGGCACGTTTACACATTCAAACCCCGATTTCCTGAAGGATATTGACGCAATGCTCGAGCTCGGCTTCACGGAGCTCAGTATGGAGCCCGTCGTCTGCGCTCCCTTAGACCCGTCGGCTCTGACGGAAGAGGACAAGCCGGTTGTTATGAAGCAGTACGAGCTTCTCGCAGAAGAAATGCTTGAGAGAAAAAGAAACGGTAAGCCCTTTACGTTTTATCACTATATGATAGATTTGACGGGCGGCCCGTGTATATATAAGCGCATCTCGGGTTGCGGTTCGGGAACGGAATATATGGCTGTAACTCCGTGGGGCGACTTATATCCGTGTCATCAGTTTGTCGGCGAGGAAAAATTCCTGCTCGGCAATATTTGGGACGGCGTTACCAACACAAAAATTCAGGACGAGTTCAGAAGCTGCAATGTATATGCGCGAAAAGAGTGTACCGATTGCTGGGCTAAGCTCTGGTGCTCCGGCGGATGTGCGGCAAACGCATATCATGCCACGGGTAAAATCGAGGGCGTATATGACTACGGCTGTGACCTCTTCCGCAAAAGAATAGAGTGCGCAATCATGCTCAAGGTGGCAGAGGACGCCGAAAACCTTAAATAAGCAGGTGATGCTGTGAAAACGCCGATTTACGATTTTGTTTCGGATTATATTGCAAAAAACGGTGCGCGGCTTCATATGCCGGGGCATAAGGGCCGTATATTTTTGGGTGCAGAGTCGCGTGATATAACGGAAATCTGCGGCGCAGATTCGCTTTTTGAGGCGGACGGTATCATAGCGGAGAGCGAAAAAAACGCATCAAATCTGTTTGACACAAAAAGGACTGTTTATTCGTGTGAGGGCTCGACGCTCTCGATTAAGGCTATGCTGTATCTCGCCGCGATAAACCGTGAAAATAAAAGCGAAAGACCGGTTTTTGTAGCCGCACGCAACGTTCACAGAGCGTTTGTTTATGCTTCGGCGGAGCTTGACGCCGATGTTGTTTGGCTCACATCAAAAGACAATTTATCACTTTGCAGCTGCAAGATTTCGGCGGAGGATTTGAAAGAAACGCTGTCAAAGCAAAAAGTTAAGCCTGCCGCAGTATACATTACAAGTCCCGATTATCTCGGCAACACGGCGGATATTGCCGCGCTCTCACAAATTGCACATTCCTTCGGTGTGCCGCTTTTGTGCGACAATGCACACGGCGCGTATCTTCACTTTTTACGTGAGAAATGCCACCCTATGGAGCTCGGAGCGGATATTTGCTGTGATTCCGCGCACAAGACGCTGCCCGTTTTAACGGGAGGCGGATATCTGCACTTTTCAAAGAACGAAATCAAGGATTTTTCGTCGGACGCCAAGACGGCAATGGCCGTTTTCGGCTCAACAAGTCCGTCATATCTCATATTGCAGTCGCTTGACCTTGCGAACCGATACCTTGAAAACGGTTACCGCGAAAGGCTCTTTGATACAGTAAAAAAGGTGCGCGATGTAAAAAATTTCTTGGAGGAAAACGGTTATCGTCTTTGCGGAGATGAGCCGCTCAAAATAACCGTCAATACATCGGCTTTTGGAAAAAGCGGATTTGAGCTTGCCGAAAATCTCAGAAAAAACAACGCCGAATGTGAGTTCTGCGACAGAGACTTCGTCGTTATGATGGTAACACCGGAAAATTACGACGGAGATCTTGACGCTGTCAAAAGAACCTTCGTCTCTCACGAAAAAACGGACGGCAAATCGGTTGCGCCGAAAACGGCTTTACCCGTGTTTGTGCTCCCAGAAAAAAGGCTTTCCGTGCGGCAAGCGGTTTTTTGCAGCAGCGAATCAATACCTGTCGAAAACAGCGTCGGAAGAGTCGCCGCATCGCCTGCCGTCGCCTGTCCGCCGGCTATCCCCGTGGTTATAAGCGGCGAGATTATAAATGAGAGTACGGTTGAAATTATGAAGTATTACGGCACTGAATACGTGCGTGTGGTAACGGAATGATTTTGTCCGAAAAACAGACTTCTAAACATTCTCCCACAGTAAATGCCGTAAGGAATCACCCTTGAACCGAAAAGCCTTTTTTCAAGGGAAATCGTATAGGGAAGCTTAATTGAGAGAAATTAAAAAAACAGGACACCAAAAAGGTGCCCTGTTTTTTTATACTGATTCGCTTTCACGCCGATTTTTCCTCAATGCTTCATCGGCACTTTTCAAAGCCTATCGGGATTTCTCAAAGCTTTGAAACGAGTTCCTTTAAATACGCCTTGAAATCGTCCTTGAGCTCGGGGTGACGCAAGCCCATTTCGCAATTCGCCTTGAGTATGCCGAGCTTGTTGCCCATATCAAAGCGATTGCCGATAAAATCAACGGCGTTGAGTCTGCCCTGCTTTGCAAGCGTATTCATAGCCGCCGTAAAGCCGACCTCGCCGTTTACGGGCGGCGTGTTTTCGATTATTCCGAATATTTCGGGCGGCATCACGACTCTGCCGAGAATCGAATAGCAGGACATAATCTCGGAGAGCGACGGCTTTTCAAGCATATCGTGAACCTGCATAACGTTCTTTTCAAGCGGAGTTACGTCGAGTGTGCAGTATTTCGGAACGTCCTCACGCGGAACCTCCTGCACACCTACAACGCCGTTACCGAACTTTTCGTAAACGTCGGTAAGCTGTTTTGTAACGGGATACTCTGCGTCGATAACATCATCACCGTAGAGAATCGCAAACGGCTCGTCGCCGACAAAGCTCTTGGCGCGATATATAGCGTCCGCAAGGCCCTTAGTCTCCTTCTGACGTTTAAAATAAATATCGGCGATGTCCGAGCACGCAAGCACGCTCTCGTAGAGGTCACGCTTTGCCGCGTTGCCCTCAAGGTTTTTTTCAAGCTCAAATGAGTGGTCGAAATGGTCCTCGATAGCACCCTTGCCGCGGTTTGTAATTATAAGAATATCGGTGATTCCTGCCGCAGCTGCCTCTTCAACGATATACTGTATCGCGGGCTTGTCAACAATGTTGAGCATTTCCTTCGGTACCGACTTTGACGCCGGCAAAACCCTTGTGCCGAGACCTGCCGCGGGAATTACGGCTTTTGTTATCTTTTTCATAATATCTCATCTCCTGTTTTTATTGGATATGCGATTATTTTTACATTAAAAACCGTGCAAGAACTATTGACAGCGCATTTGTACATGCAATATAAAGAAGCACGGACGCCATAAGCCAAAAGAACGATACACCGCCGCCCCTGAAGAGTGAAATGCGGTACTGCTCGGGATTTTGACTGAGCTTTCGTATTTCATAGACGCCTTTTTCTGCCTTTTTGGCGTAAAGATAATTGGCGCAAAGTCCCGCCGCCGCATGAACGAGCAGCACAAGGACATTCGAAATAATGTTTGCGGGGAGCTTTTCGTACTCCTCATACGCTTTCATCATATCCTCGGCAGAGGCCTTGCCGTTTGTGTAATTTTCATAGACCTGCATTACATTGCTGCTTGCCGCCATAACCGACTTTGTGGTGCACGCACCCGATATAACGAGCAAAACCGCAATAAATATACAGCCGATATTTTGCATTTTGCGGTAGAAAAACCAATACGGCGCAAAAAAGAACGCCGCCCAGTTCCAAGACAGCTTCTTTTTTTCCTGCTGCATTTTATAGAACTTTGGGATATAGGATTGTGCGTTCACACCTATAAATTCGGCTGTGTCGCCTACGGTATTTCTGCCGAGCATATCCATGGGCGAAATATTAACTACCTTGCCGAACGGCTGTTTATCCATATTCGGAAGCTCAACGGGCGGAATAAACGCCTTGCCGCCGTTTTGATTGTTATAGAGCCTTGCTCCGCAATTAAGGCAGTTCGGCTCCTCCGCCGGATTCTCTCTGCCGCACACCGGGCAAAAACCACCTTGTGACCGTCATCGTTTGCATTTTGACCGGCATTCGGGGTCTTCTCTTCCGCATGGGGCGCAGTCTCCGGCTTCCACTCGAAGTTCTCGCTGTGCCGCTCTTCGTTTACGCAGTGCCCTGCGGTCTTATAGCATTCTCTGTGGTACGGCGTTCCGCACTCCGGACAGACGACTATATCGTCGCCGTCGCAAAACTCCTTACCGCATATGGGACAATGCTGTCCTCTGTAATCCATCTAAAATCACCCTTGTGAAAGTATTTTACTTTCTCCCGCTTACAACTTATGTCAGACCTTAATTTCAACCTCAAGTCCCAAAAGGTCCTTGTATTTTTCGAGAACCGGCTTTACGTCGCCCTCGATAAATTCCGTTACCTGCTGCGGTGCTCTGCCGATGAAGTTTTCGGGCTTTAACTGTGCCTTGATTTCGTCAATCGTGAGCGAGAACATCGGGTCGGCAGCAATTCTTTCAACCAAGTCATTGGGCTTACCTTCAACCTTTACCACCGCGCCTGCCGCCATGGAGTGACGGCGAATTTCCTCATGGAGAGTCTGGCGGTTGCCACCCTTTTTGACCGCTTCCATAAGGATATTTTCCGTAGCCATAAACGGAAGCTCATCGTTTAAATGCTTTTCTATCATCTTGGGATATACGACGAGTCCGCTGACAATGTTGATGTAAAGCTCCAAAATAGCGTCTGTCGCAAGGAAGCCCTCGGCTATGCTTATTCGCTTGTTTGCCGAGTCGTCAAGAGATCTCTCAAGCCACTGAGTGCCGGCCGTAATCGACGGGTTTATGACATCTGCCATAACGTAGCGCGAAAGAGACGTGATTCTCTCGCTTCTCATGGGATTGCGCTTATATGCCATTGCCGACGAGCCTATCTGCTTTTTTTCAAACGGCTCTTCTATTTCCTTCATATGCTGTAAAAGTCTCAAATCGTTTGAGAATTTAGACGCGGACTGAGCTATTCCGCTGAGCACAAAGAGAACCTGCGAATCAAGCTTTCTCGAATAGGTCTGACCCGAAACGCTGAAGCAGGACGAAAAGCCCATTTTCTCGGCTATCTTTTTGTCGAGAGCCTTGATTTTTTCATCGTCGCCGTCAAACAGGTCAACAAAGCTTGCCTGAGTTCCCGTAGTCCTTTGAGCCGAGAAGCTTCATCTGCGAAAGCTGAAATTCGAGTGCCGTCAAGTCCATTAAAACGTCCTGCGCCCAAAGAGTAGCGCGTTTACCCACCGTGGTGGGCTGTGCCGGCTGGAAATGCGTAAACGCAAGGCACGGCATGCTCTTGTATTCGTCGGCAAAGGACGAAAGCTTTGCTATCAAATTGACAAGCTTTTTTCTGAGCAGCTTTAAGCCCTCGGTCATGGTTATTACGTCCGTATTGTCACCTACATAGCAGGAGGTTGCGCCGAGGTGAATTATTCCCGCCGCCTTGGGGCACTGAACGCCGTAAGCGTAAACGTGCGACATAACGTCGTGGCGAACTTCTTTTTCGCGCGCCTCGGCAACGTCGTAATTTATATCGTCCGCGTGTGCCTTAAGCTCTGCGATTTGCTCGTCGGTAATGTTGAGCCCGAGTTCCTTTTCGCTCTCGGCGAGAGCTATCCAGAGCCTCCTCCACGTTTTGAATTTGTAATCAGGAGAGAAAAGGTATTTCATCTCTTTGCTCGCATAGCGCGAATTAAGGGGACTTTCGTAAACATCCTTCATAATAATTCCCATAGCCTTTCGATATGCATATATTTTGACGGGTTCCCGAAAAGCCCTGTTGCCGACATAATACGGCGTATGGCTTTCGGAGTTTTACGGAACAGAGCGAAGTTAATTACTTCGCAAAATAATTTTTAATTCTGGCAACCGCCTTTTCGGTGTTCTCGGTTGTTCCGAACGCGGTAAGACGGAAGTAACCCTCGCCTGCGGGACCGAAGCCCTCGCCGGGGGTGCCGACTACCTGGAGCTTTTCGAGAAGAAGGTCAAAGAAATCCCAGCTCTTCATATTGTCGGGAGTTTTGAGCCATACATACGGTGAATCCACCGCGCCGTAAACGGTAAAGCCGCAGTCGCGAAGTCCGTTATATATAATCTTTGCATTTTTACGGTAATATTCGATTATTTCTTTAATCTGCTTTTTGCCCTCGTCCGAATAAACGGCCTCTGCGGCTCTTTGGGTGATGTACGAAACGCCGTTGAACTTTGTTGCCTGACGGCGCGCCCACATACCGTTGAGCTCCGTTCCGCCGAACTTGAGGTCGTGGGGAACTACGGTGTAGCCGCAGCGCACGCCCGTAAAGCCTGCGGTTTTTGAAAAGCTCTTGAATTCAATGGCGCAGGTCTTTGCACCCTCTATTTCATAAATCGAATGGGGAACATCGTCCTCGGTTATAAACGCTTCGTATGCCGCGTCGTAGAGAATAACCGCACCCTCGCGGTTTGCGTAATCGACCCACTTTTTAAGCTCTTCCTTTTTAATGGGCATACCCGTGGGATTGTTGGGGAAGCAGAGATATATAATATCTACGTGCTGCGTCGGAATGTGCGGCAGGAAGTTGTTTTCGGCGGTGCAGGGCATATAGTAGATGTTTGACCACTTGCCGTTTTCGTCCTTTTCGCCCGAACGGCCCGACATTACGTTTGTATCGACATATACGGGGTAAACAGGGTCGCAAATCGCAACCTTGTTGTCAAGCGAAAAGATGTCGCCTATGTTGCCCGTGTCGCTCTTTGCGCCGTCCGACACGAATATTTCGGAATTGTCAAGCTCAATGCCGCGAGAACGGTAGTCGTTTTCGTTTATCGCGTTCAAAAGGAAATCATAGCCGTACTCCGGCGGATAACCGCGGAACGTCTTTTCGTCGGCCATTTCGTCAACAGCCTTGTGCATAGCCTCGATGCAGGCAGGTGCAAGCGGTCTTGTTACGTCGCCGATGCCGAGTCTTATAATCTCCTTATCGGGATTTGCCTTTGTGTAAGCCTTTACCTTTTTTGCGATATTTGAAAAAGATAGCTGCTTTCGATTTTAAGGAAGTTTTCGTTAATATTCATTTTGTCCTCCGTAACAAATTAAATTACACGTCTATTTCGCCCGTGCAGACTTCGGCAGCCGGGCCGGTCATCAGCACATTGCCGTCATTTGTCCAATTTATATAGAGTGTACCGCCTATGAGATTTACCTTGATGTCGGTATTTCTGAGGCAGTAGCCGTTCAGCACGCTTGCCACGGCGGAGGCGCACGCTCCGGTTCCGCAGGCAAGTGTTTCGCCCGAGCCGCGCTCCCAAACGCGCATATCAAATTCGGTTTCGCTTATTATATGTATAAATTCGGTGTTCACCCTGTCGGGGAACATCTCGTTGTTTTCAAAAACAGGACCTGTTTTTGCGAGGTCAAGCGTTTTTACGTCGTCCACATAGGTAATGCAATGCGGATTGCCCATTGAAACGCACGTAACGATTTTATCGCCCAATTCGCCGCCGAGGTGCAGCGTCTCACCCACAACCTTGTCGCCGTCAAACAGCGTGGGGATTTCTCTGCCGGAAAGAACGGGTGCTCCCATATCGACTCTGGCACTTTTTACCTTGCCGTCGTCACCCTTGAAAACTTTTATATATTTAATTCCGCTGAGCGTTTCAAGCGAAATTTCATCCTTATTTGTAAGGCCGCGGTCACACACGTATTTTGCAACGCATCTTGTCGCGTTGCCGCACATTTTCGCCCTTGAACCGTCGGCATTGTATATATCCATTTTAAAATCGGCTTTGTCGCTCGGCTCTATCAAAACAAGCCCGTCCGAGCCTATTCCGAAATGCCTGTCGCTGACTTTTACAGCCGTGCTCTCGGGGTCGGAAACCTTTTCCTCAAAGCAGTTTACGTATATATAATCGTTTCCTGCGCCCTGCATCTTTGTGAATTTCAAAGAAACCACCTCGTCCTAACTAATCTTCTTCGAGAATTTTTCTTGCGACGTCCATAAGGCGGACGCCCTGCTCCATACTCATTTTCTGAATTTTCCTGTGTGCCTCGCGCTCCGAGATACCGTAATTTTCGCAAAGGCGTTGTTTTGCCAGCGTCAAAAGGTCGTTTTCCTCGACGGAGCGTGTTTTTTTGCGTGATGTAATATCACTCGAAAGCTGAGTAAGCGTCCGCACGACAGATACAAACTCAACCCTGTCAAGCGGCATGGTAAGCTCCACCATATTGCTCACGAAGCCCTGATATGCGTCCGAGGACGACACCAAATGTACAACGTCGAAGCCGGGGGGAAGCGTTTCCGCAAGAGAGACTGCCGGTAAGCCGTCGGACAGACGTCCGCACACAACTACCGCGTCCGGTCTGATGCTCGCGTAAGAGAGCACCTCCGCGCCGGACTGATATATTTCCGAAACAAAGAGCAAATCCCGCTGGAGAATGCTCTTTATATGCTCCGCGGATTTGCGGTTTGCGCTTGCGATTATGACATCTCTCATCCTCAGACGGCGTTAAGCCTTCCCCCGTTCTTCGTTTAGTTAAAAATTATCTGTAAAGGGGATGACGCGCACAAATATCGTTTACGCCCTCTCTGATGAAGTCTGCTTTACCCTCAAAATCGGTGGCGCAAAGATATATATACTCGGCAATTTTTTCCATATCCGCTTCGTCAAGACCGCGTGTGGTGACTGCCGGAGTTCCGACTCTGATACCGCTTGTTACAAACGGCTTTTCGGGGTCGTTGGGGATGGCATTCTTGTTGGCGGTGATGTAAACCTCGTCAAGTCTGTGCTCAAGCTCTTTACCCGTTATGTGAAGCGAGCGAAGGTCAAGAAGCAAAAGGTGATTGTCGCTGCCGCCCGAAACCAAATCTACACCGTATTTTGTAAAACCGTTTGCGAGAGCCTTGCAGTTGTCGAGAACTTTTTGCTGATACTCCTTGAATTCCGGCTTTAAGGCCTCGCCGAAGCAAACAGCCTTGCCTGCGATTATGTGCATGAGCGGGCCGCCCTGCGTGCCGGGGAATATTGCCTTGTTTACGGCCTTTGCTATCTCCTCGTCGTTGCAGAGAATCATACCGCCGCGCGGGCCGCGGAGAGTTTTGTGGGTTGTAGTCGTAACAACATCAGCATACGGGACGGGTGACGGATGAAGTCCGGCGGCAACAAGTCCCGCTATGTGAGCCATATCCACCATAAGATATGCGCCGACCTTTTTGGCTATTTCGGAAATTCTCTTGAAGTCGATGATGCGCGGATAAGCGGAAGCTCCGGCAACGATCATCTTCGGCTTGCAGGAAAGAGCCTTCTGCTCAAACTCGTCGTAATCGATATAGCCCTCTTCGTTAATTCCGTAGGGGACGAAGTTGAAATATTTACCGGACAGATTTACGGGTGAGCCGTGTGTGAGATGGCCGCCTTCGGCAAGATTCATACCCATTACGGTATCGCCGGGTTTAAGAAGAGCAAAGTATACAGCTATATTCGCCTGAGCACCCGAATGAGGCTGAACATTTGCGAATTTGGCACCGAAAAGCTTCTTAGCTCTGTCGCGCGCGATGTTTTCCACTATATCAACATCCTCGCAGCCGCCGTAGTAGCGCTTGCCGGGATAGCCCTCGGCGTACTTGTTTGTAAGAACGCTGCCCATAGCCGCCATAACTGCCGGCGAAACGATGTTTTCGCTCGCTATAAGCTCTATGTTTCTCTGCTGACGGGCAAGCTCCAAATTCATAGCCTTGCCCACTTCTTCATCATATTTTGATACGAAGCCTATCGTATCCATCATATCTGCGTACATTTTTTTCTCCTTATTTTTTTATTTCACGCTGCTTGCGAATTATAAATTAACGGAATAGTTGGGTGCCTCTTTTGTTATGAACACATCGTGCGGATGGCTCTCTTTAAGACCTGCGTTGGTTATTCTTATGAACTTCGTCTTAGTCTGAAGCTCGGTTATATTTTGCAGCCGCAGTAGCCCATACCGGATTTAAGACCGCCCATCATCTGGAAGATAGTGTCGGAGAGTGTTCCCTTATAAGGAACTCTGCCCTCAATTCCCTCGGGAACAAGCTTCTTGTTGTCCTCCTGGAAATATCTGTCCTTAGAGCCGTTGTTCATGGCGGCTATACTGCCCATTCCGCGGTAAACCTTGAATCGTCTGCCCTGATAAATTTCGCTGTCTCCGGGGGACTCCTCACAGCCTGCGACAAGCGAGCCTACCATAACCGCCGAAGCACCTGCGGCGATAGCCTTGACTATTTCGCCCGAATACTTGATGCCGCCGTCGGCAATTATTGAAACGCCGTGCTTTGAAGCCTCATTTGCGCTGTCATAGATTGCCGTTATCTGCGGAACGCCGATACCGGCGACTACGCGCGTTGTGCATATTGAGCCGGGGCCTATACCTACTTTGACGCAGTCTGCGCCGGCGTCGATAAGTGCCTTTGTGCCCTCTGCCGTAGCTACGTTACCGGCAATAAGCGTGATATTCGGGAAAGCCGCCTTTACCTTGGCGACGGATTTCAATATGTTATGGCTGTGGCCGTGAGCCGAGTCAAGCGTGAGAACGTCAACGCCGGCTTCGGCAAGAGCCGCAGCGCGGTCAAGAACGTCGCTTGTGGCACCGAGAGCCGCACCGCAGAGAAGTCTGCCGCGAGAATCCCTTGCGGAATTCGGGTACTGAACGCTCTTTTCAATATCCTTAATGGTGATAAGTCCCTTTAAGTAGCCGTTTTCGTCTACAAGCGGGAGCTTTTCTATCTTGTGGCGCATCAAAATCTGCTTTGCCTCGTCAAGCGTTGTTCCGATGTGAGAGGTGACGAGATGGTCTTTCGTCATAACGCCTGCAATCTCCACATTATAGTCGGACATAAAACGCATATCGCGGTTTGTGAGTATGCCTACAAGCTTGCCGCTGTCGTCACAGATGGGAACACCCGAAATTCTGTAACGGTGCATAAGCTCGTCCGCTTCCTTTACCGTGTTCTGCGGATGCAGGAAAAACGGATTTACTATAACTCCGTTCTCACTTCTCTTAACCTTGTCCACCTCACTCTTTTGAGCCTCAATGGACATATTCTTGTGAATTATGCCTATGCCGCCCTCACGCGCTATGGCTATTGCCATTCTCGTTTCGGTTACGGTGTCCATGGCCGCCGTTAATACCGGCGTGTTGAGCGTTATGTTCTTTGAAAGGCGGGTTGAAACGTCAATATCCTTGGGGAGCACGTCGCTCTCGGCCGGGATAAGCAAAACGTCATCAAAGGTCAGGCCCTCTTTTGCAAATTTCTCATCTGTTGCCATACTGATATTACCTCCCATTATAGTTAGTGTTATTATAACATCTAATACAATCATAGTTCAATACTTAATATTGAAAAAACACCCGCAAAGAGTACGGGTGTTTTTGTAGATGTTGTCTTATGTCCGGACAAAGCGTCGCATTTCGGCAAAGAATACAGTATTTTGCCGTTTATTTCGGAAGCTTGTCGATTATGGGAGCTATTGCCTTGTCGTCGCAGAGCTCCACCGCGCCCTTATCCACAAGCGAAGCGGTTTTGGGGTCTATCGGCAGACGGGCAAGCACCGGAACGCCGAGTTCCTTTGCCACCTCGTCTATTTTGCTCTCGCCGAATATATTGTATTTCTTTTTGCAGTCGGGGCACTCAAAATAGCTCATATTTTCGACGAGTCCGATTATCGGAACATTCATCATTTTTGCCATATTGTATGCCTTTTTTACTATCATGGTAACAAGATCCTGCGGAGTTGTGACAATTATAATACCGTCTACGGGAAGACTTTGGAATACCGTCAGCGGAACGTCGCCCGTGCCGGGGGGCATATCGACGAACATATAGTCAACGTCGCCCCAGAGAACCTCCTGCCAGAACTGATTTATAACGCCCGAAATGACGGGGCCGCGCCATACTACCGGAGCGTCCTCCTTTTCGAGCAGCAGATTTATGCTCATTATCTTTATTCCCGTCTTGCTCTCGACCGGGAACATTCCCTCGTCGCTGCCCATGGCGCGCTCGTGTATACCGAATGCCTTGGGGATTGACGGACCTGTGACGTCGGCGTCCATAACCGCCGTCTCAAAGCCCCTCGCCTGTGAAGCCGAGGCAAGAAGCGATGTCACAAGGCTCTTGCCTACGCCGCCCTTGCCGCTGACTACCGCTATAACCTTTTTTATATTGCTGTAATCGTTTTGACGAAGCTTCATATCCTCTGCTTTTCTCTCGCTGCAGTTCTCACCGCAGGTAGAACAGTCATGTGTGCAACCTTCGCTCATTGTTTTTCCTCTTTTCTTTTTTCCCGAAGCTTCAAAAAGAAGTCCGAGAGCATTCTCCTGCAAGCTTCCTCCATCACGCCGCCCTCATATTCGGTACGGAACGTGAACGGAACCTCAAACAAATTTATGACCCTGCGGCGCCGTTTTTTTCATCGTATGCGCCGAAGGTCACTTTTTCGATTCTTGAATTTATAATCGCACCGGCGCACATGGGGCACGGCTCAAGTGTGACATACATTTCACATCTCGGAAGTCTCCAGCCCGAAAGCGCACGGCAGGCACCGTCAATCGCCTCGATTTCTGCGTGGCACAGGGCGTTTTTTCCCTTTTCGCGGCGGTTTCTGCCCGTTGAAATAACCTCGCCGTCTCTTACTATGACCGCGCCGACGGGCACCTCGCCGTCAAGAAACGCCTTTTCGGCTTCGAGCAGGGCAAGACGCATAAAATCATTTTTATCCATATCAGAACTCAATATACATGGCAGTTTCCCACAAGAGCAGACAAATCGCTATTATCATGGGTGCCGTCACCACAAAGGCTCTCGTTTTTTCATTCCATGAGAGGACGAGACTCTCGCCGTTTTTCAGCGGATAAGCGTGTGAATAATTTTTGAAATATATCGCGGCGCATATGATGCCGATTATCATTATCACAAAGACAACGGACATCGTAATTACAGACGACACGGTTTCGGAGCAATTATCAATGCCTATCTGCATAACTATCGACGCAAGATTGTTGAGAAAATGTATCAAAACGCCCGTCCACATACTGCCCGTTACCGTAACGGCATAGCCTATGGCAATACCTGCGATAAAGGCGAACGGAATTTGAACCATATTGCCGTGCAAAAGCGCAAAGACAAGCGACGACATAATAATCGCGAACCAATCGCCGTATTTGCGAAGCGACTGCATAACTACGCCGCGCATTGCGAACTCCTCTATGAGAGCCGGCAAAACAGCGGTTTTTACGATATACGGCAATATAACGGACGCCGTTGTCAGCTTTATGCCGTCCTCCGCCATGGTAAATTCTATGCCGAAGAGGTTTTGAAAGATACTTCCGAAAATGCTCGACGCATAGCTGCCGGCTATGCACGCCATAAGTCCCGAAAAAACAAGCAGGAAAAACACGGGTGTGTTTTTGGCTGTTCCGAGCGGCAAAACCGCGGGCAGAGCGTCCTTGGATTTTAAATATGACATTGCCGCGAAAAACGGCACTCCTATTATAAAAACGGAATATACCATATCAAAATATATGCTGAAGGACGCGTTGCCCTTATATTCCGACAAAAAGCCCGGTATTGCGCGCAAAAGCACGCCTAAAACCATACTTAAAAGCGTAAAGCCGATAACCGCAAGTCCCACGGTAATGCTTATGCGGGAAATATTTTTCTTTTCCCTCTTTTTCTCCTGTGCGAGTGGGTCATACTGCCAATTATACGGCGGTGGAGGCGGATAGTTTCCGCCGGGCGGTGGATAATTGCCGCCGTAATATCCGTTGTTGTTATAGTTCATAGCAATTTCCTTTTTTCATAACAGAGGTTTTCGGCAGATAAAAAGCACCTGCCGAATTACTCTGTAATTATATATTGTAAAAGTAAATGAAATGTTAATAAAATTATAACTTTTTGCGGAATTACCCGATTTCCGTCGGATTTTCTTTGCTCTCGTCTGCTTCTGCCGCCTTTTCGCCCTCGGCATTTTCGTTCGTCACGGGGACTTCGCCGTCGTTCTCCGCGTCGGACTCGGAGCTTTCATCCTCGGTTTCATGCTCGGTTATTGAAAGCGTGGCAACCTTTTCACCCTCGTTTGTCTTCATAACGCGGACGCCCTTTGACGGACGTGCAAAAACGCTGATATCCTTAGCCGGGATTCTTATTATGATACCGTCGGACGAAATCATAATTACGTCCTCGTCCTCGCCGACCATGGCAACTGCCGCAACATCACCGTAGGTCTCGGTGTGATAGTTGATAAGACCCTTGCCGCCGCGCGACTGAACACGGTAATTGTCAAATTCGGAGCGTCTGCCGAAGCCGGTTTCGGAAACGGTGAGTACCTTTTTGTTTTCCTCGGGAACGCACATACCGGCAATCTCGTCTCCCTCGGAGAGAGTTATAGCCTTAACGCCTCTTGCGGTTCTGCCTATGCAACGCGCGTCATTTTCGTTAAAGCTTATGCACATACCCTTTCTTGTAGCTATGAGTATCTGCTTTTCGCCGTCGGTGAGCTTTACAAATCTCAATTCGTCGCCCTCGTCGAGATTTATCGCGAATATACCGTTTTTGCGGACGTTCTTATATGCGTCAAGCTCGGTACGCTTGATAACGCCGTTTTTGGTGAGCATACAGAGATAGAGCTTTTCCGTACCGAATTCGGGAACTCTTATCATGGCGGTGACCTTTTCATCCGCGCCGAGAGGAAGAATATTGACAATGTTCATTCCCTTTGAATTACGGCTTCCCTCGGGGATTTCGTAGCCCTTCAGCCTGTAAACCTTGCCCTCCGACGTAAAGAACATTATATAGTCGTGCGTGGAGCAGGTGAACATAGTCTCGGCAACGTCCTCCTCGCGCCTTGTCATACCCTTTACGCCTCTGCCGCCGCGGTGCTGCGTCTGATATGTATCGACGCTCTGACGCTTGATATAGCCGAGAGTGGTAAGAGTAAACACACAATTTTCATTGGGAATAAGGTCCTCTATATCGACCTCGCCGCTGACATTTACGATTTCGGTTCTTCTGTCATCGCCGAATTTGTTGCCGATTGCCGACAATTCGTCCTTTACAATCGAGAGTACCTTTTCATCGGAGGAGAGTATCTCGTTGAAATAGTTAATTTTTGACTGAAGCTCCTCCATCTCGTTGTGGATCTTCTGAATTTCGAGTCCTGCGAGCTGTCCGAGTCTGAAAGCGACAATGGCGGCCGCCTGAACGTCGTCGAAATCGAACTTCTCCATAATCGCGGCCTTTGCCTCTGCCTGACCGCCCTTACAAGCGCGAATGGTTGCTATAATCTCGTCAACTATATCGATTGCGCGCGCAAGACCCTCCAAAATATGCTCTCTTTCGAGTGCTTTTTTGAGGTCAAATTTGGTTCTTCTTATGATGACTTCCTTCTGGAAGTCTATATATTTTTCGAGAATCTGCTTTAACGTGAGGATTTTCGGCTCGCCGTCAACTATGGCAAGCTGAATTATACCGTAGGAAATCTGAAGCTGAGTATACGAATAGAGCTGATTTAAAATGACCTGCGGATTTGCGTCCCTTTTAAGGTCTATTTCCATTCTCATGCCCGCGCGGTCGGAGGAATAGTCGTTGATGTCGGAAATGCCCTCTATTCTCTTATCCTTGACAAGCTCCGCGATGCTCTCGATAAGTCGTGCCTTGTTTACCTGATACGGCAGCTCCGTAACAACAATTTTAAATCTGCCGTTCTTTTCGTTTTCGACAATTTCGGCGCGCGCTCTGAGCGTTACCTTGCCTCTGCCCGTTGCATAAGCGGCGCGTATGCCTGCTCTGCCCATTATGATGCCGGCCGTCGGAAAATCGGGGCCCTTTATGTGCTCCATAATATCCTCAAGCGTGGCGTCGGGATTGTCTATAAGACAGCAAATACCGTCTATTACCTCGCGCATATTGTGCGGCGGAATATTTGTTGCCATACCTACGGCGATACCCGTAGAGCCGTTTACAAGAAGGTTCGGGAAGCGTGACGGCAAAACCACCGGCTCATTCAAGCGATCGTCGTAGTTTCGCATCATATCCACGGTGTCCTTGTCGAGATTTGTGAGCATTTCCATGGAAATTTTGCTCATTCTCGACTCTGTATAACGGTAAGCGGCAGGCGGGTCGCCGTCCACCGAACCGAAGTTTCCGTGACCGTCAACAAGAGGATACCTCATTGAGAAATCCTGTGCGAGACGAACCATGGCGTCATATACCGACGCGTCGCCGTGCGGATGATAGCGACCGAGCACGGAGCCTACCGTGTCGGCGCACTTTCTGTATGCCTTTTCGGGATACAGACCGTTTTCATACATAGTATATAAAATTCTTCTGTGAACGGGCTTTAAGCCGTCGCGTACATCGGGGAGCGCACGTGACACTATTACCGACATTGAGTAGTCGAGGAAGGATTTTCTCATTTCCTTGTTTATCTCGACATTTATGATTTTCTGGTCCTCAAGCGGCACGTATTCCGAATGATGCCCGGTATCTTTGTTTGTGCTCATATTCTACCTCTTTTATATATCAAGATTCTGAACGAATTTCGCGTTTTTCTCAATGAATTCACGTCTCGGCTCAACCTTGTCGCCCATTAAAACGGAGAATGTCTCGTCAGCCTCCATGGCGTCCTCAAGATTTACCCTGAGCATAGTCCTGTATTTCGGGTCCATTGTGGTTTCCCAAAGCTGCTGCGAATCCATCTCACCGAGACCCTTATATCTCTGAACGTCGCAGCTGCCGCCGAGCTCCGCTATTTTTTCGTCGCGCTCCTCGTCGGAGAAAGCGTAGAAGTGCTTTTTGCCCTTTGACACCTTAAAGAGCGGCGGCTGAGCTATATAGACATAGCCGTGCTCTATAAGCGGACGCATATATCTGAAAAAGAAGGTCAAAAGAAGAGTTCTGATGTGCGCGCCGTCAACATCGGCATCCGCCATTAAAACTATCTTGTGATAACGCAGCTTTGTGATGTCGAAGTCGTCGCCTATGCCGGTGCCGAGAGCCAAAATTACGGGCGTTAATTTTTCGTTGCCTATTACCTTGTCAACTCTCGCCTTTTCAACATTGAGCATCTTGCCCCAAAGGGGGAGAATTGCCTGGGTGTTTCTGTCTCTTCCGCCCTTTGCGGAGCCGCCTGCGGAATCTCCCTCGACGATGTAAAGCTCGGTATTTTCGGGATTTTTATCGGTGCAGTCGGCAAGCTTGCCGGGGAGAGAGTTGCTCTCAAGCGCAGATTTTCTGCGCGCATTGTCCCTCGCCTTTCTTGCCGCCTCGCGCGCCCTTGAAGCGTCGAGCGACTTATTAAGTATGGTTCTTGCCGTGGAGGGATTTTCTTCGAGATAGGTCATAAGCTTATCATAGAGCATTTTTGAAACAAGACCGGTTATCTCGGTGTTTCCGAGCTTGCCCTTGGTCTGACCCTCAAACTGTGCCTCGGTAAGCTTTACGCTTATGACCGCGGTAAGACCCTCTCTTACGTCGTCGCCGGAGAGCTTTTTGTCGCTGTCCTTTATGAGATTAAACTTTTTGCCGTAGTCGTTGAACACTCTCGTAAGAGCCGTTTTAAAGCCCATTTCGTGAGTACCGCCGTCTATTGTGCGGACGTCGTTTGCAAAGCTTAATATTATCTCGTTGTAGCCGTCGTTGTAAGACATTGCGACTTCCGCGCTGCGGTCGCCGTCAACAACCGAGAAATGCATTATATCTTCGTGAAGAGGGGTAAGCCCGCGGCTTTTGTTGATGTAATCCACAAAGCTGCGAATACCGCCCTCATAGCAGTATACCTCGCTTAATATGTTGTCCTCATCACGCTTGTCCGTGAGCGAGATTGAAAGTCCGGCATTTAAAAACGCCTGCTCTCTGAGTCTCTTTTGAAGTGTCTCAAAATCATATTCCGTAGTTTCGGTGAATATTTCGGGGTCGGCCTTGAATTTAATAAATGTACCCGTCTCGTTTGTGTCGCCGATTATTTCAAGGTCGCTCTTTACGTCGCCGCGCTCAAAACGCTGGTGATATATGTGACCCTGCCTGCTTACCTCGATTTCAAACCACTCGGAAAGAGCGTTAACTACCGATGAACCGACGCCGTGCAGACCGCCCGAAACCTTGTATCCGCTGCCTCCGAATTTACCGCCGGCGTGGAGAACCGTTAAAACCACCGTTACGGCAGGCAGACCCTCCTCCTCGTTGATGTCAACGGGGATTCCTCGTCCGTTATCTCTGACGGTAATCACGTTTCCGGGGAGTATTTCAACCTCGATATGAGTGCAGTAGCCCGCAAGAGCCTCGTCTATTGAGTTATCGACAATCTCATATACAAGGTGGTGAAGACCTCTCGGTCCCGTCGAGCCTATGTACATACCGGGTCTTTTTCTTACGGCCTCAAGACCCTTTAATACCTGAATCTGCTCCGCGCCGTATTCCTCGGTAACGACGGTATCCATTACCTCGTCGTTCTTTTCCTCGTTTATGTTTTCGTTGTTTTCGCTGAACATACAAAACCTCCGTCAGTTATACATAATCCGAATAAAATTTACTTAAATTTTTAATCTTGCTTTAATCTTTTGAAAACAGTACTTGTTGAAAACGGTGATATATATACTTTTCTTTTGCCGCCCGTTACCTTTACTATAAAGGATTTCGGCAAATCGAACGACACCGTTTCACTCTCTCCGCTTTTTTCCGCGTAATTTATATATTCGCGCGAAGCTTTGCTCACGGTAGTGTTGTCAAGGTCAAATATACCGAGTATTCCGTCCGTTGTAATTGCCTTGTCCTGACTTATCAAAATATACATTATATCACTCCGCCGTTTTTTATGTGGAAGGTCTTGCCCTCGCACAGCCGCAAAACGGTATTCGGGTCGCAGCAGGTTATAAAAACCTGCCTTCCGCTTATGTTGTTCAAAATATAATCCTGCCTTGTTAAATCAAGCTCGCTCATCACGTCGTCAAGAAGTATTACCGGCTCATCGCCTGTTATTTCCTTTATAATTTCCGATTCGCTGAGCTTTAAAGACAGTGCCGAGGAGCGCTGCTGCCCCTGTGAGCCGAAGCTGCGTGCCGACAGGCCGTCTATTTTAATATCAAGGTCATCTCTGTGAGGACCTATCGACGTTATCTTGTTGTAAATATCGTCGCGCCGCGTTTCTCTGAGTCTGTTTAAGAGGAAATCCTTTATTTCATACGGGTCGTCCGAATATACCTTTGCGTTGTCGGTATATTCAACGCTCATTTTTTCCTTGCCGCCCGACAGTCCGTCGTATATTTTTGCGGAAAATTCACTCAAGAGAGCCGTATATTTAATTCGCTCCGATATTACCGCCGCACCGTAAGACGAAAGCTTATCGTCCCAGGCGTCAAGTGTATCGTAAAGCTCGCTGTGAAACTGAATGTCCTTTAAAAGCGCATTTCTCTGAAAAAGTGTGTGCGTGTATTTTGCGAGTGCTTTGGCGTAATACGGCTTAATCTCGCACAGAGCCGTATCAAGAAATTTTCTTCTGAAAACCGGCCCGTCCTTTACGAGTGACAGATGAGACGGAGAAAATATAACAGCGTAAAACTCTCCTATAAGCTCCGCAGGGGAACGCAGCGTTACGCCGTTTTTCATGGCGGTACGCTTTTTGTCTATAAAAATAACCGCAGACTGCTCGCGTCCCTTTGCGAAAAAGGTCATCTCGTTTTTTGCGTATGACGCATCAAACCTTACAAGCTCCCTGTCTCTTTTTGAACGGAAACTCTTGCAGCCCGTAAAGAGCCATATACTCTCAAGCAAATTGGTTTTTCCCTGAGCGTTTTCTCCGTAAATGACGTTTACGCTCTCGGAGGGGGTAATATTTATTTTTTCAATATTTCTGTAATCCGCGACCGAAAGCTCTTTTACCGTCATTTTTTTACGACCTCATAATATTTTCCGTCAAAGCTGAATTCGTCTCCGCCGTGAAGCTTTTTGCCTCTCTGAACGCAGACTTCGCCGTTGACTCTGACTTCGCCGTCCTGAATTATCATTTTTGCGATACCTCCCGAGCCCACCGCGTCACAAAGCTTAAGTGCCGCGTCAAGGCGGATAAAGTCGGTATCTATAAATATCTGTTTTACTTCTTTTTCGGCAATTCTTGCCTTTAATTTAATTACTTTTTTCATTCTGTTTTAAGCCTTACCGGTAAAATTAAGAAGAGGAAGCTGTCGCCGTCCGTCGGAACTATAATTATGGGATGAACTGGGCTTGAAAGCTTTATTATTACTTCATCGGTATCGCAAACTCTGAGCGCGTCAAGTAAAAATTTGTTATTAAAGCCCATCTCAAGCTTTTCGCCGGTCATTTCGGCGGGAACTCTGTCGTTTGCCGAGCCGAGAACGGTAACGCTCGAAATTTTAATCATATCCTTGTCAAAAATGCATCTGATGGGGCTTTTTGCTCTGTCGGTTATAATGAGAGACGTTCTCTCGATACTGTTTATAAGATTTCTGACGCTTACCTTTACAGTTCCCGTGGAATTTCCGGAAATAGCAGCCTTGTAATTTAAAAATTCTCCGTCCAAAAGACGTGAAACAATATCATAATCGCCTATCTTAAATGTTATGTGCCTTTTGCCTATGCTCATTGATATTTTTCCGTCATCGCCCGCGGAGAGCTTTAAAACCTCGTTAAGCGTTTTTTTCGGAACAACAAATATCTTTTCTTCGCCGGAATAGTCTATTTTTTCGTTTCTTATCGCAAGACGGAAGCCGTCAACCGCAACAAGTCTTATATTGTTTTCGCTTATCTCGAATCTGACGCCCGTATGTACTATTTTTGCGTCGTTTTCGGCTGTCGCAAAAATTGTTTTTCTTATCATATCCTTTAATATCTCGCTGTCGATGACAACGGGGAAGCCTCCGTTGACCGAGGGAAGTTCCGGATATTCGGCGGAGCTTGTTCCAACAAGAGTAAATTCGGCCTCGCCGCTCTTTATTTTACATGAAAGTCTCTCGTCGGCTTCAAAAGAAACTCTGTCCTCGGGAAGATTTCTCAAAATGTCGCAGAGAATTTTTGCATTTAATATAATGCTGCCGTTTTCCTTTACCTCGGCGTCGGTCGACGTTATCATTCCTACCTCGAGGTCATATCCCGTGAGAGTAACCGTGTTTCCCTCGGCTTTTATCATAATTCCCTCAAGAGACGGTATTGATGTTTTTTGAGAAACTGCTCTCTGAACATTTGAACATATATCGGAGAGGATATGTGTGTTGCATTCAAATTTCATAAAGGATTTCCTTTCAAAATAAAATAAATAAAATATATAAATAGTATCATTATTAGTGCGCGACGAAATGTTTAAAACTCTCGAAGCTGTTTATACACAAGAAAAAATCACGTTTTCTCGGTTGTTATTTTCGTGTTGAAAAAATGTTCAATCAACAGACAAAAATTAACTGTTCAAAACCCGTATGTTTAAAATCAAAACTTGTTTAAAACTCCTGCATATTTTTAATGATATCTTCAACCGTTTTTTTAAACACGGGATTTTCGTTCATTCTGTCTTCGATAACCTCAATTGAGTGGTTTACGGTTGAGTGCGTTTTGCCGTTAAATACGTTTCCTATATCCACAAGCTTCATTCCGGTAATTTCGCGGATTATGTACATTGAAACCTGCCTTGCGTCTTTGATATTTTTATCGCGCTTGTCGGACATTATGTTTTCGGGCGATATTCCGAAGGTATTTCCGACATTGTTTATGATATTGTTTATGGTGACGGAAATGGGCTGATTGAAGTTAAGCACCTCTTTTATGGCGTCACGGGCTATCTCTATGGAGGGTTCTTTTCCGGCAAGACGAGTGAGAGCGTTGATTTTATTTACCGCACCCTCAAGCTGACGAACATTGTATTTTACCTGCTCGGCTATAAATTCCACTATGTTATTCGGAAGCTCAAGACCGCGGCTGTCTGCCTTGCTTTTTACGATAGCCATTCTCGTTTCGAGATCCGGCGGAGTTATATCCGCCATCATACCCCAGTTAAAACGCGTTTTGAGTCTGTCCTGAAGAGTGGGTATTTCGTCCGGCGGATTATCGGACGTCAAAACAATTTGCTTATTGACCTCGGTAAGAGCATTAAAGGTATGGAAAAATTCCTCCTCGGTACTCTTTTTATTTGCTATGAACTGAATATCGTCTATTAAAAGCGCATCGACATTTCTGTATTTGTCGTGAAATTCGCCCATATTCTTTTTTCCGAGATAATAAATCAGGTCGTTTGTAAAATTTTCACTCGTTGTATATAAAACGTTTGCCGACGGATTTTTTTCGAGCATACGGTTTTTAATTGCCTTTAAAAGATGGGTTTTGCCGAGTCCGCTCTTGCCGTAAATAAAAAGGGGATTGTATTCCTCGCCCGGATGCTCTGCGGCATTTAAGGCGGTTGCATATGCAAATTTGTTTGTTGAGCCGACTATGAAATTTTCAAACGTGCTTGTGCTGTCACGCGAGGACAGGTGATTTTTTTCTTCACTCTGCTCCTTTTCGTCATCGGTTTCCTGCGGCTTAAAAAGGTAAATAACCTCTATGTCGTCAAAACCCATAACAGCCGTCAAAGCTTCTTTGATAACGCCGTCGTATCTCGTTGTGATTATCTGTATTTTATATGATGTGGGGCAGGTAAATTTTGCTGTCTGCCCGTCAAAGCTCTCCGGAACAAGCGGAGATATCCACAAATTAAAGGCAACGTCGCTGACATTAAGTGCTTCTTTCATATAATCGCACGCTGCGGACCATATCTCGGAAAACGAGTCCATATTTTCACACTCCGAAAACAAAATAAAAAAATATCAAATTTACCGTTACAGCGGTACAATCGGATTATTTTAACATTTTAGGTGCTTTTAAAGTATTAACACATAAAAACCGCAAAATTAAATTACGGTGCTTACAGGCAATAATTTGCACAATATGTATATTAGCACATTTTTAATATTTTTTCAATATTTTCTTAAAATAAATGGAGTAATTATAAATGTATATATATATATATAGGGCTTTTGAAGAAGCGTAAATATTAAAAAAAAGTTGACAACAAGCCGGATTTTAGTATATAATAACTTCTCGCAGATTATTTCAGAGTAAAGGAGCGAAAAAATAATGCTTAGAACTTATCAGCCTAAGAAACGCCATCGCAAGATGGAACACGGTTTCAGAAAAAGAATGGCCACCAAAAACGGCAGAAAAGTGCTTGCAAGACGCCGCGCTAAGGGCAGAAAGCAGTTATCTTATTAAAAGGTAAGCATTTTGAAAAATACGGTAACACTAAATCGTAACTGTGATTTCCGACGCCTCTACGGCAGAGGAAAGGTTTATACGGATCCTGCACTGGTTATTTATTTATTAAAAAACCGTGCGGGAATTTGTCGTATAGGTATAACCGTAAGCAAAAAGACCGGCAACGCCGTACAGAGAAATCGCTCAAAGAGGATAATCAGAGCGGCGTATTCGGCTGTTGAAGAAAGTATTTGCGGAAATTGGGATTTTGTTTTTGTTGCGCGAGGCAAAACAAAATACCTGAAAAGTACCGATATTCAAAAAGTCTTGACAGAACAACTCCTAAAAGCGGGAGCCATAAAGAAATGAAAGAGCTTGCAATTAAAATGATAAGATTTTATCAGCGTAAGATCTCCCCGCTTTTTCCGCCGAGATGCAGATATTACCCGACCTGCTCGCAATATGCCGTTACGGCTATTGAGAGATTCGGTATCATTCGCGGCGGTTTACTCGCAGTATGGCGTCTTTTAAGGTGCAATCCTCTGTTTCCGGGAGGACTTGACCCTGTTCCCGAAAAACGAAATAAGAAAAAGGGCTAAGTTTGATTAAGCTTTTACTCCCTTCGGAGGAATTTAATGAACACAAGTAAAATATATGAAATTCTCGGAATTCCTTTCGGCTTTGTGATTTCCCTGTTCTATGCCATGACAGACAACTATCTTCTCTCGATAGTTTGCCTTATGATCATAGTAAAGCTGTGCCTTCTTCCCTCTTCCGTAAAGCAGCAAAAGGCTCAGGCTAAGCAGGCAAGGCTTCAGCCGAAGCTCAGACGTATTCAGAAAAAATACGAGGGCAATCAGCAGAAAATTCAGGAGGAAACACAAAACCTGTACAGCCGCGAGGGCTTTAGCGCCATGGGCGGCGGCTGTATGCCGATGATTATACAGCTTATAGTTATGACCGGTCTTTTCCAGGTCAACTATCACCCCTTCTCAATGGTTCTGAATATCAGAGGCGATGTGCTCTCTTCAATTAAGGAAGCTGTTATGCCATTGCTCACCGAGACGGAGGCAAAGGGTGCTTCGTTTAGAATAGAGCTTTATGCTCTTCAGCATTGGAGCGACATTCGTAATTCCGTTGCCGGTCTTACTCCCGAGATGATATCAAGGGTTGATTTATTCTTACAGAGATTTACCGTTTTCGGACTTGACCTTTCGCACACTCCGAATTTCAGGGTATTTGACATTTATTGGGCAATACCGATTATAACCGGCGTTTTGTCGCTTGCCATGAGCGTTTATTCCCTTATTCGTCAGAAAAAATTAAACCCGGAAATGTCAAAAAATCCGACAATGGGTTGCATGATGCTTTTCACACCTGCCATGCAGATTTACTTTGCCTTCCTTTTCCCGACTGTTGTCGGCATATATGTAATTATGTCTACCGTTGTTTCCTTTGCGCAGATGGTGGTTCTCAATATAACCCACAGTCCGCAGAAGGTTCTCGCAAAGCTGATGGTTGAGGAAACCGTTGAGCGACGCTCAAAAGAGGCTAATATCAAAAAAATAGCCGAGATGAAATCTTAAAAAAGAATGGTGTATATAAATGATTAAAGAATCGGTAAAATCCGCGTCCACCATAGAGGACGCTAAGGCCGCCGCCCTTTTGGAGCTCGGTCTTACAGAGGACGACGTATATAATATAGAAGTTTTACAGATGCCGCAGAAAAAGACATTCGGTATTTTCGGCGGAAAGCCTGCCGAGGTAAAGGTTTGGGTTGACGTTCCCGAGAAAAAGGAAAAACCCGTTTCCGAAAAGAACACGTACAAAAAACCCGCTTCGGCTCCCAAAAAGGTCGAAGACAGAAAAAAGGAAGCCAAAAAGGAAAACACCCGTAAGGTCGAAAAAGAAGAAAAGACCGAAGAGGAGAAAAAGGCTTCTTTGAAGGAGACAAACGAGTACGAAAAAACCGCTTCTTATATAGCGGAAATCGTCAAGGGTCTCGGACTTCCCGAATGCAGCGTTAAACCTTTGCAGACGACGAGGAAATTGTTTTTGAGCTTGACTGCGGCGATGATTACGGCATAGTAATAGGCAGACGCGGCGAGACTCTCGACGCTATACAGTACCTTGCAAGAATGGTTGCAAACCGCGGTGTTTCGGGCTATAAGCGCGTTTCCATAAACATCGGCAATTACCGTGAAAAGCGCAAGGGTGCTCTTGTTTCTCTTGCCAAAAAGGACGCTGCAAGAGCCGTTCGTACAGGCAGAAATATAACCCTTGAGCCGATGAACCCCTATGAGCGCAGAATTATTCATACTGCCGTTCAGGAGGTTGAGGGTGCAACCTCGTTCTCGGTAGGGCAGGACCTTGACCGCAGAGTTGTAATTGCTCCCGAAAACGGCGGCAAGGGCAGCTACGGCGACAGAAATTATCGCAGAGGCCGCGGCGGAAGAAATGACCGCAGACCCAAGCGCGAGCCCTATGTTCCGCAGGTTGCTCCGGACCGCGAACAGAAGAACGACGCTGCAGGCGTTTCGGTTTACGGAAAAATCGAAATTAAGAAAAATACAGAGGAATAATTCTGAGTTTTCTTCATTATCGAAAGAGTTTTAGACATTTGAACCGCATTTTTGTCGAAAACTTCGTTAACGAAACAAATAATCAGATTTTAAGAGCACCGGATATGCGGACAGCATGTTTCGGTGCTTTTGCTTTTTAAAATATCAAAGCCGAGCTCTGAGAATTTATTATTTTAAAGGCGGGGCGGCGGGCAGAGTTTTTCGTCTGTTCGCAGAAAATATAAAGCCAAACAGATAAAAGTGGTGATTTTATGAGTACAATCGCGGCTATTTCAACAGGTCTTGCCGCAGGAGGCATAGGAATAGTCAGAATTTCGGGCGAAAACGCCCTGAATGTAGCCGATAGCATCTTCAAAACCGTACAAGGTATCGAATTAAAAAAACTGAGCGGCTACAGAGCGGCGTTCGGAAGGGTATTTTTTGACGGAAAACCCATTGACGAGGCCGTTGCGCTCGTATTCAGAGCACCGAAAAGCTATACGGGCGAGGACGTTGTGGAGATTTCCTGCCACGGCGGCCTTTACATAACAAAGCAGGTTTTAAGAGCGGCACTCAAAAACGGCGCGGTTCCTGCGGAGCCGGGAGAATTTACAAAGCGTGCGTTCTTAAACGGAAAGACCGACCTCACAAAAGCAGAGGCCGTTATGGGTATTATTTCGGCTCACGGCAAGAGGCGGGCGAAGCCGCTTTTTCGGCACTTGAGGGCGCCCTTTACAAAGAAATACACAAGATTACCGATGTCCTTTTAAAGATAAATGCGGCTCTTGCGGCGTGGGTGGATTACCCCGACGACGAAATCGAGGACCTCACAGACGAGAGCATTTTAGACGCAGTTACCTCGTCAAAAGCAACTCTTAAAGAACTTTTAAACCGTTTTGACGCAGGTCAGGCGATAACCGAGGGAACCGAAACGGCGATAGTCGGCAGACCGAACGTCGGCAAATCAACCCTTATGAATATGCTTACGGGAACCGAAAAATCCATAGTAACGTCGGTTGCCGGCACAACGCGCGACATAGTTGAGGAAACCGTTACGATAGGCAACGTTACGCTTCGTCTCGCGGATACGGCAGGTCTGCGCGAAACAGATGACACCGTTGAGAGTATAGGCGTTGAGCGAGCCAAAAGAAAAATCGCCGCTGCAAAGCTTATCATTGCCGTGTTTGACTCGTCCTGCGCGCTCTCCGACGAAGACAGGGAAATTTTCGATTTGTGCTCCGGCAAAAGCTGTCTCGCCGTTATAAACAAGACGGATTTGGAGCCGAAAATCGACGAAGATGAAATAAAACGCAACTTCGAAAATGTAGTTTATATATCCGCAAAGGATAATTCGGGACTCGATTTACTTCGTGAGACAATCGAAAAAATACTCGGAACGGCAAATTTCGACACGACCGCGGCTCTTTTGATGAACGAAAGACAGCTGTCCTGCTGCGAAAAGGCTTATTCGGCACTCTGTGAGGCGGAAAATGCCGAGAAAACAGGCGTCACAAGAGACGCAATTCAAGTCTGCATAGACTCCGCAATAGAAAATCTTATGGTTTTGACAGGCGAAAAAGCCACCGAAAGCGTGGTAAACGAGATTTTTTCGCAATTCTGTGTAGGCAAGTGACGGAGATAAATTATGGAATATTTTGCAAAAGAATATGTTGCCGTTATAGGCGCCGGTCACGCCGGTATCGAGGCAGGTCTTGCCTCGGCTCGGCTCGGCTCAAAAACAATAGTTTTTACCATTAACCTTGATTGGATAGGCAATATGCCGTGCAATCCGTCGATAGGCGGCACTTCAAAGGGCCATCTTGTAAGAGAAATAGATGCTCTCGGCGGTGAAATGGGAAAAGCTGCCGACAAAAACGAGATACAGTCGCGTATGCTCAACCGCGGAAAAGGTCCGGCTGTTCATTCGCTGCGCGCGCAGATTGACCGCAGGGAGTATTCAAAATATATGAAGCACGTATTGGAGCTTCAGGAAAACCTTGACGTTAAGCAGGCGGAAATAGTCGATTTGTCACGCGGCAAAGACGGTCTTTGGAGATTAAAGACGCGACTTGAGGCAATTTACAGTGCAAAGTGTGTTGTTCTTGCGACAGGAACATTTTTGGGCGGCAGAGTTTACATAGGCGACGTCTCCTACGAGAGCGGCCCCGACGGAATGTTCCCGGCAAATGAGCTTTCAAAGGCGCTTTATAATATGAAAATTCCGCTCAGACGGTTTAAAACGGGCACTCCGTCGCGTGTAAATCGACGCAGCGTGGATTTTTCGGTGCTTGAAAAGCAGGAGGGCGACGAAACAACAACTCCGTTTTCGTTTGACACCGACACTCCGCCCGTAAACAAGGCGGCTTGCTATATAGCGTATACAAATGACGAAACAAAAAAGGTTATCCTCGATAACATACAGTATTCGCCGCTTTACAGCGGAAAAATTCACGGCGTGGGGCCGCGCTATTGCCCGAGCTTTGAAGACAAAATTATGCACTTCCCCGATAAAAAACGCCATCAGCTTTTTGTTGAGCCGTGCGGACTCGACACGGAGGAATTATATTTGCAGGGAATGTCCTCGTCTCTTCCCGAGGCGGTACAGCTGAAGTTTTTGAGAACGATAAAGGGACTTGAGCACGTTGAGGTTATGAGAACCGCATATGCTATTGAATATGACTGCGTGGATCCGCTCGCACTCAAGCCGTCACTCGAATTTCTCGACCTCGACGGACTTTTCGGCGCAGGCCAGTTCAACGGCTCCTCCGGCTATGAGGAGGCCGCGGCGCAGGGTCTTATAGCCGGCATAAATGCCGCGCGGAAGGCTCAGGGTAAGGAACCCTTTATACTTGACCGCGCATCGTCGTATATAGGCACGCTGATAGATGACCTTGTGACAAAGGGCTGCTCCGACCCGTACAGAATGATGACCTCGCGTTCGGAATACAGACTTTTGTTGAGGCAGGATAACGCCGATATGCGCCTGACACCTCTCGGCTACGAAATCGGACTTGTCTCCGAAGAAAAATACCAACGGCTTCTTAAAAAGCAGGAGATGATAAGAGCGGAACGCAAAAGGATTGAAGATACTTCGATTCCCCTGACTGACGAGCTGCAACAGCTGCTTGTTTCACGTGGAACATCTCCCTTGCCGCGCGGTGTTAAAGAGGTTGAGCTTTTAAAGCGTCCGCAGATAACATATGACGATTTGACCCCGTTCGACGTAAATCGACCCGATATTCCGCGTGAGATATTCGAACAGGTTGAAATTGAGCTTAAATATGAGGGTTATATTGTGCGGCAGACGGCACAGATAAACGAAATGCGCCGACTCGAGGTGAAAGCTATTCCGCCCGAAACCGATTATAATAAGATAGACGGACTGCGGCTTGAGGCGAGAGAAAAGCTCTCTAAAATACGGCTATGAATGTGGGTCAAGCCTCAAGAATAAGCGGCGTCTCACCTGCCGACATATCGGTTTTGCTCATTTACCTTGCCAAGGAGGGCAAATAATGTTAAACAGAGATTTGCTTTACAAAACAGCGGAAAATATGGGTGTTAAAATCGACGATGACGCCTTTAAACGTTTTGATATTTACGCCGAACTGCTTTTTGAAACCAACAAAAAATTTAATCTGACGGCGATAACCGAGCCGGACGATATGACGGTAAAGCATTTTGCCGACTGCCTTTCCGTATTTAAATATGTAGATTTCAAAGAGGGCGCAAGGCTTATTGACGTCGGCACGGGGGCAGGCTTTCCGGGACTTGTGCTGCTTCTTGCAAGACCCGACCTTGACGTAACCTTTCTTGACGGAACGGGTAAAAAGCTTGCCTTTATAGAAAGTGTCCTCTCGAATGTCGGCTTAAACGGCAATATTCTTCACAGCCGCGCCGAGGAAGCGGGAAAAGACCCTCTGTACCGCGAAAAATTCGACTTTGCAACGGCAAGGGCTGTGGCGTCTCTGCCCGTCCTTTGCGAATATTGCATACCTTTTATTAAAAAGGGAGGCTCTTTCATCTCTATGAAATCGGCTTTTTCCGACGACGAAATTTCCTCTGCGTCGGCTTCTCTTCGTATTCTCGGCGGCAAAATAGAGTCGGACAATGTGTTTGATTTGGTTGAAAACACAAGGAGAAGAATATTGATCATAAAAAAGATATCGCAAACTCCGTCAAAATATCCTCGCGCTTCGGCAAAAATTTCTAAAAATCCTTTGGGATAATGGGTTTTAACCGCACCGATACGCGATTTTAGACGAACGAATTTTCTTTACAAGTACACCTTCACGGTGCTATTCTTTAAGCAAGGACAAGCACTGCGGAGGTGATTTTTTTGAAGTCAAAAGACAAAATCAAAACTGCGGCACAGGTACTACTGCTGCCGCAGGACAGTATTTTGCCGAACCCAGATCAACCGAGGAAACGGTTTGATTACGACGAGCTTGAGGGTCTTGCGCAAAGCATACGGCAAAACGGAATACTTCAACCCGTAACGGTCCGCAGAAGAACCGACGGTAAAAACGTGAAGTTTGAACTGGTTGCCGGTGAGCGCAGGCTCCGTGCGGCAAGGCTCGTCGGACTTACAAAAATTCCGGCAATCGAGACGGACGCAGACGAAAGCTCTGCCGTTTTATCTCTGATTGAAAATCTGCAGCGGCAGGACCTCAACTTCTTTGAGGAGGCCGAAGCGGTCCAAAGGCTTGTTGAAAAGTATTCAATGAGCCGCGAGGAGGCGGCCGATAAGCTCGGCAGGGCGCAGTCCACGCTTTCAAATAAGCTGAGACTTTTGCGGCTCCCCGAGGAAATGCGGTACACAATCGAAAAAGCCGGGCTTACCGAACGTCACGCGAGGGCATTGCTTACTCTCGAAAACGACGTTCAGCGCGAGAGGGCGCTCGAAATTATCACCGACCGACACTTAAATGTTCAGGAGAGCGAGCGCCTTATCGAGCAAATGCTCAATCGCAGGAAAAAGAAAAATCCAATTAAAGGCATACGCGACATAAGAGTTTTTATAAACACTCTCAATCACGCGGTAGAGGCGATACGCAGGGCAGGTATCGACGCGGACGCAGCCAAGAGCGAGACGGAGGAGTACGTTGAATACACGGTGCGTATTCCGAAAATCGAGCAGATAAGAATCTCTCTGCCCGGAGACGGCGAAGCCGTCTGACAACCTTGTAAAATGCGCCGAACGGTACTACCCCTGCCGTTCCGCATTTTAAATACCCATATCCTTCTCTTTCACACCCCACATCCACAAGCAGAACGGCGGCCTTTTCGGTCGCCGTTTTGCTTTGCGGTTTTTACAGTGCGGAAAACGCGTATTGTTTCACGTGAAACGAAATGGCAAAAACAACGAAAATACAATGTTCCACGTGAAACCTTCGATGACTTTCGGAAAATATCACCGAAAATCTGATACAATAATAAAATATCTCTGAATTGGACGATGTTTGTGTTATACTTTAAATAGTGTATTCAAACGGGGTATAAGCCTCTGAAACAGGAGTGATAAATAAGGTATGGCAAAGACCGTTTCCGTGATAAACCAAAAGGGCGGCGTAGGCAAAACGACCACGGCTGTCAATCTCTCCGCCGCAGTCGGCGCTCTCGGCAAGCGCGTTCTGCTCGCCGATATAGATCCGCAGGGCAATTCCACAAGCGGCTACGGTATCAGCAAGAGAAACATTGAAAATTCAACATATGATATGCTCATAAACGGCGTGAAGGCTTCTGAAGTCGTTATGAAAACGAAATTCCGCAATGTCGATTTGCTGCCGTCGGATATGAACCTTGCCGGTGCCGAGGTCGAGATGATAGGTATGGACTCGCGCGAGAGTCTTCTCAAAAAAGCTCTCACCGATGTCTGGGAGGATTATGACTACATTTTCCTTGACTGTCCGCCGTCACTCGGGATAATAACAATAAACGCGCTGTGTGCGAGCGACACCTTTTTTGGTGCCGATACAATGCGAATACTACGCACTTGAGGGGCTCGCGCAGCTTATGTCCACCGTCCGTCAGATTAAGAGACTTTACAATCCGTCGATAGAGCTTGAGGGCGTGCTTCTGACGATGTACGACGGCAGACTGAATTTGACGTCGCAGGTAGTTGCGGAGGTAAAGAAGTTCTTTCCGCAAAAGGTGTATAAATCAACCATACCGCGTAACGTCAGGCTTTCCGAGGCTCCGAGCTTCGGCGAACCGGTAATGTATTATGACCGCAATTCAAAGGGAGCGGCGGCTTATGCTGATTTTGCGGAGGAATTCATTAAAAAGCAAGCGAGGGAAAACTAATGAGGAGAACTATCGCATCCGTATTTGTTTTTATACTTGTCGTATCACTTTTGCTGACTTCGTGCGGGAAAAGGCGCACCTTTGAGCCGTCGGGCGTGACGGGCGAAAAGGCAGAGACCGCCAAGTCTCAAAGAGGCGAAATCAAGCTTGAGTCCGATAAATTCACCTTTTACGGCGTACAGATGGGAATGACAACCGACCAGGTTCAGGTTTCCGTAGGCAAGGCGGCACAGGTTTACGCAAGAAACGATAAGATGTTTTTGACCGAGGACGTAAAGGTAAACGAATTTAAAAACGGACTCGACAGAGTTGTTTATTATATCTTCAATACAAACAATCAGCTTGTCGAGGTGCAGTATGTGGTATCCTCGTCCGACGGAGTTTCATATCAGAACGCCGTCACTATCTTCCGCGGCATCTACGGTCCCGACGGAATAGAGATACAGAGCGAAATAGGCAAGCGCGAAACAATTTGGGAATATATGGACGTTTACGTTATAGTCGCGAGAAACGACGAAAAGGACGTCGTAATTTCATATATGCAGAAAAGAGTCTCTTTGAGACCGAGAATAAAAAAGGACGTTGAAAAATACAACGAAACGAAGCAGGGGAGGAAATAAGATGGCAGCCAGAAAAGGCGGGCTCGGCAAGGGTTTTGAGGCACTAATGCAGTCAAACACCATGGATGACGAGCTCGGAGAAAAGGCGACGCTTTCGATAAACGATATTGAGCCGAACCGCGGTCAGCCGAGAAAGACCTTCAGCGAGGAGTCTCTTTCGGAGCTCGCCGACAGCATAAGAGAGCATGGGGTTTTGCAGCCGCTTTTGGTAAGACCAATGCCAGACGGCAGCTACCGTCTTGTCGCAGGCGAGCGTCGCTTCCGCGCGGCAAGGCTTGCGGGGCTTTATGAAGTTCCCGTTACCGTTCGCGAGATGACCGACGAAGAGGAGAGTGTGTTTGCTCTTATCGAGAATTTGCAGCGTGAGGACCTCAATGCCGTAGAGGAGGCGGAGGGTATAAAAACCCTTATCGACACCTTCGGCTTCACTCAGGAACAGGCGGCTCAAAAGCTCGGAAAATCGCGCACGGCGGTTACAAATTCACTCAGGCTTTTAAATCTTCCCGACAGCGTCGGTTCCCTTTTGAAGGACGGTAAAATCTCAATGGGTCACGCGAGGGCACTTTTGGCCGTCGAGGACGAGGCCGAGATGAAAAGTATAGCCGATACGATAGTCAAAAACGGCATATCCGTCCGCGAGACGGAGCGACTTGCCAAAAAAGCCGGAAACGGCGGCACGGCGGCGGTAAAGAGAAAGAAAAACGCGACACCTTTTACGACGAGGTCGAGCTTGCGCTGGCCGGAGTTTTGGCACGCAGGGTTAAGGTATATAACGGCAAGGGTTCGGGCGGCAGCATAGAAATAGAGTTCTTCGGCAAGGACGATTTAAAAAAGCTTGCAGAGCAGCTTGAAGCACTTGAATAATTTGAATTTTAATTTTTCGGAGGAAGAAAAATGCTTGATATTAAGCTTGTAAGAGAAAATCCGGATCTCGTAAAAGAGAACATCAAAAGAAATTCCAGGAGGAAAAGCTCGCGCTTGTAGACGAGGTAATAGAGCTTGACAAAAAGTTCCGTGAGTCAAAGCAGAGAGCCGATGAGCTCCGCGCCTCAAGGAACAAGATAAGCAAGGAAATAGGCGGCCTTATGGCAAAGGGTCTGCGCGAGGAAGCGGAAAAGACAAAACAAAAGGTTGCGCATCTCGCAAAGGAGCTTGAAGAGCTCGAGGGCAGCGAGGAAACACTCTCCGCAGAAATCAAAAAGAGAATGATGGTTATACCTAACATCATAGGCGACGATGTTCCGATAGGCAAGGACGACAGCGAAAACGTAGAGCTTCAACGCTTCGGTGAGCCGTATGTTCCGCCGTTTGAGATTCCCTATCACGTAGACATTATGGAAAAGCTCCACGGAATCGACCTTGATTCCGCAAGAAAAACGAGCGGCAACGGCTTTTACTATCTCTGCGGAGATATTGCAAGACTCCACTCTGCGGTGCTCTCATATGCGCGCGATTTTATGATAGACAGAGGCTTCACATATTACGTTCCGCCGTTTATGATAAGAGGAAATGTTGTTAACGGCGTTATGAGTTTCTCCGAAATGGAAAATATGATGTATAAAATCGAGGGCGAGGATCTCTACCTTATAGGTACGTCGGAGCATTCGATGATAGGCAAGTTTATAGACACCATAACTCCCGAAGCGGAGCTTCCCAAAACTCTCACAAGCTATTCGCCCTGCTTCCGCAAGGAGGTCGGCGCGCACGGCATAGAGGAGCGAGGCGTATACCGCATACATCAGTTTGAAAAGCAGGAAATGGTTGTTGTCTGCAAGCCCGAGGACAGCGATATGTGGTACGAAAAGCTCTGGAACAACACCGTTGATTTCTTCCGCTCGCTCGATATACCGGTGCGCACCCTTGAGTGCTGCTCCGGCGACCTTGCCGATTTGAAGGTCAGAAGCCTTGACGTTGAAGCTTGGTCTCCGCGTCAGAAAAAATATTTTGAGGTTGGCTCATGCTCAAACCTCGGCGACGCTCAGGCAAGAAGACTCGGCATAAGGGTTAAGGGCGAAAACGGCAACTATTTTGCACATACTCTTAATAACACCGTCGTTGCTCCGCCGAGAATGCTCATAGCCTTCCTTGAGAACAATCTCAATGAAGACGGCTCCGTGCGCATCCCCGAGCCGCTCAGAATGTATATGGGCGGTAAGGACGTCATAAAATAAGCGTCTTACCCGAAACCGGTATTGACAAATTGCCGCTTACGGTATATAATACAAAGGCTGTTTCGACGGCACGGTTTTTGGCGTAAACCGAGTTTTTCCGGTATTCACCTGTCCTTTAACTGTGACGTTCGAGGCGAATATTTTAATGAGGTGAAAAAAATGACACAGGCAGAAAAACAAGCTATTATGAAAGAGTATGCTACTCACGAGGGCGACACCGGTTCGCCGGAGGTTCAAATCGCTGTTCTTACCAAGAGAATCAACGACCTCACCGAGCATCTCAAGGAGCATCACAAGGACCATCACTCAAGAAGAGGTCTTCTTAAAATGGTAGGTCACAGACGTAACCTCCTCGCATACCTTCAGAAAACCGATATCGAAAGATACCGTGCAATCGTTCAGAAGCTCGGTCTTCGTAAATAATTTCGCACTTAAGGCAAGCGGTTTTTTACCGCTTGCCTTGAATTGCTTTTTACGGCAGGCGTAAAGGGCATATAAAATAAAATCCGACGGGGCGTTTATCCGATGCTTTAGCGGTAAATGGAATCTTTAAATTTTCCTCTTAAAGGTCGCATTTATTGCTAAAACCGGAAGTGCCTCTCGGAAATTTAAGAAAAAGAGGTAAAAAAGATGTTTTTCAAAAACTTCAAGGTTTGGGAAACCGAATTTGCCGGCAGAAAGCTCTCGGTTGAGACCGGCAAAATGGCAGGACTTGCAAATGCGTCTGTAATGGTTCGCTACGGCGACACAAACGTGCTTTGCACCGTTACGGCTTCGGCAAAGCCGAGAGAGGGCGTTGATTTCTTCCCGCTCTCCGTTGATTACGAGGAGAAGATGTATTCCGTCGGCAGAATCCCCGGCTCATTCCAGCGTCGCGAGGGCAGAGCAAGCGAAAAGGCGATTCTCACATCAAGATGTATAGACCGCCCCATTCGTCCGCTTTTCCCGAAGGATCTCCGCAATGACTGCTCCGTGGTTGCAACCGTTATGTCGGTTGACCCCGATTGCAGCCCCGAAATTGCCGCAATGATAGGCGTTTCAACCGCTATCGCTATTTCCGATATTCCGTGGGACGGCCCGATTTCCGGCGTTAACGTAGGACTTGTTGACGGCGAAATCGTATTGAACCCGACTCTTGAGCAGAGAGCAAAGACCGACCTTAACCTTACCGTTGCTTCAACGGCAGACCTTGTTGCCATGATTGAGGCAGGCGGCAACGAAATTTCCGATGACCTTATGTTCGACTGCATCATGGCAGGTCACGAGGAAAACAAAAAAATCGTAAAGTTCATTCAGGGCATTGTAGACGAAATCGGCAAGCCGAAGTTCGCTTACGAATCCTCCGACCCCGATCCCGAAATTATGAAGGAGATTGAGGACTTCTGCATAGAGGATGTCAAAAAGGCTCTTGATACAGACGACAAGCTTGTCCGCGACGAGGCTCTTTTGCCGATATACGAGGCTGTTCACGAGAAATTTGATGAGAGATTCGAGGGCAATGAGGGCAAGATTGAGGAGATTATGTATCTTGTTCAGAAGCACGTTGTTCGCTCCTGGCTCAAGGACGAGCACAAGAGAGTCGACGGCAGAGGCATAGACGAAATTCGTCCGCTCAACGCCGAAATCGACCTCCTTGCAAGAGCGCACGGCTCGGGTTTGTTCACAAGAGGTCAGACTCAGGTTCTCTCGGTTGCCACACTCGGCTCCATGAGCGATTGCCAGCAGCTTGACGGCCTTGACGAGCAGAAGGAAAAGAGATATATCCATCACTACAACTTCCCGTCCTACTCGGTAGGCGAGACCAAGCCTTCAAGAGGCCCCGGCAGACGTGAGATAGGTCACGGTGCACTTGCCGAGAAGGCTCTTCTTCCCGTTATCCCGTCGGTTGATGAGTTCCCCTATGCAATCCGCGTAGTATCCGAAGTTCTCTCGTCAAACGGCTCTACTTCACAGGGCTCTGTCTGCGGCAGCACACTTGCACTTATGGCGGCAGGCGTTCCGATAAAGGCTCCCGTGGCAGGTATCTCCTGCGGACTTATCACAGGTGATGAGGGCGTTTACGGCGACTTTATGACCATGGTTGATATTCAGGGTCTTGAGGACTTCTACGGTGATATGGACTTCAAGGTTGCAGGTACCAAAAAGGGTATAACCGCAATTCAGATGGATCTTAAGGTTCACGGTCTTACTCCCGCAATCATCAAAGAGGCGTTTGCAAAGACTCACAAGGCAAGAAATTATATACTTGACGAAATAATGCTTCCCGTTATAAGCGAGCCGCGCAAGGAGCTTTCAAAGTGGGCGCCCAAGATGCTTACCACCAAGATTGACCCCGATAAGATAGGCGACGTAATAGGTAAGCAGGGCAAGGTAATTCAGAAGATTTGCGCCGAGTGCGACTGCAAGGTTGACGTGAGCGAGGACGGTCAGGTATTTGTTTCCTCGATTGACCTTGACAATGCAAAGAAGGCAATCTTCATTGTCGATACAATAGCTAACGGCCCCGAGGTAGGCGCTGTTTACAAGGGAATCGTTACACGCCTTATGAGCTTCGGCGCGTTTGTTGAGATAGTACCCGGAGTAGAGGGTATGGTTCACATCAGCCAGCTCGATGTTAAGCGCACCGAAAAGGTTGAGGACGTTGTAAATGTCGGCGATGAGATAATCGTCAAGGTTCTCCCGAAGGACGAGCAGGGCAGACTCAATCTCTCTCGCCGCGAGGCACTTATAGAGGTTGAGGGTCTCACCCCCGAAAACGACCTCTCCGAGGAAAATCAGCACAGAGGCGGCAGACGCGACTTCGGCAGAAGACCGCACCGCTCGGATCGCCGATGAAAAAAGAGCCCCGATATGCCGTGCGAGCGTGAATTATTCGGCGCACAGCGAAGGGAAATGCAAAATAAAATACCGTATATTCGGATTAAAAATCCCTCTCGATGTTTTGCCATCGGGAGGGATTTTTTGCGGGTTTTCGGCGAGAAAACACTGTACGTTTATTTTTCGCTTTTCGGAAGTGTAACGAGCATTACCGTGCCGGCTTCCGAGCAATCTTCGACTCGGACGGAACCGCCGTGAAGCGCGGCAATTTCCCATACGAGCGCAAGCCCGAGACCCACTCCGCCGTGCTCTCTGCTGCGCGCCTTGTCAACACGGAAAAACGGCTGGAAAATACTCTCTCTGTACTGTTCGGGGATTCCGTGACCGTTGTCCCTTACGCGTATTTGAACGTCGTTTTCGTTGCAGACTATCGAAATGTTAATTACCGAATCGCGTCGGGTGTAACGGACGGCGTTTTCGGTGAGGTTAAATATCATACGGTAAATCAATGTATCGCTGCCGATTATTAGAGCATCGCCGTCGCGTGTAAGAGATACATTCTTTTCATCGGCAATCGGGGCGAGATCGGCAAAAACTTCATCTGTCATGGGAGCTAACTGTATTTTGTCGCTGCATTTAATGTTGCGAAGCTCGCTCATCTCAAGCAGGGTATTCGTCATCTGCGACATACGTTCCGTTTGCTCTTGTAAAAGTCTCAAAAATTCCGCCGTTTCGGGTTTTATATCTGTGTGTTCAACGGAGAAAAGCTCAATTTGTGCCTGCATTAAGGCAAGGGGTGTGCGCAGCTCATGTGCGGCATTCCCCGTGAATTGCCGCTGCGCCGTGAACCCCTCGTTAAGCCGTTCAATCATATTGTTAAAAGAATGGCTGAATTGTTTGAATTCGGGCAAGACGTCCTTGCTGATTTTCATATCGGACAGATTATTCGGCTGAACTTTTTCCGTTTGCGAAGCGAAAGAACGAAGCGGCTTCAGTGCCTGACCGCTGACAAAATACGCAAGCACACCGCCGAACAGAGTTACTGCTGCCGTTATATACCAATTGGTTGTGTTAAACGATTCTTGAGCGCCGTTCACTATGATTGTAAGGTCTCTGTCAGCGTCTTCGCTTTCGGGATTAAACGAATCGGGCTCACTGCCCTGCGTATCGCCGCAAGCGGATATTTTACTGCCTATGGAGTCCATATATCGCTTGCCGGAATAGCCGATAAAACAATTCATCAGCACGCAGGTGATACCTATTAAAAATGCGGTCATTATTGTAATTCGCCATTGTAAAGATAAATTCTTCATTTTTTATTCTCCATCACGTAGCCTTCCCCTATGCGATTATGTATCGGGTCGTATCCCAAAGCGGCGCGAAGCTTTTTTCTGAGCGATGAGATGTGAACTCTTATGGAATTGCTGAAGTCGTCTATACTGCTGTCCCAAACGTGTTCAAGAAATTCCTCCTGACTTATCGGACGCCCCTGGTTGAGTATGAGGTATTCGAGAATTTCGGTTTCTTTTCTTGTGAGCGTCAGGTTATCGCCCGAAACGGACGCCTTTCTCAATTTAGTATCAAATAGGAGATTGCCGCAGGACAAGACAACATCGTTTTGAGTGAAACAGCGGAGCGTCAGACTGCGGATTCGTGCCGCCAGCTCGTCCAAATGAAACGGCTTTGTCAGATAGTCGTTTGCTCCTGCGTCAAGTCCGTTAACCTTGTCGGCAACTTCGCACCGAGCCGACAAAATCAGCACTTTTGTGTCTTTATCATCTTTCCTGAGTGTTTTAAGAACGGTTAAACCGTCTTTTTCGGTGAGATTAAGGTCCAATACAACAAGGTCGAATTTCTCTATCGAGAGCATATCCAAAGCACTTTGCCCGTCGTAACAGCAGTCTACACTGTAAGCGAGACGCCTTAAACTGCGTGCGATGGTGTCGCAAAGAGCCTTTTCGTCTTCTACAACTAAAATGTGCATACGCGATTCTCCTGTCTGTTTTTTCAATTATAAGTATTTTATCATAAATTCCCCTGCGACAGCAGGAGCGGCACGAAGTGCGGCGGCGAAAGCCGCAATTTAGTCATTCAATGTTCTCCGAAACGGTCAAAATCTTTGATTTTGTTTTCGTTTCGTGAGGTTATTTTATCATAAATTCCCCTGCGACAGCAGGAGCGGCACGAAGTGCGGCGGCGAAAGCCGCAATTTAGTCATTCAATGTTCTCCGAAACGGTCAAAATCTTTGATTTTGTTTTCGTTTCGTGAGGTTATTTTATCATAAATTCCCCTGCGACAGCAGGAGCGGCACGAAGCGGCGGCGAAAGCCGCAATTTAGTCATTCAATGTTCTCCGAAACGGTCAAAATCTTTGATTTTGTTTTCGTTTCGTGAGGTTATTATAACATAAAAGTATAAAATCTCTGTTAAATTTCAATTCTTAACAGAGAATTTATGCCCACCGTGATATAATGAGGCAAAAATGAAGGGAGCGAACGGTTTGTTAAGGGCAAAAAAAGCCGTAATTCAATGTGTTATGCTGCTTGCAGGGGCGGCGATGGTGTGCGTCGGTGCTATGAGAGGCGAAGCGGATACCGTACTTGCAAAAGCGATAAGATTGTGTTTGGAGTGTGTGGGAATGATAAGGAAAAAAAAGAAAAAAAAAAAAAAAAAAAAAAAAGAAAAAGAAAAAGCCGTCGCATTTACTGACCCGATATAGAGGATTTGTGCAGGCGGCGGCAACGCTCGCAACAAACATACACCTGCCGAATTTTTTAAAGGGCAGCATTTATACGGGCGGCGGCAAGGCGGTTTGCGTGCCGGGACTTAACTGTTATTCCTGTCCTGCGGCAACCGGAGCGTGTCCGATAGGCTCGTTTCAGGCAGTGGCAGGTTCGTCAAAGTTTCGGTTTTCGTATTACATAGCGGGCTTTTTGATATTATTCGGCGTGCTTTTGGGCAGATTTATATGCGGATTTCTCTGCCCGTTCGGATGGTTTCAGGATTTACTGCATAAAATCCCGTGCAAAAAGCTGTCAACCGAAAAACTGAAACCATTGACATATTTAAAATATGCGGTGCTGTTGTTTGCGGTCGTATTGCTTCCGGCACTGATTGTAAATGATGTCGGAATGGGTGACCCGTTTTTTTGCAAGTATATTTGTCCGCAGGGTGTGCTTGAGGGTGCAATTCCTCTCGCGGCAGTCAACGAGGGAATACGTTCGGCTTTAGGCTCGCTGTTTACATGGAAGCTGGCGGTTTTAATTGCAATCATATTTTTGAGCATACTGTTTTACCGCCCGTTTTGCAAATGGCTTTGTCCGCTCGGCGCGTTTTATGCGCTGATGAACAAGGTGTCGCTGTTCGGAATAAAGGTTGATGAGCATAAATGTGTCTCCTGCGGAAAATGCGCAGGCGCGTGCAAAATGGACGTTGATATTACAAAAACGCCCGACCACGCAGAATGTATACGTTGCGGCAAGTGCATCAGTGTCTGTCCGACGGAGGCGGTAAGCTTTCGATACGGTTTCAATTTGCCGAAAACACTCTCAAGCGGCAATGAAAAGCCGAAAAATGATAAAAAATCGAAATAGGTAAGAAAACGGAGGAATAACTGTGAAATTTTCAAAAGCAACCAAACTTTCAGCAATTATTATGACATTTGTGCTTGTGCTGGGCCTTGTGGCGTGCTCCGCCGACAAAACGGAGAAGAAAAAAAGCAATGTCGATATTAAAACTTTAATGGCACAAGAGCCGAATGACGCAGACGAGGCTGCGAAGCTTTACGATAAGCTTTTGCAAGCCGAAAACGATATTCTCTCGAATAATTCGGCTCTTTGGGAAAAAGTGTTTTTATCGGCAAATAAAAATACGCCGATGATTGAGGACGGCACAAACTACGGAGATTTCCTTTTAAGCACGGTAGAGGGGAGCAAGAGCGATTTCAGCGCAGATGAATATAAAATTCTTAAAGCTGCGGCGGAGCAGATTAAGGAGATAGAAGGAAAACTTACGATTCTGGAGCAAAAATATCCCGGCTGCGGAAAAAAGCCGTCAAGCGGGGAATGCGTTGACGCGGCGAGTGCCGGAATGGCAGGCGATGCGAGCAAGCTTATGAAATTTCCGAGCTTTAACGGTAAAGATCTCGACGGCAACGACGTAAACAGCAGCGACCTTTTCTCGGGCAACACCGTAACGGTAGTCAACTTCTGGTTCACCTCCTGCAAACCTTGCGTAAGCGAGCTTGCGGATTTGGAGGCACTCAACAAGGAGCTTGCCGCAAAGGGCGGCGGGGTTGTCGGCATAAATTCATTTACTCTTGACGGCAATAAAAAGGAGATTTCCGAGGCAAAAGATATTTTGTCAAAAAAAGGCGCAACATACAAAAATATTTGGTTTGACACAAACAGCGAGCAGGAAAGTTCACATCGGGACTGTATTCTTACCCGACTACATATGTTGTCGATAAAAACGGCAATATAGTGGGTCAGCCGATAGTCGGTGCAATAACTTCACCCGAACAGGCGGCAAAGCTTAACAAGCTTATTGACACTGCAATTGCAAACAGCAAGTGATTGACAAAGATGATATATAATCCTGTATTTCGGCATATTGTTTGCTGTTTTCCGTTTATTCGTTTCCGACATTTCGTTTTAAGCAATTGATGTTTGTTACGGACTTTTCGCAATACGCAAACCTCCTGCGGCAGAAGCAAAAAAACTGCCGCAGGAGGTTTTGTTATCGGCTTTTTTACCGCAAAATACGGCGGATTATACGGTAACGGTATAAAATCATTGACAAACTTTGCACAAATGTTAAGAAATTATTAAATATCGCAAAGTATATTGCATTGCAAGGTAGTGGGTGTTATAATGCAATTAAAGGACGGAGCAGCCGCACATAAAGCGCGTCTTTGTGCCGCAAGGCTCACGGCTGCAATACAGGCGTTTTCAGCTTCGCCGGAAAGGAGAGTTTGATGAATACGCAATTTAAAAAAGGTGTTCTGGAGCTTTGCGTGCTGTCGCTTTTAAAGCGTGGCGACAAGTACGGCTACGAGCTTGCGGACACCGTCGGTAAACAGATAGACGTTTCGGAGGGCACTATATACCCGCTTCTTAAAAGGCTCAGAGCCGAGGGGTATTTTGAAGTGTACCTGCGCGAATCCACATCGGGACCCGCGCGAAAATATTACCGTCTGACTCAAAAGGGTTATGACACACAACGCCTTTTGGAAAACGAGTGGAAGGACTTTACAAAGAGCGTGTCTACTTTATTAGGAGGTGAAAACGGTGACTAAGATCGAATTTTTACAACAGCTTTACAACCTGCTCGGCGTTTTACCGGCCGATGAGCGCGACGATATAATAGCCGACTTTGAAGAACACTTCTCCGTCGGCACGAGCGAGGGTAAAAGCGAGGAGCAGATTTGCTCGGAGCTCGGTGACCCCAAAAGCTGCGCCGCGCAATATCTTAATGACGAGCCGAAAAAAGCCGACGCCGTATACGGCGCAGAAAAAAACGGCAATCCGAGATATGAAACCAAGGCGTCCGATGTAATCGGTGCCTCTCCCCGTCCTCAGAATGCGCGCGGCGGTGGTTATTACGGCACGGAAAAGGGTAATCCGCAGCGAAATCATGTGCTGTGGTCAATTCTGTTTTTCTTCGGGGTATTCGCGGCAATAGGAGTGTATCCGTCAAGCATAGGTATGATGGCAAGCTTTTTTGCTTGTCTCTTCTTCGCCGGAGTAACGGGCGCAATAGCGGCTTCGCCGGCGGCATTCGGGTTTATATTTTCCATAGGGATTATGCTCTTTGCGGCAGGACTTTTCCTATTCCTTTTTATGACGTGGTTCTTAAAGCTGTCATGGCGCAGGGCCGATTTGTAAGGGGGAGAAAAATATGAAGAAAAAGAAAGACGGGCTTATAAAGGGCATGATAGCCGCGGCGATAATATTTGTCGTCGGATTTATACTCACGGTCTGCTTCGGTGCTTATCTCGGCGCGGACGCGGTAAGGCACATAGCATCGGGCGAGACGTTTGAAGAGTTTGTCGAAGAGCGCTTCCCGAATATAGATTTTGACGATGGGCAAACGGTAAACGAGTCGCAAACAGAAAAGTCAATGCTTCCGTCGGGGTCGGCGCTTGAAATTTCCGCCACGTACGGCGATATTAAAATTAAGGCTTCAGACAGCACTGAGGTAAGATGCGTCTTGAAACAAGCAAATGACAGCGGCGCGAAGCTCGATTTGTCCGACGATAAAATCATATTGGACGGCGGCGGCAGTACTTACGGAATAGCCGAGCTTACGGTTTACCTGCCGAAAAGCGTTACGCTCTTAACGGTTTCAAATAACAACGGCGATATCGACATAGACGGAGTAAATCTCAATACGCTTACGATAAATTCTGTTTCGGGAGATATAGATTTGTCCGACATCACAGCCGAGAGGGGAAAAATCAAAAGCTCGGCAGGCGAGACGGAAATATCTGAAACCGCCGTTTTTACGAAAATGCTCGAGGTGAACCAAAGCTTCGGCGATATAGAGATCGATGTTCCGAGGGATCCCGATAAAATCAAATTTATAATTTCCTCCGAAACGCCGCTTGATGAAAAATCAACGTGCGACAGCTACCTTTTGTCGCTTGCGCGAAGCACCGACGGCAAGGCGGAATATACCGTAAACGTAAAGAACGGCGAATTATCGGTAAAAAATTCCGACAATTGATTTAAAACGCACAAAATGATAATATAAATATAATGTATAATAAATAAGGAGTGTTTATTATGAAAAAGAAGCTTTACAGAAGCAGTACAGACAAAATGATTTGCGGAGTTTTAGCCGGCTTTGCCGAGTATATAGATGTAGACCCGACAATAGTCCGCCTTGTTTATACGGCACTGACCTTATTCACCGCAGGCTTCCCCGGAATACTGTTACATCATCTGCGCCATTGTAATTCCGCAGAAGCCGTTTGATGTCGAGCCGTAATTCGAGCGACTGTTACAGAAACCCGTATTTAAACCGAATAAAAAAATATTTTCGCTCCCATTTAGCGACGGTTATTTCACCGCGCCTCGGATATAATCTCTTAAAGTGCGTATTTTATGCAGATTATAACAAGGCGTGGTGATTTTTTTGAAAAATTCCGATTTTACCGGACAGGCTGTTTTGCGAAGGGTACACGACCTCCCCGAGCCCGTGCGGGCGGTGCTTTGGCACGTGGCATATTTCATATGCGGTATGCTGTTTGCTTCGGCGAGCAATTTGTCGGCGGTATCGCCGTTCGGCGTGGCTTTTTGCGCGGCGGCCGAAAATAAGTACATACTCTCGGCGGGTCTCGGCGCGGCGGTGGGTTATATCCTGACACAGGACAGCATATCGTCGCTTCGACTGATAGCGGCGAGCGTGTGTGCCGGAGTTCTCGCACGCGTTATGAGAGAATTTGAAAAGGTGCGAAACGGCAGGCTGCTGCCGTCGTGCATTGCGTTTCTCTCTTGCTTTTTGTCGGGAATGGCGGTGCTTTTTGCAAACGGGCTGACGGGTGAGACGTTTCTTTTGTACCTCGGAGAGGGTGTAACGGCCTTTGCCGCGGCGTATTTCTTTTCGACTGCGCAATATGTTCTTGAAAACGGCAAGCCCGTGCGCGGCGTAACTCTTGAGGAGGCGTCGGCGGTTTTGGGCTCCGGATTTCTTATTATGTGCTCGCTGTCGGGTCTTACCGTGCTTGAGGTCTCCCCTGCGAGAATGATAATGGTATTCGGCGTGCTTTTTTTCGCCGCGATTTATAAGGAGGCCGGCGGTGCGGTAGGCGGTATGCTTGCGTTTTTACTTATTGCGATAAGCTCCGATACGGGAGCCGTTTCGGCTTCGTTTGCCGTAGGCGGCCTTCTTGCGGGCGCATTTTCGCGCCTCGGCAGAAGAGCCGTACCGCCTGCGTTTTTCGCGTCGTTCCTCACCGCATATATGTTTTCGGGCGGCGGCAGCGAAAAGTATTTTTTGATTATAGAGGCCGCTTTGCCGTGCGCGGTGTTTATGTTTTTGCCGAACAGCCTGTTTATAAAGGCGGAGGGCTTTCTTTTGCCGAAGGACTCGGCGGCGAACGCATCGGCGGAAAACGGTGAGGTAAGGCGCAGAATACATGCGGCGAGAACTGCCGTAGACGATATTGAACGCTCCGTGAGCGCGGTTTCGAAAAGACTTTCCGAAATGGAGAGCTGCGCCGGCGAAAAGCTGATGCTTGAGGTTCAAAGCTCGGTTTGCTGCGGATGCGGCAGATATGATTTTTGTTGGGAGCAAAATTTCAAAGAAACAAGGAACGCACTTGACGAGATGTATGAAACGCTGAAAAAAGGCGGAGTTATGTCGCGCGATAAGCTCCCGTCGCCGTTTTCAAACAGATGTATACGGCAGACCTCTTTTGCCGAAACATATTCAAGGCTGTTTTTCGGCGTCGTCTTTTCGGAGGCGGCAGATAAAAAAACAGACGAGGTGCGGCTTGTCACGGCCGACCAGTTCGGCGGCATAAGCGATATGCTGCGCGATCTCGAAAACGAGTTTAACGGCAATGTAAGCTTTGATACGAAAACGGCGGAGCGGATAAGGAAAAAGGTCAGGGACAGATTTTGCTGCGATACCGACTTCGTATCGTGTTTAAGAGACAAAAACGGCAGAATGTTTTGCGAAATCACCTTTTCGGAGGTGCCGTCCTCCCTTAATATAGGCGAGCTGCGTGACGCAGTCGGCGAAACGTGCGACAGAGAATTTGAGCTGCCCGTGATAAAGGGCGACAGAAACGTAAGGCTGTGCGAAAAGACGGCGTATTCGGTAGAGAGCGCGTGCTCACAGATACCGGCTGACAATGAAAAGCTCTGCGGCGACACGTTTGAGAGCTTTTACGACGGCAGGGGAAATTACGTTGTGATTCTCTCGGACGGTATGGGCACGGGTCCGCGTGCGGCACTCGATTCGGCTATGGCGTCGGGTCTTATGGCAAGGCTTGTCAAGGCTGGCTTCGGGTTTCAAAGTGCCTTAAGGCTTGTGAATTCCTCACTCCTTTTAAAGTCTCGCGACGAGTCTCTCGCAACGCTCGATATAGTAAAAATAGACCTGTATACCGGCAAGGCGGTCTTTTATAAGGCAGGAGCGGCACCGTCCGTGATTCGCCGTCAAAACGGCAAGCTGCTCGAAATAAAAAAAGGCGGCTCTGCCTGCCGGAATACTTCGCGACGCGACGTTTTCCTCATGCGAGGGACAGCTTGAAAACGGCGATACGGTGATTATAGCGTCCGACGGTGCGTACGAATACGCGCACAACGCGGTAAAGGAGGAGCTGCAAAGCGGTGGCGCAAAAAGAGCGAGTACCAAGGCGAAAAATATCAGCCTGCGCGCAAAAAAGGCAAAGGGCAAGGCTCGCTGCGACGATATAACCGTAATTGCTCTCAACATAAGCGGACGAGCGAGAAGAGAGCAAAAAATTTAAATGTTGAATTGACTGAGTTCCGTAAGGCGGTTTTGCTTCAAAATAACATCTTTTTGCACAATAATGCGTTAATCCCTCGGACATGCGTCGGCATTATCCGAGGGATTCGCCTTTTTCTGCCGTTTCCCTTATGAACACTCGACCCTTGTATTTTTTTGTATTCACGCCGAATTTTAAAGCGCGGCGAAATCCCGTTTACGGCAAATCATACGCCGCAAAGTGCGACTTCTGTAACTTTTTTGTGAAATTGTAAGTAAAAAATCAAATATTTCATTGACATTTAAGTATTTTTACGGTAAATTATTAGGTGTATTTGACTATCCGGATAAAGATAGTCTCGTAACAGTCAGAAAGGGGATTAGAATTAATGGCTAAAAAAGAAAAAGTCACGTTAACTCCCGAAGAAATCGAAGCTAAAAAAGCTCGCAAAAAGGAAAAGAGAATTATATTCGGAAAAACCTTTGAAAGAGCGATAGTTTGGCTGCTTGCAGTGGTGCTTGTTTACAGCGTAACCTATATTTCGCTTAACAATAAGGGCGTCGCAGCGGTTTCGGCAACTCCCGCACAGAGCGGCTCGCAGAATGCCGGCGGCAGCGCGTCCAAATCCGATTGGGATACAAGCGCAAACGGCAGCGGTTCTTCGCAGTCGGGTTCTCAGAGCAGCACCTCGGGTGACAATGCTTCCGGAGGAAATGCGGCGGCAGCAACAGGCGTGGACGCAGCGGCAGCAGCCGAGGCTATAAACGCAGCTACCGCAAAGGCGGTTGCGGCAGGCTATCACTGGACGAGATCCGCTCAGTACACACAGCCTATAGATGTCGGTAGTGCTACAAGTGGTCTTAACACTCTCATCAAAGGTATTGACTCCGAGGCGTCTCTTGACTCCGTTGTAGGCGGCTTCATCGGTATCGGCGACAAGGAAATGGATATCGAAAAGGGCGGCAGCGCAGCCGAGCAGATTGATTATCACGGCGAGAACTATGCTCTTCAGGCTACCTCGCTTAAAGCCGAGGACCTCAAGAATCTCAAGGTTGACGGCAACACCTACACCTTTGAGGTTGAAAACGCAACTTCACCTCAAACGGATAAATCGACCGCTATGTCAAGACTTACAAACGACATTCTCACTCAGAGCATGGTTGACAGCGAAATCAAGAATTTCATAAGCGCGGCAAAGATAAACTCCGCAACAATTGAATACACCAACATCAAGGCAACCGTAGTTATCGAGGACGGCAACCTTAAGGAATTCAAGTATTCCTATGACGGCAACGTAGCTGAGCTCAATATCAAGGTATCGTTCATCAGCGTAAGCGGTAAGGGCGCAATGCACGTTGATGCAGCTTACACAGGCTTCGCTTATTGATAAGAATTCGGCATTTACCGAATGATAAAAAATAAAATCACTTCTTTATAAATGAAAGGGAGAGAAATCAATGGCTAAAAAACAAAAGGTTGAACTTACCCCCGAAGAAAAGGCAGCTAAAAAGCTCAGACATTCAAACGGCTGGGTACGTTTTTGGGCAATAGTAGTGGCTCTTGCTCTTACGGCAGGCATTTACGGACTTGCAAGCAAAACCGCAAGCAAGGAGTCGGCAGCAACGGGTACGGTAGCTGCTTCGGGCTCATCAACAGGCTCATCAAGCTCTTCGTCGGGCTCATCATCGGGTTCTTCATCGAGCTCTTCATCGGGCGCTTCCGCTTCTTCTTCTTCGAGCGGCGCGTCGGCTTCTGCCGGTGACAGCAGCGGTGCGGCAGCGGCAGCTTCATCAGGCGTAGACGCAGCAGCGGCAGCCGAGGCTATAAACGCAGCTACCGCTAAGGCAGTTGCAGCAGGCTATCATTGGACAAGAACAGCTGAGTATACCGAGCCCGTTGACGTTGGTAATGCTACCAGCGCTCTTAACAAGATTATTCAGGGCATCGATTCCGAGGCTGACCTTAACTCCGTTGTCGGCGGATTCATCGGCATCGGCGACAAGGAAATGGATATTGCAAAGGGCGGCAACGCAGCCGAGCAGATTGAATATCACGGCGAGAATTATGCTCTTCAGGCTACTTCTCTTCAGGCAAGCGATCTTAAAAATCTTAAGGTTGACGGCAACACCTACACCTTTGAGGTTGAGAACGCAAGCTCTCCGCAGACTGATAAGTCAACAGCTATGTCAAGACTTACAAACGACATTCTTACTCAGGATCAGGTTTCTACCGAGATAAAGAATTTTGTAAGCGCTGCAAACGTAAACTCCGCTGCAATTGAGTATTCAAACATTAAGGCTACCGTTGTTATCGAGGACGGCACTCTCAAGGAATTCAAATATTCCTATGACGGCAAGGTAACAGACCTTAACATCAAGATTGCAATAGTCAGCGTTAACGGTAAGGGCGCAATGCACGTTGAGGGTGCTTACACCAACTTCGCTTATTGATAAACGCACTCCCTTAACCGAATAAAAAACAAAGAGCTGTAAATTTAATTTACAGCTCTTTTTGTATGGCATCGGCCGAATTTTCAAACGGCAAACACGTTTTGCTTTTACGGATTTACAACGTTTATCGGCTTGCCCGAAACAAACGCCTCGATGTTGCTTTTGAATATTCCCATAAGTCTCTCGCGCGTTTCAAATGCCGCCCACGCTATGTGCGGCGTGATAAAGCAGTTTTTCGCCGTGAGCAACGGATTGTCTTTTGCCGGCGGCTCGGTTGACAGCACGTCCACTCCCGCGCCTGCGATTTTTCCCGAATTCAGCGCGTCGGCAAGAGCGTTTTCATCAACAACCGGTCCGCGTGAGGTGTTTATAATAAACGCTGTTTTTTTGCACTTGCTCAGAAAATCGGCGTTTACGATTTTTTCCGTCTCTTTTGTGAGAGGACAATGGAACGTAATAATGTCGGCGTTTTCCGCAAGATCATCGAGGTTCTTTGCCCATCTGAAATTCTTGCGTGCGCTCTGGTCGGTAATGTGACCCGACAGAGCTATGATGTTCATTTTATAAGCCTCGGCTATGTCGGCTACGGCTCCGCCGATTTTTCCGAAGCCGACTATGCCTATCGTTTTGCCGGAAAGCTCGGTAAGCGGCTTTTTCCAAAAGCAAAAGTCGGGGCAATTTGACCATTCGCCGTTTTTTACCGCGTCCGAATGCATGGCAACGCCTACGGCAAGCTCCGAAATAAATGCAAATACGAGCTGTGCCACGCCCATGGTGGAATAAGCCGGTATATTTGAAACCGGTATACCCTTTTCCTTGAGATACGCGCAGTCCACCACGTTGTAGCCCGTCGACAGGAGCGCGACGAATTTCACGTTTTGCATTTTGTCTATCTCGGCTCTTGTGAGCGGAGTTTTATTTGTTACGACTATGTCTGCGTCGTGTGTTCGTTCAACGATTTTTTCGCGCGGTGTGCGGTCGAAAATCTCGACCTCGCCGTATTTTTTCAGAAAATCCCAGCTCAAATCGCCCGGATTTGTCGTCTTGCCGTCAAGAATAACTGTCTTCATATAAAAAACCGCCTTTCGGTAAAGCTTTGCTTTTGAGCTAATTGTAACACAACCTCAAAGGAATTTACACCTAAAAGGCAAAAATTACTTCATATTTTCATATTTTGTTTGACCTTACCAATAATATGATATAAAATTATATATAATCTATTACTATGCCCTGCAATAATAATTTTTGGGTGGTACCGATTTGACCGACAGAGAACTTACGCGAAGAAAGCTCCTGAATATTTTAGCATGTGTGCTGCTGATTTTGGCAGTCGCACTTTTAGTGTTGACTTTTCTTATGCAGATAAACGATGTTTCGTCGGCATATGACGAAGTGCTCGAGCGTCTTGCGGAGTTTGAGGAGGCCGTTGCGTCAATTCCGAGCAAGTGGCTCGTGATTCTCGTGATTTTCCTTATATACATAGGCAAAGTGCTTATTCCCCTGCCGATAACCGCGGTCTGTGTTATAGCCGGTATGGTATTCCCCACGCCGATAGCCGTGGCTGTGAATTTTGCCGGTATGACATTGCTTATGACGATAAAGTTTTATTGGGGCAAGCACCTCGGCGGCGGAACAATACACAAGATTCTCACAAGATACGATAATGTTCGCCGTATGATGGAATCGGGTAAAAGAAGTACCGATTGGATTTTGGTGCTTTTTAGGCTAGTGCCGTACTTCCCGATAAATTCCATAAGTCAGCTCTACGGGGCACTTGAATACGACTATTGGAAGTTTATTTTGCTGTCACTTTTGGGATTCACGCCTAAAATTATTTCTTACAGCATGATAGGTCGTCACGTTTATAACCCGTTTTCACTCGCGTTTATGCTGCCGATTGTGATTATCTTCACCATCTCCGGTGTTTCCATACTCGCGGTCAATAAGTTTATAGATATAGTAGTTAATAATAAAAACAAAAAGACTGCCGAAACTTTTTCGGCAGGAAAGGATGAAAAATGAAAATGGCAACTCCCGAAACCCTAAAAAAAGAAATTCTCTCCGCATCTCTCGATGAAAGGCTTAAAAAAGCCTATGTCACCGAGGAAAATGTTAAAGAGCAGTATGACAGGTACATAAATCTTATAAACGAATTTGAGGCTCTTTTCGGAAAGGACAGAGATGTTCGTCTTTTCTCCGCTCCCGGCAGAACCGAAGTCGGCGGAAACCACACCGACCACAACCACGGCAGAGTGCTTGCGGCGGGAATCAACCTTGACGCAATAGCCGCGGCTTCAAAAAATGACGAAAACATTGTAAGAGTTAAATCCGAGGGCTATTCCATGGACGTTGTTGACGCTACGGACCTCTCGGTAAACCCCAACGAAATGGGACATTCACCCGCTCTCGTGCGCGGTGTCCTTGCGGGCTTTAAGAAATACGGCTATAAGATAGGCGGCTTTGACGCCACTACCGCATCAAGGGTTATTGCGGGCTCGGGACTCTCGTCATCTGCCGCATATGAAGTTCTTGTCGGCACTATGGTAAACTATCTTTACAACGACGGCAAGGTTGACGCGGTCACAATAGCCAAAATAGCGCAGTATGCCGAGAACGAATATTTCGGCAAGCCATGCGGACTTATGGACCAGATGGCGTGCTCCGTCGGCGGCTTCGTAACAATAGATTTCAACGACCCGAAAAATCCCGTGATAGAAGAGGTTGACTTTGACTTTGCCAAGTGCGGCCACTCGCTTTGCATTGTCGATACAAAAGGCAGCCACTCCGACCTCACCGACGAATACGCTGCTATCAGAACCGAAATGGAGAGCGTAGCCGAATTTTTCGGCAAAAAGGTTCTTCGCGAGGTAAGCGAAGAGGAATTTAAATCAAAAATAAGAGAATTGCGCACGGCAGTAGGCGACAGAGCCATACTTCGCGCTATGCATTTCTATGCCGACAACGCAAGAGTGTTAAAGGAGGTTGACGCTCTTCGCGGCGGAGATTTCGAGACCTTCAAGAAGTATATTCTCGAGAGCGGCTCATCATCATACAAATATAATCAAAACGTATTTTCCGTAAAACAGCCGTCCGTTCAGCCCGTATCTCTCGCCCTCGCTGTTTCCGAGAGCATCTTAAAGGGACGCGGCGCATGGCGTGTTCACGGCGGCGGATTTGCCGGCACAATTCAGGCTTTCGTCCCGAACGACCTTTTAAAGGATTACAAGAGCATAATGGAGAGCATTTTCGGCGAGGGAACCTGCTATGTGCTCTACATTCGCCCGGTAGGCGGCACCGAAATCTGATTTTCGCCGCCTCCCCTAAAAGGCTCCCTTGTAAAGGGAGCTGTCATCGAAGATGACTGAGGGATTAAACAGCGAAGCACTTTCTTTTTAAAATCTTTCTTTTTAAAATCTTTTTTTTAAGAAAATCCCTCCGGCTTGCCTTACGGCAACCCACCTCCCTTTACAAGGGAGGCAAAAGGTGGATTAAAAGTTAAGCACAATCAATTTAAATTACATAAATTCCCACAAAATCCTTCCGGCTTGCCTTGCGGCAACCCACCTCCCTTTACAAGGGAGGCAAAATCCCTCCGGCTTGCCTTACGGCAACCCACCTCCCTTTACAAGGGAGGCTGAATTGTATTGCAAAGTAGGCTGTTTAGGGCAAAAAGGGAGGCATAATCCGACCGAGGAATTAAAGATGAAGTATAATCATAACAAAAATCTTGTTAAAAACGCAAAGGTGCTTCGCAAAGATATGACCAAGGAAGAACGGCACTTGTGGTATGATTATTTGCGAAACAAGGATGTACGATTCCTCCGTCAAAAAATAATAGGCAGCTATATTGTTGATTTCTATTGTGCAAAAGCAAACTTGGTAATTGAACTTGACGGCTCACAGCACTACGAGGATAAAGGAATTAAATATGACGCCGAAAGGACAAAATTTCTTGAACAAAACGGACTTACGGTTGTAAGAATTCCCAATAATGAGATAAACCGCAACTTCGACAGTGTTTGTGAATATTTGGACAGTGTGTTGAAATCCCGCTGTCGCACAGGCGATTGAGAGATACAACTTGCTCCCCTTATTAGGCTCCCTTGTAAAGGGAGCTGTCACCGCAGGTGACTGAGGGATTGTTCAGGCTCCCTTGTAAAGGGAGCTGTCATCGAAGATGACTGAGGGATTAAACAGCGAAGCATTTTCTTTTTAAAATCTATTTTTTTTAAGAAAATCCCTCCGGCTTGCCTTGCGGCAACCCACCTCCCTTTACAAGGGAGGCAAAATCCCTCCGGCTTGCCTTAATAGGGTGTCGCTCTTTTTGTAAGGCGGCTGAGACACGGTAATTGGAAATTACATCATATTCCACCTACAAAGAGCGACGATTATAATTCAAAATTTCGATAAGATTACAGCATTTGCATTTAGCGTTTTACACGTTGACAAATTGTCCGAAAGGCAGAGAAAAATGGATATAAAAAACATATTAAAAGAGCTGACTTCGGCTGTCGGTGTATCCGGAAAGGAAACCGACGCGGTTTTAACGGCGCAAAGGCTTTTGTCCGAATTCGGCAAAACGCGCGAGGACGTTCTTCATTCCGCAATATGCGAAATCGAGGGAGACAGGGCAGGGCATATCCTGCTTGACGCTCATATAGACCGTATAGGTCTTATCGTAACCTCCGTCACCGACGAGGGGTTTTTGCACGTTGCCGCCTGCGGCGGCGTTGACCGTCGCACATTGAACGGTCAAGAAGTGACCGTTTACGGCAGAGAGCCGGTATTCGGAGTTATAGCAAGCACTCCGCCGCACCTTGCAAGCGGTGACAACGAGCGGAAGGCGACGGAAATCGATGACATCCTTATTGATATAGGCGCAAAAAATAAGCAGTCGGCGGAAAAGCTCGTTTCCCCGGGAGACAGAGCGGTTGTCAATTCCTCTTTCCTCTCGCTCTGCGGCGACAGCGTGTCCTGCGGGGCACTTGACGACCGTTCGGGAATTGCCGTGCTTCTTCGCGCGCTTGAGCTTATTAAGGGTAAGCCGCACAAAAAAGTTACCGTTGTGTGTTCCTCTCGCGAGGAGACGAGCGGCGGCGGAGCAAAAGCCGCGGCATTTAATTCAGATGCCGACGAGATAATTGCGGTTGACGTCAGCTTTGCAAAGACTCCGGACAGCAAGGCGGAGGAATGCGGAATACTCGGCAAGGGCCCCATGATAGGTATTTCACCGTCGCTTTCATACGAATTCGGCGAGGAGCTTGTGCGCGTTGCCGAGAAAAACGACATTCCGTATCAGCTTGAGGTTATGGGCGGCAGAACCGGCACTAATTTGGACGGTATGACCACGGAGCGCGGCGGAATTAAGAGCGCGCTTATATCAATACCCCAAAAATATATGCACACCGGAATAGAGGTTGTGTCCGTTACGGATATTGAGCTTTGCGCAAGGCTCATTGCCGCATACATTCTCGGAGGTGATTTAAATGCTTAACGAGCTTTGTAATTTAAACGGCATTTCCGGCAGGGAGCACGCCGTAAGAGATTATATAATTTCGCATTTGCCGTCGGACGCGGAATATCGCATAGATCCGCTCGGCAGTCTCATAGTTTATAAAAAGGGCAAAGCCGAGCCGAAAAATAAAGTTATGCTCGACGCGCATATGGACGAGGTCGGCTTCATAATAACTTATATAACGGATGACGGGTACCTGAAGTTCACCACGGTCGGCGGAATTGACGAGCGCGTTATTTTCGGCAGAGCGGTAAAGGTGGGCAAGGAGCTTATCCCCGGCGTTATAGGCGGCAAGGCTATACATCAGACGACCTCCGAGGAGAGAGGTAAATTGCCGTCCGTTGAGGATATGTATATTGATATCGGCGCGAGTTCAAAAAAAGAGGCGTTGTCTCACGTTTCACTCGGCGACGCAGTGTATTTTGACTCGTGCTACCGCGAATTCGGCGACGGCTTTATCAAGGCGAAGGCCATTGACGACCGCGTCGGCTGTGAAATTTTATTAAGACTTATAAATTCCGATTTGCCGTATTCGGCGACCTTCTGTTTCTCGGTTCAAGAGGAAATAGGCACTCGCGGAGCGGCTGCTGCGGCTTATTCGGTTGCTCCCGATTTCGCAATAGTCGTTGAGGGCACTACGGCGGCGGACATTTCGGGCGTTCCCGACGAAAAAAAAGTCTGCCGTTTGGGCGGCGGTGCCGTTGTCAGCTTTATGGACAGGGGAACCGTCTATGACAGCGAGCTCTATAAAAAGGCGTTTGAAATTGCCGAAAAGAACGGCATCGGGTGTCAGACCAAAACCGTTGTGGCAGGCGGCAACAACGCTTCCGCAATACACAAGGCGGCAGGCGGCATAAAAACTCTTGCCGTATCTGTTCCGTGCAGATACATTCACTCGGGCAGCTCGGTTGCGGAAAAAGAGGATATAGAGAGCACGTTTGAGCTTGTAAAAGCACTTTTTGCGGAGCTGTCACAGTGCTGAAATCGATTGACGGACCGACAGAGGCAGCCATTGTTACGGACGGTGAATTTAAAGACTGTCTTGCGGTAAAGTATATTTTATTTGCCGCTTTTCGGCTGTCACTCGGAGAGGCGTGGCTTCAAACGGACTGCGGCGGCAGAGTGACGGCTGTGCTTTTAAATAAAAACGACGGAACGATAATTTGCCCGTCAAGCTCCGCCGATTTACGGGAGCTTTCGGAGTTTGCCTCTTTTTTCGGTGAAAATATATATTTTTGCTCCGGGAACGATTGCGCGGACGCAAAAGCCGTTCTTATGGAGCTCTCCGAATTACCGCAAAAAGAAACTTGCGCACAGCCGCTTTGCGACATAACCGCGGACGAATACAAGGTGCTGACAGGTAAAACGCCCGATTCAGGCGACAGGGCGTATCTCGAATGGCTTTCGAGGACGGGCAGAGGCGTGTTCGGCGGAAGCACAAGGGTTATGTGCATAAGGCAAAACGGCAAAACGGCTTCACTTGCCGTAGGCGATATAATCGGAAAAGACGCGTATATACGCGACGTTGCGACAAGTGAAAAATATCGAGGCAGAGGCTTTGCCGCGGACTGTGTTATTGCTCTTTCGAGAGAGCTTAAAAAGAGTGCCGATTGCATATTTTTAATGTGTAAGCCGGACAATGCAAAGCTGTATGAAAAATGCGGCTTCATAAAAAAAGAATACATAATAAGAAAGACTTGAAATGAAAGATTTTTTTGAATTTACAAAAAGAACCGAGGAGGCGTCAAAAAAGGCGCTGACTCTCGCCGAAAAGAAGTTTTCGGAAATAGACGAAATAACCGAATACAACCAGCGCAAGGTGCTCGCGGCGTTTATAAATAATCGTGTCGACGAGACGGATTTCAACTCCACCACCGGCTACGGCTACAACGATAAGGGCAGAGAAAAGCTCGACAAGCTCACCGCCGAGATTTTCGGCGCGGAGGACGGCTTAATAAGAGCCACTACCTTAACATGCGGAACCCACACAATAGCGACCGCGCTTTACGGCGTACTGAGGCCGGGCGATATAATGCTCAGCGTAACGGGAGTCCCCTATGACACCATACATTCCGTTATCGGTATTGACAAAAGCAGTAAGGGTCACGGCTCACTCGCCGACTTCGGCGTGAAATTCGAATATATCGAGCTTACCGAAAATGACGAGATAGATTACGACGCAATAGAAAAAAGAGTCGGCCGCGGAGACATTAAGATGGTTTATATCCAGCGCTCGCGCGGGTATTCGCTCCGCCATTCGATTTCGATTGACGAAATAGAGAAAATCGCGACTCTTACACACCGTGTAAGCCCCGACACGGTTGTTATGACAGACAACTGCTACGGCGAATTTACGGAGAAAAAAGAGCCGTGCGACGTCGGAGTGGATTTGGCGGCAGGCTCGCTTATCAAAAATCCGGGCGGCGCAATAGCTCCCTGCGGCGGCTATATAGTAGGCAGGCATGACCTTGTTGAGGATTGCGCATACAGAATGACCACTCCCGGACTCGGCAGAGAGGTCGGCGCAACACTCGGAACAACGCGCAGCCTTTATATGGGGCTTTTTTCTTCGCCGCACGTAACCGGCGAGGCACTCAAGACCGCGGTATTTGCGGCGGCGCTTTTCGATTTGCTCGGCTTTAGGGTGACTCCGCGTCCCGATGAGACGAGACACGATATTATAGAGGCGATTTGCCTTGAGAATGCCGACAGACTGATAGCCTTTTGTCAGGGAATGCAGAAGGGTGCGCCGGTGGATTCATACGTTTCACCCGTGCCGTGGGATATGCCGGGCTACGACAGCCAGGTTATAATGTCCGCAGGGGCGTTCACGTCCGGCTCGTCCATAGAACTGTCGTCGGACGCACCGCTTCGAGAGCCGTATGCGGTTTGGATGCAGGGCGGAATCAATTTTCACAGCGGAAAGCTCGGCGTTATGCTGGCGGCAGATGAGATAATTAAAAGAGGTCTTTTGGAATAATTTACGGAATAACTTACGGAAAGGTTGATTTTATGGAACTCAGACATCTTAAAAGCGGAACCGACGTCAGAGGCACGGCGGTAAATCCCGACGATCCGAAAAAAATCGATTTGACCGATGAGGCGGTAAAGAGAATTTCCGCAGCGTTTGTCGTATTTCTCGCCGAAAAGCTCGGTAAGAAAGAGGAAGAGCTCGTGATTTCGGTCGGGCATGATTCGAGAATTTCGGCGGAGCGGATAAAATCCGACGTAATCGATGCGCTGTCTTTCTTCGGCCTTGAAATCAAGGACTGTGCGCTCGCATCAACCCCGGCTATGTTTATGACAACTAAAATGCTCGGCTGCGACGGAGCTGTTCAGATAACCGCGAGTCACCATCCGTGGGACAGAAACGGGCTTAAATTCTTTACTCCCGACGGAGGACTTTCCGGTGATGAAATAAAGAGTATACTCGAATATGCCGAGGAGCACGAAAGCGGCAGCTGCCCCGAAAGGTTAAATTTGCAGGAGGTCGATTTTATGTCGGTCTACTGCGAGCACCTTTGCAATATGATAAGAAAGGGTGTTAAGTCAGACGATTACGAAAGACCGTTAAAGGGACTGAAAATCGTTGTTGACGCAGGTAACGGAGTAGGCGGATTTTACGCCGAAAAGGTACTCTCCCCCCTCGGAGCGGACACAACCGGCAGCCGCTATTTGGAGCCGGACGGTATGTTCCCGAATCATATCCCGAATCCCGAAAACGAGACGGCGATGAACTCCGTGCGAGAGGCAACTCTCGGCGCGAAAGCCGACCTCGGCGTAATATTTGACACGGACGTTGACCGCGGCGGCTGCGTAAGCTCCGACGGCAGAGAGATAAACAGAAACGCTCTTGTCGCCCTGGCGGCGGTCATTGCGCTCGAAAATAATCCTGGCGGCACCGTTGTCACCGATTCCGTAACGTCTGCGGGGCTTACCGAGTTTATAGAAAAAACGCTGGGCGGACATCATCTGCGCTTTAAGCGCGGCTATAAGAACGTCATTGACGAGGCGATAAGACTTGAGGAAAACGGTATAAACGCTCCGCTTGCCATAGAGACTTCGGGTCACGCGGCGTTCAGGGAGAATTATTATCTTGACGACGGCGCATATCTCATAACGAAAATAATTATAAAGGCCGCCGATATGAAAAAGCAGGGTAAAAAGCTTTACGACCTCATATCAGAGCTTAAATATCCGGCGGAGGAAAAGGAAATCCGCCTTAAAATAAGCGAGGAGGACTTCAGAGCCGTCGGCGACAGGCTTTTAAATGAGCTCGCAGATTTTGCCGCAAAGCGCGAGGACTGGCAAATTGCACCCGACAGCCACGAGGGAATCAAAATAATTTTCCCCAAAACCGAGAGCTTCTTTATTTTAAGGCAGAGCGTCCACGACCCGGTAATACCGATAAATTTCGAGAGTGCCCAAAACGGCGGAGTGAAAAAAGCCGCAAGCTCGCTCTATGAATTTATAAAAGATTTCGACGGAGTGGACATTTCTCCGCTCAAGCAGATTTTATAACCGCGTCAAATATGTACGGAGGTGCTTGTTTACGGTATACGATACTATATGTGAAATTTTGAGCGAGCAGCTTGAAATACCGCTCGACGAGATAACCGCCGAGTCAAAGCTGCGCGACGATTTATCGGCAGACAGCCTTGACCTTATCGACCTCGCTATGACTTTGGAGGACGAATTCAGAAAAGAGGTGCCGGACGAGGCGCTTGAAAAGATGAAAACGGTGGGAGACGTAGTAGCATTCATAGAGGAAGAGTAACGGACTAAAATGCCGAAAGCCTGTATTTATGCGGGCTTCCGGCATTTTTTATCAAACGGCTCTGGTTTGGCTCTATTTGTGAGAGCAATAATGGCAAGAAAATAGATGAAATCTAATAAGGAGCATTATATGACGAAAGTGAATTTTTATGATAGTATTAATGATTCAATGCTGAAGTTTGCAGTTATTATTGCCAGACATAATGGTAAATGGGTATTTTGCAAGCACAAGGAAAGAAAAACATGGGAGGCACCGGGGGGACATAGAGAAGATGGTGAGGATATTCTTGAAACAGCCAAACGAGAACTATATGAAGAAACAGGAGCAATAACTTTTGATATTACTCCAATTTGTATATATTCTGTGACTGAACCGGATAATTTCGATGGAATGGAGACTTTTGGAAAATTATTCTTCTCAGATATACATACATTTGAAAAAGAGCTTCACAGTGAAATTGAAAAAATAGCAATTATGGATGAACTACCGATTAATTGGACTTACCCGGAAATTCAACCCAAACTGCTGGAAGAAGCAAGAAAAAGAGGATTTTGCCCCAAATTAGATATCAGGTAATCATGTTTGAAAGGGTGAATTAGATGATATTAAGTGTAAGTAGAAGAACTGATATTCCTAATTATTATTCGGAATGGTTCTATAATAGAATAAAAGAAGGATTTTTATATGTTCGTAATCCGATGAATGCTCATCAGATAAGTGAAATAAAAATTACTCCGGATGTTGTAGATTGCATAGTGTTTTGGACAAAGAATCCGTTGCCAATGATAAAAAGGTTAAACGAGATAAAAGATTATAATTACTATTTTCAATTCACATTGACTGGATACGGAAATGATGTTGAGGTTAATTTACCAAATAAAAAAACAGAAATGATTCCGGTATTTCAAGAACTGTCCGAAAAAATCGGCAAGCAAAAAGTGATTTGGAGATATGATCCTATATTCTTTTCTGATAGATATACGAAAGAATATCATTTGAAGGCATTTAAAAGCATTGCTGAGGCTTTAAGTGGATACACGGAAAAATGCGTGATTAGTTTTGTTGATATATATCCTAAAAATAAAAAAAATATGGATGGATTGTCAAGTAATGAATTAAATGATGATGAACTACGAGAATTTGCTGAGAAATTAAGTGAGATAGCTGCGGATTATAATATTAAGATTGGAAGTTGTGCAGAAAAAATTGATTTGGATGAATGTGGTATTATTCATAATTGTTGCATAGATAGAGAACTAATTGAAAAAATTATCGGATGTAAACTCAATGTTGGCAAAGACAAAAATCAGCGTAAAGAATGTGGATGCGTTGAAAGTGTTGAAATAGGTACTTATAATACATGCAAAAACGGATGTGTATATTGCTATGCAAATTATAGTTCAAAAAGTGTAGAAACAAACGCTGCCAAATATGATCCTTCGTCACCTCTTCTATGTGGGCAAGTTCAAGAAGATGACAAAATAACGATTAGAAAAGTTGAGTCATTAAAAGAAACACAACTAAGTATTTTTGACATGTGAGTTCATTGTTATAACGTATATTTTTAAGAGTATATCCGGCTCCATTTTGGCTCTAAAAAATTTAGACGAGGTGCACAAAAATGCAAAATGAGATGAATATGAAGAATAAAATACACAAATGTGTACCAAGAAACAGCCAGATAAATCTCTCCGCCCAAGAGAAATGGTAAGCTCTGACGAATAAAAAACTGCTTGCATATGGTTTTGCGTTCCGGACATTTTTAACATCCCCAGTTGACATTCCGAGGCAAAGAATTTATAATCTGTTTATGTATAAAACGGAGGATTTCAAATGGATAAAAAAATAATCGCAGTTATCTGCGCTTCCTTAATCGTAATATCGGCGGTTTTTGCCTCATGCGGAAAAAAGAAGCCGACTATAAACGCCAAGGACGCCACATACGAGGTTGTTACCGACGAAGAGGGCAACACTGTTCTCAATGAGAACGGCGAGATTGAAATATATGTCACCGACGAGGACGGCAAAAAGGTCACGGACGAAAACGGCGAAATTAAAACGGGTGCCGTTCCGTTCCCCAATCAGATAACCGACGGCGTATTTCACGAGACAAAGTATTTTAAAATGGTTTATCCAAACGGCTGGACCGTGAGCAATTCAGGTATAGCCACCTCAAAGAAATACAAGGGGCTCGACGCGCAGGTTATGTATTCCGGCGCGGCGACGGATGACAGCGCCGCCGAAAAGGAAGCAAACGACGGCGCCGCTCAGTGGAGGCAGCTTTTGTCGCAGGCAGGCGACGCGGCAGCGGGTGTAACCGTTGAGCAGCGCACCGTAACTCTCGAAAAATGCGGAGCCACCGCATATGTGGTAGAGATTAAAAAAGCCGACGATAAAAACCCGAAAATATATTCCGTTTATCAGCTCACCATGGATTTTGTCTGCAACGGCGGACTTTACCACGTGCAGTGTTTTACCGAGGACGGCAACACCTTTGACGGCAGCCTTGATTTGGCGGCAATGTACGGCGCAAATCTCACAATTAAATAAGAGTTCAAATAAAGAACATTGCATTTGCAAAGCGGTTCACGGGGTATTTGCCTCGGGAGCCGCTTTTTGCCTCCCTTGAAAAGGGAGGTGGGCCTCTAAGGCAAGCCGGAGGGATTTTCTCAAAAAAATAGATTTTAAAAAGAAAGTGCTTCGCTGTTTAATCCCTCAGTCTGTTCGCGTTGCTCACAGCCAGCTCCCTTTTCAAGGGAGCCTATATAAAGCCCTCAGTCATCTTCGTCATTGCCTCCCTTGTAAAGGGAGGTGGGTTGCCGCAAGGCAAGCCGGAGGGATTTCATAGGAATTTACGGAATTTAAATAGAACGAGCGTGACTTTTTAATTCGCTTTCTGCCTCCCTTGAAAAGGGAGGTGGGTTGCCGTAAGGCAACTCGGAGGGATTTCATAGGGTTATATGGAATTTAAAAAGAACGTGCGTTACTTTTTATCCGCTTTTTGCCTCCCTTGTAAAGGGAGGTGGGTTGCCGTTAAGGCAACTCGGAGGGATTTCATAGGGTTATATGGAATTTAAAAAGAACGTGCGTTACTTTTTATCCGCTTTTTGCCTCCCTTGTAAAGGGAGGTGGGTTGCCGTTAAGGCAACTCGGAGGGATTTCATAGGGTTATATGGAATTTAAATAGAATGAGCGTGACTTTTTAATCCCTCAGTCTGTTCGCGTTGCTCACAGCCAGCTCCCTTTTCAAGGGAGCCTAATTTAATCCCTCAGTCTACTCACTTCGTTCGCAGACAGCTCCTGACGGGAGAGAGTCCCCTTTGTCGCTCCGCGACATTTCCCCACACTGTGGGGAATCACCCTTTTCAAGGGAGCCTGAATAAATCTCTCAGTCTACTCACTTCGTTCGTAGCCAGCTCCTGACGGGAGAGAGTCCCCTTTGTCGCTCCGCGACATTTCCCCACACTGTGGGGAATCACCCTTTTCAAGGGAGCCTGAATAAATCCCTCAGTCTACTCACTTCGTTCGCAGACAGCTCCCTTTTCAAGGGAGCCTATTTAAGCCCTCTGTTTTTACCCGAAAATCACCGTAAAAATGTTCAAAACCGTGTTCAATACTTGTCAAAAAGTTCAAAACTCGAAAACGTTAACAATTTGTTCATAATTTTACAACAACATTGCCAATTTTGTTTGCCACTTTTGCCCAAAAATAACAATTCTATTTGTTCAATACAGAAAATCAACAAATTTGTGTGAACAATTTATTGACTTTTTTCGTTTAAAATTCTATACTTTAACTAACCATAGGAATGGTGTAATAGGGCGAAGTGCCCCCTTTTTTGAGGGAGCGCTGCCGCACGGCTGATTTACCGTGCAGTTTCCATCCCGTTTTGATACACATCCTACGGTAATATGCTCGGGTGTGTATCATCAGTTTTCCACCGATTCATTTTTACGGAAGTGGAAACGGTGGAAACCGACCGAGTTAACGTGCCGAAATCGGTTTGCTTTCTTGTAAATCAAAGAGCGGTCAGAAGTACAGCGGATTTTGTGCGAGGAATTGTTGCGGGGAGTGCCGCCCGCAGAAAAAATCGGGTACGCATACATGGTTTTAATGTAAATCTTTTTAGGAGGAAAAAACACGTATGAAAAAATCTACCAAATTGTTAAGTGTCATCTTGGCAGTTGTCATGATTTTCTCAACTATGTCCGTAATGGCGTTTGCCGCAAAGACGGAGTATCAGACCTCTGATAACCTTACCGCTCTTGACGCATACAGCCCGGACGGCGCGGTAACAAGGCTCTCTACCGAAGAGAGAATGTCGGTTGTATTCGACTTCCTTGATGTTACCCTCGCTGCCGCGAACATAAACATGGGCGAGGTTTTTAGCGTCGGCTCCCTTAAGCTCAACATCGACCTTCGCTCGGTTAATGCTCTTTGCGGAACCATCGACAACGTTAAGTCTCTTCTTAACAGCGGAGCTGTTAAGCTTCTCAGCGGCTTGCTCGGCATAGTTAAAAACGCTAACCTTAAAAGCTGGCCGTCGGGCATGACAAGAGAAAACAACGCTCAGCTCGACATAGTTAACGGTCTTGCCAATGTTCTCAACGACAACGCAGGTCTCGTTAAAAAGGTTATCAACGACGGCAAGCTTGACGTCGGCGTTATCGGCAACTTTGTTGATATTTCCGCCGTTAACAAGTACCTCTCCGATATTCCGGGCCTTGTAAAGGGTCTTGTTTATCCGTTGTTTGCAAGAGTTGACGATGACATGACGCTCATCAACACTTATTCAACAACAACCGAAAATCCCGACACTCTTATCAAGAATGTCCTCATCAACGCTATGTCTAAGCCGCAGAGCTATACTTCTTATAAAGAAGACGCTTCCGGCAACTGCGTAAGCAATCACATTGCTCTTCCGACAAGCGCTGAAGCAGGCCTTCGCAATTATTATGTTAAGGGCTCAGACTCTAAGGGCGCGTACATCGAGGTATTCGAATATGATACCGACAAGAAGATATATGTAGCTCAGGAAGAGAAGTATTATAAGACCAAAGAAACCGATATGGAAGGCACCGGCACAGGCGTTTATGTTTACACTAACGCTACCGGCGAAAACGTAAAATATTACGTTAAGGACAGCTACTTCCTTCCCTCACTTGCTACAAGCGGTAAGGTTTCGGAAATCTTCAACCTTGACAGCAATACTCTTGTTTCGGCTCTCTATCAGATAGCTCCCTATGTATTTAAGGATCTTGCTCCCGTTGTTCTCAACGGTTCGGTTAAGATGCTTCTTGCACAGTGGTTCGGCGCTGAAAAGACCGAGCTCTTCGGCGGCAAGGCTTCAGAGGCCACCGCTGTTCTCGCTAAGCTTCCGTCAGATGTAAAGGCATTCTATTCTAAGGCTGCCGGCACATACAACTGGGAGTGGTCGGACTTCACAATAGGCTCCGACGGCAACGGCTATTATCGCCTTGTCAGCAAAGACGGTCTCACCGAGACCTGGCTCAAGTTCGATATGTCAACAGCTAATTCGTTCGCTAAGCTCATTAACTGGAACTACACCATCTCCGGTGATTTCGTTGACGAGTTTATGCCCACAGCTGCAAACGACGGCTCCGTTACTGCTTCGGCAGCGGGTTATACCACCGTTCTTGCGGCGCTCAACGATTTTGTTGCTAAGGCAATCGACACAATGCTTTCGGATACTGCAAAGGCTGCAATCAATTGGACAAAGGGCGATAATACAAAGCTCATTCCCAATCTTCGCAAGGCTCTTCAGTATGTAGCAGCTTATAACCCCGAGTATCTCTTCGGTACCGGCTATGAGACTGTTTATGCAGGCTACTATGACACAGTTGTAGATAAGTCCGCTTCCAATCAGGATGTTGTTACCGCTCTCGGCGCAATCGGCGTTAAGGCTCTTATGCCTCAGATAATTCTCCCGTCGGCTGCCGAGCTCAAGGGTCAGAACGTAACCGCTCTTCTCGCTTGCGTAATTCGTGAGCTTGCAACTCAGTTCGTTCCGACTTATAACTATGACGCTCTTATTTATACCGATTACAACTCGAAGTCCCTCGTAAAGGGTAAGGACAGCGGCTATTGGCTCGATGTCATCTTTACCATGGGCACCGACATCGGTATGAAGTATCTCTCCAAGCTTGCCGACCTCGGCTCCGATAAGGCTGACGGCTACAGCTTTGCAGCCTCCAAGACTTATAAGCTTGCAGACTTCGAAAAGAATACACGTGCTTGGGAAGACACCATTGACTGGATAATCGACTGGGCTCTCACCTCCGACAACGAGTGGTGCTGGAAGTTCCAGAAGCTCGTCAACACCGACGGCCTTGACCTCGACCTTGCTACCGCACAGGATCCGTGGGTTAAGCTCGACAAGATTATCTGCGACGTTCTTCCCGTTGAGAAGTTGATTAACGAAACCGCCAAAGACGGTAAGACCTTCCTTGAGACTGTTCTCAGAGAAGACATTATCGACAACCTTCTCAACCTTGACGTAAGCAAGCTCCTCGGTACAAACAGCGTTACGGGTATATTCAATATTCCTGCTAACAGCACTCTCAGAACCGAGGCTATGTATCCCGCAGTATTCAGAATCGTAAGAGAGCTCCTCAACAAGGTTCTCGGTAAGGCTTGCGGCAACACCGCTCTTATCGGCGATTCTTACAATTCACTTAACGCTATTCTTCAGAAGAGCGCTATTGCAAACCTCGCAGAGAAATTGATTGTAGGCATTGCCTATGCCATTAAATCAGGCGGTCTTCTTGACGTAGCTCTTCCGTTCGTAAACTTCTTCCTCGGCTGGACTACTAACGCTCAGTCCTATGCTGAGCCTAAGCTTACAATAGATAAGGGTTCACTTAACTATGTACAGCTTACAAACGGCCAGATGAACACTACTCTTAAGGTAACAAACGCATCTGCAGGTATGCTCTTGAAGCACGGCGATACCTATGATCATCCTTATATGCTCACTCTTAAGTCTGTTACCGTTAACGGCACCGAAATGCTCACAAGCGGCGAAAAGAAACTTTCACCGTATGAGAGCACCGATGTTACTCTTAGCACAGCAGTTCCCACAGACAGCCTTGTAAAGGTAACCGCTGTTTACAGCTTCACCTTCAAGGACGGTACTGCTTACAACGGCGACATTACTTCAACTACCTTTGAGTATGCAACCAACGATACAGCCGATACCGTCGGCTCCGCTTGGTCTAAGGAAGACAGCAAGAAGTCTGGAACCTATGTTCTTGTTCATATGAAAGGTGAAACCACCACAGATTACCTTGTAACAAATGCATCGGCTCTTGCTTCTGCTATTTCAAACATTGCCGTAACCTGGACTAACATGAGAGATACGAATTGTAAATTCACAGCGGGTTCGGTATCCGGTCTTGACGCAAATTACTTTGAGTCATCGGGTCAGGCAGAGGCTCTCGTCGGTCAGACATTTATGACAGGCGATCCCAACGGTATTGTTACCATTAACCCGATCAGACTTAAATCCGATGTTGACGCAGAGACGGTTCCCTCGGGTGCCACATATGCTCTCGGTAACAACTCCATAACTGTTTACGGTGAGTATAAACCCCCGCTGGTCGGCTTGAAGAAAGGCTCACTTTCCATGTCTGCTCCTCTCGGCACACTCTATTATTACAACGGCACCAATATTAAGAAGGCCGTTGACAGCGAGTTCAAGGCTAACCGTGATTCTTCTAAGTATCCGGCAGAGGCTTGGAAAACTTACTGGACAGCTCTTACCGCTGCCGCTAAGCTTGTTTACGGCCCGTTCAAGAAGGCTAACCTCGGCAATTACAGTGACGACAATCTCACTGCAGCCATAACCGCTCTTGAAACCGCCGTTAAGGCTCTTGATACAGCAAGCTCAACACCTGCAAGCGGTTCAGCAACCGTTACACCGGCTCCCATTGAGGCTGCTCTTAAGGATGCCGGCGACATCAACTATCAGAACTTCGACCTCTATGCTTATTGGGCTTACGAAAAGGCAATGAAAGCCGGCAACGCTATCATTGACGCTTACAAGGGCCCCGTAGCTCCCGAAAAGTACATTGACGGCAGCTCACTTTCAGAGGCTGAAATTACTGCTATTGCCAACAAGGCAACCGCTACATATAAGAGAGCTATCGTAGCTTCCATGAAGGCTCCTTCAATCGAAGCTCAGAACGCTTATATGGATGCCGTAAAGGCTTACAAGGCTCCCAGTTATTCGGAGCTTGAAGTCCGTAACAGCGCTAAGAACATTGCTTGGTATGCAAGCTTCCTGAAGAGCGCTGCGGTTAAAACCGAAAAGCAGTTCCTTGATAAGGAAATCAAAGCCGCTAAGGCTCAGGACTACAAAGAGGCTGATTACACAGCAGGCTCTTATGCAAGATACACCAAGGCTCTTGCAGCTGCCGAGGCATTAAATGCCAACGCTAAGGCTCTTCAGTCCGAGGTATTCGATGTTAAGTATGAGCTTGAAATCGCTCAGCGCGCTCTTATGCCGAAATCAGCTTCTGCTCTCGAGGCAGGTGCTTACACCGAGCTTGAGGCAGTTATAGCTCAGGCTAAGTCAATATTCACTGACAACAGTGCATATACATTTGACGCTTCTAAGGCTGACGGCCTCACAGAGACCGAAGCTTATGCTAAGCTCGTTTCCGTACTCGGCTATGAGTACACCGATGAGAAGGGCAACACAGCAAACCTTTACAGCGGCTCCGCTGAAAACTATGCTGCAAATGACCGCTTCTATTCAAACGTTGTAGCAGCTCAGATTGACGCTGTTGTCACAAACCTCAAGAATGCTATGGCTCCGTTCGTATGCAAGTACGTAGCAGTTCCCACCACAGCGGGTTCAAGTGAGGGCGTTTCCGTAACAGAGAGCGCTTCTCTCATCACCGGCGTAACACCCGGCTCGCTTGCTACTGCCGACGACGTACTCGCAAGAGTAACGGCTAAGGATTCTTCGGCTACAACTCTTAATGTTGCCGCTAACGCTGCAGGCCTTTATGGTACAGGCGCTACCGCAACACTCAGCCTTAAGTCGAGCGGTGCTCCGGTTGCTATCTACACAGTCGTTATCTACGGCGATGTAAACGGCGACGGTGTTGTTGACGGATTCGATGCTTCCTCCATGGACCTCGCAATCAACAACAAAGCTGCTCTCACAGGCGCTTATAAGACTGCAGGCGGCCTTGCTACCGGTAAGGTTGACCTCGCTAACTACGGCCTTGTAGTTGACGCTGCTTACGGCGGAACTGCAATCGCTCAGAAGTAATTTCCTTTAATTACTTAAGTTAAAACCCGGTGGGGGAGTTTTCTCCCCCACAAGGGCGTATGTAATGGGATATTCTTAAAAAGATTAGAGCATATACTTTAAAAGTGCGGCGGAATAGTTTTGCGAAAAAACGGTACAAAGCTTGTAAGCCCGCGAGGAAATAACTTTATTTGTGATAGCGTAAGGGATATTTTCTTTCGGTGTGCCATTTTTATTCACAAATTATTGACATTGTGCTCTCAAAAGTGTATATTTAATATTGATTAAGAATAGAAGGAGGCAAAAAATGACCAAGGCAAAAAAGGCTATTAGCCTTATTGTATCTGTAGTTATGCTCCTTGGCGTGCTTGCAGTCGGCGTTTTCGCAAATGATAATACCGGTGTCGCAGAAAACGGCACTATCGCTTTATCGTTTGACAAGGCGTCATATAGCGCAGGCGATACGGTCAAGGTTACCGTAAAATTAACCACAGATTATTATGCTGCAACGGTTTCTGTTCCTGTTCAGTATGACAGCAGTGCTGTTAAGTTTGTAAGCGGCACAACCGCTTCAACGCTGTTCGGTGCAGGCGATGCAACAAAGACGGTCGTAAATGATGCTGCTGCGGGCGGCAAGACTTATGTCTATGTCGGCGTATTACCGCAGGTTGCCGGCGGAGCTGTTGCTCAGAAGGCAAACGGCGTCGTACTTTCGACCCTCACCTTTACCGCTTCTAAGGCCATTTCCGATACTGCGGCCGCTTTCGGTGTGCTTAACGATCAGAAAACAATGACCAATCTCGGCGGTAAACTCTATGTAGGTTCTTACAAGACCTCTGATGTAACCTCAACGGTTTATACCACAGGTCAGAAACTTACTTTCCCGGTAATGAAGGCTGCAGCTGCAGCTGATCCGGAACTTCAGCTCTCTGAAACAGGAAAAGCTAAAGGTGTTATAATCGACAGAGTTTCAACTTGTGCCAATGGCAACGGTTTCGTTTACGGTGTCGCAACCGATAACGGTGATTCCATTGCTGACGCTTTGCAGACTCCCGCCGGTTCAATTCAGGTAACTGAAAACGAACAGGGCCAGATGAGCACAGGCGCAAAAATCGAGCTTCTTAACGATAGCGGCGAAGTTGTTGAAACATACTATTTCATCTTCCTCGGTGATGTTAACGGCGACGGATTTATAGATGCTACCGACGTTACACTTGCTGAAGGTATTGCTAGTTATTCCGATTTCGACTTTTCAGCTGATGATGGCTCGGTAACCGGTATGGCTGCTGACATCAACGGTGACGGCTTTATAGATGCTACTGATGTAACTTATTTAGAGGGCGTTGCGAGTTACTCCGATTTCCCGACTCAGGCAGAGACAGCTGCTGCAGTTGCTGCTGCAAAGGGAATATAAGTTTATAATTCATTTTATAGGAGGTAAATCAGATGCGCAGAAAAGTGCTTTCTGTTATTATGGCTGTTGTCATGATGATTTCCTGCTTTGCGCTTATGGCGAGTGCTTACACTTATAGCCCCTCGTTAACAACCGGTGAGGTTAAAATAAGTGCAACTGCTGATAAAACAACAGTCAGCCCCGGAGATATAGTTACATTTAAGATGACTATCGATCCGGGTTCAAAAACTGATTGGGCTGCATTTGGTAACACAATCGTTTATAACGGTGATCAGCTTACTCCCGTTGGTTCCACAATTACGGAATTCAGAACCTGGGAAGGCGATTGTGCAGAATCATTTGCTAACCCCAATGCTGCTGGTAATATGAACTTCAATACTGCTCAGATGCTTAAAGCTCAGATGACAGCAGATGAACTTGCTTATTTTAACAAGGGCATAATGATACTTGGCTCTGCTACTTCATCTGCAAAAAGATGGGCTCCTAAAGCTGGAGAAGCTTATCTCTCATTTAAGATGACAGTTTCTGATTCGGTTAAACCCGGTGACGAGATTTGGATTGGTGCCCATAACGCAACATTTGTTAGAGGCACTACTTACTTTGCTTTAGGCTCTAAGCGTATGGCAAACACCGAGTATGATTTGACCAATTCAATGGTCAAATTGACAGTTGCAGGTGCAGAGCCGTCTTATGCTGTAGCTAAGTATAAGACTCAGGTTAAGTTCACAGGCGATAAGACAACTGCTCCGGATGATCTCTTCCAGTTCAGACTTACTTCGGTTATCACAGCTGCTGATTTCGCTGCTATGAACTCAAACGGCAATACAATTAAGAGCGTTGGCTTCATTGCTGCCAACACAGGCGCTGCCGATGCAGCTGATGCTAAGGCAGCAGTTGAAAAAGGCACCGCACTTCCGTCAGCTTGGAAGGCTGCTTCTACCGACTATGTAAGTCAGGCAAACGCTTCTTCCGATGCATACTTCGGCGCAATCGTCAAGAATATCTCTCATGCTTCTCAGGCAACTGATATTGACTGCATCGCTTATGTATGCTACAATGACGGTACTGCCGATCATTATGTTTGGTATTCCGCAGCTGTAACTGCTAAAGTTGCTTCAGGATATGATGCTGCTGTTGCTGCTTGGAAAGCTCAGTAATTGAATTTTACCAAGAAACCACAGCGAAACTTTACTATCGGTTCGGCTGTTCAAAACTGAATATTCCGTTCCGACATTAAATTTTATTATTATATCTTGAAAGGAGATTAAATCTCAATGAAACAGGTTTATCAAACACCGGATTTCGATGTTTCTGCATACGAGCTTGATGATATCATCACAATCTCCATAGGCACCGGCCCCGTAGAGGGCGGCGACTCGGGTTGGGTTGAGATCTGACGCTCACGTAGCAATCGATCCGATTTATTAACAATCATAAGCAGAGCAAGGTTCGCCTTGCTCTGTTTTTTTGTGTCCTGTTTTGCATTTTGTGCACCATTCCGTTTCTGTACCCCATTCTGATATCGTGTGCCTATTCTGTTTTTGTACTTAATTTAGGTGCTGTATGCCTATTCTTTTTTTGTGTGTCATATGAGGAGCTTTCCACACACCCCTGCCCGCCCTTTTCACTATTCGTTTTCCACTTCCGTTTTCGTCTTTTTACTTTTCAGCCTCCCTTGCAGAGAGCAAGCCTCGCCAAAGCAGTTTGGAAGCTTTTTGCCTCCCTTGCAAAGGGAGGTGGGCCTCGCTAAGGCAAGCCGGAGGGATTTCATAGGAATTTACGGAATTTAAAAAGAACGTGCGTGACCTTTAATCCGCTTTTTGCCTCCCTTGAAAAGGGAGGTGGGTTGCCGAAGGCAACTCGGAGGGATTTCAAAGGAATTTACGGAATTTAAAAAGAATGTGCGTGACCTTTAATCCGCTTTTGCCTCCCTTGAAAAGGGAGGTGGGTTGCCGAAGGCAAGCCGGAGGGATTTCAAAGGAATTTACGGAATTTAAAAAGAATGTGCGTGACCTTTTAATTCGCTTTTTGCCTCCCTTGAAAAGGGAGGTGGGTTGCCGAAGGCAAGCCGGAGGGATTCTGCGGAGTTATATGGAATTTAAATAGATCGTGCGTGATTATTTAATCCCTCAGTCCGCTCGCAAACTCGCGTCCAGCTCCTGACGGGAGCCCGTCCCCTTTGTCACTACGTGACATTTCCCCACACCGTGGGGAATCACCCTTTACAAGGGAGCCTATTAAATCCCTCAGTCCGCTCGTGGACTCGCGTCCAGCTCCCTTTACAAGGGAGCCTTTTACGTTTCCTCACACCGTGGGGAATCACCCAATTTGAGGTAGGTTAATAAATTCTTCCCCACACCCTATTTGATGGAGCCTGAAAGCGGCTGCAATGTAAATTCGGCAGTCGAAAGAGACATTTATGCAAAAAATCCGCGATTTTTGCCGCAATTTCGAAATTTCGGCAGATTGACGAATAATTAACACATCGATTATTTATTTTGACGGAGTAATCATCAATATATTGTGTAGTTGCTCATTTACACCCCACAGATGTATTCGTCATTTTTTCAAATTCGCGGCTGTTTAGTTTAACAAATTCAAATAATAGTTAAAAAACATCTAAACGTCCGCGGTTTTGAGTTCGATTTGTTTGCCGCGTCGTATTTTTGCGTTGACAAGAGTCTTTTTTGTGCTATAATTACAAGTGAACGGTAATTCACTACACGTGGTTATCTATGGTGCGCCGCTTTTGCGCAGCACCGTTTCGTTAATTTTATTAAACGGAGGTCACGATATGGACACAAGATTTGCAATTTCGGAGTACAATGACGCTGTTGCAGTCAACAAAGAGCTTGATGAGCTTATTAAAAAGCCGATTTACACCATCAAGCCGGAGGCTCTTAAAAAATACGAGGATGAGTATTACAACAAAAAGTGCCTCAAATCAAAAGCACAGATTGAGGAAGCTCGCCAGATAATCCCCGGCGGCGTTCAACATAACCTTGCTTTCAACTATCCCTTCCCGCTTGTTTTCACAAAGGCAGAGGGTGCATATCTCTATGACGTTGACGGCAACAAGTATTTTGACTTCCTTCAGGCAGGCGGCCCGACTGTTCTCGGCTCCAACCCGAAAGCTGTTCGTGAGCAGGTCATCGACCTCCTTAATACTTGCGGTCCCTCAACCGGACTTTTCCACGAGTTTGAGTACAAGCTCGCCAAAAAGATTTCCGACAGCGTTGAAACCGTTGATATGTTCCGTATGATGGGCTCGGGTACCGAGGCTTGCATGGGTGCGGCTCGTATCGCGAGACTTGCTACAAAGCATAAGAACATCATAAAGATGGGCGGCGCTTACCACGGCTGGTCAGATCAGATGGCTTACGGTATCCGCGTAAACGGCACCAAGTTCACACAGGCTCACGGTGTTCCGCTCAACTGCTTTATGTTCATTCAGGAGACTACTCCGAACGATCTTGACGAGCTTGAGAGAAAGCTCAGACTCAACCAGTTCCGCGGCGGCACAGCAGCCGTTTATATGGAGCCGGTAGGCCCCGAGAGCGGTACTACCCCCATCACCGTTGAATATGTTAAGGGCGTTGAGCGTCTTTGCCGCAAATACGGCGCACTCCTCGTATTCGATGAGGTTGTTACAGGCTTCCGTATCGGTATGGCAGGTGCTCAAGGTTACTTCGGCGTATCACCCGACCTTACCATATTCGGCAAAGTTATTGCAGGCGGTTATCCGGGTGCAGGCGGCATCGGCGGTAAGAGAGAGTACATGAAGTATCTCGGTGCAGGCCTTGATTCGAGCGGTAAGAAGATCCACAAGGCTCTTGTCGGCGGCACAATGACCGCTAACCCGCTTTCATGCTGCGCAGGTTACTTCACTCTTGAAGAAATCGAAAGAACAAATGCTTGCCAGAAGGCAGGTCAGATGGGCGACAGAATTTGTGCGGGTCTTAAAGAGCTCGTTAAGAAGCACGGTCTTCCCTTCGTAGTTTGGAACACCGGCTCTATCTGCCACCTTGAGACAGTCGGCACAATGCACTATCAGATTAACTGGAAGAAACCGTGGGAAATCCCGGCAATTCTCGGCGAGACCAGCATAAGACAGAAGGAAATGGAGCATATGGGCGCAGCTTACATGGCAGAGGGTCTTGTAACTCTCGCAGGCAGCCGTCTTTATACTTCAGCCGCTTATACTCCTAAGATGATCGACCAGGCTCTTGCTTGCTTCGACAGAGTATTTGAAAACGTCGCTGTTAAGGCTGACTGAATTTAATCCCAAGAAAACGGGGCGGACGGGTTTTCCGTCTGTCCCGCTTTGTTATAAATAACGAAGAGGTGAATACAATGGATATAATGGAAGCAAAACAGCTTGTCATTAAAGCCGGTATAGAGGTTGTTGAATACGGCCTTATCGCGAGAACATGGGGTAATATTTCATGCAGAGTAGACGATAAGAGATTCGTTATTACTCCGAGCGGACGTCCCTATGAAACTCTTACTCCCGACGAAATAGTAGTTGTTAATATCGACGATTGCAGCTATGAGGGTGACATTAAGCCGTCCTCGGAAAAGGGCATTCATGCCGAGGCATATCGTCTTCGCCCCGAGGTTAATTTCGTAATTCACACGCATCAGATGCAGGCGTCCGTCATAAGTGCGCTCGGTATGGATATAAACGAGGTTGAACCCGCGTCGGCCGAAATAGTCGGCGATAATGTCCCGATTGCGGCATACGGACTTCCCGGAACCGGCAAGCTTCGCAAGGGCGTTGTCGAGGCTATAAAGCGTTCGGACTCCAAGGCCGTAATTATGGCTCACCACGGTGCTCTTTGCATGGGTAAGGATTACGACGAGGCGTTTAAGGTGGCGGCAGAGCTCGAAAAGATCTGTGAAACTACCGTTAAAAACAGATACCGTCTCATCACCGGTAAGGTAGCCGAGACCCTCGGCGACGTAGCCGAGTATATCGGCTCGCTCTTTGACTCGAGTGCCAAGGAGGCTCCGGTATTTGAGCCGTGCAACAGCGAACGTGACGGCAGCGTGTTTAATATAAGTGCCGTAGACGGCGACGGCTCGATAGTCAGAATAGACATTAAAACGGGTGAGCTTGTAGCAGGCAATGATTATCCGGCTTCGGCTGAAATGCACAGAGCCATCTATAAAAAGCGCAAGGACGTAAACTTCATTATGCACACCAAAACACCGGCGGAAGTCGCAATGTCTAAGTCGGGCAAAACAATGAAGCCGCTTCTTGACGATTTTGCACAGCTTGTCGGCGCAACCGTTCGCTCGGTAACATTTAATCCCAACAGCACAAAAAAGACCGCGAAGAAGGTCGTAAAGGCTCTTAAGGGAAGAAACGGCGTTCTTCTTAACAACAACGGTGCGCTTTGCGTATCGGGCAGCGAATATGATGCCACAGCGGTTGAAATGGTGATGGATAAGGGCTGCAAGACCGCAGTCGGCGCAAGACTGTTTGAGGCAGGCAAGCCCATAAACCCCATTGAGACAAGACTTATGAGATTTATATATCTCAAGAAGTACTCAAAGCAGGCTAAAAAGTGATATTTGAATATGGTGTAAAAAAGTGTCGCAAACCTCGTGTTTGCGGCACTTTTGCATTTCCAGGACTTTGTTTATTACGGTTTTGAGCGGCTCGCTTCGTTCTGCGTCGCGGCAAAACCGGAGCTTGCCGGGCTAAAATAAAATCGCGCGTTAATTCTCAACCGAAGAGCTGCCGCATATACATATAGTGTTGTACCTGCCATAAGGGACACGGTGTTTATAAAGCGGCAGGCATAGTGTAAACGGAGCAGGTGAGAATTATGAAAAAATATTACCCCGAGGGTTCACGAGCAGACATCGAAGCCGTCGAAAAAAGACTTTCAAGCCCGGCTGAGCTCAAAAACGCCTTTTTGTCAGGAGAATCGCTTGAGGCGCGCGCGGTTCTCTGCGACCGAGGACACAATCTCGACGTGGATTTAAGGTGTATGAAGGGATTTATGCCGCGCAAGGAATGCGCTATGGGGATTGAAGATAATACGGTTCGCGACATAGCCATAATATCGCGCGTTAATAAGCCAGTTGACTTTGTGATAACGGGATTTTCCGAGAATGAAAGGGGCGAGACATTCGCTCTGCTCAGCCGCCGCAAGCTCCAAGAGGAGTGCGCGGCAAATTATACTTCAAGACTCATTCCGGGCGATATAATCGACGCGCGCGTGACGCACCTTGAGCCGTTCGGCGCGTTTTGCGACATAGGCGCAGGCATTTCGGCACTTATGCCGATAGACGGTATCTCGGTGTCGCGCATACCTCATCCGTGTGTTCGTTTTTCGGTTAATCAGGATATAAAGGCAGTTGTGAAATCGATAGACGAAAACGGCAGAATCACCTTATCGCAAAAGGAGCTGCTCGGCACTTGGGAGGAAAATGCTTCAAAATTCGCGCCCGGAGAAACCGTGCCCGGAGTAATACGCTCTGTGGAGGATTACGGTATATTCGTTGAGCTTGCGCCAAATCTTGCAGGGCTTGCCGAATGCGCCTTAGGGCCGCGCGCAGGCGACAGTGCCGCGGTTTACATAAAAAGCATAAATCCCGAAAGGATGAAAATAAAGCTTATTATCGTGGACTATTTTACCGGTGACGGCAAAAGTCCGGCGGCGGATTATTTTATAAGTGACGGTCACATAGATAAATGGATATATTCGCCCGAAATGTCAATTAAAAGGGTTGAGACGGATTTTATGAGCTGATTATATAAAAAATATTGCAAAAATGATATAATTGTGGTAAAATCTACTTAATTGTTTAAAGCAGGGGGAGAATAATTATGTCAAAAAACAGGATGAAAAAGCTTGTCAGTGTACTTTTGGCACTGACCATGACAGTTCTTTGCTTTGTTCCTGCGGCAGCCGCAGAGCCCAAGGATAAGGTTACGCCTATCCTGATAATAGCCGGTTTCGGCGAATATGTGCTGGTGGACGGTGACGGAAATCAGGTTTGGGGGCCGTCGCAGGACACAATAGTTGAAACGGCGAAAAACGCCATAGCTCCGCTCGGCGCGTTTTTAAAGGGAGATTATGAAACGTTTTGCACGGGAATAGTGGAAATAGCAAACGATCTTTTCGAGCCGGTTTCGTGCAATCCCGACGGCACGGCAAAGCACCCCGACGTCACCGTTATAGACCAATATACCGAGCCGGTATCGCACTACGGTCTTGATGAGGTAACAAAAGCCGATGCCTTCGATAAGGATATAGTCGACGCGTGCTGCGACGAAGTCGGTGCCGACAACGTTTACGTTTACGGTCTTACTTGGCATAAATCCATGCAGGAGCTTGCAGCGGACATAAACACGTACGTTCAAAAAATCAAGGCGGATAAGCACGTTGACAAGGTGTCGATTGCCGGACACAGTATGGGCGGAGCGGTTTTGGCTTCGTATTTGGGACTTTACGGCTGTGACGACGTCTCAAACATAACCATGCTAAATTCCGCATTTACGGGGCTTGATATGGTGGGATGTCTCTTTAAGGGCGAGATAGCCATCGGCACAGATGAGCTTATCCCGTTTATAAATCAGAGTATGAATTCCGACACTCTCGGCAAGGTTCTTGACACACTCAAGCTTTTGCAGCTTGCGGTGCCGAAGCTTGAGGGCTTCCTCGAGACCGAGCTTCCCGACGGCAGCGGCAGAACCTACAAGGACCGCATTTTTACCGAGTGCCTTGTTCCCGGCTTCGGTTACACGCCGAGTCTTTGGGCGTTTGTACCCGATGAATACTATAATGACGCAAAAGCCGTAATGAAGGCGTATATGGAGAAAAATCAGCAGCAAAAGGGCGTTTCGACTTCCGTGATAGCTGCCAACTGGGCGACCTTTGAGAGAAAAATCGACGAGATACACAATATACAGGCGAATATTTCTTCGATTTTACAGAGAGCCAAGGCAAGCGGCACTTCTGTTTGCATATTCTCAAACTACAATCTTTATATAGCGCCGTTTACGCCTACCGCCGATTACACGAGCGACGGAGTTATAGAGACAAACCGTACAAGCGGCGGTGCCACCTGCGCCCGTCTTAAAACGACTCTCGGCGACGATTACGTTCAGGCGAGGGAAGACGGGCACAACCGTCTTTCCGAGGACGGCATTATCGACGCCTCAACCTGTATGCTCCCCGAAAACACATGGTTTATAAAGAATTACGGCCATTCGATGTTTGATTACCGCAAAAACGGCTGTGACCTTTATGTGCGGGCGATGACGGCGAAAACGCAGCCGACCGTTGACACTTGGGCGGAGTATCCGCAGTTTCTCGTTTATAATGCGGGAACTCACTACGTGGCTCCGCTTACGGCAAAGCTCGGCGACGTGGATCTTGACGGCAGCATAACGCCCGTTGACTCAAGGCTTGCTTTGAGATACGTAAACGGTATGGAGGAGCTGTCCCCCACGGCTAAATATGTTGCGGACGCAAACCGCAGCGGCGATATTTCGACCTTTGACGCGGAGTACATCTTAAAGATGTACACGGGTCTTGTATAATTTCATTTCCGAAAGGAGCTGTAATTTTTACGGCTCCTTTTTGATTTGCACAGTTGTTACTCGCAAAAAGCGGCGTAAAACTTGCATATTTTCCCCTAAAATGCTCAAAATTATATTTTGTGCTTAATTTATTTCGCCGAAATACAAAAAATTCGCAAAAACTATGGAAATGCCGTATTTTTTCTGTTATAATATCAAGCGGTTTATAATGCCCATAGCTTTAAAGCGAGGGCAGCCATTAACACTGTAATTTATAATTGGAGGTATTCTCAATGGCAAAAAAGTATTGCTACCTTTTTTCAGAGGGTAATGCTAACATGCGTGAGCTCCTCGGCGGTAAAGGCGCAAACCTTGCCGAAATGACCAACATCGGTCTTCCGGTACCGCAGGGCTTCACTATCACAACAGAAGCTTGTACTCAGTATTATGAGGACGGCCGCGAGATCAATCCCGAGATCATGGCTGAAATAAACGAGTACATCGTAAAGATGGAAGGCATCACCGGTAAAAAGTTCGGCGATAAGAAAAATCCGCTTCTCGTATCGGTTCGTTCCGGTGCGCGCGCTTCAATGCCCGGTATGATGGACACAATCCTTAACCTCGGCCTTAACGAGGAGGTTGTTAACACAATTTCCGAAATGTCAGGCAATCCGAGATGGGCTTGGGACTGTTACAGAAGATTTATTCAGATGTATTCCGACGTTGTTATGGAAGTCGGCAAGAAATATTTTGAGCAGCTTATAGACGCTATGAAAAAGGAAAAGGGCGTAACTCAGGACGTAGAGCTTGACGCCGACGACCTTAAAGCTCGCTATGCAGTTCAAGGATGAGTATAAGGCTAAAATAGGCGAGGATTTCCCGAGCGATCCCAAGGATCAGCTCATGGGCGCTATCAAGGCTGTTTTCCGTTCATGGGACAACCCCCGTGCAAACGTTTATCGCCGTGATAACGACATCCCGTATTCATGGGGTACCGCAGTTAACGTACAGTCAATGGCATTCGGCAACATGGGCGATGATTGCGGCACAGGCGTTGCATTCACACGTGACCCGGCTACCGGCGCTAAGGGCCTCTTCGGTGAGTTCCTTACAAACGCTCAGGGCGAGGACGTTGTTGCAGGCGTTCGTACTCCCATGCACATCACAGAGATGGAGCAGAAGTTCCCCGAGGCATTTGCAGAGTTTAAAAATGTTTGCAAGACCCTTGAGGATCATTACAGAGATATGCAGGATATGGAGTTCACCGTTGAGCACGGCAAGCTTTATATGCTTCAGACCAGAAACGGTAAGAGAACAGCTCAGGCAGCTCTTCAGATTGCTTGCGACCTCGTTGACGAGGGTATGAGAACCGAGGAAGAAGCGGTAGCTATGATCGATCCGCGTAACCTTGATACTCTTCTTCACCCGCAGTTTGACGCAGCAGCTCTTAAAGCAGCTACTCCGCTCGGCAAGGGTCTCGGTGCTTCTCCCGGTGCTGCTTGCGGTAAGATAGTATTCACCGCAGAGGATGCAGAGGAGTGGAACGAGAGAGGCGAAAAGGTTGTTCTTGTTCGTCTTGAGACCTCTCCCGAGGACATCACCGGTATGAAGGCTTCTCAGGGTATTCTCACCGTTCGCGGCGGTATGACTTCACACGCTGCCGTTGTTGCACGCGGTATGGGTACTTGCTGCGTGTCGGGCTGCACAGCTATCGATATGGACGAAGAAAATAAGAAGTTCACTCTCGCAGGCAAGGAATTCCACGAGGGCGACTACATTTCAATAGACGGTTCTACCGGCAACATCTATGAGGGCATTATCCCGACTGTTGACGCTACCATAGCAGGCACATTCGGCAGAATAATGGGCTGGGCTGATAAGTACAGAACCCTCAAGGTTCGTACCAATGCAGATACTCCGGCTGACGCTAAGAAGGCAAGAGAGCTCGGCGCTGAGGGTATCGGCCTTTGCCGTACAGAGCATATGTTCTTTGAAGAGGACAGAATTGCCGCATTCAGAGAGATGATTTGCTCCGACACCGTTGAAGAGAGAGAAGCTGCTCTTGATAAGATTCTTCCTTATCAGCAGAGCGACTTTGAAAAGCTCTATGAAGCACTTGAGGGCTGCCCGGTAACAATCCGTTTCCTCGATCCGCCTCTTCACGAGTTCGTTCCCACCGAAGAAGCTGACATCAAGAAGCTTGCAGACGCTCAGGGCAAGACCGTTGAGCAGATTAAGGCTATCATCGCTTCTCTTCACGAGTTTAACCCGATGATGGGTCACCGCGGACTTCGTCTTGCAGTAACCTATCCGGAAATCGCAAAGATGCAGACTAAGGCTGTTATCCGCGCCGCTATCAACGTTCAGAAGGCTCATCCGGACTGGACTGTTGCTCCCGAAATTATGATTCCGCTTTCATGCGACGCTAAAGAGCTTAAATATGTTAAGGACATCGTTGTTGAGACTGCAGATGCAGAAATTGCTGCTGCCGGCTCCGATATGAAGTATGAAGTAGGTACCATGATAGAGATTCCGCGTGCGGCTCTTACCGCAGGCGACATCGCTAAGGAAGCTGAGTTCTTCTGCTTCGGTACCAACGACCTTACTCAGATGACTTACGGCTTCAGCCGTGACGATGCAGGTAAGTTCCTCGGTGCTTACTATGACAAGAAGATATTCGAGAGCGATCCGTTTGCTAAGCTTGACCAGGTCGGCGTAGGCCAGCTCATGGAAATGGCTGTTAAGAACGGTAAAGCTACCCGTCCGTCACTTCACTGCGGTATCTGCGGTGAGCACGGCGGCGACCCGTCTTCTGTTGAGTTCTGCCACAAGATCGGCCTCGACTATGTATCTTGCTCACCGTTCCGTGTTCCGATCGCTCGTCTTGCTGCTGCTCAGGCTGCAATCGCAGAGAAGAACAAATAATCAGAGTTTGATTTTGGGCAACCCCAATTTTTAAACCATAACAGGAAAAAGACCTTGCAGAGTAAAATCCGCAGGGTCTTTTTTGCGCATTGTCGGAGTGCCTTAAAGATAAAAAATCAATGTGTGGATTGACGGCTTCGCTTACTTTGATGAGAAAAAAGTCTCCGTCGGCTGAATTTTGTCGCCGAAATGCGCCTTTTGATTGACAATCCGACGTAAACATTTTAAAATATCAAGAAGAGATTTTAAAAGGACGCGAAATATGAAGAAAAAAGTCAGATTGAAAAAGACGGTAAAAAGAAAATTTTTACTGTTTGTAATTTTGGCCGTTATAATGACGGGGCTTATAGTCGGCGAGCTTACGATAGGGCAAAGAGAGGTAAAGGACCCTGCCGTCGAGAGGCTCGAAGCAAAAATCAGCGAAACAACCACACCGGAAGAACCGCAGGAGGAGACGACCGAAGAAGAGACTACCGCGGAAACGACAGCCCCTGAAACCGTTCCGGAGACGACCGCATCGGCACCGCCCGTTACGGCTTCGGCAGCCGATTTTAACAATCCTCAAACCGTAGACCCGAGCTCGGGCAATTGGGAGCTCACGCTTGTTAACGCAGGGCATAAGCTGCCAGACGGATATGTGCCGTCGCTTGCAAACGCGATAAGCGGAAGCAGCGTGCAGCTTGATTCGAGAGTTGTTAAAGCGTATCAAGAGATGTACGACGCCGCAAAGAAGGACGGCTGCGTTTTAACTCCGTATGCAGGGTATTGCTCGGTTTCACGTCAAAACGATAATTACAACCGAAAGGTGAGTTATTATAAAAATCAGGGCCTGTCCGATGACGACGCCGCCGCAAAGGCGCGCACGTTTATTTTGCCGGGCGGATATTCCGAGCAAAATCTCGGCCTGTCAATGGATATTGTGAGTGCAAGCTCCGATTTTGCCTCTACAAAGGAGTTTTCGTGGCTTGTAAAAAATGCACAGGATTACGGCTTTATTTTGCGCTATCCCGAAAATAAAACCGACAAAACGGGTATGAATTATCAGCCGTGGCATTGGCGTTATGTCGGTAAAGAGGCTGCAAAAGCGATGAATAAGAGCGGCCTGTGCCTTGAGGAGTATCTCAAAGCGGCATAAATCAAGACGAGGCTAAAAAAAGGGGAATTATATAATGCTTAACACAAGAGCCGGCGGAGTTTTAATGCATATCACGTCGCTCCCGTCAAAATACGGAATCGGCGTAATGGGCGAAGAGACAAAACGGTTTATACGCCGTATCAAGGATATGGGGTTTTCATATTGGCAGGTGCTGCCGCTTTGTCCTACGGATTTTTACGGCTCACCTTATGCTTCTCCGGCGGCATTTGCGTTGTCACCGCTTCTGATTGACCCGGACACGCTCAAAAATGACGGTTTTGTGTCGGAAAACGACCTTGCAAGAAGCATATATTACGGCTCGCCTTACACGGCGGACTACGAATTTGCCGCAAAAAGCCGCAGGGAGCTTTTAAAAATTGCGTATCAAAACAAGAAAAACGAAGTATCTGCGGAGACTGAAAAATTCTGCGAGGAGAACCCGTGGTGCGAAGCATATTCGCTGTTTTGCGCCGCAAAGGAAAAATTCGGCGGCAAGCCGTGGTATGAGTGGGATGAAAAATTTGCGCGGTACGAAAATGCGCTTAAAAACAGAGACGAGTTGAAAGACGAAGCCGATTTTTATAAATTCGAGCAGTATATTGCCTTTTCTCAATGGCACCGCATAAAGCAGTTTGCCAACGAAAACGGCGTAAAAATACTCGGCGATATGCCGATATACGTCTCAACCGACAGTGCCGATGTTTGGAGCAATACGGAGCTTTTTGAGATAGACGAGCGTAGCTTTGTGCGCCGCAGAGTTTCGGGAGTTCCGCCCGATTACTTCTCAAAGGACGGTCAGCTTTGGGGCAACCCGCTTTATAATTGGGATGTGCTTGAAAAAACGGGCTATGCCTGGTGGCTCAGCCGCATAAAGGACGCTTTCCGACTTTATGATACGGTCAGAATTGACCATTTTCGCGCATTTGCATCGTATTGGGCGGTTCCTGCGGACGAAAAAACGGCGAAAAACGGCGAATGGGTCAAGGGGCCCGGAATGAAATTTTTTGACGCCGTAAAGGAAAAAATGGGAGACGTTCCTATTATTGCAGAGGATCTCGGCGTGTTCGGCGAGGACGTCACACAGCTGCTTGATAAAACTCGGTTCCCCGGTATGCGTGTAATACAGTTCGGCTTTGACCCGCGCGGAAACAGCACACATCTGCCGCATAACTATCCGCTGAATACCGTAGCATATGTCGGCACGCACGACAATACAACGCTGCTTGCGTGGCTTTGGGAGGCAACGCCCGAAGAGCGAGCCTTTGCGCTTGATTACTGCGGATTTACGGGCGATAACTGGGGTGACGGCGGATATTACAGCCCGTCCTGCCGCAAGATTATCGAAACCGTGTGGCGCTCTTCGGCAAAGCTTGCCGTCATTTCTTATCAGGATATGTGCGGCTTCGGCTCGGACGCACGTATGAATGTTCCCGGCAGAGCGTTCGGCAACTGGCAGTTCAGAACCACCGAGGAAACAATAGACGGTATAGACAAAAATTATTTCAGACACATTAACGACCTTTTCAGACGTACCGGCGGCGAATAAAAACGAAAAGCTCCCCTAAGGGGAGCTTTTTTAATGGGTTTTATTTACAAGGCGCGGCACTCTGATAGGCTCCCTTGTAAAGGGTGATTCCCCACAGTGTGGGGAAATGTCGCGGAGCGACAAAGGGGACGGGCTCCCGTTAGGAGCTGGCTACGAACGAAGTGAGTAGACTGAGGGATTGTTCAGGCTCCCTTGTAAAGGGAGCTGTCACCGCAGGTGACTGAGGGATTGTTTAGGCTCCCTTGAAAAGGGAGCTGTCACCGCAGGTGACTGAGGGATTGTTTAGGCTCCCTTGAAAAGGGAGCTGTCATCGAAGATGACTGAGGGATTAAACAGCGAAGCACTTTCTTTTTAAAATCTATTTTTTTTAAGAAAATCCCTCCGGCTTGCCTTGACGGCAACCCACCTCCCTTTACAAGGGAGGCAGAATCCCTCCGGCTTGCCTTGACGAGGCTCACCTTCCTCTGCAAGAGAGGAGAGGTTGAGCGAAGAGAGAAAAGTGAACAGCGAATAATGAAGTGAGCGGACTGAGGGTGGACGAAAGAAAAGCGAGACGAGAGTAAAATGCGAAAAAGTAAAAAACGACAAGCATCAAATGATACTTGCCGTTTTTGGAGCCTTAACTATACACGTTTACGAACAAAAGAAGTTATTGAACAAGCTCAAAATATAGCTATGAATTATATGATTGATGAAATAAATAAAGCTTTTAAGAAAATTACTAAAAATAATATTGATTATTTACACGACAAAATAAACCAATATTATGGGGAGTATATAAACTCTCAATTAATTAATGTCTTGCTATTCGTCTTTAGGTTTATCATAAACATTATGTTTGATTGATATTGTTCCATTGTCTAAATCAATATATCCCAAGTTAATGCAAATACCTCTCCAGTTCTCATTCCAGTATAACAAGATGTTAAAAATGCACAAGTAAATGTTTATTATTTTCAAATCTATTTAAGAACCTCTTTACCATTTTCATCATAGTCAGTAACACCGAACCAATTACATCTCCAACAACAGCACCCAACATATTATACGAGCCTTCATTTTTCCTCGTTTTTATTATCTAAATTGCTTTTATATTCATTACCATATTCAGTAGTAAATCCAACAAAATATATTTTTTTTATATCATTATGATTAAAAAATGTTAATGAATCTGTTGCACCATTCGGATATTTGCAAGCCATATAATCCATAATTTTCCCATCTCTATCTTTGACTTTATACCCGATTATCATTAGTTTATCAAAATTTCCCTGAATTTCGACAACACTACCTATTATCATATATTTATCAAGAGAAACTTCTTGTAATTTTTTTCGTTTTTCTGCCATGTACCTATTAATTTCCTCTTCCGTTTTTTGTTGTCCATTTATACCCCATTTAATATCTTTATCTGACACAACAAATCTATCCTCTGCATTGTTGTTTAAATTATTCATTTATATCATTCCTTCCTTTTCCTTTGTAATAACGCACAAAAAAAATCAATCTTTTCAGATTGATTTAATCATTGACGTCGCATTGGTGCGACGATTTTATCTTATGGAGCAGGTGAGGGGAATCGAACCCCCGTATTCAGCTTGGGAAGCTGATGTTCTGCCATTAAACTACACCTGCTTACGTGCTATGCTGAATATTTTATCATTATTTTTACAATAAATCAATAGTAATATGATACGCGGCACAGCTTAGCGGGGTAGGTCGCGCTGTCGCTTCTTATTACAGCTTTTCCACGGAGAGCCTCAGCCTTTTTAAATCGTTTTCGTCGGGATGAGACAGAGCACGGTCAAAGTTTTCAATCAGCATATCGAGATTCGGCGCGGGATTCGGCAGGCTTTTCATTTTGATATAGCGCTCCCTGACCGTTTGCGGCATTTTCCCCTGACACATATACTCGCCGACTGTGATGTTGCTGCCGCTAATGCTCTTTTTTGTATTTGCGAGGATTTCTTTGAAGTACTCTTCGTCTCCGCCGAAGCCCGCCGTTCCGAAAAGAAAAATCCTTTTATTTTTCAGCTTTTCGAGCAAATCCAAGGTCGCCTTGTCGGCGGTTCCCTTATCCGTCCAAAAGCCTATAAATAAAATGTCGGATTGTGTATCGGCGTTTTCGCTCACTCCGAAATAATTGCAGTTTTCCTCCGGCAGCGCGTCGCGAATGGCGTCGGCAAGCAGCCTCGTGTTGCCTGTCGGGCTGCTGAAAATAATTGAATAGCTTTTATTTGTCATGATGAACCTCTTTGCTTGTGCGGCATATCACATATGCGGCGAAATTATGTTATAAATTATTATATAATTATGACGGCAAACAGTCAACAGCCGCAAATGCCGAAAGCTTATACAAAAAGTAAGCTTTTCTGTGATCGGCAATAAAAAGGCTTTCGTCTCACCTGAAACGAAAGCCTTGATTTTATGTGCTTATGCTTGACGTTACGGCTTTGAACCGCGCTTCAACAGCCTTTTCAGTCCTTGAGCTCGTCAACATACTCGGTATGCTCACGCAGATACTTTTTGTCCTCGGGCTTAAGGTCAAGGCCTATGGTTCCGCCCGGATTCATAAGGTAATCGGGGTCAAAATAGTTTTTAAGCGTGCGGATTATGCCGTATTCCTTTTCGCCGAGGTAGCCCTCAAGCCACGGGGCAAACATCTTTCCGATACCGTGGTGGTGGCTGATGGCCGCACCGCTCTTCTGTATGGCGTCGAGAATTGTTGCGTGATAAGCACGGAACTCCTCTTCGTCCTGCATTTTAGTCATAAAGATGAAGTAGAGGTTGGCGCCCTGCGGATAGCAATGCGACATATGAGTTGTAACGATTGTGTTCGGAAGCTTATGGCAAACCTCACGAACCTCGCGGTGAACACGAGCCATATTTGACCAGTTGACCGTGCACTCAAGCGTATCAATCATAAAGCCGAAATCCATGAGTGTATCGCGAAGATACGGGTCGTTGAAGCGGCCCTTTTCCCAGCCCTTGCATACGTAGCCGGTCATCGGGATACCGCCGTGCTTAACGGCAATTTTCATTATGTTATGCGCAACGTTTCTTGAGAAGCCCTTTTCGCCGTCTGTAAATCCGAGGAAGAGACAGCGCTCAAAGTCCTTGTAGCCCAATTTATCAAGAAGAGGCTCAAGCGGCGTTTCGTCAACGTTGTAAAGATGGAGCATTAATGAAGTCTCCTCCGGGTCTGAAAGACGGAAAACAGAGGAGAAGCCGCACTCACACTGCATCATTTCACGAGCGGCGCGCATAGCTGTCGGCCAGTCCTTGAACATATAAGAAAAGCGTTTTCTGTTCTCGGGCATCCAGCGGAAAAACTTGAGCGTGACCTCGGTAAGAACGCCGAAGGTGCCCTCGCCGCCCATCATGACCTGATTGAGATTCGGTCCCGTTGCCTCTCTCGGATAGTGACTTGTCTCGATTTTACCTATCGGTGTGGCGTATTTCTGCGAAACAACTATATCGGCTATGGTGCCGTAATAGGTGCTGTTCTGACCTGCACCGCGTGTGACGGTCCAACCGCCGACGGAGGAATATTCAAACGACTGCGGGAAGTGGCCGCAGGTGTACGGACGCTTTGCACCGAAAAGGCTCTGAGCGTTTTGAAGCGTTTCCTCAAGCTTTGGTCCGGACATACCTGCCTGAACGGTAATGGTCTGGTCGGTCTCATTGAATTTAATGACCTTGTTGAAGTTGCGGCGCATATCAAGAGAAACGCCGCCGTTAATGGGCTCAACGCCTCTTGTAACCGACGAGCCGCCGCCGTAAACATAGAGCGGTATTTTATTCTTTGTGACGTAGGCTACGATTTTCTCAATCTGCTCGCTTGTCTCCGGAAAAACAACAAGGTCGGGAAGAGAGTCAAAACGACGGTGACGCATTCTGAGAAGATCGTACATTGTCTGTCCGTAGGAAACGGCGAGACGGTCGTAGTCGCTCTGTGAGACGTTCTTTTCGCCGACTATTGCGGCAATGGCCTTTACGTGCTTTTTGTCAATCTTCGGAGCGTGCTCTTCGCCGAGATTTACGGGGTCAAGACCCAAATCGTCATTATACTGCATAAACTCCTCGTCCTTGAGATTGCAGCGTTTTTTAACATATTTGTAAAGGCTCTCCTTCGGATATTTGAAGAAGTCGGGGTCGCCCCAGCGGAAAATTGAACGATAGCTGTTCTCAGGTGCTCTCTGAAGCATCCATTTAGGCTCAAAGCCCTTATACGGTTTTGTACTCATTATCAGTGTCCTCCTGTTTGAAAATGATGTAGGTATTTTTCTATTGGCTTTAATCTTGAGGCAAGGTGAGAATACGCCTTGCCGTAAATTTTCATATAGGTTCGGTGGTTTTCCTCGTTCGGAATAAATACGTCTTTTTTATGTACCATATGCTCTATGGCGTCCTCATAGCTACCGTAAACGCCCTGTGAAATAAACGCGACCATGGCACAGCCGACTGCGCTCGCCTCGTGAGTCTGAATACGGTGTACGGGCAATCCGAACACATCTGCGGCAATTTGACATACGACCGGGCTGCTGGAGCCGCCTCCGCCGGCATAAAGCTCATCTACCGTGACGCTTGAGCGTTTTTGCATTTTAACGAGCCCGTGGTACAGCTCTAAGCAGATGCCCTCTATTATGGCACGATACAAATGATAACGCGTATGGAAATCCGAAAAGCCTATAATTGCGCCGCTCGCATTCGGGTTCGTGATGCCCGGAGTCCAAAACGGCTGTAAAATAAGTCCGCCGGAGCCGGCCTCAATATTCTTGATTTTATCGTCAAGATAACGCTCTATGCAAACGCCCTCCTCGGCGGCGTCAACCTTATCCTTCGCGGCAAACTGCTCTATAAACCACGAAATCATCCAAAATCCGCGATAGACCTCGAATTCGGGATTGAACATATCGTTCGGAACAGCCGGATAAGCCGGCATATAAGGCTGCGGTTCAAAATATTTTTTAACCGCCATCTGTAAGGTTGAGGTCGTGCCGAAGGAAATTGCCGCTCGGTTTGATTTTACAACGGACATACCGATGGTTTCACAGCCCTTGTCAGAGCCGGTTGCTATAAGCGGAAGTCCCATTGGGATGCCCGTTTTTTCGGATGCCTCTTTTGTGATTTTACCTATAACCTCGCCCGACGGAACAAGCTCACAGAGCTTTTCGGACGGAACATTGCACACGCAGCGCGTGAGAGCACCGGGTTTCATCCAACGGCGGTTTTTGTAATCAAACGGTACGTGACCTATCATATTTGCCACGGAATCCTTAAGCTCGCCCGTCAAAAGATAGTTGAGATATGACGGCAGCATAACGTATTTGTCTGTTTTGGCCCATATTTCGGGCTCGTTTTGCATAATCCAGTTGCCGGTAGAGGCTCGGTAAATCATATCTACCGATTCTCCCATTCCCACAAGCGAAAACAATGCGCGTTTTGCTGCCGGAATCTGTCCGTCCTCGTCGGCCTCACGTTCGTCGAGCCATAATATTATGTCGCGCAGCGGACGTTTGTCTTTGTCGAGGCAAAGCACCGTGTCTCGTATGCAGGTAAGGCATACGGCTGTTATGCGGTCAAGCTTATCGGCATTTCTTTCGATAACCTTTTTTGACATTTCGGCTATAATGTTAAAATAAATCCGGGGTCTGTTCTGCCCATCCGGGCTGTTTTGATAAATAAGGAACCTTGTATTTTTGCTGCTCCTTATCCTCAAAGTCTCCACTCTCATTGACAAGCAAGCATCTTGCACTCTGCGTGCCGACGTCAAAGGTCAGCACAAGTGACTGTTCCATTAAAGATTTTCCCCTCTTTCTTTTTTAAGGTTGCTTCTTCTCGTCCTTCAGGATATTGCTTGTTGCAATCAAATCCACGCCGAGATTGAGAATATTCGGTACAACGACTTCCTCTCGTCCGAGTCGTTTTGAAACGGTGATACGGTTTACCTCGTGCATCAGGTCGAAAATTCTGTTTTTGGGAATCGGCCCCGATACGCGAACGGGCAGAACCGGTACCGAAGGGAAGGCGGTGCGCACCGTTGTGCAAACGGTACGACGCGGGTCGGTCATTTCGCTTACGGCGAATTCTTTGCCCCTTTTGCAGGTGTTGCCGGTCACAACAAGCTCGTCGCCGTCTGATGTAATCGTCATTCTGCACGAACGGGGACAAACGATGCAAACCAATTCTTTTGTCATTTTACACCGTCTCCTTTACCGAGTCTTTCCAGCCGAAGCTCCACTCGGCTGTTTTCGTTTAATTCGCATGCGCTGAAATCAATCGTGAGATTTTCCATTTCGGGCGGACGCATAAATGCGTAACGCTTTTTAAGTATTTCCTTACCGTCCGCGTAAATATGAAGCACACAGTTGTTTTCCTCCTCGCGGACGCGGAAATACAGGTCTGTTTTACTGTTATCCTCGTTGAGATTGAGCCTTTGCGGTACTGCGTACAATAAACCGTCGCCCGGAATTATCTCAATAAGCCGTCTTTCTCTGCCCGAATAAGCAGCGGCTGATTTTCCCGCCTGCTCGGCGTTCTGCGAAACAAAGTCAACCAAATCGTTGACGTGCAAAGCGTTGCCGCAGCTGAATACGCCGTCGATGCTCGTCATACACTGTCCGTCGCATACGGGACCCTTTGTGCGTGGGTCAAGCTTTACTCCGACGGACTCGGCAAGCTCGTTTTCCGGAATCAATCCGACCGAGAGAATCAGCGTGTCACATTCGACGCGGCTCTGTGTGCCGGGTATCGGAGCCATATTTTCGTCAACCTTTGAAATCTCAACTGCTTCGAGCCTGTCAACTCCGAACACGCGAGTGACGGTGTGCGACAGGTGCAGCGGAATGTCATAATCGTGCAGGCATTGATGCAGGTTTCTCGTAAGTCCCGACGGTGTAGGCTTTGCCTCATAAACGCCGAGAACCTTTGCGCCCTCAAGCGTAAGCCGGCGCGCCATGATAAGTCCTATATCTCCCGAGCCGAGAATTACGCATTTTTTGGCGGGCATAAGCCCAAGCAGATTTGTAAAATGCTGTGCGGTTCCGGCCGTGAAAACGCCTGCAGGACGCGTACCGTGAATAAATACCTGCTTGGCGGTACGCTCACGACAGCCCGTAGCCAGTACAAGCGCCTTTGCCGTAAATATCGAAACGCCGCTTCTGCCGACGGTATGCACCGAAAAGCTTCCGTCGCCGTTTTTGTCTATTTTCGTGACAAACGTCAGGGTGCTGTATTCGATATTGCGTTTGTACAGCTCATCCTCAAACCGCTCGGCGTATTCCGGACCGGAGAGCTGCTCGCCGAAGTGATGAAGACCGAAACCGTCGTGAATGCACTGCTTGAGTATTCCTCCGAGCCTTGCCTCTCTTTCAAGAAGGAGAACCTTGGCACCGTTATCATGAGCGCTTATCGCCGCCGCAAGTCCGGCAGGACCGCCGCCGACAACGAGTACGTCATAGTTACCTGTCGTCATCACTCTTCGCCTCCTTCGTTTACCTTTGTTTCGCCGTATGTTATCACCGCTTCCGCCGAGGATTTTTTAACCTCATACAGCGGAACGCCGAGGAATTCGGCAATTATTTTGGTGACAAGCGGCGAGCAGAAGCCGCCCTGACAACGTCCCATTCCCGGTCTTATGCGCTTTTTGATACCGTCAACCGTCGGAACGCATATCGGGGATTTCAAAGCGTCGAGAATTTCGCCCTTGCTGATTTGCTCGCAGCGGCAAATAATCTCGCCGTAGTCGGGATTTTCGGCTATCATTTTTTCTCTTGTATCGTCGTCCATTTCGCGAAGCACGGGAACGCCTTTGCGAATAGGATTATAATTGTTGTTTTTTTCAACCGTCTCGGTCTTGCCGAGCATATCGACCGCAAGCTCCGCCATATCGACGGCAACCGCGGGAGCGGTTGTAAGTCCGGGGGATTGAATACCGGCTACGTGAATCAAATTCCTTGTTCTTCTGCCGGGTTCAAGTATAAAATCCTCCTCAAAGGTAGGAGCGCGAACGCCCGTGAAATAAGTGATTATATCACGTTTTGACAGCGCCGGCATTGTTTGAGTCTGCTTGTCGAAGACGGTTTTAATGCTCTCGGCACGTGTTTCCGTATTTTCCTTTTCAACCGTTTCTACGGCGTCGGGTCCTACGAGAAGATTATCGTGGACGGTGTGCAATATGCCGCCGCCCTTTGAATGGGTTTTACCGTGAACGCTTATGTCCTTTACGGAGGCTACCGAGTGCATATATGCGCCTGCTTTTTGGTCAAGAATCGAGTTGGTTCCTCGGCGCGGATGAATCGAGAAAAATCTGTCATCCGCCATGGCGGCAATATCCTCGGCAAAAACGCCTGCGGCATTGATAACGATTTTCGGATGAATAACGCCTCTGTTGGTGGTAACGCTTATGATGTTATGCTCCGACACTTCCATGGAGAGCACGGCGGTGTTAAGACTTACCTGCGCGCCGTTTTTTTGAACGGCGTTTTCGGCATAGGCTATGGTGAGGCCGTACGGGCAAACACAGCCTGCGCTCGGATTATACATTGCGAATTTTGTTTCCGGTGTGAGGTTCGGCTCGCGGCGCATAAGCTCCTTGCCCGAGATTATCTCGGTGTCCTCTATGCCGTCGTGATGCTTCCTCCAAAAAGCATACAGACCGATAAGCGGCTTCAGCGCGGCGTTGCGGAAAAGCACATATTGACCTACCTGCTTAAACGGAACGTCAAGCTCGCGGCAAACGTCTGCATACATATGGTTTGCGCGGCGAATGTACTTGTGCTTGAGTGAGCCTTTGCCGAGGTCGATTCCGGGGTGCACCTCGCCGTCGTTGCGTCCCGACGCCTGAAGCGCAAGGTCCGCCTCCTTGTCTACAAGTAAAACGTCAAGCTTCCACTTGGTCAGCTCTCTTGCTATCGAAGCACCTGAAATGCCGCCGCCGATAACAAGCACGTCGGGTGTTCTGCCCTCGAGGAAATCATCCTTGAGAGACGGCAGACGCGTCGGAGCGGGCTGCTCGCCCGTGTAAACAATATCGTTGACAATATGCGTTGTGCTGAATTTTTTTGCCGCCGCTTGGCAAGCCGCGACGATTTCGCCCCAATCGGAGCTTTTGCCTCGAACAAAAATCGAGCCGTTCTCCTTTGAAGCACTGAATTTTCCGCCGAAAGTCTTTTTCAATTTTTTGTTAATTGATGATATGTTCATAACTTCAAGCCTCTTTTAATCAGCCTTGCAGTCGGTCACGCGCCCGACTGTGCATAAAAAATATGTCGGTTAACTGACCGACTCATAAGCCAAGTATAATTCCGAAAAAAGCGTTTGTCAATACTTTTAACTAAAAAATCACTCTTATGTGTTTTTTTTGTGAATATTGTTTTGTAGACATTGCCGATTGTTCGTGTTATACTTTAAGAAATTTTGCAGGAGGGTATTATGGCAGCTCAAAGACCCGAAAATATAAACGAAATCATACTTGATACTGCTGAGGAGCTTTTAAAGGTAAATTCCTTTTCGGAGGTGACTCTCGCGAAAATAGCCGAAAAGGCAAATATTTCGAAGGGCACGCTGTATTACTATTATAAAAGCAAAAACGAAATACTTTTTGCCGTTACCGACCGCTACCTTTCGCGCCAATGGGACGAGCTGATACAATGGACGGAAAACAAGGAAAAGGATACCTCGCCGCACCGTCTTGTAAATTATGTAATCGAGAGAAATATAGCCTATGCCGGGCTCAGGCTTCACCTCTTTGACGCGGCATTGCTCGGCGACGAGGAAATCAGAGCTAAGCTGATTCACCGCTATGATGAATTCCAAAAGCTCATTTCGGCAAAAATCGCCGAGAGAACAGACGTTGTTTCTGCCGACTATTTCACTTGGCTTATTTTGATGGTTTCCGATGGTATCATTATTCAAAACAGCCTTAAAAACGAGTCCTTTGATACTCGGAAATTTCTTGAGAACAGCACCGAATACATTAAAAAAATCGAGAATATGCATAAGCCGCAATAAACGAAAGCCTCCGTTAAAAAACGGAGGCTTTTTACTGCCGTAAAAGCAGAAAAGGGAAACGAAAAAATTATACTTTGTGTTTTTTCTTTTTGCGCAGGCCCGCCGTGACGCCTGTTATGCCGCCGCTGACAAGCAGCAGGGAAATCCATAAAGCGAGGCCGCTTGCATTGCCGGTTCGGGGAGATTTCGGATTGCCCGGCAGCTTAGCCGTTACGGTGTCGGCTTTTTTAATTTCGTTTATACCGTCTTTGTCGCTGTAATACTTATCACAGCCGCCGCAGTACCAATACTCGATATTGCCCTCGGCAGTCTTAGTTGCCGCCTTTGCATCGATGTGCTTTAAGTCGGTGTGATTGTTTGAATCAGGCTTTCCGTAAGCCTTGCCGCAGTATTCGCATACCGCTTTTTCGGCGCAGGTTGCATTTCCGCCCGAGCAAGCCATTGTTTCAACACCCTTGCAGCCGTCCACGGTGCATTTACGGCTATGCGTGCCGTCGCCGTTTGATGTCCATTCACCGAAGGTGTGCCCGTCGTTTATCGTCACGGTCATCTCGGCGGTGTTGCCTGCCTTATCGGTGACAATGATTTTCTGTTCGCCGTCCGCAGGAGAGAGAGTAAAGCCGCCGTTTTCATCAAGCGTGACCTTTGTGCCGTTTACGGTAACTGTATCTATATACTTCTCGTCAATTGTAACTGTCTGTGCTTCGCAGTAGGTCTTGCCGTTTTCAATGCCGCCGATTACAGGCCGGATATTATCGAGCGTTATGCGGTCGGAGCGAAGATATGTTATATTAAGGCTCTCGTCAACAAGCATTACATAAACAATATATTCTCCGTTAGGCTCTATTAAAAACGGCTCATCATACGCACGGTACACAAGAGAGCCGAGCTCCTCTTCTGAGAGGTCCCGATTTGTCACCAGATAAGAGACAAACACGGTTCCGCTGTTATCGAAAGCGTTTATCGTTACCTCCTGCGTATCCTTAAAGAACAGACCGAAGGTTAGCTTGTTTAAGAATTCGCGCCATTTATTTGTGCCTATGATAATTTCGCCCGTGGGCTTTTCAATGTCTTTCCACCGTGCTTTAAGCGTTATATTCTCGGCAGGCATGGTCGTGGGAATTTCCCTGTCCCAACCGATAAAGGTGTAGCCCTCTCTTGTCGGGTCGGCAGGTGCGGTAATTGCCGTGCCGTAGTCCTGCGTTATGGTAATATCCGCTTTGCCGTTTTCGGGTTTGACTGTGATGGTATATTGATTGATCTCCCACTTCGCCCAGTATTCCTTATTGCCCGTTTCGGTGTTGCCGATTGCCGTCACAGGATCGCCGGTCAAGCCTTCGTTATCATACCAGCCCTTGAAGGTGTACCCGGTGCGCGTCACATCTGTCGGGAGTGTTGCGCCCACGCCGTAGGTATAGCCTGTGACATCCTTCCCGTCTGCGATCGTGCCGCCGTTCGCGTGCAGTGTCACGGTATAGGTCGGGGCTGTCCACTGCACAGTCAGTTTCGTCACCTCAGCCGGAACAATGGCACCGGGCGCGTAGAGCTTGCCGTCGCTGCCAAGCCACATAAAGAAACTCCCTGTATTTTCGTCCGGGCGGGTCATGCCGCCGGACATGGGAGCGGTAAATGTGCTGCCGTTTTTCACGATGATCTGAATATCCTCGGAGCTGCCGCCCAGCTTGCCGCCGTTCAGGTCAAGGGTAACGACCTTCATCCCGTCAGAGCCCAGTGTGTCAGAGTTCAGGACTTCAAGGACGGGGCGGAAACCGACGCGCGGGTCGGAGGACGCAGCATAGTAGTAGCTCCAGTAGCGGGCCGAATTGGACCCGCGAACCGCACGATACCACGATTCGTAACTTGATGTGTCCTGCCCCCACGAATACATTTTATTCCAGTTTTGGATATATCCGCTGTTCTTGTCCAGCACCGCGTCCCACTCATTGCTTTGGGGCGTACCGCGCTCTGAATCGTCTGAACCGGTAAACCCACTTCCCACAGACGGTGCGCGCAGGGTATAGTCCACGCCGCCGCTGGCATAATTTTTGCCGAAAATCAGACTCGCAGTATCTAAGTTATTCCAGTTTACCTTAAGCGTTACGGCATAGTCCGCTACAAACAGGCTGTGAGCGTATTTGTTCTGCTGTGCATATTCCTCGGTGGTCGCCATCGCAGACGTGAGTTTGTAGGCTTCTATCGTTCCGGCATAAGTAAAGGGAACATAGTGGAGCGTCGTGTCCGGCAGACTGCCGTTTGCCGTTCCGGGAATATTCATCGCCGACAGGTCGAAATAGTATCTGCCGCCGGGGGTGAGGGAAAACTGTTCGTCAGGCTGATTTTCCACCGTCAGCGCAATGTCTGTGAAATTACTTGCGTAATCGGTATTATAATCGCCGTTATACTGTTCATTGAATACCTTCAGGGTATAGTCGCCCGGTGCAAGGTCGGACGGGATTTTGATTTCAACCGTTCCGCTTTCGGCAGTAGGCTGTGCTACTCTGCTGTAATACTGTGTGCCGCTGTTATCCGCAATGATAGCGGAGATATATTCATTTATCCCTGTGGTCGCCCCGGTGTAATGCAGCGTAACGGTATCGTCGGGGGCGCCGCTGACAGCTTTTTCCGTTACGGCAAAATTGCGGCTACTATCTAAAAGGGTCAATTTCCATTCGTTGCCGCTGTATTCGGAAATCGGGGTCAAGCCTCCTTCGGGCTTTCCGCCCACGGCGGCAGATGCAAAAAGGACAGAGTCCAAATTCAAGTCGAAAGCGGGACGAACGCCAAACTCCTTGGAAGTAGAGTATCCACCATAGTAGCGGACTTCACCTCTACCAGCCACAAAGGCAGTGGAATAGTCTTCGTCTGGGGAGCGCAGCCACCAATAGCTTGACGCCCAACCCGGATGCTCGGGATCCACGACACGCAAATCGTTGTTTACCGCATTAGCCTCTTTTGAGGAAAGCGGCCAAAAAACAGCATTGCTTACCGCAGGACCCGCTACACCGTCGGTATTTTCCTCATCGTAGTTTCCGCTTGCAAGGGTCCGTTTTTCAACAGCATCGGTTTCTTTCGCCGTCAGCTTATCCGCAAGCGCGTCTATTGCCTCTTTCAACGCGCTGTCCGCATAAGCGTTGCTCGCACCGAACTTTGACAACCCCATGTTATTTGCCGCAAGTAAGGTCGTTTTTCCTGCTGCGGCGGCAACACCGTTTCCGTCATAGCCGATAACTCGCCATGCGGCAGGCTTGTTTTCGTGGTTTTGCCCGAAATACACGATAGGTGCACTCGCTGTGTTTACGGTTTTATTCAGTGCGTCTGCGCCAAGCTGTATCGTCTTTTGCAAACGCAAGCTCAGTGTGCTTTCCTTCTGAATATTGTAATCTGCCAGCGTGCGCCCGTTCTCAAGCTCTTTTTCGCCGAAAAACAGTCTTTGCGCATCGGGAGAAAAGCCCGTTTTATCCCGAATTTTTTCCTTGACCTCGTCAATGCTGTCGCCCGACACAACCTCGAGCGTTAAATTTGCCTGACCGACAATTTTCAAGTCAATGTAAATCTCAATTGCACTTGCCATCATCGGTACAAAGCTCATCATCATACAAAAGGCGAGCAGGATACTAAGTATTCGTTTTTTCATATTCTATTACCTCCGTTTTCGTGTATGTCGGCTCAGTCAAGAGCAGTTATTGTAATAGTACCTCTGAAGCCACCGAGATAAGTATTGTATGCCGAATTTTCAAACCACAACTGCAATGTAATGTCTTTATTTGACGCATCATACATTCTGTTGAAATTAAAGGAATGTTGATCATTGGTATACGGTATTTTTGTCCCGTCCCTTTTTATTCGTGTAAGCTCCCTGCACAGATCGTCATCATAACCGTCTGTCATCTGAATAGAGTAATTGCCGCTGTTGTTAAATTCGTTTGAACCAACTTCGAGAGAACCGCTTAAGCAGACATTGTAAATATGTCCTTTTTTGAGGGTAATATTATTCCTGTAGGATGAAATCAAGCCGCCCTTGTTTATTTTTTCGTAGACAGAAATATTGACACGACTGTTATTCAGTACTGTCCTCGGAGAGTTTGCCTCTCCGTAAAAATATCCCGAACAGCTGCCGTTCTGACCGGCGTCGCCCTTGTCGCCTTTATCGCCCTTGTCGCCTTTGTCACCCTTATCGCCTTTGTCGCCTTTGTCGCCGGGGTCACCTTTGTCGCCCTTTTCTCCCTTTTCGCCGTCTGTGCCGTCAACACCGTCTGTGCCGTCAACACCTGCGGCTTTTACACCGGTGTCGATTTCTCCGATCCACCAGTTGCCGTTTTCGCCGATAAAAGGTGTTTTACCGTCTTTGCCGTCAGAGCCGTTTTGCCCGTTTATTCCGTCCTTACCGTCGGCTCCGTCTTTGCCGTTTATACCGTCGGCTCCGTCCTTGCCGTTTATACCGTCGGCTCCGTCCTTGCCGTTTATACCGTCGGCTCCGTCCTTGCCGTCAAGACCTTTTAAAACCGAAAGGTCGTAAAGGTTCAGCCATATTTCATCGCCGATATAACGCCATTGCAGGATATTTTCGCTTACGCGAAATTCCGGAGTTTTTCCGTTTGCACCGTCCGTTCCGTTCTGTCCGGCGGGGCCCTCTATATCGGCTATCGCAACGAGATTCTGCCACTCGTCACCCTCGTATCGCCACTGTATGTGGGTTTCGGTTCGCTGCACCTCTATGTTTTTGGCATTAATGCCGTCCTTGCCGTCGGCACCGTCAATTCCGTTAATGCCGTCTTTGCCGTCTATGCCGTCAAGACCGTTTTTTCCGTCGGTACCGTTTATACCGTCCTTACCGTCGGCACCGTTTTTGCCGTCAACGCCGTCTATGCCGTTCTTTCCGTCGGTGCCGTTAACGCCGTCTTTTCCGTTCTCGCCGTTTGTTCCGTTCTTACCGTCTTTCCCGTCAACTCCGTTAATTCCGTCCTTGCCGTTTTCTCCGGAGGCACCACGCAGCTCGGTAAGTGCCACAAGGTCGCGCCAGTCGGCTTCATCGCTGTATTTCCACTGAACCGCCGTGCCGCTGTTGCGCACCTCCGGCAACACGGCACCGGTTTTTTTCACTTTGCCGCATCCTGCGACAAAAACAATGAAAAGCACCAAAAGCATACCTGTGAGCAGTTTTTTCCCTGTTCTCATCTTCTTTCCTCCGTTTCGCCGTCCGTAGACAGCTTAAAGTCATATTTCATTTCAAGCATGGCAAACAGCTTATGCATAACTGTGACGGCAAGCTCCCGAATATCAATCGAGCCGATAAAAGCAAGCACCTTTGCCTGTTCTTCCTCCGGTACACGATATACTCTCATTGATGCCGTCAAAAAGCGGCTGAGCTTGCGCTCCAACGGGAAATGAATATCACATTTGCGAGCCATATAGTTACGCATAAGTCCTGCCGTGCCGATTTCCATTTCGTAAAAGTCACTTTCGCTGTAATCGGGGAAATTTGCTCCGAAAATCTGCTTTAATTCCGCCGTGGTGTGCAGATAGATGAATTCCGCCGTGTCGGGCTGAGAATATGCTTCAATGTAGATTTCTCGCAGGTTCTCGTTAAGCTCCGTTAGCGTGAGCTGAAGAGACGTTTCCACCGCATAGGCGTATACGGGCGGCAGCTTTTTGTCCGCAATGCTCCTCGCCACGTCAAATTGACCGCCGAACATCGATTCGGTCAAATCCAGCAAGATTTTGTCCTTGGTCGGAAACAGATTTAAATAGCTGCCCCTTGCGACGCCTGCTTCCTCGACTATTCGACTGACGGAGGTGCTTTTGTAGCCCTCCTCCAAAAACAACCGAACGCACGCCGTTAAGATTTTTCTTTTTGTTTCATTGCTGTTTCTACGCAAATATATCACCTGTTTATAATATTATTAGTATGCATACCAATAATATCATATAGCATACAAAAAAGCAAGATAATGTTGATTATTATCTCGTTATGAGTAGGTTTTGCTTAAAATAAACGGTTTTTTATATAATAATGCACTTAACCCCTCGGATAATGCAGACGCATATTCGAGGGGTTTTGGCCGTTTCTGTATCAAATTATATTGTTTTGAGGTGCTTCACGAGGGCTCAGCTGCTTGATTATATAAAATATGATGCGTGAGATTTGCCGTTATTCGCATTCGCATATACTTTTTCTTGTTTGCAAAATCGAAGAGGGCGTTACCGAAAATTCGTCAAGCCCCCATTTGCAAAGCAAGGGAATAAGACGTGTATCGGCTGCCGCTTCTCCGCACATTCCGACGGGAATGCCTGCCTTTTTGGCGTTTTTGATCGTCGTTTCGATAAGGCGCAGAACTGCAGGCTGAATCGGGTCATACAGCTTTGAAACAGCGGCGTTTCCTCTGTCAACAGCCATGGTGTAGCCCGTCAGGTCGTTTGTGCCGATGGAAAAGAAATCAACCTCTTCTGCAAGCAAATCGGAAATTATTGCCGCCGACGGAGTTTCTATCATAACGCCCACGGGAATGTCGGCGAATTTAAGGCCCTCGTTTTTAAGCTCATCTTTGCATTCTTCAATAAGGGCTTTTGCTCTGCGAACCTCGTCAAGTGTCGTTACAAGCGGAAGCATAACCTTTATGTTTCCGAAAACCGCTGCGCGGAGAATTGCACGAAGCTGAATTTTGAAAATTTTAGGGTTGTCGAGGCAGTATCTTATCGCGCGGTGTCCGAGAAACGGGTTGTCCTCTTTTTCGATTTTAAGGTAATCTATCGCTTTATCTCCGCCTATATCGAGTGTGCGAATGATAACCTCCTTGCCGTCCGTTATCTTTGCGACGGTTGAATATGCTTCGTACTGCTCCTGCTCCGTGGGAAGAGAGGCTCTGTCCATAAACAGAAATTCCGTTCTGAAGAGGCCTATGCCCTCGCCGCCGTTTTGCAATACGTTCTGTGCGTCCTCAGCCTTGCCGATGTTGCCGTACACATGCTTTTTTACGCCGGATTTTGTAACGGTTTCTTTTGAGAAGTATTCGTTGAGGCTTTCTTTTTCCTTCAGATATGCCGCCTGCTTGGTTCTGTATTCTTCAAGCTCTTCCTCTGTGGGGTCGGTAAATACTTTTCCCTTGAAGCCGTCTGCAATAATCATATCGCCGTCCGAGATTTTTTCAACCGCATTGACGACCGACAAAACGGCGGGTATGCCCATGGCACGGGCAAGTATTGCGCTGTGACTCGTAACGCCGCCGACCTCGGTGATAATTGCGGAAACATTTTCCCTGTTTATTTGTGACGTCATGGACGGGGTGAAATCCTTGGCGATGAGAACAGAGCCCTTCGGCACGGATGAAATATCCACACTTTTTACACCCAGAAGAATGCGCAAAAGGCTGTCTCTTATATCCTTTACATCCGAGGCGCGTTGGCGTGTAAGCTCGTCGTCAACACCCGAGAACATATTGATAAACATCGTGCATATGCTGTCAACCGCCGCTTCGGCAACAGAGCCGTTGTCGATTGCTTCTTCCATCTGTGCGAGCATAAACGGGTCCTCAAGCATAACAAGATGTCCCTCGAGTATCTCCGCCTCTTTCTTTCCGGCAGCCTTTTTAAGCTCCGCCACAAGTGATTTTGTTTCGTCGGAAAAGTCGGCGACTGCCGAGTGCAGACGCTTTTTTTGATGATCCGAATCGGTAAATTTTACGGATGAATAGTCAAGGTTTGTGTCCCTTATAACAACGGCCTTGCCGATTCCGAAGCCTTGAGATGCGCCGATTCCTTTAAGCATTAAACCCACCCTTTCATTAAGCCGCGGCAATATTATTCTTCGCCGAAGCCCGATGTGATAAGCTCTTCGGCTTTTTTGAGCATTTCGTTTTCGTCTGCGCCGCTGCACTCTACGGTGATTTCGCTTCCGCATTTGATGCAGCCTGCCATTATATTCATAATGCTCTTGCCGTTGATCCTTTTACCTCCGAAAACAATGTCAACGTCCGAAGAGAATTTAGACATTTCCGTTACAAAGGTGTTTGCCGGACGCATATGAAGTCCCATTTTATTAGTGATTGTAAAAGTTTTCTGTACCATAATAATTCTCCTTATGTTTGATACCTGCCGAGAGGATGATGCCCCTCGGCACGGTTTCTGATTGTTTGTTATACGGATTCTTTACGATTCTTTTTAAGAAGACCGAGCATCAGTGCTCCGACAGCCGAGCCTGCAATAAGGGCTACGATATAGAGAAACGGATGGTCGCATACTATAAATGTGAAGATTCCGCCGTGAGGTGCGGGGCATGTGACGTTGAACAGTGATGTAAGAGCACCTGCGACAGCAGAGCCTACTAAGCATGAGGGGATAACTCTGACCGGGTCGGAAGCGGCGTAGGGGATAGCACCCTCAGTAATGAAGCACAGACCCATAAGATAGTTTACGGGGCCTGATTTGATTTCTTCCGATGTCCACTTCTTCTTGTTGAAGGTTGTCGAAAGTGCGATTGCAATCGGGGGAACCATACCGCCTATCATAACAGCCGCCATAATCCATGTGTTGCCGTCGGCTATTGCAGCCGTGCCGAAAACATAAGCCGCCTTGTTGAACGGGCCGCCCATATCCGTTGCCATCATTGCCGCAAGTACTATGGAAAGGAGTATTTTGCTTGTATCGCCGAGCGACGAGAGGAACGAGGAAAGACCGGAGTTGACAACGCCTATAACGGGGTTTACAAGACACATAAGAAGGCCCATGATAAGCGTGCCGAAAAGAGGATAGATAAATACGGGCTTTATTCCGTCCATTGATTTCGGAAGCCAAGAAAATGCCTTTTTGAGGAGATTTACAATAATACCGGCAAGGAAGCCTGCGAGCAGAGCACCGAGAAAGCCAGACACCGCTTTGTCGTCTCCGGCAAGGCTTTGGTTTTCAATCAGCGAGCTGAAGGTGTAACCGTTTGCCGCAAATACGCCGCCTATCATACCGGGCAAAAGACCCGGTCTGTCGGCAACGGACGATGCGATATAAGCCGAAAGAATGGGGAGCATAAGCGCAAATGCCGCTTTGCCTATCCAGAACACAATTGCCGCAACGGGACTTGTGAAGCCGAAGGTTCCGCCGACATCGGCATTGCCTGCAAGCGTATCGAACAGGAAGCCGAGAGCTATGAGAACTCCGCCGCCGACAACGAACGGGAGCATATGCGAAACACCGTTCATGAGATGCTTATAAAGTTTGTGCCAGCCGCTTTCCTTTTCGTCGTCATCAATAGGCTGCTTTTCACTTTCGTCGGCGTGATATATCGCGGCTTTTCCGTCAACGATTCTTTTGATAAGCTCCTCGGGCTTGTTTATTCCGTTTGAAACCGAGGTCTTTACAACGGGCTTGCCGTCGAAACGTGCCATTTCGACGTTTTTATCTGCGGCAATGATTATTCCGTCGCATTCTTCTATTTCCTTTTTTGTGAGCACGTTTTTAGCACCGCCGGAGCCGTTGGTTTCGGCTTTGAGCGGATAGCCTAATTTTTCGCCCGCTTTTTCAAGTGCCTCTGCCGCCATATAGGTATGCGCTATGCCCGTCGGACAGGCTGTAACTGCGAGTATTCTGTAACCCTTCGGCTTTACTTCGGGTTTTACCGCTTCCTCGGGGTATTTCTCCGCTTCCTTTTTGTCGATTATTTCTAAAAATTCGTCCGTCGTTTTTGCGCCCCGTAGAGCCGCGCAAAATTCCGGTTCCATTAGCATTACCATAAGACGGGAGAGTATTTCGAGATGTAAATCTCCGTCAACGGGAGCGGCAATCATAAACAAAATGTCCGAGGGCTTGGAGTCGGGAGCGCCGTAATCAACGCCGTTCGGAACCGTTATCGCCGAAAGACCGGGAGTCTTTACGCTGTCCGATTTTGCGTGCGGAACGGCAATTCCTTCTCCGATTGCGGTCGAGCCCTGAGCCTCTCTTGCAAGGATAGCCTCCTTGTACGCCGCCTTGTCGGCAAGATTTCCTGCCTTTTCGTGCAGGGAAATCAGCTTGTCGATTGCCTCTTCCTTGTCGGTGAGAGAAACATTAAGAGCAATCGCATCCTTTTTTAATAAGTCGATGATTTTCATAAGTATTCCTCCTTATTTATACTCCGTGTTAAAGACGCGTTCGATTTCTTCACGGGTTGCAAGCTTTTCTGAAAAGGCCGTTGCGTTTCCGCACGCCGAGCCGAGTCTTAAAGCGTAGGAATAGTCGGCAGTCTTGATATATCCTGCCGTAAAGCCTGCTACCATACTGTCTCCGCAACCGACGGAGTTTATGAGCTTGCCCTTTGCGTTGCCTATCCTGTGGACGCTTCCGTTTTCGTCCGTAAGAATTGCGCCGTCCTTTGCCATTGAAACAAGTACGTTTTTAGCACCCATTTCCTGAAGCTTTTTCGAATATTTTACAATGTCATCGTCGCTTTTAATTTGGACCGAGAACAGGTCGCCGAGCTCGTGATGATTCGGCTTTATTAAAAACGGTTTGTATTTGAGCACGTTTTTGAGCAAATCGCCAGTTGCGTCAACCACGCAGTTTATATTTCTGTCGCCGACTCTCTCAAGTATTTGCTCGTAAATGTCATCGGGGAGGGTATTCGGGATAGAGCCTGCGAGGATAAGGTAATCTCCGCTCTTTATGCCGTCAAGCTTTCTTAAAAAGCTCTGCATATCCTCTTTTGTGATTTCGGGGCCGCAGGCGTTCAAATCAATTTCCTTGTCGGCCTTGATTTTGACGTTTATTCTCGTATCGCCGTTTTTAAGATAATTAAAGTCGCAGCTGATATTGTCGTTTTTGAGCATTTCTTCAAGCTTTTTTCCGGTAAAGCCTCCGAGAAAGCCGAGTGCCGTGTTGGGAATTCCGAGCTGTGTGAGTATGACCGACACGTTGATGCCTTTTCCGCCGTAATAGATTTCTTCGCCGTCCGTACGGTTTATGTCGTCGGTTCTGAGAGCTTTGAGCTTCATCACATAGTCGAGAGCCGGATTCAGAGTAACGGTGTAAACCATTAAGCAGTTACCTCCTTCACTACCGTTTTTGATTTAAGCTGTTCGTCATCGCATTTGTCGCAGACTATACACGCCGCCGCAACCGGTGAAAATGATACCGCCGAAACTTTTCCGAACTTTGTGTGGTCGCAAAGCACATAGGTTACAAAGCTGCGCTCCATGGCAACGGCTTTTAGCATTGCCTCCTCGGTGTCCGGGGTTGTAAAGCCCTGCTTTTCGCTGACTCCGTTTGTTCCGATGAACGCTTTTGAAAAGTTATATTTCTGAAGATTTGAAGCGGCTACTAAGCCTATGATTGCCTCGGTTGTGCTTTTTAATTCACCGCCGACAACAAAAACCTTGCAGCCCTTGGCCGTCAGCTCCTTTGCATGGGCGATTCCGTTGGTTACAAAGGTTGCTTTGGAAGAGGAAATATATTTGGTCATAAGAAAGGTGGTCGTGCCTGCGTCGATAAAAACGAAATCATCATCATTTATCTGTGATGCGGCATATTTTGCTATTCCTTCTTTTTCGTTTATGTTCATCAGCGATTTTTCGTTGAAATCCTCCTCGTTGTGGAGAAATTCCTGCCCGAGAACAGTCGCTCCGCCGTGAACCTTGTTTATTTTCCCGAGCTGGGAAAGAGCCAAAAGGTCACGCCTTATCGTAGATTCGCTTGTTTCGAATTTTTCGGCAAGCTTTGAAACGGTAACCGAGCCGTTCTGACGCAGAATTTCAAGTATCTGCGCTCTTCTGTCGGTTGTAAGCATATTCACACCTCCGATATCTCTGTTGTGCCTTAATTATACAAAAACGGTCAAATACAGTCAATATCGCGCAATAAAATTCAGCGTTTGTGCTTATAGTGTGCCCGTTTTGTTATCTAATATGCAATATTATTGAACCGTAAATGCGCACTTTTGCACGTTTCAAATTTTTCAATCATAAAAATACGCATCGGATAACATAAAAAAATCCGCCTGAAAGGCGGACGACATCAGTCATAAATTCCATTAGCAGACGGAAAAACAGCCAATGAAAAACTGCGGCTTTTTCGTTTTTCTCGTTTTTGACAAAAATAAAAACCGAAAGCCCTTGAAAACAAAGGCTTTCGGCATTGCTTGTGTCTGTGGGGTACAGAAAAGATGTTTTTATGTTTTTTGTGGATAGAGTTGAACTCTCGGAATTTTTAATGAAATCGTTCGCGTTGCTCACGATGAAATCAAAACCTACGGGTTTGATGAAATTTTCGGCTACGCAGAAAATGAAATTAAATCCACCCATCGCCGCAGCGATTTCATACGCTGAAAGCGTATTTCATATTGCGAAGCAATGTTTCACCCACCCGCAAGGGTGGATTTAGTTGAAAAGGACAGATTTCTAACGAAATCTGTCCTTTTCTGGCGCGCCAAAAGGGATTTGAACCCCCGACCTTCCGCTTAGGAGGCGGACGCTCTATCCAGCTGAGCTATTGGCGCAAATATTAACGCATAGAATTGTAACAGAATAACCGCGTTTTGTCAATGAAAGGGACTGTAAAAAAGTGAATTTCACAGTCCCCGATTATATATTGTATATTATACGTTCCAGCTGTTTATGTATTTCTCCTGCTCCGGGGTGAGCGCATCAATTGTTATACCCCATGACGCGAGTTTCATTTCCGCAACGCGGCAGTCTATTTCCTCCGGAACAACGTTTACACCGTCTTTCAGCCTGTCGCGATTTTCAACGGCGTAGCGCGCGGAGAGAGCCTGCAGGGCAAAGCTCATATCCATAATTTCGGCAGGATGGCCGTCGCCTGCGGCAAGATTTACGAGTCTGCCCTCGGCGAGGAGTTTACCCATGCGCCCGTCGGCATTTTATAACCCATTATGTTGTCGCGCTTTAATTCCTTTTCCGTCGCGAGCCTCTCGAGGTCGTCGATGTTGATTTCCACGTTGAAGTGACCTGCGTTGCAAACTATTGCGCCGTCCTTCATATTGAGGAACGCTTTTTCGGTGATGACGTTGTCGCAGCCGGTCACGGTTATAAAGAAATCGCCGTACTTTGCCGCCTCAACCATAGGCATTACGGAGAAGCCGTCCATAACCGCCTCCATCGCCTTGATTTTGTCAATTTCCGTGACAATCACCTTTGCGCCGAGAGCTTTGGCACGCATTGCAACGCCCTTGCCGCACCAGCCGTAGCCTGCCACTACCGCGGTTTTGCCTGCAACTATCAGATTTGTTGTCCTGTTTATGCCGTTCCATACGGACTGACCCGTGCCGTATCGGTTGTCAAACAGATATTTGCACTTGGCGTTGTTCACGGCAACCATCGGGAAACGAAGCTTGCCGTCGTTTTCCATGGCTTTGAGGCGGATAATTCCCGTAGTTGTCTCCTCACAGCCGCCTATAACGCCGCTTGTGAGGTCGGGGTATTCGTTGTGAATGGTGTTTACGAGATCGCCGCCGTCATCGATTATCACGTTGGGACCGCATTCGAGGACTTTTTCGATGTGCGCGTGGTATTCTTCCGCCGATGCGCCGTGCTTTGCAAATACATTGAGTCCGCCCTTTACGAGTGCCGCGGCAACGTCGTCCTGAGTTGAGAGCGGATTACTGCCCGTAATATACATATTTGCGCCGCCTGCGGCGAGAACGCGGCAGAGATATGCGGTTTTGGCTTCAAGGTGAACCGACAGCGCAACTTTAAGCCCCTTAAAGGGCTTGTCTGCCGAAAATTCCTCCTCGAGTGCGCGCAAAAGCGGCATATTCGCCTTTACCCACTGTATTTTTCTTTCACCGGATTCGTAAAGCCCGATGTCTTTTATTTCGCTCATATTTTGTACCACCTAAAATTTTATTGTTCAATTATACTATAAAGACAGAGATAGGCAAATTAAAATTGCTTTATCTGTTGACTTTACAAATCAAGTGTGCAATAATACTCTTGATTTATAATCTAACGGATGGTGATAAAATGAAAAGTATGTCTGTAAGGATAACATCCGCAGTTATTGCGCTTATTATGATAGCTTGTGTTTTTTCGTCATGCAAGTCAAAAAAGGGCGGCGACGAGGAAATAACGAGAAGTAATCAGGTTATAGCGGGTCCCGTGACCACAGCCGAAAACGGCGAGGCCACAACCGGCGAAGAGACCACCGGCGGTGAAACCACCGCGGCGGCAACCGCGGCAGCGGCAAAAGCTTCGTCCTCGCTGAATGTTCCGTCGGTCACAACGCCTGATTTTAACAACACAACATCTGCAAGCGGAAACAGCGCCGCAAGTTCTATGGGCTCTTTGGGCTCTGCGGTGCTCGGTGCTCTTGCGAACGCCGATCCCGAGACTTTGGCTGCTTTTGTAAACAATATGGGCTTCGGTTACGATGCGGAGCAGGGCATTTTTTATTCGCTTATGGATTCCTGGCAGAGAGACGCCAACTTTATCAGTCAGTACGACAAGTACGCAGCAATTTTCGGCAATATGAGATACCTCACAACGACCGTTGATTTCTACTATGACGGTCTTGATTGGAGAATTCAGCTTTGGAAGGGTCAGTACGGCCCCTTCGGCGGCGGTGAGGTCGGCGTTTACACAAAGGACCCCGAGACCAACGATAAGCTTTACAATTGTGCCGACAACGACCATTTGCTCAATATGTATTACGATTTGTATTTGACTCCTAATACATATGCCGTGAAGAACAGATTTTTCTATCGCGATGCGTGGACGGGCGGCGGCCATTGGTGGCTCACCGGCTTTAAGATGGGCTCCGTAAATCCCAATGAAATGGTTATGAGCCTTAAAATCAGAATGCGTTCAAGAAAAATGGCGAACGCTTTTGAGAACGGCCTTCAGACTGCGGGCTTCTATAGGGGCGACGCTACCTCGAATTACGATTCTTATTACCGCAACGATACGGAGTTTTACATACTCTGGTATCATACCGGCAATCGTAATTATTGATAATCGGCTTAACACAGGCTATCTCAGTTTTGGGGTAGCCTGATTTTTCTTTAAAGGAGATATTTATGAAAGGCAAGTTTTTTGCGTTTACTTCAAGGCTCAAATATATAAACCGCTGGGCACTTATGCGCAACACAACATATGAAAATTTGAGTCAGCACTCGGGCGAGGTTGCCACAATAGCGCACGCCCTCGCCGTTATAGGAAATAAGCGACTCGGCAAAGAATACAATGCCGAGCGCGCCGCTCTTTTGGGGCTTTATCACGACACCCCCGAAATCATAACGGGAGATATGCCCACTCCCGTAAAATATTACAGCAGCGAGATGCGCTCCGTTTTCGGTATGGTCGAAAAGGAGGCCTGCCAAAGGCTTTTGAATATGCTGCCGGACGATTTGAGCGAGGAGTTTTCACCGCTGTTTTTCAAGGAGGAACGCGACGCGGAGCTGTGGCGGCTGATAAAGGCGGCGGATAAGCTGAGTGCCTACATCAAGTGCATAGAAGAACGCAAGGCAGGCAACTGTGAATTTGAGGATGCCGAAAGGACAATAAGAAAAGTGCTCGACGAGAGCGAATGCAGGGAGGCGCATATATTTTTGGAGGAATTTATTCCTGCATACGAGTTGCCGCTCGATAAGCTTAAATGATTGCTTTAAAGGACTTTTCGGAAAACGGTATCCGCTGTTTTTTTCAAAAACATCATTCCCGTGCGGTCAAATTAAAATTTTTCTCGACTTATCCGAGAAAGTGTGCTAAAATAATAGACAAATGTAAATTAAGTGAATTGGGAATAACTTTAGGGAGCTGATTAAATGAAAGCAAGCGAAAGCAATCCGAATTATCCCTCAAAAGTCAGGGAAATGACGAATTACACAATTCGCGAAATCAAAAAGGTCTGCAAGGATATAGGTCCTCGCCCGTCCGGAGAAGAAAATGAGCGTAAGGCTCAGGACTATGTTGCGGACTCTATGTCAAAGGTAGCCGACTCTGTGGTCAAGGAGAAATTTGAGCTTCACCCGAAGGCGTTTATGGGCTGGGTGCCGCTCGATGTAATTCTTATGACGATCTCGATAGTTTTGACTCTTTTGAGCTACTTTGACGTATTGCCGAGCGCGTCAACGGCGTTTTCCGTTGTTTCCGTAGTGCTCACATCTCTCGCAATCATATTCACGTTTTTTGAGTTTCTGCTTTATAAAAAGTTTCTCGATCCGTTTTTCCCGAAAAGAGAGACTTACAATGTAGTCTGCACAAGAAAAGCGGCAGGCGAGACAAAGCGCCGCATTGTATTCAGCGGACATATCGACTCCGCTTACGAATGGTATTTTACTCATCTCGGCGGCGGCAAGCTGCTCACTACTATGATAGCCCTCGCATTCGGCGCAATTGCCATTACTCTTGCGGCATCAATAGTATCGTTCTTTGATGTTCCGAACGGCGTAAGGGTTACGGCAATAGTTGTTTTGTTTGTCTGCCTTATTCCCATACTTATGTGCAGCAAGTTCGTAAACTGGAAGCTCTGTGTTCCCGGTGCTAACGACAATCTCACCGGTGTGTTCGCGTCTATGTCGGTTTTGCGCTATATGGCGGCAAATGACATCAGATTTGAAAATACCGAGGTTGTATGTGTTTCCATGGCGTGTGAGGAGGCAGGTCTCCGCGGGGCTAAGGAGTACGTTAAAAAGCACTGCGGCGAGGACGATGTCGAGACTGTGTTCGTAGGAACCGACACCCTTCGCGATTTTGACGATATGGGCGTTTACAATAAGGATATGACAGGCACCGTAAAGCTTGACAAGCAGGCTGCGGCCATGGTTAAGCATGCGAGCGATATCGCAGGCTACAATCTTCCGTACAGCAGCGTATTCTTCGGCTCGTCCGACGCTGCGGCAATTCAGCAGGGCGGTATGAAGGCGGTTGCTTTGGCTGCCATGGACCCCACTCCGGCGAGATATTACCACACAAGAGGCGATACAGCCGACAATCTTGACCCCAAAACCATCGAGGCCGGCATCAACATTCTTCTTGAAACCGCGTTCCTCTATGACAGCGAGGGCTTAAAGGACGAATATTGATTTAAAATAATCGAAATGAAATGCGGAACGCGAAAAAGAGCGTTTCGCATTTTTTTGTTTTTTCTGTTGTTAAATCCGGAAAAATCTGTTACAATGAAAAAGTATACTTATATATTATTGTAAGGGGCGTTATTATGGGAAAAACCGTAAAATTATTATCCGTCATCACGGCGTTTGTGCTTATTGCGGCAATGTTTTCGTCGTGCAGCATCGGCGCAGGAGGCGATGAGCCTGAAAAAGCATATGTGAAAACAGATCTTCACGACGCAGAATTTACGTTTACATACGCACAGCTGAAGCCGGTTTTTCACCCGATAACATAAGCGAGCTGACGGCTTTGTTTGAGGATGCCGACGATATAAACGACGACAGCACGGTACAGCTCAATTACAATGACATTCGCTCTCGTTATTATGATAATAAGCGCGATATATTCGACGGCATAATGAATCTTCTTTCCGACAGCGAAAAAGCTCTGCTCTATGATAATTCGGAGGCGGTACTCAATTATTTCAATGAGAATTTTAACCGAGTCAAGACCGAGAGACCGCAAACCGAACCGAAAGAGGACTTTTGGATAGACGACGACACCGTGAAAATATCAGGTGAGGAGTCAAAGACTCTCAATAACGCCTTCAAGCTCTATAAGGATTTTGTTCAGAAGGGCCTTAAGGATGATTATTTCCCCGAGGCCGTGGGCGAAAAATGTAAACAGGGTACGGACCTTACCGATAAGGTCTATCTGCTTGGCGACAGCTGTGCCTCGCGCCTCACCATGGACGATGTTCAGTCGGTAATTACTTCGCTCACACCCACATATGAAAAGGACACCGATGAAAACAACGTGCCCGTTTCTTATAGCCGCACAATTATAATAACGCTCAAAAATGACCCGTCTGCCGTAGCACACGCGTTTACTCCGCATGACAAAAGTGCGATTTTGTCCGAGCTTAAAAAGGGTGAGAGCTATTTTTCGGTGTCGGATTATGAGATAGCATACAATTCACCGGTAATAATTGCTACGTTTGACGCCGTTACCGACGAGGTGGCAAAGGTTGAATTCTACAAGAATATGACGATAACGTCTTATGCAAAGGGCGAGGGGAGTCTCTCGTATATAGGTGACAGAACCGTGACCTTTAACTGCACAGACAATATGAATTATACCTTTAACTGGCACCCGTCCGAGGAAGATAAATAAACAGCCGTAAAAGCATTAAAAGGATGTAAAAACCGAGTTTTTACATCCTTTTTTTCAGACTTAAAATATCCGTGAGCAAAAGCTTTTTCTCGCTTTACCGATTCTTATTCGACAAATTTCGACATTTATGTACCCATTTTTCGACATTTTTGCACTTTTGCTGATTTTTAAAAACCGAAATGATATAATATAAGAACAAAGACGGGGGAGATAAAGTGAGCCTCCCCTTGCGGACGTCTTTGATGTTTTTTATGTTTCTCCTCTAAAAAGAGACCGTACAGAATCTCTCCGATTAACGGGCAGCTTTATGCTGCCCGTTAATTTTTTATATAATCACCGCGCCGAAAAAACCTGCCGTGCAGAAGAAGTGCTTATAAGCCCTTCCAGAAATCCTCGTCCTCATCGGGGCTATCGCCGTATACATCCTCGGTTATATCGTATTCGTCGTCTCGCTCTGTCGGGTAAAAGTCCCATAACTCACGCTCCTGGTCGTCGGAAAGTGCCACGGCCGGGCATTCCGAAAAGGTTTCGAGCTTCTGACCGCGGCTCCACACGGACGGGTCTATCCTGAGGGTATATCCCGTGCCGTTCGGTGCCATCCACTCGTGCATGGGCAGCGACGGTATGGCAAATGCAGTCATAAGCGACATAATAACTCCGCCGTGGGTTATTACCGCGGTCGATTCTACGCCGGCTTTTATAATTCCGTCGATAAGCCCGGCAAAGCATGAGCAGACTCTCTCGTTGAAGGCCGCCTGACTTTCGCCGAAGGGTACGGGCGTTTCCGGGTGCTCACCCGACAGCCAAGTTTTAAAGGCGTCGTCATCCTTCATTTCCTCGGCGGTTCTGCCCTCAAATTCGCCGAAGTCGTACTCTATAAGCCCGTTTAAAATCATGGGCTCTTTGTCGGGATATATGAGCTTTGCGGTTTCCGTGCAACGCTTTAAGGGGCTTGAAACCACCGCGTCAACCTCGGGATAGCCGCCGTATTCATCTATGATGTCTTTGATTTGCCTGAGCCCGTATTCGGATGCCGGCACATCGGTTTGACCGATATATTTGCCGTCAAGATTTTCCTCTGTCATGGCATGGCGGATCAGGTGAATTTTATAAGCTTTCATTTTGCTTTGCTCCTTCCGGGGGATAATACTGTACAAACAGTCTAATTTGATATATAATTATAATACAATTTGTAATATTTGGGGGACATTTTATGAATTCCGTATTTGCCGCAAGGCTGACAAAGCTTCGCAGGGAGCGCGGTATGAGCCAGAAGGACGCCGCAAAAATGCTCGGTGTGTCGCAGTCGCTCCTGTCGCACTATGAAAAGGGTATAAGGGAGTGCAGCCTTGACTTTGTGTGCCGCGCGTCGAATTTTTTTGACGTGAGCTGCGATTACCTCTTAGGTCAGGTCGATACAAGACGCTCTCTGAGCGAGGAATTTGATATGACCGATACCGTGCAGGACGGAGAATACCGCACGAGTACGCTTTTTCGCGCGTCCGTTATGCTCAATGACAGTATGATAAACTGCGGTTCGCCGGAAAAGCTGAAGGATTATTTTGCGCTTTCGATATACCGTATGGCTGTTTGCGCCGCAAACGGCGGTTATATTCCGAAAAAGTGGATATCGCTCGATTGCGAGACAAGTCCGGTCTTCGGCAGCGTGCTGATGACGGATATAATAAGGGAGCTGATGGCCGAGGCAAATCAGGAATCGCAAAAGAATATCGCCGAACCGAAATGCGTAAAAACCGTTGTGGAGCATTCGGAAAAGCTGATACGCAAAAGAGCTGCCGAGTTAGCGGCGGAAAAGAGCCGCGGATGAGCTCATCTCTCTTTTAAGACAGCATATCGATATTTTTTATAATATATGTTTTTATGCTGTTTAAAACTTGCTGCTTTTGAAGCTTCGCCTTGAATTCGCCGTCAAGATTTTCAATTTCGTCCTTGTCCACGGAGACTTCCTCATTGTTTTCATCGTACATCGAAAATTCCTTTTCGACAATCAAAGAAAGCTCGTTTTCGCCGACGGCACAGAGTGCCTTTGAAGCGAGAGATGTCAGCGGCTCACCGTTGTTTTTGAAAAAGAACGAGAGGGAACCGCTCTCGGTATCCTCTAAAAAATAGTATAGAGTGTAAATGTATTTTTGCGTCTCTGTAAATTTGCCGAATACCTTTTCAGGGTCTTCGGCCTTTTCTGTTTTTGCCTGCAAGACCGCCGAAACACCCTCGAATAGGGTTTCCGGATCGGAACTCTCCGCTTTTTCACGCGTTAAGAATGAAAACTCATCCTTGAGAGCTTTCTTTCTGTCATATTCTCTCAAAAGAGCGTCACGCTCGTTGTTGTGCTTTTTAGCCGCCGCCGAGGCTTTGCTAAGTACAAATACCGTAATGACGCACAGGACGATAAGAAGCAGCCACAAGTACCAATATTCCATTATTATTCCTCCGTCAGGATTTTATATATGTCGCTCTTTTTGATTCCGGTGAGATTTGCCGCGTTTTTTGCCGCCTCGTTTTTCGACATTCCTTCATCTGTGAATTCTCTTGCCTTCGCGACGGCGGACTCCACCGTGTAAATCTCCGGAGCGGCCTGCGGCGCTCCCTCTATAACTAATACGAATTCACCCTTGATAGGTATGTTCTCATATTCTTCACACGCCTGAGCGTGGTGCGTTCAACATTTTCGTGGATTTTCGTAAGCTCTTTAATAATCGCTATACGGCGGTCACCGAGGCAGGCATAAAGGTCCTTAAGCGTGCGTAAAAGCTTGTGCGGTGCCTCGTAAAACACCATGGTGCGTTTTTCATCCTTAATGCTGTCAAGATGCTCGGCGCGGCTCTGCTTATTTACGCTCAAAAAGCCTTCAAACGTAAATCTGCCGGACGGCAGCCCCGACAGCGCCACGGCTGTGGCAAATGCGGTGGGGCCGGGGACGGATACAACATTTACTCCCGATGCAATGCAGATGTCAACAAGGTCCTGACCGGGGTCGGAAATTGCCGGCATACCTGCGTCCGTGACAAGAGCACAGCTTTCTCCGCCGAGAATACGCGCAAGAATTATTTCGCCGCGCTCACGGCGGTTGTGCTCAAAATAGCTGATGAGCGGCTTTTTTATGTCAAATCTGTTTAAAAGCTTCAGGGTGACTCTTGTGTCCTCCGCCGCTATAAAATCACAGTTTCTGAGGCACTCTGCGGCACGGGGAGAAAAATCCGAGAGGTTGCCTATCGGAGTGCCGACAACGTAAAGCTTTCCCGTCATTACATATCCTCCCTGTATTTACCTAAAATTCTTGTCATTTCGTCGGACAAAACGTCCTTGCTCTTATATATAAAAAGATTGTTTTTGACCGTTATGCCCGTTTTTCCGCCGAGTCTGCCCTCTACAAGGCACAGCCACGGAGCCTTTTCGGGTGAAGCTGCAACAAGGCGCAGCGCTTTCGGCTCGATTTTATATTCCTTCATTGCCTCCATCGTCTCAAAAAGGCGCTCGGGTCGTATGCAAATGCATAGCTTGCCGCCGAATTTCAGAAGTTTCGACGCGGCTTTTGTTATGTCGCGCAGATTACACAGCGTTTCGTGACGGGCTATTTTTTCGTTTTCCTTTTGGCTTTTTATTCCGGCGTTTTCCGCCTTATACGGTGGATTCATGGTTATAACGTCGAATTTTCCGCACGGCAATATCCGCGGAGCTTCTTTCAAATCAGCATTGAACACAAAGAGTTTGTCCTGCAAATCGTTTGCCTTGACGGAGCGCGTAAGCTGACTGCACGCCTTTTCCTGGATTTCGACTGCCGATATTTCTTTTCCGCAGCCGTCCCTGCACCAGAGCATGGGAATTATGCCGCAGCCCGTACCGAAGTCGCAGCATATGTCATATCGTTTCGGCGACGCAAAGTCGGCAAGCAGCAGCGCGTCCGTGCCGAAGGTGTGCTCCTTTGAGACGATAAGCCCCAAGTCCTTACGGAGATATTCGATATGTTCATCTTTGTTAAGTGTAATTTCGGTCATTTATCTGTCCCATTTTTCGCAAAGCGCAATTATCTGATCCGTAAATTTTGCAAGATCCTTGTTTGCACCGCCCTCATTATGTGCCACAACCGTTTGGAGACGCTTTTGTGCCGAGAGCAGTCTCTCATAAACCGTGCTTACGCGGCGAGAGGCGTTTTGCGAGGCTGTATTTTTAACTATCTTTTCGCGGTTCCCCTCAACGAGAACCTTGTTTTCGGTGAGGCTGTATTCCTCGCCGTTGTACGGGGCACTCGCGGAAAGCCCCAGTTCGTCGCGAAGACGTGCGGCGTATATTTCGCACACCGTATCCTCGCCGTGATTTACAAATACGTGCTTTGGCGGAGCTTTAAAGCTTTTCATCCACTTTAACAAGCCCTCGTTGTCGGCGTGACCGCTTATGCCGTGAAGCTGCTCTATTTCCGCACTTATATGGATTTTTTCGTCAAAGAGCTTTACGTCCGTTGCACCGTCGGTTATGGCTCTGCCGAGTGTTCCTACGGCTTGGTAGCCGACGAATAAAATCGTACATTCGGGTCGCCACAAATTGTGCTTTAGGTGATGGCGGATTCCGGCCTCGCACATTCCGCTCGCCGAAATTATGACCTTCGGAGCGGGGTCTGAGTTTATTGCTTTTGATTCCTCACTTGTCACGGAGACATAAAGGTTAGGAAAGGCTATCGGATTTATACCGTTTTCGATAAGCGACGCCGCTTCGTCGTCAAAGTCGGAATAGCTGTCGCAAAAAACGTTGGTGGCCTCAACTGCAAGGGGACTGTCCACATATACGGGGAAGTCGTTGTAGTTTTTGAGCATACGCTCTTCCTTTATCTGCCTTATAAAGTATAAAAGCTCCTGAGTTCTGCCGACTGCAAACGACGGTATAACTACATTGCCGCCGCGCGCAAAGGTGCGGTCAAGTATGGGTACGAGCTGTGATATGTAGTCGAGTCTTTCGCCGTGACTGCGGTCGCCGTAGGTGCTTTCGGTTATGACGTAGGTGGCGTCGGTAATATACTGCGGGTCGCGTATTATCGGCTGGTCGGTATTGCCTATGTCGCCGGAAAAAACTATTTTTTTCGGTTTCCCCGTTTTCGGTGACGTTTATTGTAATGCTCGATGAGCCCAAAAGATGACCCGCATCGGTAAAGCTTATGGATACACCGTCAAAAACGTGATAATCCACACCGTATTCGCACCTCAAAAACTGAGAACAGCATTTGAGCGTCCTCTACGGTGTAGAGCGGAACATATCCCGTTTCGCCCGAACGTTTTGCCCTTCGGTTGCGCCATTGAGCTTCAAACTGCTGTATGTGCGCAGAATCCTCAAGCATAATTCTGCAGAGCTTCGCTGTGGACGCGGTTGCGTAAATCGGCCCTTTGTATCCGTTTGCCGTAAGGTACGGCAGCTTGCCGGAATGGTCTATGTGAGCATGGGTCAGAAAAATGCAGTCTATATCGGCGGGAGATACGGGAATATCCCGGTTTTTATATGTGTCGGGTCCTTGCTCCATACCGCAGTCAATCAAAATGTTCTTGCCGCAGGCGGTGAGAAGCGTGCAGCTTCCCGTGACTTCGTGTGCGGCTCCTAAGAATATAAGATTCATATTTTCCGCTCCTTTTTAAATGGTGGCGCCCATCGCCGATGCCTTTTTTATTATGGTAACATAAATCATCGCAAAAATCCAGTATTAAGCCGCTGCGGGATAAATAAAACGGCACGGCAGTAGTTCTTACTGCCGTGCCTTGAAAAACATGTATTTGTTTTGTCGCCAAAGCTTATTTTGCGGTCTGCTTTTTGGCTTTGTTCTTTATAACGGCACGCTCTATTGCCTTGACAATTTCAACGAGAGGAATTATCAGGAACGCAAGACCGAGAGCCGTGAAGAATTCGCGAGCGTCAATAGTGGTGAAATCAAAAGCGTCTGCAAGGAACGGTACTTCTATAACGAGCGCAGTCGTTATGAGCGAAAGCACGGTTGACCCGAAAATGTATTTGTTGAAGCTGCCGTGAAGGAGCATTGATACGGTTGAGCCATGCTGCGAACGCATATTAAACGAGTGGAATATTTCGCACATTGACATTGTAAGGAATGCCATGGTCATACCGTCGGCACTCTCGGTAAGCTCCCATCTGCCTGCCTCCATAAAGTGGCCTATGAAGTAAGCGGCAAGTGTCAGAAGCGTTACGAAAAGCCCTTGGTATACTACGTCAAAGCCGACGCCGCCTGCAAAAATGCCGTCCGATGATTTACGCGGCGGACGTTTCATAAGGTCCTTTTCGCCCTTCTCCATACTGAGGGCGAGAGCCGGGAAGCAGTCGGTAACAAGGTTTATCCAGAGAAGATGTACGGGCTTTAATATTGTGAAGCCGAGCAGGTTGGCTGTGAAAATAGCCATTACCTCGCTGAGATTTGACGAGAGCAGGAATTGAATTGACTTTCTTATGTTGTCGTAAATTCGTCTGCCCTCTTCCACAGCAGATACTATGGTGGCGAAGTTATCGTCGGCAAGGACCATATCCGCAACGTTCTTTGTTACATCAGTACCTGTAATGCCCATGCCTACGCCTATGTCCGCGCTCTTAATGGAGGGGGCGTCGTTTACGCCGTCACCCGTCATTGCCGTTATCATACCGCGGCTCTTCCAGGCATTTACTATTCTTACCTTATGCTCGGGCTGAACTCTGGCATATACCGAGTACTGTGTGACTTTTTCTTTGAAGTCCTCATCGGAAATATCATCAAGCTCCGCGCCGGTTATGGCCTCGCTCTTGTCCTTTATAATGCCGAGCTCCAAGGCTATTGCAACAGCGGTGTCCTTGTGGTCGCCGGTTATCATTATGGGTCTTATGCCGGCACCGCGACATTCCTCGATTGCCGCCTTAACTTCGGGCCTTACGGGGTCTATCATACCTACAAGGCCACAGAAGACGAGCTCGTTTTCGATATTATCGGGCGACTGATCCTCGGGAACACATGAAAGCTGTTTGTAGCCGCAGGCGAGAACTCGAAGTGCTCTGTCGGCAAATTCCTTATTCTTTTTGAGCACGGCATCTCTGTCTGCGTCCGTAAGAGGGCTGACTTCGCCGTTTTTGAATATCTTTGTGCAGTGCTTTAATATCTCGTCGGGAGCACCCTTGGTGAACTGTAATATTCCGTCCGCAGTCTTGTGAATTGTGGACATCATTTTACGATTTGAGTCAAATGGAGCCTCGCCGACTCTCGGCGCGCTCTTCAGAAGCTCGTTTTTATTCATACCGAGCGACATAGAGTATGCCACAAGAGCCATTTCCGTGGGCTCGCCTACAAGATTGCCGTCATCGTCAAGATTTACGTCCGTGCAGAGAGCCATGCCCTCGGCAAGCATTTTTTCGTTGTCACAGTAATGCTCAACTACGGTCATCTTGTTCTGAGTGAGCGTACCGGTTTTATCGGAGCAGATTATCTGTGCACAACCGAGAGTTTCAACTGCGGTGAGTTTGCGGATGATGGCATTTTTCTTTGACATATTGGTAACGCCTATCGAAAGCACAACCGTTACTACCGCCGCAAGACCCTCGGGGATAGCGGCAACCGCGAGCGATACGGCGAGCATAAACGAGCCGAGCAGGAAGTCAAGATTCATTTCCGTGCCTGTTACAAGAGCTCTGACTATATCGAAGGCGAACATAAATACGCATATTCCGAGGACTATGAAACTGAGGATTTTTGAGAGCTGACCGAGCTTTTTCTGAAGCGGCGTCTGCTCATCCTTTGCGCTTGAGAGCGCACCTGCTATTTTGCCCATTTCGGTGTCCATACCGATGCTTGTTATAACGGCTTTGCCTCGGCCGTAAACAACGGTTGAACCCATATACATCATATTTTTTCGGTCGCCGAGGGGGACGTCTTTTTGCCCCTCAAGGCCTATGGCTTTTATGAATTTGTTGACGGGTACGGATTCACCCGTAAGTGCCGATTCCTCGATTTTAAGGCTTGCACTTTCAAAAATTCTGCCGTCCGCCGGAACAGCGTCGCCGGCTTCAAGCAGTACAACGTCACCTACGGTAAGGTCCTCGCTCGGTATTTCGCATACCTTGCCGTCGCGCAAGACCTTTGTTGTTGCGGCAGCCATTTTTTGAAGAGCCTCTATGGCCTTTTCGGCCTTGCTCTCCTGATATACGCCGAGTATGGCATTAACTATTACGACGAACATTATAATGATAACGTCCGATGGGAATTCTTTTTGCAATACGGAGGTTATTGCCGATATTACCGCCGCGGCAATGAGGATGATTATCATCGGGTCGGCAAACTGCGAGAGAAAACGCAGTATCAGCGGCGTTTTCTTGCCCTCGGCAAGCTTGTTTTTGCCGGTTTCGGCAGAACGCCGGCGTGCCTGCTCGGAAGTGAGACCGTTTTCGGTGCTTTTTACTTCGCCGAAAACCTCGGAAGAGCTTTCAAGATAGTATTTCATTTTTTTCCTCCCTGTTTTTTAAAAAGAGCAGCCGCTTTTTTTAAGAAAAAAGACCTTCGACAGAATTTAGCTCTGCCGAAGGTCTTGCTACCTTAATAAGGCTCGGTGACCAGAAGCCGAACGGCAACATGATGTTGACCACCGGGTAAAAGCTACTCCCCTTCATAAGGAATATCTTAAGTGCGATAATAACAGAAAAATGAACTTTTGTCAAGTATTTTTAAAATAATAGCTTATCCCTCGCCGAATAAAACATAATTGTTGACATTTCGGCTGTCAAGCTCGGAAATAATCGAGCTGTCGTCAATAACCGGTATAAATCCGCCGGTCTGATAGTTTTCGTCAAGCTTTGAGCTTAAGAGCGGTATACAGTCCGTAACCAGAGCTTTTTCATCGGTGGTTTCGGCGGAATATGTTTTTTCTCCGTAAGCAAAGCCGTCTCTCTGCGCCGATTTTCTGAAGTCCACAGCCACAAAATCGGCGGCACTGTCAAAGAGAGAGCCGTCATAGCGGGCGGTGTTTCCGCTGAGCGCGTCCGCGGCGCTGAGCATAACGCAGAGCGGCTTGTCGCCGAGCACGTTTTTAACCTTTTCTATAAATGAATGTAAAACCGCGTTGCGGCTCTCTATGCTCTTTTCTTCGCCCGAAAATACCGCCTTGTCGAGATAAATACTCTCGGGAAATTCCACGGAATCGAGTATAACGGCGTCAACTCCGAGAGAGGAAATCTCGCTCACAATACTCAAAAGGTATTTCTCCGCGACGGGGGAATACGGGTTCAGCCACGGTTCGCCGTCGTGCTGAGCGCTGTTGTCGAGCCACAGTGTACCGTCCGAATTTGTCACGGCGGCAGCGGCGCCGAGATGCGATGCGGCAACGCTGTCCTCATAGCAATAAATTCTTGCGATTATTTTATAGCCGGCACTTTTAAGCCTGTCGATTGTTGCAAGCGCGTTCTGATAAGCCTTGGACGACGCACCTATGTCGTTCGCCGTACCGACGGAGGATACGTAATTGAGATAGCCGTCCTTCGTTTTAAAATCTATCACAACGGCGTTCGCCTTTGTTTCGGTGAGCTCCGTTTTAAAAAGGTCAAAGGCTATGCCGCCGTCAAGAACATCGTCGGGCATATAAAGAGCGCGCAGCTTTCCGTCATATTCGGCGGGAACGCCCGTAAGCTCATGCTCATACGGCTTTTTCGACAGGTTAATGGAAACCGCGGCAATAACAAACACGAGCACGAAGAAGAACACAAGAAAAACCGAGAAGACGATTTTTTTGCGTTTTTCCTTTTTCTTTCGGGTGCGGCTTTCGCCTATCGCATATGATGTACCCGAGCGTCTGCCCGGATAATTTTTTGAAAACGGATAATAGCTCTTTTTACGGGGCTTAATATCTCTGTTGTCAAACGCCATTTTCTACGGTCCTTTACAATGATAATCCTTTGCCTGAGACGCCCGAAAAAGCGAGCGCCAAAATCGAAACATATATAAATACTGCCGGTGTGCCCTTAAAGCATTCCGGAATATTTTTGTTTTCTACCAAGCGGCGCAGCCCGAAATTTATCATAAGCACCGCAACTATAAAGGCAAGTCCGGAGCCTATACCTACGCCTATCGCCTCGGCTATGCCGAAGGTCGCGCGGTAATTTATAAACGGTACGGCAAGCACAAGAGTATTGAATGCCGCCACGCCGAGACGCCTTACGGTTCGCTTTTTGGCCTTGAAAACAGCCTTCAGCAAAATGAGCATAAGAACATACAAAATGCATATCACAAGCAGGAAAATAAGCGAATGCTGTATTTCGCTGAGAGCACTTATAAACGGTATCTGCTCAAGCAGTACACAAAAAATACTGCCGAATGTCGAAAAGAATGTGATAAACGCCGTGAGCGGGAAAAGCTGCTTCGGCTTTGCCGCCATTCTGACAGCCTCAGAGGCACCGTAGCCGCCGGTAAAAATCAGGTTTTGAAGCACAAATGCGTACATCGCCGCCGAAAAAAGATTTGCTATGACACTCATTTGTCTTCACCGCCCTTCGGTTGTTGTGTTTCCGCGCCGCCGTCCTTTTCCGGGCTTTTGTCCGTGTCGCTATGTGACGCTGAGCTGCCGTCAAAAGCAGTGTACTGCTTGTATTTCTCAAGCTCCGCGAGTATCTCTTCGAATTCGGAGGAGGAGCCGAAGTTTTTGTCTTTTTGCCGCTCGGTGTCGGCGGCGCTGCTTCTGCTCGCGCCGTTTTTGCCTGTACCTTTTTTGCTCTTTGCCGGAGCGGATGTGGTCTTTTTGACGGATAATGACGGAGCCTTTCGCTTAGCCGCGGAGCTTTTCCTTTTGTCGGTGTCAGGCTTTTCCTTTTCGTTTTGCGGTTCTTCCTCTCCTAACTCAAAAAAGTCAAGGTCGGTGTCGAGAAATTCGCGCAGCTTTATAACGTGCGACTGCTTGACTTCGGAGAGGTCAAACGAGGCGTCGGGATGTTTTTCGGGGTATTTTTTGTTTATTATCGCCTTTAACGCCGCAGCCATAAAGCCGAGCAGTAAAAATCCGCCGAACGGCATTAAAAGACCAGGCAGCTTTACCGGAATGTTCAGTTTTACGCTGTAAACCGTGCCGCTGCCGAGTATTTCACGGACAACGCCGACTATAAGTATTACCGCGGCATAGCTGAAGCCTGCCGAAACGGCATCGAGAGCGGTGGCCTTAAAATTGTGCTTAACCGCGAACCGTTCGCAGTGCAGCGCGATAAGCGAATTTACCGCAAGCAGCGGCAAAAATATACCTGCGCTCGCCGTTTCGTTGGGGGCAAGGTAACGGAAAAGCATAAACAGAGGTATGTTTATAAGCAATCCCAATATCGCATATATCATTTTTCGCACGCTGCCCTTCAGCTTTTTCATAAGCAGGCAGGCGAGACATTCTATAAGTAAAGCTCAACTAAGGACACAAACGAGAGAATTATGGCGGATTTGAGCGATACCGCCATGGCAACGACGGGTGCAATGCCTATGGCTTCAAACAGCACGGGATTTTTGATTATCGCGCTGCTTCTGATAACGGAAACGCTTTTTTTCTTTTTATCAGGCATTTTCGGCACCGCCTTTCCCGTTTTCGAGAGCCTTTTCTTCAAGCTTGTCCGCGAGAGCTGCGCGCACCTTGGCGTTTTCAGCCGCAACAAGATGTCTTTCGCGCTTTGTAAGCGGCAGCTTGTCAAATGCGGTGACAAGTCCGTTTGCAAGCAGTACGGCAAAGACCGTACTGTCTTCGAATTTGCCCACAGAGCGCATTATCATACACATAAGCCCTGCTGCCGCACCGTAGCATATCCTTGCGTAAAAGCTCTTCGGAAGAAGCTTGTCGTCGGTCAAAAAGAATACCGATGAAAAAAGAAGCATTCCTCCGCATATTTCCATAAATGCCGAGACGAAACGGCCCGTCAGCACGCGCGGAAACAGGAGCGCGTAAATAAAACAGACCGCGAGGAAGGATACGGAAACGGTGAAATTTTTCGGGCGTCTTACAGCAAGAAACAGGAGCGCTCCGAAAAGTGCTATCGAGCAGGTTGCGCCCATAGGGCCGGAAACCGAGCCTACAAGCACGTCAACATAGTTTAAAAGGCCGGTGCCGACCGAGTTTTTTTGCGAGAGCATATATGCGATAGACGTGCCGGGGAAAAATCCCTGCCCTCCCGAAACGGCGGTAGTGCCGGACGAGAGTATTGCCGGATAAGAAAAGACCTTATCCGGCATACATATTGTGACAAAGGCTATGCCTGCCGCTGCCGGCGTAAACATATGAGAACGCGCATTGCCGAACGGCAGCTTTGCGACGATAACGGCAAAAGCCGAGGCTATGCACGGCAGATAGTACGGAGCGGACGCGGGCATGCAAAGTGCCGTCATAAGGCCCGTGGCGACAGCCGAGAGGTCGGAAACAGAGGCTTGAGCTTTGAAAATAAACGAGCCTGCGGCTTCGCAGAGCACGGCCGTAAGCACGGAAAGCACCATAAGGCGCACGGCTCTGCCGCCGTAGTAATACCAAGCCATCACGGCCGGAACGACCATAAGGATAAGCATATCGGCAAAGTATCTGCGTGTTATTGAAATTTCACTGCGCGCTTTTGCGGCGCTCTCGGCCGAAATGCCGGCAGATGTTTTGCTTTGTTCCAAAAATTCACCTGTTTTCCATATTTTATTCATTGCGAAACAAGCGTTCCGACAATATGATGTAAAGAGATAATTTTTATTTTGGGGAGGCTTTCCTATGAATATACATAAAAGCCGTGGGGACAGAGTGATAGTCGAGCTCTCGTCAAACGAGCTGTCGCGCTATGAGCTTTGCCCTGAGGAGATGGACTGTAAAAATCCGAAAACCAGACGCCTTATAAATGACGTAATGAAAAGAGCGCAAAGACATATTCGCCGTGACATAACCTCCTTTGACAAAATGAACGTGGACGTTATGGAGACGGACGAAGGGTGTATTATGATTCTCTGCTTTAAGGGCATAAAAACCAAAAGGCCGTTTTCGGGCTACGTCTGTGTTTTGCCGCAGACGGACGACATTTTCAGACTTGCAAGGGGACTTTTGCCTCACCGCGAAAAAATAAGACAGGCAAGTCTTTTTGACGGCAACAGCTATGCCGCCTGCGTTCTGCCGTATGCAGTCTTTTCAAGAGAAATATTTTTTGTGCTCAGCGAATTCGGGAACCCGGTGAGGGCGTCTGTCGGCACAAGAGAGTACCTTTTCGAGCACAAAAAGCTTATAAGCCGCGATTTTATATCGTCGCTGACCTCTTGAAGTCGGCTATGGTCTTTTTTATGTCGTCGCTGCCGAAGAGCGCGCTTCCGGAAACAAATGCGTTGGCACCTGCCTTTGCGGCAACCGAAATTGTGTCTTTATTTATTCCGCCGTCAACCTCAATGTCGATGTCCTTGAGCCCGCGGCGTTCTATTTCGTTTTTAACAGCGGTGACCTTGGGCATCATATCCTCCATAAAGCTCTGGCCGCCGAAGCCGGGCTCAACCGTCATTATAAGCACGAGTGAGAGCTTGTCGAGATACGGATATATCTCCTCTATCGGAGTTCCGGGCTTTACCGAAAGTCCCGCCTTTTTGCCGAGTGACAGGATTTCGTCTATCGTCTTTCCGTATCGGAGTCTGATTCCGTATGGAATGTGATTATGTCGGAGCCTGCCTTTGCGAAGTCCGGCACGTATTTATAAGGGTCGCTTATCATAAGATGCACGTCAAAGGTAAGCTTTGTCGCTTTTCTTATGCACTTTACTATCGGCGCGCCGAGCGTGATGTTCGGGACAAAATGCCCGTCCATAACGTCTACGTGAATCATATCCGCGCCGCATTCCTCCATTTTTTTAAGTTCACTCTCAAGATTGCCGTAATCGCTTGAGAGAATTGACGGTGATATTTTTACCATAATTTCTCCTTTTTATAACGCTGTCGGTTTTCCTTAGAAAGCCGAATAATATTAACACAAAGTCTTTAGTTAAAAATTAACTGTCACGCCGCCGCAGCTGTGTCTGCCGAAGCCGTATCGCTCTCGGCTGCGGTGTCAGACGCGTCGGTGCCGTCTGAGACGGGCTGAGTTTCACTCGCAGCCTCTGCGGAAGAGGTGGTTTCGGGTGCTTCGGTCGGCGCCTCGGTGACGGGCTGAACGGCGGTGGTTGCCGTCTCGGGTGAAGATGTAGCCTGAATTGAATTTATATAATAGCTGCCGTCTTTTTCCCTTAAAGTGATTTTCATATATTTGTCGGGCTCGGGAGCTACCATATCGCCTTCGCTGTTTTGTGCCCATTGGTCTCCTGCGAGGTATCCGACGGTCAAAACCACGGCGCCGCTTTTTTTCTGAACCTTTATAACGTCGGGCGTATAGGTCGGGACAATGCCGGTAAGTGGGATAGAGTATGTGTGTTTAGCCGAATCATATGTGAACGTGTAGCCGTAGCCGTTTACCGTGGCGTGCTCGGGTTCGGTGTCCGTACCGAAAAAGCTTGTGAAATTCGGCGGTTACGTCCTCCTCGGGAATTATCATACCGTCTTCGCCGTACTCGTATTTGTCCGGCGAGAGGTTGCTCTTTAAAATAGACCAAACGGAAATGTCAATAAGCTGATTTTTATTTGCCTTTGTGATGTCGTCAAACGGGTCGGGGTCGTTCATCACGACAGGCGTCAGCATGGTATTGTATTCGTCTATGTTTTTGCTTTTGATTACCGCTTTTTTTGTGGCGTTTACTCCGGCGAGAATTACGCAGACAAGACCTATTACGGCAAATACCGTTATTACAAGGCCCAGGGGGAACGCCCATCGGTTTTTACGCTTTTTATTTACATTAGCCTCAGACATTCTGACTCTCCTAACTTATCTTATCTGACCGTTTCCGAAAATTTCGTACTTAAATGACGTGAGCTGCGGCAGACCGAGAGGGCCTCTCGCGTGGAGCTTTTGCGTGGATATGCCTATTTCCGCTCCGAAGCCGAATTCGCCGCCGTCGGTAAAGCGCGTGCTGGCATTGCGATAGACCGCCGCCGCGTCCACTCTCGACATAAATTCGTTTGCCGCCTCGTCATTTTCGGTGACGATGCACTCGCTGTGACCCGTTCCGTATTTATAGATATGCTCTATGGCCTCGTCGATATTATCTACTATCTTTACCGACATTATGTAGTCGAGGTACTCACGACCCCAGTCGTCCTCGGAGGCTTCCTTTATATCGGGGAGTATCTCTTTAGATGTCTTGTCGCCGCGCAGCTCGACATTTTTTTCGTCAAGGCGCTTTTTGATGAGCTTCAGCGCCTTTTTGGCAACGTCCTTGTGAATTAAAAGGCTCTCGGCTGCGTTGCATACGGACGGGCGCGATGTCTTGGCGTTAAATATGATGTCGGCCGCCATATCGAGGTCGGCGTCCTTATCGACGTAAATATGGCAGTTGCCGACGCCCGTCTCTATAACGGGGACGGTGGAGTTTTTGACCACCGTGCCTATAAGCCTTGCGCTGCCGCGCGGAATCAGCACGTCTACATATTTGTTCATGGTCATAAGCTCGTTGGCACTCTTGTGAGAAATGTCGGTTATAAACTGTATGCAGTCCTCCGGTAAGGGCGATTTTTTGAGGGCGGCGCGCATTACATTAAATATTGCGGTGTTCGAGTGTATCGCCTCCTTGCCGCCGCGAAGCACGGAGCAGTTGCCCGATTTCAGGCAAAGCGAAGCCGCATCGGACGTGACGTTGGGGCGAGCCTCAAATATAACGGCGATGACTCCGAGAGGCACCGAAACTTTTTTGACCCGAAGGCCGTTCGGCCTTGTTATATCGGAGAGTGTTTTACCGACGGGGTCGGGCAGGTCGGCAACCTCAATAACGCCCTTTGCCATACCGTCTATCCTGTCGGGAGAGAGAAGAAGTCTGTCCAAAAGAACCTTTGGCAGACCGTTTTCCTCAGCCGCCTTCATATCCTTGTCATTTTCGCGGAGAATATAATCCTTGTTACTTTTAAGCTCTTCGGCTATAAGTAAAAGAGCCTTGTTTTTATCGTTTGCCGAGGCTGTTGAGAGCTTTTTCGCAGCCTCCTTTGC